>Ga0073936_10011898_pt1 | contig 10464 bp, 9 predicted proteins | sample AliMusrvi5mmetaG_FD_87041 | JGI IMG/M metagenome (GOLD analysis project Ga0073936, IMG submission 87041) | Freshwater lake bacterial and archeal communities from Alinen Mustajarvi, Finland, to study Microbial Dark Matter (Phase II) - Alinen... | ecosystem: Environmental > Aquatic > Freshwater >... | reverse complement strand
GATTGGAAGTTTATTTCAAATTGGTTGCCTTGGAATAGCTAAGCTGTCGCACTGTTTTTGTGGCTTCAAGACCAGTTCGGTCGATTAAAAGACGTTAGAATTGCCATTGGCGGAAAGAACAGGACAATGGGTTGATGAAAATGGGAAGCTTCATTTTAGGCCAATTCAATTATTTTTCATGGGTGGTCACACCCGCTCATAAGAATCAAATTCGGTCAATTTTTTAGATTTTGAACAAAGAATTCATCAACTTTTTTATCATTGGAATTTAGAAAACAAAAGTTTATATTTTTTTTTAAGTTCCCCTTTTGAGGTATCAACAAGGGGGGAATAGAATTAAAATACTAATAATCAATGATATAAATAATGTGTTCCAAGTAAAAATCAGGTTTTAACTTGAAACCATCCATCCCGGGAACTGGTATTTTTCACTGATAAAAGCTTGCAGCAAATAGGTTTGTGCATTATATTTCGAAAAGACAACCCCTTGTTACCTTCATTGCCAGGCTATAGACTACCGGATTCATATTAAATTAAATAACATATATTCTGTTTGCATCATTCAATTGGTCGGAATCTTATCGGTATATTTTTAAGTGTTTATAAGAGCTCGTTTTCATTTTCAAGACAATTAACTAATAAATATTTTGTATATGAAACTGAAGATTGTTGTAATATGGTTTGTAACATTTTTTTTGGTCGTGGTGGTTTCAATAGTGGGTTACCTCAAATTTTTTCTGCCTAATGTTGGTTCAGCCCCAGATTTGAAAGTTGAGAGGACTCCTGAGCAGATCGCCAGAGGGAAATATCTTGCCAATCATGTCACTGTCTGCATTGACTGTCATTCAACGCGCGATTGGTCCCGGTTTTCAGGGCCTCCCATAGAAGGAACTTATGGCATGGGTGGCGATTTGTTTGATCAGAAATTTGGATTTCCGGGAGCATATTATGCCAGCAATATTACACCCGAGGGACTTGTCAACTATTCGGACGGAGAACTTTTCAGGGTCATAACTACCGGAGTAAACCGGGAGGGGAAAGCCATATTTCCAGTCATGCCCTATCATTACTATGGACAGATGGACGAAGAGGACATCAAATGTATCATTGCGTATATCAGAACTCTGCAACCGATAAAAAAACAAGTTCCAAAATCAACTTCAGATTTCCCAATGAATTTTATTATCAACACAATCCCCTATAAAGCCCATTTCACAAAACTTCCTTTAAAGTCTGATACAGTTAAATATGGTAAATACCTGACCACAGCTGCAGGATGTGTCGATTGCCATACGAAGGTGAACCACGGTCAATTGATTGAAGGAATGGAATTTGGAGGAGGCAGGGAATTTCCCTTGCCGGATGGCTCCCTTGTTCGTTCCGCCAACATCTCTTCTGATGATTCCACAGGGATCGGAAGTTGGACTAAAGAACGATTTGTTGGTTTCTTTCGCATGCATTCAGATTCAACTTTACTAAGCTTGAAGGTATCAGCCGGTAATTTTAATACGATCATGCCATGGAGCATGTATGGCAAGATGACAACAGAAGATCTGGTGTCTATTTTTACCTATTTAAAGACCGTGAAACCGGTAAGAGGGAAATGGACAACATTTAGTGCAACACCAAAATAAGATGTTTGGATAGGTATCTTAAGATGCCAAATCTATCTTTAAAAAATAATGAAGCCTTGTAAATCAATCGTTTACAAGGCTTCTTTGTAGCGGGGGTAGGACTCGAACCCACGACCTCCGGGTTATGAGCCCGACGAGCTACCAACTGCTCTACCCCACAGTATATTTTTAAACCGTCTGTGCCGGTTTTGTGGGTACAAAGATAGCCATTTTTTCCTATTCTGCAATATATATGCGAGTTTTTTGTGTAAGTTTGGATTTTCAAGAAAACACTTCGCATGTCGGCAGAAAGAAAGAGAGACAAGTTGAAAAAACTGTTTCAGAACCCTTACCGGATCGTCATTTTCAACGACCTCAACCTTCATATTATCAGGCAGATCAGATTCAATGCCCGCACATTGGTACTGGGACTGGTTGGAGCCATTGTCTCCATCATTATCGCTGTCACTATTCTGATCGCTTTTACTCCGCTGAGGGAGTATATCCCCGGTTATCCATCCGGAAAACTAAGGCAGCGATTGATCCAGAATGCTTTGGTGACCGACTCCCTCGAGCAGAAAATCAATCTTTATGACCGTTACTTCCACGATATGAGGGCTATGCTGAGTGGAGAAAACTCGCTGGATACAGTGGCCAGACATGATTCGATCGTCCGCCCCAATCTGAATCAACTCAGAAGGTTCAACCAGGACAGCCTTTTTAAGGACGAACTGGATCAGGAACAATTCAATCTGCATATGGGTCAGGGTAGCACCCGCAAAAGTGGCTTGGCCAGTATGCTCTTTTTTACACCTTTGAAGGGAATGGTGACTGGGAAACAAGATTTGTCGGCTGGTCATTACGGAGTTGATGTCGTGGCCAAACCGAATTCCAGAATCTCCTCGGCTCTTGATGGTACTGTTATTTTCTCCGAGTGGACCATGGAAACTGGATATGTCATCATCATCCAGCATGACCAGAACATTGTGACAAGCTACAAACACAATGCTGAACTTCTTAAAAAACAGGGTGATAAAGTGAAAGCTGGTGAGGTTATTGCCATCATGGGCAATACCGGCAAAGAGACAACGGGCCCACATCTGCATTTTGAATTGTGGGTAAATGGCAACCCAATCAACCCAGAAGATTATATCAGCTTTTAACCCACCCCCCTCATGAAGAAAATAGCATTGCTTGGATCAACTGGATCGATTGGCCGGCAGACCCTGGAGATCATTGAGCAAAACCCAGAGCTATTTGCTGTGGAGGTTTTGACTGCCAACAACAATGCCCAGTTACTAATAGAACAGTCTATTAAATTTATGCCTAATGTTGTCATTATCAGCAATGAGGAAAAATACATGCTGGTAAAGGACGCACTTGACAAATATCCAATCAAAGTCTATGCGGGTTGCGATGCCATTGCCCAGGTGGTTGAAATGGGCACTATCGATACGGTCGTAACAGCCATGGTAGGCTATTCGGGATTGTTGCCAACCATCAGGGCAGTTACAGCCGGGAAACAGGTTGCACTGGCCAATAAGGAGACCCTCGTTGTGGCCGGTGACCTGATCACTCGTCTGGCCCTTGAAAACAGATCCGAAATCCTTCCGATTGATTCGGAACATTCTGCTATCTTTCAATGCCTGGTTGGTGAATCGGAAGAATCAATTGAGAAGATTATCCTGACCTGTTCGGGTGGTCCTTTTCACGGAAAGACCAGTGAGCAATTGGAAAAAGTGACCCTGAAAGAGGCACTGAAGCATCCTAATTGGGAGATGGGTGCCAAAATTACCATCGATTCGGCTACGCTTATGAACAAGGGGTTCGAAATTATCGAGGCGAAATGGCTGTTTGGCTTGAAGCCGGAACAGATTGATGTTGTTGTTCATCCTCAAAGTGTGATTCATTCCATGGTCCAGTTTTGCGACGGTTCAATCAAGGCTCAGTTGGGCCTTGCCGACATGCGAATACCCATTCAATTTGCACTGGGATATCCTCTTCGAATCAGGAACACGCTTCCAAGGTTCAATTTTACCGACTGCTGTAACTTCACTTTTACGACTCCCGATACAAAAAATTTTCGTAACCTTGCACTTTCTTACGAAGCACTGCACAAAGGCGGTAACCTGGCATGTATTCTGAATGCTGCCAATGAGGTCTCTGTGAAGGCGTTCCTGAGCGAGCAGATCTCCTTCATGGATATCGCAAAAATTAACGAGCACGTAATGGGGAAGGTCCCGTTTGTCAGCCATCCATCCCTGAACGATTTCATGGAAACTGACTCAACTGCACGTATTTACGCAGAAGAGATCATCCGCAAGGAAAACAAATAATATAACAGAACAGCACATGGTAATATTGATCAAGGCCGCACAGCTCATCCTGAGTCTCTCCATACTGGTGATTCTTCATGAATTCGGCCATTTCTTGTTCGCCAAAATTTTCCACTGCAGGGTGGAAAAATTTTACCTCTTCTTCGATCCCTGGTTTTCCTTGTTTAAAACACAAAGAGGGGAGACCGAGTACGGAATCGGCTGGCTGCCTTTGGGTGGTTATGTGAAAATCTCAGGCATGATCGACGAATCGATGGACAAGGAGCAGATGAAACTGCCCCCTCAACCATGGGAATTCAGGTCCAAACCCACCTGGCAAAGGTTATTGATCATGATTGGCGGAGTACTGTTTAACCTTATTCTTGCCCTGGCACTCTATTCCATGATCCTCTTTACCTGGGGAGAGCAGTATTTGCCTACACAGAATGCTAAGTACGGAATTGTCGTATCAGATACAGGACGTGAGATTGGACTCAGAAATGGTGACAAAATCCTTTCGATTGATGGGAAACAGGTGGCGAGTTTTACCAAAATCATTCCTACCATTGTTTTGGAAGGGGCTCAAACCATCGAGGTGCAGCGGGACTCGCAGAAGCTGACCCTTCAAATTCCGAAAGAAATTATTTCTAAATTACTGACTGACAAGAATATAATCTCTCTTCGGGTGCCATTCTCCTGCAAGATTGTTGCTTTTGCCAAGCAATCGCCTGCAAGGGATGCCGGACTGGAACTGGATGATGAAATTTTATCTGTCGACAGTCTGAAATTCAGGTTCTATGATGAATTTGTCGACAAACTGGCTGCATCCAAGGAGAAGGATGTTAATGTGGAAGTCCGTCGGAAAGGTGTAGTGTCCATGCGAAAAGTTAGAATCGGAACTGCCGGTTTAATTGGGATACAGCGCGCCTATGATTTGGATGGAGTTTTCGAATACAAGACCATTCATTACACATTGCTGGAATCCATCCCTGCCGGGATCACCAAGGGATACCATGCCGTTGGTGATTATCTGAAGCAGTTCAAGTTGCTTTTCTCTCCAAAAACCAAGGCCTACGAGTCGTTGGGCGGATTTATTGCCATTGGGAATATTTTCCCGAGTGTCTGGGATTGGGAGTCCTTCTGGAACCTGACTGCCTTTCTTTCGATCATTCTTGCGGTAATGAACATTTTGCCCATCCCGGCACTCGATGGAGGTCATGTATTGTTCCTGCTATATGAGATCATCACGGGTAGAAAACCAAGTGATAAATTTTTGGAATATGCCCAGATCGTTGGAATGGTGCTCCTTTTCACGCTTTTGCTCTATGCCAATGGGAATGACATCTTAAAATTATTTAGATAAACGGGGAATAACCGATTGAAACTATTCTTATATTTGCCAGCAAACGCTAAAATCAGGACGCTATGAACTTATTTATATTGGGAGTATTGAGTGGTGCGCATGTGGTATTAATTATTGCGGCCCTACTGCTTTTATTCGGTGGTCAGAAAATCCCGGAATTGATGGGAGGTTTAGGTAAGGGAATGAAAGAATTCAAGAAGGCTATGAAAGAGGATGAACCCGTAACGCCTCCTGCTCCCACAGAAGAAAAGAAAAACGAACCACTAAAACAATAGTTTACTTATCATATAAAAAAAATCCCTGGCGTGGCAACGCTGGGGGTTTTTTTTATATGATAAGTAAACTGTAACGATTTTTAACTTCCTGCGTCTTATTGTTGGAGAAACAAAATGTCTTATTTAAAAATCTACGTTATGAGAAAAAATTGGCAAAAAGTAGTGGCTTTGTGGTTGGTGGCATTCTCATTGACTGCTGTTTCCTGCATAGCTCATATTCATGGAAATGGAAAAGTCGTCAAAGAGGAGCGATCCGTCTCCGGCTTTGACAAAATCGCTGTAAGTACCGGAATTGAGGTGGTTCTGAACCAGGATACTTTTGAAAAGGTGGTAGTGGAAGCCGATGAGAATATTCAGAAGATCATTAAAACCGAAGTTTCAGGCGGCAAACTGAATATTTATCTGGAAGAGGGCGTCAACTATGCCAAGAGAATGAAGGTGTATGTTACCCTGAAGAAACTGGAGGAATTGGATGCCAGTTCCGGTTCTGAGGTCAAAAGCGAGGGAAAGATCAATATTGAAAGTCTGAGAGTCCATTCCTCCAGCGGATCCGAGGTGAAGATCGAGGTGAATGGTAATTTCGTCGATGCAGATTCAAACAGCGGTAGTGAATTGGCCATTTCAGGGAATTCTGTCTCCGTCAAAGCCGACAGTTCCAGCGGTTCTGAATTACATGCCGGTAAATTGATTGCCGAAAAAGGAGAAGCATCCGCTTCCAGTGGCTCTGAACTTGAATTGAATGTGACCAAGGAGATCAAGGCACACGCCAGCAGTGGTGCCAGTATCACCGTTCACGGCAACCCTGCCATTCGCGATACCGAAAGCTCCAGCGGAGGCGATGTGGATATCAAATAATTCTTGAAAATAGTATATACATCCGGAATTGAATGGTGAGATGTAACAACGATCTGACCATTCAATTTTTTGTACGTTGACAGATGACATCAATTGATTGACAGTTAATGGTTCTTGCCAGAATTATGATACTTCAAGACGGACAATAGTTCTCCAAAACCACTTTCTTTCAATTCTCAACTTTCAACTTTCCACTCTCAACTTCTCTTCCTGTAACATTTCATTTGATTCTGCGTCTTTCTCATATAAATCTTAATTGTTAGGTCATGAATGATAAAAAATGGTTTGGTTTAGCAGCCATCGTAATGGTAGTAGCTTTCACTGCCAACGTCACTTTTGCCCAGGTGAACGGTAATGGCAAGGTTGTAAAGGAAGAGCGTCAGCTCTCAGGATTTAAATCAATTTCGGTAAAAACTGCCATCAATCTTCAGCTCAGCCAGGGAACTGAGGAGAAGGTCACTGTAGAGACCGATGAGAATCTTCTGCCTTTTCTGAAGACAGAGGTGAAAGACGGAGAATTGAAAATTTTCCTGAAGGGGAGCATCAACAACAGTTCAGCGCTGAACGTTTATGTTACAGTGAAACAACTGAAAGCACTGGAGACCAGTTCAGCGGCACGGGTTGAAACCAAAGGCAAAATTGAAACACCAGAACTGGAAATTTCTTCCAGCAGCGGATCAGCAGTGCAAATGGAGGTGGCTTGCGACGACCTTAAAATCAGGGCCAGCAGTGGAAGCGCGACCTCATTATCGGGATCTGCCAAGAACCTATCAGTTGAAAGTTCCAGCGGATCTGCTCTATCATCCAAGGAGTTAAAAGCAGAGAAGGGTGAACTGGATGCCTCGAGTGGTGCAGTGATGGTCGTTAACGTCACCAAAGAGGTCAGGGCAAGGGCAAGCAGCGGTGCTCAAATTTCAGTTTCAGGAAATCCAGCATCCAGGGATTCGGATAGTTCCAGCGGAGGTTCCGTCTCATTCAAATAGATAAAAAAAGCTGCCGGTGGCAGCTTTTTTTATCTATTTGAATGAGATTTAATCTCTTCTCATGATGCCGTAACAAATAATCTTGACGATAGCATCCACACTTTTGCCCAGGTCATTAGAGCGGTAAGGACCGGCAGATAGTGGCATCTCCAGTCCACGGATAGCTGTCGTAATTCCGATGGCCACCAGGGTGAAGTCCTTGATCACAAATTTGTGCTGTCTTGCACCGTCCAGCAGGATCCTTTTCATCATCCGGATCTCTTCCTGGTCATACTGGGATTTAATCTTATCGATGAACTCCACCGCAGCGGTGTCATTTTCGATGGCATTGTAAAAATTCGCCAGCTGACGGTAGGTGGTGATCTTCGTCATCACATAGTCGCGTAGCTTGTCGGCAGGATCCATGTCCTTCTGAAGTACTTTTGCCAGTTCTACCCTAAGGATATCTGCCTCTTTCTGAATGACCTCCTGAAACAGATCTTCCTTGCTGCTAAAGTAGTAGTAAAGAGAACTTTTTCCTTTCCTTACCGCATTGGCGATGTCATCCAGAGTGGTTTTCTTGTAACCGAATTTACTGAAGATCTCCTGTGCGATGGTTAAAATGTTCTCGCGAACTGCATCTTTTTTTGTGCCTGCGTTTTCGTTGCTCATAGGTTAAAATTCATCTTTAATGACCAAATATAATTATTTTGTTGAAGAAACAACAATTTTGAAGTCTAGTTGCTTCTTTTCAAGATTGGCTCTGAGTATCTCAATTTCAACCTCATCGCCCAATTGGTATTTCCTCCGCGACCTTCTGCCGGTAAGGCAATAGTTCTTTTCATCGAACTGGTAATAGTCGTCCGTCAGCTCATGGAGTGGAACCATCCCTTCACATTTGTTCTCTTCAATCTCCACATAAATTCCCCATTCTGTAACGCCGGATATCACTCCCTTGTATTGTTTTCCGATTTTATCCGACATGTATTCTACCTGCTTGTACTTGATGGAAGAGCGCTCCGCATTGGCAGCGCGGTTTTCCATGTCGGAGGAGTGTTTGCACATCTCTTCGTATTTGTTGGCGGCGACGGAGGTGCCATCATGAAGATAGCGCTCCAAAAGCCGGTGAACCATCATGTCGGGATACCGACGAATCGGAGAGGTGAAATGGGTGTAATATTCGAATCCCAATCCATAGTGGCCAATGTTGCGGGTCGAATATTCAGCCTTGGCCATCGTGCGAATGGCGAGGGTTTCAATCACGTTCTGCTCCTTCTTCCCATGCACGTTGGTGATCAGCTGGTTCATGGAGGTGGTCACCGCGGCTGGTGAGTTGGTCATGATCCCATACCCGAAGCGCTTGATGAAATGGTTGAATTTTTCGAGCTTCTCGGGATCCGGTTTGTCGTGGATACGGTAGACAAAAGTCTTCTCTTTCTTCCTTGGACCCGGTTTGCCAATCAGTTCCGCCACTTTTTTGTTGGCCAGAAGCATAAACTCCTCAATCAGTTTGTTGGAATCCTTTGACTCCTTGAAATATACATTGACAGGTTTCCCGGTAGGATCTACCTCAATTTTTACCTCTACCCTGTCGAATTCCATGGATCCACCCTCGAAACGTTTGGCTCTCAGCTTTTTTGCCAGGGTGTCGAGTGTCAGAATATCCTCTTTCATATCACCTTCGCCACTTTCGATAACGGCCTGTGCCTCTTCGTAACTGAAACGGCGGTCGGAGTAGATGACAGTCCGCCCAAACCACTCTTTCTGAACTTTTGCATTTTCATCCAGTTGAAAAACAGCCGAATAGCACAGCTTTTCCTCATGGGGACGGAGGGAACATACACCGTTCGAAAGCCTTTCGGGCAACATCGGAACCACACGGTCGACAAGGTATACAGAAGTTGCCCTGGAGTAGGCCTCCTCCTCGATGATGGAGTTATGGCGTACATAATAGGTAACATCGGCAATGTGCACCCCAACTTCCCAGAAGCCATTTTCAAGTTTCTGAATGGAAAGCGCATCGTCAAAATCCTTGGCATCGGCGGGGTCAATGGTAAAGGTCGGCACTTTCCTGAAATCCTTCCGGTTGGCTATCTCCTCAGCAGGAATTTCCATGGGGATCTTATTGGCGGCTTCATCAACCTTTTCAGGATACTTGTACGGCAATCCATACTCTGCCAGGATGGCATGCATCTCCGTATTGTTGGAACCGGCATCACCCAGCACATCCACAATTTCTGCCACAGGATTCCGGGAATTCTCGGGCCAGTCCAGAATTCTGGCTACCGCTTTCTGCCCATGTTTTGCCCCTTTCAGGCTCTCTTTCGGAATGAAAAGATCGAAAGGCATGCGCCTGGAAGGAATGAGAAAAGCCGAGAATTTGGAAATCTCAACGGTTCCGACCAAGGTCTTTTGCGCACGTTCAACCACTTCCACTACTTCGCCTTCAGTGTCACTCTTTTTTCTTCTGGCAAAAAGTCTGATTTTCACCTTGTCACCATCGAGGGCATGGTTCATATTCGGAGCCTGGATCAGCACGGTAACATTCAGTTCCTCACAGAATACCTGACCAAATCCTTTGTAATTGAGCTCCATGGTGCCAGTGAAGGTGCTGCCGCTTTTTGCCCTGAGCCGGTACCTTCCCTTGGAAACCTCCTCCAGTGCTTCATTGTCACGCAACTCCTGAAGTGCCACACTGACCAGCATTTGAGCACTGGTATTTTTTGCACCTATTTTGTCGGAAAGCTGTTTGTAGTTGTAGACGTAGGTCGGCTCCTCGTAGAAGAGGGCCATGATGGATGTTTTTAAGCCGGCCTTGTTGAAACTCAGGGCCTTTTCAAGCTTTTTTCCTTTTGACATTCACTATTTTTTAGAATCATTAAATATAGTAAAAATTTCGACTTACCGTACATTCCATTCGAGAAAGAAAAATCCATTTGACAATGACCACTTTTGAAGTCGAAGGATCACAAACATTGTCTATTTTTGTCAATACGAATGAAGTGCGATCGAATTGCACTGCTCAAAATGAATGCAAATGACGAAGAAATTTATTGCCATCATCCCTTCCCGGTTTGGTTC
>Ga0073936_10011893_pt1 | contig 10466 bp, 6 predicted proteins | sample AliMusrvi5mmetaG_FD_87041 | JGI IMG/M metagenome (GOLD analysis project Ga0073936, IMG submission 87041) | Freshwater lake bacterial and archeal communities from Alinen Mustajarvi, Finland, to study Microbial Dark Matter (Phase II) - Alinen... | ecosystem: Environmental > Aquatic > Freshwater >... | reverse complement strand
CCATTACTCATTATTGCCATATATTTCTATAACTATCAATAAACACTATTGACAATCACCGCATCCGGTAATATTCTGCGCTTAGATCACCGGCGACACATGCCGGGAAGGGAGCAATATCATGACGACCGTGGAAAAACCGGAGAGCGAGTTGCTCTCGCTGGAAGATGCCGCGGAGTTTCTCTGCGTGAGTAAATCGACGGTGTATCGCTTGCTGGAGCAGCGCAAACTGACCGGGATGAAGGCCGGCAAGCTGTGGCGCTTTCGCAAGGAAGACCTGCTGGCCTACATGCAGCGCGGCCCGGCGGCGCTGGCGCTGGCGAAAGTGCCGGAGCACCTGCTCGACGCCGAACTGGCCTTCTTTGCCACCGCGTTGCAGCAGGCCGGTGCGACCATCGAGGACGATGCGCCGCCGGCGGACGATGAAGCCGGCAAATTGGCACGGCTGGTGCGACAGATGGTGCAGTTGCTGATTGCCGTAAAAGGCAGCGATCTCCACCTGGACCCGGTGCGCGAGCCGGACGGCGATTGCCTGCTGCTGAAATTGCGCGTGGAGGGGTCGCTGCGCGAGATTCGCCGTCTGCCCGCTGCGCTGCACGACGCGCTGGTGCTGGAGTGGAAGCGCCTCGCCGGGCTGTCGATCGAAGAGCGCCTGCGCCCGCAGGAAGGCAGCGCCCGTCTGGCTGCCCGGCAGATGCTGCGCGTGGCGGTGGTGCCGGTTCAGTATGGCGAGAAGGTGACGGCACGGACGATTCCGACCCAGGTGCCGACGTTGGCGGCGCTGGGCATCGCGCAGACGCCGCTCAACGAATGGCTCCAGCGACCGCACGGATTGATACTCATCCTCGGTCCGACGGGATCCGGAAAAATGACCACCGAAGCCGCGTGCGTACAGGAGATCATGACCACGCACGCGTGGAATATCATGACCGTGGAAGACCCGGTGGAATATCTCTTTCCCGCTGGAGTGACCCAGTTGAAACTCGAGCAGTTCACCTGCGCCGACGGCCTGCGCGCAGTGATGTCGCACGACCCGGATGTCATCGTGGTCGGTGAGTTGTCCGCGGATCGTGAATTAGTGCAGTTAACGGTAGTGGCCGCGGAGACCGGCCACCTCGTGCTCACCTGTATGCACGCCAACGACGCGATCTCGCCGCTCTTCGACTTCCTCGATCTGGGTATCAAACGCTCGCTATTGGCGAATAATCTGATCGGCATCTGCCTGCAACGGCTGGCGCCGAAGCTGTGCGCCGCCTGCCGCGTGCCGGTCGAACCGGAACCCGCGCTGCTTGACCGCATTCGCCGATCGGCGGAAGAAGGCGGTTATTGCCTGCCGGATGACGCCGTCTTCTACCATGCGACCGGTTGCCCGGAATGCCGCGGCCGCATCGCGCTGCACGAGTTCATCACCTTCACCCCGGCCATCCGTTCCGCGTTTCTGCGCTGCGCGACCAGCGAGGAGTTCACCCGTGCCGTGCGCGAGCAAGGCCAACTCTCCTTCTTCGCTGAGCAAGCGAAAAACGCGGTAGCAGGGCGCATTTCGTTGGACACGCTGCTGCGGTTTATGCCGTTTTGAGGTGTCAGGTGTCAGATCCACACAACTGTCTGACACCCGACACCTTCAGCGCACATTGAGCGTCAAGGCGCCCAGCGGGCGTTGCAGGTGCAGCGCAACGCGAGCGACGCGCGCGCCGGCTTTGCGGTAAAACGGCAGGATGGAGGGCGCGATGGGGATCATCGCTTCGCGATAGCCCAGTTGGCGCAGGCAGTCGAGGGTGCGGAAGAGCAACACTTTGCCGACGCCGCCGCGATGCTTGCGCGACACGCCGGTGGGACCGAACAGGCCGCAACTGCAGCCGTGGTTGCTCCAGTCCGTTGGCGCGCCGGGGCAGGAAGCCAGCGCGCCGCCGACCGGTTCATCCCCCAGACAGGCCACGAAAAGGTATTCCAACGGAGAGCGTGTCCGTAAGATCGCGGCAAATTCCTTCCCGAACGGCACATCCGAGGCTGCGAACGCCGGAATCAGCACCGCATCGTCACGCACCAGGCGAACGGTGTAGCCCGCTGCCGCCAATGTCTCTTCCAGCGCCACTATCTCCGGCGGAAGGTGAAACGCCGTCAGTTCGCAGGATAAATACAACGTGTTCAGCGAGACCTGCTGTTCGATGACGCCGTCATACACACCCGGGTGATGGAAACGGTTCAGCCAGAGGAAATCCAGCAGCGAAAGATCCCGCGAATCTACCGTGGCCAGTTGATGCGTGCTGACTCCCGTCGCCCCCCGCGCTTCCAGATAGGCCAGCGCGGCGTCCAGCGCGGCTTGCGCATATCGCCCGGGATGCCCGGCGCGATCGAACAGGCCATACAGGGTGGCCAGGCGTTTATCCGATGATGCCGCCGGCGCGCTCACCATGACGCCACCCGCAATCCCCCGCGCGTCTTGCGCCAGCAGGAATCCCGCCGGATCGAAGTCGGGTTTCTCCAGGAACAAGCGCCGCAGCTTGTCCGGCGTCAAGGGATAATAAAGCGTGCGTCCGCGGGCCGTGCGATTCCAAATCGCCACCACCGCTTCAAGGTCTTGCTCGCAAAACGGTGAAATCGTCATCATCGTGCTCCTATCAATAGCAGACCCACCTCATACTACTCCGTTACGTTTATTCAACGCAGAGGCGCTGAGATGCCGAGATTTTCGCAGAGAACAATATTAGTACCCGTTCAGGCTGGGTCTACGCAAAAGCTCCGGAAGGCGCGTGGCCCCCATCCCCAACCCTTCCCCCGCTGCGGCAGGGGAAGGGAGTACCCAAACCGTTTACCTGCTCCCTTCCCCTGCCGCAGCGGGGGAAGGGTTGGGGATGGGGGCCACGCTGTAGACTTTGAGTAGCCTGAACGGTTACCAATATTATATTGAGAATGCCGGCAGAGGACTGCCGGCTCCCAGGTGACCGATATCACTGTTCCTCTCGATCGTTCTCTGCGTCGTTCTCCGCGTCTTTGCGTCTCTGCGTTGAAAAAATGAACTAACTGGACGCGACTGGCGTCGGCTTCCCAACATTGCTGAGCGTCCAGCCTGATCCCATCCTGCCCATTATTGTTCTCTGACCGCCAGGCAAATCTCCACCGGCACGCCGGGTTCGAGCTGAAATGCCAGCGCCAGGGCTTCATGACCGGGGGTATGATTGAAGATACGCGCTGTACTGCCGGTCACGAATTCCGGCGCGGTTGCGCTCTGGATGCTCACCCGTCCCCCCGGCTTCGCGATGACCACCGTCCCGTCGGCGTCCCGTGTGACCGGCTCCCCGGACGAGGAGATAATCGGCAGCAGGAAGCGGGTGCCCGTTCCGCTGGTTTGCACCGTCAGGGTTACCGCGTCCGGGGTCAGGCGATAGGTCATCGCCACCTCGATGTGTCCCGCGGCGGGGGATTGATGCTCCCGATCGACCAGCATGCCATTCACCTGTACGAGCAACGCCTTATCCGCTTCCCGTGTGACCATTTCCGCGGTAAAGTCGTTGCAACTACGGTAAATTCTGCCGGCGGTTTCCCACACCACATGCGGTGTTAACGGCAGGTTCAGGCCATCGCGGTGCGGCTGCATGTTGGTAACTTCCACCGTCGAGGTGTAATGCGTCATGCCGGCGGTAATCAACGGCCCGGTGGCGTCGTGCCAGAGCAGCGACAGCGCGCCGCCCCCGGCATGGCCTTCCGGCACATATTCCCAATCATTGGCGGTCACCGTCGCCCGCCAGGGGCCGATCGCCAACAGGTGGGTCGCAATCTCCGGATAAACCCGGATGCCGTCCGCCGTCTCGCGCGGCAGCGGAACGGGCGTCGCCGGCATCTCCGCGCCGTAATCCATCGCGGTGGCCAGCGCTTTGGCATGGCAAAAGGTGTGGTGTGAACACGGCAATTCACCGTGCGCGCGGTAATGCGGTCCGCCGTAAAGCAACCCGTCGTGCGTGCAGGCGGCCAGCATGCGGGTATTGCGCGCGGCAGCTTCCGCGAAGCGCGGATCGCGGTCGGCCAGCAGAAAACAGGCCAGTTGGCACCCATCCGAAGTGCGGCTTCCCCAATACGTCCACTTGTAGTTGCGCGATCCCCAACTGTTATCCCATCCTCCGTCCGGCAGCAGAAATTCCAGGTGAGTGGCCAGCGAGGCGGCCACGGTATCCATCACTTCCGCATCGCCGGTCAGGTGGCCATACAGCGCCAGGTTGGGAAGCGTTTCTTCGACGTTGTACCCCAGATCGACCGCGCGACACCCGCGCGACGTCATCCCGGCGTGCGGCGATCCTTCGCCGAAAAGCAGTAAATTGGGCGAAAAATAGGCCAGGCTGTCATGCGCGAAGGCACGGGCGCGATCGGCATAACGCGGGGTATCAAGCAGTTCGGCGGCGATGGCAAAAGCAGCGGCACAGGAGACCGGATAGTTGATATTGCCCGTCTCCATGGTCATGAACGCATCGAGAAACGCGATCGCGCGGCGAAAACGCTCCCGCCAGCGCGCGTGCACCGGGGCAGCGAGCAGGTCGCCATGATGACGCAAGGCTTCTCCCAGCGCGATGGCGCCGAAGACGGTGATGCCGCGCCAATCATGCCCGAGCGAATCATTCAGCCAACTGCCATCCGGCAACGTGACATGATCCGACCACGCCTGCAGGCGCACGGCGGCATCCAGGTAGCGATCGGCGCCGGTCGCGCGCGCCTGCGCCAGCAGCGGATAAACCGCATCGGCGCAACGCCCATGAATGCAGGAACAAGCCGGACACCACAGCCCGCCGGACAAACTGGGCCAACGGCATTCTGCTGCCTGCAAACCCAGCAAGCCGTCGCACCAGGCGGTGAGGAGTTCGGCATAGCTGGAAATCGTCATTTACCCCATGCCTTCTGCCCGCAGATATGCCATGCTGCGGCGGATTTGCTCGCGCGGTGGTTCCACGCAGTCGTATTGCTCGACGATCAACCAATCGACGCCCACTTCGCACGCCGCGGCGTAGACGCCGGGCACGTCCAGCACACCATCACCGACGGCGCTGGGCCGCGTGTCGATGCGGCTATGGTCTTGCAGGTGCACCAACGGCACACGCCCGGCGTAGCGATGGAGATACTGCACGGGATCTTCCCCGCCGCGCAGAATCCAGTAGACGTCCAATTCACACCGCACCTGCCGGGGATCGGTGCGCGCGTAGAGCAGATCGACGGCATAATCATCGCCGATGCGGACGAATTCCTGATCGTGATGATGATAGGTGAAGATCAAACCCCGGCTGTTCGCCACCGCGCCGATGCGGTCGGCCGTCCGGATGGCCTCCTCCCAATCCGTCTGCACGCGGCTTTCCATGCCGGTGGTGACATAGCGGCAATCCAGCGCTTTCGCATACGCATACGCGTCGCTGTCCGGGTCGAGGAGATGCTCCGGCGATTCATACAGCCCGACGACTCGCAACCCGATCTCCCGCAGGAATGCCGCCAGCGCCTCCGGCGCCATGCCGCCATAATTCCAGGCGAATTCCACTCCCGCGTAGCCGATGGCCGCCACTTCGCGCAGCACACCGGCGAAATCGTGCTCCAGTTCCGCGCGCACGGTATACAGTTGAAGGCCGATCTTCGGTCGAGTCATCAGGTGCTCCTTTTCTTCCGGAAGATAGGGTATTGCCGGCGATGCGTCAATGCGCTTCGTTCGCGCCTCCGATAATCTTCCCCGCGATGGTCAGGGTGATCTCGGCGCGGATCAGCCCGCTGGGCGGATTATCGGCGGAGAAGATACACGTGTTGTCCCCGGCCTGCAAGGTGGGCGCCGTGCCGTGCGGGACGATGGCACGCTGAAAATTTCCCTGGGCATCATAGAGCGCGCAATCGGTCGGGGAGCGATATTCGATATAATACCCGTCCGACAAAGCGACCGGGAAGGTCAGCGTGGCGTCGCCGCACTTGATGGTGGGATTATGGATCACGCTGGAACTCACGGCGAGACTCATGATGGGACCGAAATAACACGTGACCGGCGTATGCGGGCGCAGGTGGGTATACCACACCGCGCAACTGGAGATGGCGGTGTATTCCAGGGTGTTTCTGAACAATTCACGGGTCATATAGGGCCAGCCATACTCCGGAAGCGCATTGGCTTCCGGTTCCAGCAACTGGCAGTATCGCCAACCGCGGAAATTGATATGAATGTAGTGATCGTTGAGCGCACGGCTTGCTTCCGACTGTCCCGGGGAGAGGGCGTTCGCTATCTGGACATTCACCACCTCGTCGTTTCCATCGCCGAAGATCCACACGCCCAGCGCGGGATGCGCTGCTACCGAGACGGGATGCGCGAACGTCGCCCCTACTTTGGCGCACGCGCCGGTCAGTGTCTCGCCGTCATTGGTTGCGGTCACGCAGAGCGTCGGTTTCCCTTGCAGCAAGGGCTCTTTCGCCTGGTTGATGGCGCAGGTGACTTTGGGAGAATGATAGGCGATCTTCAATGCCGCAACATCGGTGAGATCCAGTAAGGTGGAATCCGTGGTCGCGGCCTGGATTCCCGGCAAGGCCTGAATCCGCAGGCGCAGGGGTTGCGCCGCCTGCGCATTTTTCACCGACCAGGTATAGCTGTCCGGGACGCTGCCATCGACCTTCTGCGTCCGGTGCTCGATCTGTTGAAAGACCGGTTTGTCCGTCAATTGCGCGGTGGGCAGCAAGGTATATTCTTGCCCCGGGGTGCGTAATTGTTCCCGCAGTGCCGGGGACAGGTCGGTGCGTTGGCGAAGGTCGGCATAACGATGGAGGATGGCCGCGGTTTGTTGCCAGGCTGAACTCGCGGCCAGTTGCGGCTCATCGCGGACGATGAAGGACAGTCCGGCATTCACCGCCAGCGCCTTGCAGCACAGATATTCGATGTCTTCCGGAAACATGGTGGCGGCTTGCAGCGAGGGGACAATCCGGGTGGGCCACCATCCGAGCTGAACGGGCAATCCGGTAGGAACGTCATTGTCGGCGCTAATGCTGAGGTGAGCGTCGATGAAGGGACGGTAGCCGCGATAGGGGTAATCCAGCGCACCGGTCCGCGACCTGATCGCCCAGAGATGATTCGTCATGTCACTCATCTCCATGACGGCCGGACGCTGAAGGCTTTGCTGCACGCGATAGGCGAATTTCGCTTCGTAATACCAGTCGAATTCTCTGCCCGCGAAGATATTCGCGCCGTCGATGGCATCAATATACAGCATATCGAAGCCACCGGCGTTATATAAGTTCGCGATGTTTTGCGCGATCTCGTCAAACAGGGTTGTCGCCGGGTCAGGGGCAAACATCGAAAACCGCATCTTCAACTGCGAGACGGTCGCCCCCGCCGCGTGCGCGGAGGCGTGCGTGCCATAGGCGCCCCGCGTGCAGCCGGTGAAGGTGGCGCCGGGAGCCTCCTGAAAATGCGAGACGATCAGCAGTTCATCGTCGATCTGTATCACCTGGTCGCCGGAGAGCTTCTCAACCGGCAACGGTGGTGCCTGGATCGGCACCGCGGTATCCGTCGCTGCAATGGGGGTGGCCAGGGTATAGCTGGCGGACTTCGCCAGCCGCTTATCCGGTTTCGGCGTCACGTAAGAAGAATCGGTCGCGATCATGAAGGAATAGGCATGGATGCCCACCTTCAGCCCGGCGGCATGCAACTGGTCGGTCACCGCCCGCAACTGCTTTTCTCCCTGTGGATATCGCTTGGGGTTCAAACGGTAATCCCCAAAGCGGAAGGACGAGGAGTTTCCCATAATATTGATTTGCGTGCAGCCACTCGCCTTCGCCAGGTCGATCCATTGCTTGACGGTCTGTTCGGTAATAGCGGAAGTGCAGATGAGATACCAGGCATTGGCATCCGGGGCCGATGGCGCCCATGGCCCCCCCAGCACACTATGCGGGAGCGCCGACTCCTGCGTTAGGATAACCCGGGCAAGGTCATTGACGCGGGCCATCGGGCAGCCACACACCGCCACCTTCGCCCCGGCAATGCCGAAGCGTCGATAGCCGGTCGCCTGCAAGTGAGACATCAACAGGGGGGTGCCGATCACGCGGGTGGGCAAGTTCAAGGCGATTGCGCAACAGGCAAAGGGGTCATTCGGATGGGCTTTGAGCGTGGTGCTGATATTCAGAAACGTCAATGACTCGACATCATCGCGGTTGAGGTCGAGCACTTCGACCACGAAATATTGCTGATGGGTGACAATGCGGATCCGGGCCTGGACCCCGGTGTCACCGAAGGTGAGCGTGAGGACATCCTGCGCCAACGTGATGGCGGTCACCGCCTGGGTCCGCTTTTGCAGCACGATGCCGGCGAAGGGAAGATGGCTGGCTTGTGCGTATTCCACTCCCGTCGTATGATCGATAAAGTGCAGCAACCGCCCCTCGGCGCTCAGGCTCCACTCCAGGTATTGCGTGGTGAAGGTGATCGGCGTTGCAGGGGCCAGTTCCTGGCCGGTCGCACAGGAATTCACCAGCCAGACCAACAGCAGCAGCAAACTAATAGTGAACTGGCGCATACTCTTTCCCCTTTCGCCTGGTAGTCAACGAGCAAACTTTTTTAACCGCAGATTACGCAGATTTCGTCACCGTTCAGTACCCTGGCGCGCGAGCGTCCTCGCGAGCACTCCGGTGGTTGAGTAGACACCATCGGAGTGCTCGCGAGGACGCTCGCGCGCCAGAGATACCTAAACGGATACCACGGAACTATTGTGTAGCCCCGATCTGAACGGTGAGCTAAAGGATAGCAAGTTATTATGTCAGTCCACAGACGAGTGGAAGGGAATACCACAGGAGAAAGATGACCACCCCAATTTCCGAAATACCTAGGATAGGATTCATCAGCCCTAATGCCAATAAAATCAGGATTTGGGCCGTGATGAGCTTGCCATACGGAGTATGCCGCAAGGGGTGGTTGGCTTTTCGTAGCAGACTAATAAACAGGTAGAGAAATGGCAATGCGCCGCACAACCCGAACCGCGCCAGCATATCGAGCCACTCGGAATGCATGCTGATCCCAAATATCCGGGCTTGCTCGTAATTCATATAGGGGCCTACCCCGATGAGGGGATGCTCCGCAAACGTGTTCAAGGACATGGCATATTGATCCCAGCGTTTCGAAAGATCCATACTCGCATCGATACTGGTGTCTTTCCCGATCATCGATAATTCATGGGCCTTTCGCGCCAGCGTTTCATTGTCCAATCTCTCGGAGATCGTGTTGAAAAATTCTGAGGTAAAGCCCATTAAAAAGAGGAGCACGCATACACCGGCCAGGGTGAAGACCCAATTACGGATATTCCGGCGACGAATGAGAAAGATACCGGACAGGGCAATACCGATCATGCAGACGATAATCGCCATCGCGAACGAAGCAAGATATTGATAATAGAGAAAGCAGAGTGAAATGACCAATACCGCAATACGGACCCAACGCGGTGTTTGCTTGGAGGCGAGAATCATCACCAGGCAGGGAAGCAGCAGCGCAATGGCATAGGTAAAACGAAATTCCCCGACGCCGGTGGTTGCTAAATCTTCATAGGCGCCGGTCGTCACCAAGCGAGCCGCCATGGGATTGATCAGCAGGACGGTGATCGACATCACGGCGCCCGCGACAAAGGTCACCAGCGTCGTGATTACCAGGAAGGTTAAAGCGCCTCGATCACTGGCATAGTAATCATACATAAAGGCGCAGATGAAAAAGAGCAAGATGGAGCCGATATTTTCCCACAGACCGACACTGTCGACAAACAGACCGGAGAGGCTTATCAGCAACAACCAGCAAGGGAGAAGCCAGAATCGCCAATCAAGTTTGGTAATCCAGAGCGGGCGCTGCAAGACGGCGACCAGCAACCAGACCCCCAGACACCCCACCTTGACCCATTTCAGCGAGGCGTCATTCTTGAGCAAGGGCAACACCATCAACACGATGGCGATTACCGCGATGAACAAACCGAACCAGTGTAAAAATCGGTGGCCTTTTTTCACCAGACTCCGTGCCGGGCGTATCATCTGTATCGGTGCATTCGTCGATGCGATCATCATGGGCTATTCTTCTTAACCTGTATTCATCGTGAAGCTGCTCAACCGTCATCACATCGATGGCGCTGAGCGCATCGTCTCTCACCGCAGCAAAACGACGATCGCTAAGAGGGAGCATTGCAGTTCCCGGTATACTTTTGTCCCCGTTTATCCGCAGCGTCCATGACGATAGTGGTCGAGGTTGCCACGGCTCGTTCCGCATACATCCGGGGTGCCAACCGGTGGATGAGGAAACAGAGGAGCAAGCGGGAACTCCAGTTTATCGTAAATAACTGTACCAGTTATGCCGCATTGTGTCTAGCGAAGCTTTGCCTCGTAAGAGTTCACGTTCTTCGGAGTAATTCGTAGACTATGTAGTGGCGGGCGGAAAGAGGGGGCGCCCCCGGAGCATTCCTTCGAGGGCGGTCACCGGATCGAGGCCACGCACGACGCAGGTG
>Ga0073936_10011892_pt1 | contig 10466 bp, 10 predicted proteins | sample AliMusrvi5mmetaG_FD_87041 | JGI IMG/M metagenome (GOLD analysis project Ga0073936, IMG submission 87041) | Freshwater lake bacterial and archeal communities from Alinen Mustajarvi, Finland, to study Microbial Dark Matter (Phase II) - Alinen... | ecosystem: Environmental > Aquatic > Freshwater >... | reverse complement strand
GCACCAGAGGATGAGGTCTTCGCTGAGGCGGGAGAGGTGGACGCCGCAGAGGGCGATGACAAAGAGGAGTTCGGCGATGGCGTCGCGGTCGGCGATGGCGTCCATCGAGTTGTGAGTGACGGAGTCGAAGCCGAGTTCGGTGGCGATGGCGAGGCGGTCGAGGTTGATGGTGGAGCCGGCGAGGGCGCCGGAGCCGAGCGGGCAGACGTTGAGGCGCTTGCGGCAATCGGCGAGGCGGGATTGGTCACGTTGGAGCATTTCGACGTAGGCGAGGAAATGGTGGCCGACGGTGACCGGTTGACCGCGTTGGAGGTGGGTGTAGCCGGGAATGACGGTAGCGGCGTAGGTTTCCGCCCGATCCAACAGGGCAAGCTGCAAGCCTTGGATCGCCTGGGACAGGTCGTCGATTTCGGTGCGGCAATAGAGGCGGATATCGGTGGCGACCTGGTCGTTGCGCGAGCGGGCGGTGTGGAGTTTGGCACCGGTCGGGCCGATGCGGCGGGTGAGTTCGGCCTCGATGTTCATGTGAATGTCCTCGAGGGAGGTTTTGAACTCGAAGGTTCCGGCGGCGATGTCCGCTCCGATTTCCCGCAGGCCGCGCTCGATGGCGGCGAACTCAGCGGACGTGAGCAATCCGGCCGCCAGTTGGGCGCGGGCGTGGGCGACGGACCCGGCGATGTCGTGCGGGAACAGCCGCCAATCATACGAAATGGATTCGCCGTACTGTTGTACGAGCGACGAGGTATCTTGGGAGAAGCGGCCTTTCCACATGGTGTCTGGTGAATATATTGGTTTACAGTGGATTGCGAATTTTTATCAAACCCTACTTTTCCCATTGTCCGGTGTTTTTATCCGGTGTATAAGGTGCGTGTGAGAACACTCCAGAAGAATCCAGCGGTCTTTGAGAAAGTCAGCGAGTGCCTTTACAGGCTTGTGTCAACGGGCGGTTTTTATGCCCGCGTGTGGGTCCGTGGCAAAGAAATTCGCCGGAGTCTGGCGACAACCGACTGGCAACTGGCGAAGCGACGCCTGCGGGATTTGCGCAAGGATTTGGAGAAACTGGACAACCAGTCCGCGCACGTCACCGTGAAAGCCTACCTCGAAACGTTCCTTGCCTCGTCGCAGGACAAGAGCAAATCGACCCGCCAAAAGGCCGAAGCCGTCGCCAAGCGGATGCATGAGGAATGGCCCGACGGCACCGGCCAGAAAATCCGCGACGTGAAACCGTCGGACGTGCTCCGGTGGCTGAAATTCCAGCGGGAGCGGTACGCCTCCTCGACCTACAATCACTTCGTCCAGTTCATCCGCCGTTTCTTTGAGGCCGCTGTCAAGGATCGGATCATCATCGAGTCACCCGCCGCGAGTGTAACGCAGGCCAAGCGGGAAACGCCGATCCGCGACACGCCGACATGGGAGCAATTCCGCGCCATCGTCGCCGACATCCGGGCGCGAAAGCGGACTGCGGCTTCCGGGGGCGCGGGCGATTGCTGCGAGTTCATGGGGCTTGCCGGTCTGGGCAATGCGGAAGTGGCGGCGCTGTCGTGGGATGACATCGACCTGGAGCGGAACCGCATCCGGGTTTATCGGCAGAAAACCGACACCGGATTCATGATCCCGATCTACCCGCAGGTCCGCCCGCTGTTGGAGCGCCTGCACGGTTCTGGCGGGCACAAGGCCGGGGCGAAGGTGTTCGCCGTGGCGGACGTGCGCAAGGTGCTTGCCGGGGCTTGTAAGCGCCTTGGCTACCCGCATTTCACGCAACGCGCATTGCGGCGGTGCTTCATCACCCGCGCCGTCGAGCTGGGGATTGATTTCAAGACCATTGCCGGCATGCAGGGCCACCGCGACGGCGGGGTTTTGATTGCCAAAACCTATTCCCATCTCCGCAATGAACACCTCGACCGCATGGCGGAAAAACTAACGGAATTATGAGCGAACCAAAAGAACAGGAATGGACGATGCGGGTGGTTGATCGGATTGACCGCTTTTATAGCAGATTTTTCGGGGAAGTTGGGGACGCAATCGAAAAGAAACTTCTTCAAGATGGATGGCCAACACTGGCAACCATGCAAGGAATCAAATCAATCATGCCGACGGTTCACTGGCCGAAAGACGGGAAGTTTTATCCGAATGCCAAATGCATTGGCGGACTTTTAGGCCACACGGTGGCACACTACGAAAAGATGTGCGATCCACGAGTTTGGAAAATCGTATGCGATGGGTTTAACAATCTCTGCGATTTATTGTTAGATCCGCAAGGTGATGGTGAGCGAATGGCGGAAGATGAGAATCCGTTTGTTGAGGCGTTGCCGCAGTTTCGTTCGGCGATAGCCTCCGCAATGCGCTACCCTTCCCGCCAGTCAGTTAGAGAGCAAAGGCTGTTTTTCGAGGGATACACGAAAGCACTCGGCAAAGGCTCGTTGACCATGACCGCAAGGGGAGTTGGCGAGACAACACGAACCACGGCTTATCAAATGATTGCCGCCTGTGGTCCAATCCTTGGCGTCCACTGGCGTTCCGTTCATGATGTGCACCGGTTTCTTGTAAGGATGCTCGGGCGGCAACGAGCGGGCGACATCAAACGAACCGAAGGCATCTGCAATACGATAGGGCTCCGCTTCCGCAACGCTGGGAGACCTCCCAGCGCCAAGTAACTGGAACCCCGCCCTTCCCTTTCCTTTTCCGCTCCCCGCCAAGATCGCTACAGGCCAAAAATCGCCCCCGGATGAACGTGGGCGATTTTTTGGCCGCAGGCACTTTGTCGGGGGCTTGCCCGCCGGTCTGGCTCAAGGCGTGACAGGTTCCGCGGGCCTCCTTACCTTGCAGGTGTCCAGCGGTGCGGACTTTCGTTAGATTCACCGTGATGATCATGCTCCGCGGGTTCTGGCGCGACTTGAGACTAGGCGGGCAAGGTGGCGCGGAGCATCGGAAAGCCTGGCGAAAGCCACACGGGCGCGGAGCGTCTTCTCTTCGGGGTGCGGAGCGTGTGCGGGGTGGGATATGAACGCCCCGCCTGAAACCGTCGGCGTAACTCGTGGCGTTCGTTTTTCCACGATCTGAAAACCTTCACTTGAATACCCCATAGCCCGCGCGTGGCAATGGGGTATTTCTCGGGAGCATTGGGGATAAGGTCGGAATCGCTTATGAAAAACAAAGCGATTCCTGAAAACAACATCGGCCCCAAGCTCGCGCTTTCGAGAACGGAAGCGGCGCAAGCGTTGGGGGTAAGTCCCATCACGATTGACCGCCTCGCACTTCGGGGTTTGCTGCGGCCCTGCCGAGCCACCCGCCGCCCGCTCTATGCGGTCGAAGAACTCCGGCGCTTTCTCGCGGAAACGACGGGAAGTGTGGAAAGGGGTCTGGCTTGAATGCACCCGTGACAACCGCCGCCCTCCCCCTGGCGGACGGGAAGCGGGATGCCCGCGCCAGCGGGCACCCGCTCCCGCCCGCAGGGGGGCACCGCTTGTCTATGGTGCATAAAACCAGCAACGACAACCCCGCCGATCCACCGGACTCTATCAAATCGCCGGTTCAGTTGTTCCAAGTCTGGAAAGAAGGGGCGCTTGCCATCCTTCCCGGCATTCCAAACTTTGACCCGCAGGCGGAACACAACACCGGCAATCGTGGCGGAATCCGTGGCAAGGTGGTAACGCTGTCGGATGCATCCCGCCGCAAGCTCATGCTCTACCTGGCGACGATTGGCCGCGACGCTCAAGGTTACACAATGGCTCTCACTCTTCCGGGTGATTTCAAATCGCTGTCATCGGCCCGGGTTCACATGGGATTCAAAAAGCTCCTGAATCAATTCACCGGATCGCGTTTGTTTCCTGGCGTCGGTTTCATCTGGAAGAGGGAGTTGCAACGCCGGGGCGCGCTTCATTATCACCTCTTGCTCTATGGGCTGGAAAGTCCCGCGACCCGCCGCACCGTTCAGGGATGGATTGCCAACCATTGGAACGCCTTGGTTTGCGCCGGTCTCTCCGATGAGGAAAAAGGCAAACACCTTCGCGTTCATCTCCACCCGACGAATATGGAGAAGGTGCGCAAGAACTTTGCCGGATACTTCGCCAAGTATCTTGGAAAGCCACTGGAAAGCGTCTGTGAGGAGATTCCGGGCCGGTGGTGGGGCAAGGTCAACGTCAAGGCCCTGCCCATCTCGGAACGCTCTGAAATGCCATTGCCGGAACGCGCCGCCGTGATCGCTCACCGGGTGGCGCGGAAAATCCAGCAGAAACGGGCGGATGCCGCCAAGCATTACAGATTGGCGCGTGAACTCGGCATGGTGGATTTCGAGAAACAGCCGTTGTTGAGCCAATTCGACATGATCGCCATGAAAGGCGGGCATTTGACCAAGGAGCAACAAATGTGTGGCGCAATCATGCAACGCGCGGCCCAGATTCGCGGCAAACGCTGGGGGAAGTGCCGCAAGTTCCGATTCGCCAAATATTCCAAAATCCGCTTGATCTCCAACACCTCACCGGCAACCGCGATCCAAATCATGCGCTACGTGGGACAGGCCCTCAAGGACTGGATGGAACGCAACCCGTATTGATGAATACTTAAGCCTTGGATGGCAGCCATGTGCGGACAAGTGCAGGCAGGCGGTCAACAATTCTCTTACCGACTAACACTTCGTCCACATAGCCCATATGGACCATATCAACGATCCGACACAAATAGCTCTTTCCGCAATCCCACCAAGTATATCTTGCATCGAGAAACAGATAGTGCTTAACATCAATCTTTTCAGTCTGTGCAAGCTCTTCGATCTCCATCCCATCTAACAATGTTTCATAAACGCCGTCAGCTACACGGCTTCCGAAGGTTGTTGTGTAATAGTATTCCTTGATTTCCCAGATGGCTATCGGATTGACAGTAGCAGGGAAAGCGCCGTCAACCCGTCGGGATAGGGTTCTGAGTGGCGTTCCGTTCTTGGTCACAGTTGTAAGCTCTCTTGGGTCATAATCGACCGTTAGTCCATGCGAGTTGGCTTCAATCAGCATGTTAACTATTCCCGTGAGATATGCAGGTGCTTTCTTTGCGCCCTTTTGCTTATTCATGGGTAACGGGCACTTTGGTTTGAGCTTCTTGCGCAAACTCTCGAACAAGTGCTTTGCCTCATCCGCATTCATCAATGCAGGCTTGATGTCGCGATTCAACACAAGCGCACGATGCTCGAAATAGCCGATCAGTTGTTCCAGAAGGGTCTTGCCATTGACTGTCGCATTGAGCGCCTTGGCAGCTAGCCCAAGCTCTGAAAATGCTTTTGCTATCTCTTTCTCGCTTGGCTCCTTCACGGTATCTTTACCTCTTACCGTATATCCGCAGTGCTGACTAATTGATCTAACGGAGGCCCAAAACGACTTGGGCATTTTATTGAACTCAGGATTTGGCTTCATGTGTTGTTGTCGGTATTCTTGCAATCAGATCGTCGATTCTAACACCGAGTTCATTTAAGATGATTAGGGTTTCACAGAATGTTAGTTGGCGCTCTCCTGCCTCATACTTGCTGACGAAGGATTGAGGCACTCCGAGACGCGCAGCTAGTTCGGCTTGCCTCAGGCCTGAGGCCATCCTGCTTTCGCGAAGAAATGTCCGTAGCGCCTGCTCTTCCACTGTGTACCGGTGTCGAATCACGACGGCCTTTGTAGGTTACAACCTTGAAAATCCCAAATCGGGATATTTCTCATGGATTGTCTTGACAGGAATCCCGAATCGGGATATTTCATTCGCATGTTCGTGCGAGAGGATACCCCAGACATGTTCTTCGGAACAGCTTTTCAGACCGTGCGACCATTCAAGACGCAGCTTTTGAAGTGGATCGGCAACAAGCAACGTTTTGCGCATGAAATCGCATCTTTCTTCCCTACGGACATCGCGACCTACCGGGAGCCATTTCTTGGAAGCGGGGCAGTGCTTGCCGCATTACAGCCCCCCCGTGCTGTGGCGTCGGATATCTTCACCCCGTTGATTGAGATTTGGAAGACTCTGCACGACGATCCTTCCCGGTTGATCGGATGGTATCGCGAACGTTTTGAACGCTATCATGAGTCCGATAGACCAGAAGGGTACAACGCGATTCGGGATTCGTATAATGCCCGGCCGAACGGTGCCGATCTTCTCTTTTTGTGTCGGGCCTGTTATGGGGGGGTCGTCCGCTTTCGCAAAGCCGATGGCTACATGTCAACGCCCTGCGGTGTTCACCAACCTATTTCCCCAACATCATTTGCCGAGCGTGTCGAGATTTGGAGACGCCGTACCGCTGGCACCGAGTTTCGCCGTTATGATTTCGCTGAGGCTTTTGCTGAAGCTGGGCCGGGAGATTTAGTTTACTGCGATCCGCCATACTCTGACAGTCAGTCGATTCTTTACGGTGGGCAAGATTTCTCGCTAGTTCGCCTCTTCTCCGAGATCGCGGGAGCAAAATCGAAGGGAGTGCGTGTCGCTCTCAGTATTGATGGCACCAAGAAGTCAGGATTGAAGTTGTGCGAGATTGATATCCCCGACGGTCTGTTTGAGGAAGAAATCCTTCTCAACTGCGGCAGGTCAATGCTCAGACGGTTTCAGCGCTTAGGTGAAACGCTTGAAGATGAAGTTGTTAGCGACAGGCTGCTTCTCACCTACTAAATCAAGGATTTTGTTGGCGCGTTTCGCTGGCGACGAAGTTTTTGCTTATCCGGTCCTGTGTAAGCGGGGTCCCAAGCACCATACGCTGGGCGTTGCACGGTCCGGTGCATAGCGGTCATAGTTCCGGGGTCTATGACTGCTATGATCTCACGCGATCTTGCGGACCGCTTTCCCGCCACGGGCTTTGAGCCAGTTGGCGGGCGTGAGGCTGGCCGCTTCGCTGGCCTTCATTGCGGGAAGGCGGGTCAGCACGTCTTCGAGGTATTCCCTGGTGTTGATGTTGAGCCTACGGCAGTTCTCGACGATGGTGTAGAGGATGGCGGCTTTCTGTCCGGCCCCTTCGTGGCCTATGAACAACCAGTTGCGGGCACCGAGTTTCGTCGGACGGATCGCATTTTCGACCAAGTTATTGCATATTTCCACCCTGCCGTCGCCAAGATAGACTTCGAGGTTGGGCCATTGTTTGAGGGCGTAGGTTACGGCTTTGCCCAGAAGGCTCTTGGGCAGGATGGATTTGCGGCATGCGAGACGCTCGATGAGTTTCTTGAGCCGCCGGTGGATCATCCGGCTTTCCGAGGCCCGCACGGCCTCGCGCAGGGCGGGGCCGGCCTTGGACTCCCGGAGCCTTTTCTCGATCTGATAGAGATGGGCAATCTGGCGCAGGATCCAGGCGACGAGTCTGGGCGACTGGTCTTTTGCCTCGAAGAACTTCCGCCGCATGTGGGCATGGCATCCCATGAGGGTAATCCATGGTTTGCCCTTGGCCCAGGCGCGGTAGGCGCTGAAGCCGTCGCATTGGATAATACGCGCGAGCCGGGCAAGAGCGGGATCGGCAATCACCTCTTCATCATCCTTGTCCGGGCCACACAGTTCGGTAATGCCGCCGCCGTCGCGCCCCGTGCGCCAATGGTAAATCACGGTTCCGCCCGGAATGTTGGATGTCCAGAGATACCCTGTTTGGGCTTTGCCGGTGCCGGGTTTCAGATAATGGATCGGGGTTTCGTCAATCTGGCGGTAAGCCGCCCCCCAATGTTCGTATTGGATTTCCCGATAGATGATCGAGATCCAATCGGAAGCGAGCAGTGTCCAGTCGGAAAGCGTTTTGCGATGGATGTTCACTCCCATGCTGGCGAACATCTCTTCCTGCCGGTAATATGGCAGGTGGCGGACAAAGCGGTTGTCAACAACCTCGGCGATGAAGCCTGGAGTGGCGATGCAGCGGTCCTGCAGGGACGGCGGCAGCTTGCTGATGATGGGCTTGGCGACGGGATCGCCGATGCGCACATATTTGCCGCGCACCAGTTGGATGCGGATGAACTCGGCGCGCTTGAAGTGGAGTTGTTCCCGGACCTCCTCGCCGATGCGGCGAAACTGGGTGGGGTTGAGAACAACCTCCGGCGGATCGAGCTCTTCCCGGACCACCGGCAGATGCTCGGGGATGCGCGGCGGACGGGGTTGTTTGACCACCTTCTTGTGAGTGGGAATTTCAGCCGCCGGTCCGGGGTCTGCGGAAACGGCGGCGGGCGCTTTTTTTGCCGAGTCGGCATCCAGCATGAATTCGAGTTGGGCGGGATCGAGCTTTTCGCTGGAGACGCCGAAGACGCGGCGGCTCAGCGCGTCGATGGTCTGGCGGAGGACGAGGATCTCGGCGGCCTGCCGTGCGATGATCCCGTCGCGTCTCGCGATCTCATCAAGCAGCTGTTGTCGTTCGGCGGACGGCATTACGAGGGATGTCGTAGGACGGAATGCCCGCCATGGCAACAATTATTTATCTATAACTTGTCCTATAATTGAAACTTTTTCGGAGTGGCTGATAAAAGCCGGTCGCAAGCTAACAGGACTTCGGGCATGTTGATTCGTGTCGCGTTGGCTATGGTTTTGGCTGCGCGCAATAGATATATCAAAACATCCGTCAACATATAGGTGCGGGACATGAAAACATAACAGCAGGTTGTGTTTCGCGGGTTGGAGATCCGCCGAGAATTCAAACCCCCGTTTAACATCTGGCGCGCCAACTAACAAATCTATAGCATTCCAGCCTCAGGCTTCATCTCCCATGTGCTGATCATGTGACTTCATACCATGGCCGGCGGCAGCCGTCGCGCATGTCGATGCCATCCAGCAGGAATGCGAGCGCGGTGGAGTTGAGCCGCAATTTGCCGTCGCGAATATCCGTGCCCTTGGGCCAGGAAAATGTCCCCCGCTCAAGCCTTTTTGCCAGAATCCATAACCCGCTTCCATCCCAGTAGAGAATCTTGAGCAGGGTGCGGCGTTTGTTTGTGAAGGCATAGATGGAGCCGCTCTTGGGATCCTCCATGAGGCGGGTGCTCACCGCGTCGTGGAGACCGTTGAAACTGCGGCGCATGTCGCAGGGTTCCACGGCGACGAACACTTTCAAACTGCCGGAAAAACTCAGCATGGCCGTGGCCTTTCGAGTTCGCGGATCAAGGCGGCGGCAAGCTGGACGTGGCCAGGCACGGTGATGGACAGCTTTGCTCCGCCCGGCAGCAGGATTTCCATGGCGGCACCGGCATTCGGCGTTCCCTGCAACTCTGCCGGAACAAAGGACAGGAACGCAGGCACCGGCAATCCCCGTGCTTCCGGTGCAGCCTTCCGTTTGCGTTTCTGGAGCCAGTTGGCCAGTGTCTGATACTTGACGCCGTGGAGTGCGGCGAAGCGCGGGCCGCTCAAGCCGCTGGCCTGAAAGGCGGCCACCAGGACCGATCTTTGTTCCGGGGAGTAACTGAGCCGGCCTCGCCGGTCCGCTTTCAAGATACCGTCATTCGTAGCAGTCATAGTCCGCTACGCTATGTCTGCTACGCTACGCCCGCCAGAATCTTCCGATGGCGGTACAAACCCCGCTTACGGTCCTGTTATCCGGGGTGGGTACAAAAATGGGCCAATTCCAGATGATTCTGGAATACGAATCAAGTTTGCAAGTCGATGGATTCCAGCGGCTTGAGGATTCCAGAGAAGCGGGGAAAACTCGGGAAAAGTGCCCTGATCTTATCTTGGGAGAAGCGGCCTTTCCACATGGTGTCAGGTGAGGGTTGCGCCGCCGGATCATCGGGCGGCCGGCCCATTCCAACCCGGACCCGGCCACAAGGAAACGAGAAAAATCATCCCCCTCTGGAAAATCCCCGACCTCCCTCTCCCCGTTGGCTATTTTCCCCGAACCGCGCGATTTCGACCGATGTGATCGGCAATCATGATGCCGCAGGGGTTGCGCGGGCCATTTCCAGCAGGCGTTCGATGGCGGTTTCGACCGCACGTTCAGTGAGGGGCGAGAGATCGGTGCCGAAGCCGAAGCGTTCGGCGGGGATGGTGAGGAGCCAGGTTGGCGGCACGTGACCATAGAGATCGCGCGCCAGGGCGAGCACGGTGCGGGGCTCGGCGGCGTGGGTGGTGACGTGTGACGAATCACCGGGCGGAACACGCTGGAGGCAAATTTCGCGGTTTGCGGAACCGGCCTGCGCGTCCACGAATACGACAGCCCGCGCCTGCGCCACCGTCTCGGCATGCTCTGGAGACAACTGCGGACAGGCCAGCGCGATCACGCCGGGCAAGGCGAGATCCTCGATGCGCTCCGCGACGAGCGGTCCCGCCTGGTCATCCTGGCGCACCGTGTTGCCGTAACCGATGATGAGGAGCCTGGTCACAGTGAGGTAAAATGGTCCGACCTGTCAGACTTGTCCGACTTAATCGCGGCAGACGCGGTCGAGCACCACCCCATCGGGTGCGATCATGCGCACGTCGAGGGCCATGCGGCCGGCGGCGTGGGTTGAGCAACTGAGGCAGGGATCATAACAGCGGATACCGTGTTCGATGCGGTTGAGCAT
>Ga0073936_10011886_pt1 | contig 10469 bp, 10 predicted proteins | sample AliMusrvi5mmetaG_FD_87041 | JGI IMG/M metagenome (GOLD analysis project Ga0073936, IMG submission 87041) | Freshwater lake bacterial and archeal communities from Alinen Mustajarvi, Finland, to study Microbial Dark Matter (Phase II) - Alinen... | ecosystem: Environmental > Aquatic > Freshwater >... | reverse complement strand
GCGGGCTCCGCGGACTCGCCGGTCTCGAAGCCGAGCTTCTGCAGGCCTGCCGCTCTGAACCCCTTGATGACGAGGTAGGCGCCCAGCGAGAATTCCCACACCGCGATCGGGAGCCCGGCGATCCCCGAGATCCCGGAGCCGTAGTGGTTGACGCCGAACATGGTGGCGATACTGGAAGCGAGGAGCAGCGGCGCCCCGACGAATCCGATCAGGGGCAGGATCCGCGGCACGAGGCGCGACTGGTAGAGCAGGGAGCCGAGCAGCAGGGCGTTCACGGCCGGGAAGAAGCTCTGCCCAAGGACGAACGTCCAGTCGTGCATGCTGATCAGCGCCTGGCCGGTTGCCAGCGCGCCCGTTCCCGCTCCGGCACGCCTCAGGGCGACCACGGACAGGAGGGTGAAGACGCCGACGAAGATCATGGCGGCTTCCAGGGTGCGCACGCCGACGAAGCCCAGCGCGACGCCTTCGTTCTGGCGCTTGACCACCGGGTAGAGCGCCACGGCGGTGCCGATGCCGGCGAGCGCGACGATCAGCTCCAGGGTGCCGCCGACGAACACTTTGGTGTCCGGCCCGGAGCCGACGATGTAGTTGGCCCCACGCACTGCGTTGTAGAGAAACAGGGTCGGGATCGAGACGAAGGTGAGCAGGTAGAGCAAGCCTGCGGTCAACGAGATCTTTCTTGTCGAAGTCATGGTGATCGGTTCCCCCAATCGGCTCTCTGGATCGAGCCGGCAATTGCGATGATAAACATACGCTGATCTTAGGACTGATAGTGGAGAAAAACCCCCGAATTAGTCGGGGATGACTGACCATGCCCCGTGTGGCACACGGTGAACCCAAGGGCCCGTTTGCGACGAGTGGTCGCCGGGAGCGATGTGCGGCGTCGCCGACGCCTGGCGCCGGCGACGCCCAAAAGGGGCACCACATGTTCGCTGCACGAGAAGTCAGGGGTGCCGGTCGGGGGTACGACGAGGGCCGATCGGGGTGGTTTGGCGACCGGCCGCCCGCGTCCAGGCCTGCTTCACCCCGTCGGCTACGGACCCGTCGCCGTCTGTGCGACCCTCCACGTGCCTGACGGTCCACGTACCAGCAGCATGAAGTTCGGCCAGTAGGGATTGCCGGCGACCGGTGGGGGCCGGCGCCGCAGCTCCGTGGACAGCCAGACAACGTTGGGATGTTCGACGCGGAGCAGCGCGACGTGCTTGAGGCGTACCCAGCGTATCGACTTCATGTCGTCCAGGTTCCAGTTCCTGTCGGGGTCGACCATCAGCGAGCGGGCGCGAGCGAAGCGGTCGTCGTTCACGGCCGCGACGAGGTCGCGCACGACGGCTTTGGCTGCGGAGAGGTCCTTCGCCGACAGGGAGATCGAAGGCTGGAAGGCCGCCATCGGGCCGACGGACGTCCGCTCGAATCCGCCGCCGGCCACGAAGCTCAGCCTTCTGTGCGTCCCCGGGTCCGCCTCGAGTGAGATGAACTGGTACTGGCCGCCGCGGAACTCCCCCTGCACGATCGCGAAGTACACCTGCTTCTTTGGGTCGCCGCCGGGGTTGCCCCCGGCCAGCTTGGCCTTCTCGTCCGAGGTGAGCGCCCACCAGGCTTGCTTCGGGTGGGGGTCGCCCCACCACCGGGAGCCTTCCATCACCATGGCACGGAACCACTCGGGCACGTGCCGGGCGGTCGTGCTGCCGCCTGGAGGGAGCGTGGGCGAGGGTGAGAACGTGGTCGTCGCCCCGCTGCTCGGGCTCGACGTCGGCGAGCCGGCGGATCCTGCAGTCCCGCCGCAGGCCGCGACCAGGATCACGGTCACGGCGGCGCACAGCGAGAGCACCGGCCGCGCGCGTCGCAGCGAGCATCGAAGGTACCGGTGGGGTCGAGCTTTCCGGTCCATTCCACCCTCCCGACAGTTGCCAGTCTGACGGCCTTGGGCTACGTCCCCGATGGTACTCCATAGCACCAACGTCGGCGGCCTCTCGCGCTCGTCCCTCAGCGGGCCATGGCCCAGGGCTTCGGGGGGTATATGCGGGGAGGTCATAGCAGCGACTCTGGCATCCCCCGCCGGGACCGACGCAGAGGGTGAACCTCTGATTCCGCGACTGGGCGACGGGGTGCTCATGGGAGGAGGACGAGAATGTCCAAGCCCGTCGATTTCAGCAACGTGTCCACCGTCGGCCTGGAGACCTCGCCGGTAGCAGATGCGCTGGCCGGTCTCCGCGCCAACGAAGCCAGGTACTTCATGAACAAGTACAAGCATGAGTTCACGGTCACACCGGCCGGCGACAGCCAGGACACACTCGACTACGTCAACATGATCCTCAAGGAAGAACGCGATATCGAGTTCGCCGCCAAGCCTCTCGAGACGTCACGCTTTCAGGTGGAGAACATCAGATGGGCCTGCGTCTTCTACGAGAGTGGCCTTGAGGTCAACGTCCTGTACACGGTCGACGACCCCAAGAAGCGAGCCGTGGGCTTCAAGCTCTCGGAGGGGATGGACGTGCCGGCGGAGCTGGAAGGCAAGTTCAAGTTCGCCCGGCAGAAGTCCAAGCTGGCCGGGACGATCCGGGGTTCCTTCTTCGTGATCAAGGGAGAGTACTGACCAGCGTGGGGAGCGAGCCGATGGCGACCGTCGACGACCAGACGAGCGGTGCCGCCGATCCGATCCCGTTCGTCGTGACGGAACCGTGCTCCGAGTGTGACGGGCAGGGCATGATCGACGAGCAGCCCTGCGCCGAGTGTCACGGCACCGGCGTGCTGCGCTTCTACCACGGCACGAAGGCCGAGCTGAAGCCGGGAGACCTGATCGCGCCCGGCTTCAGCTCCAACTTCGGCAGGGGGAAGCAAGCCAGCTATGTCTACCTGACCGGCACCCTGGACGCGGCCACCTGGGGGGCGGAGTTGGCGCTCGGCGAGGGTCCCGGGAGGATCTATGTGGTGGAGCCGACCGGCCTGATCGAGGACGACCCCAATCTGACGGACAAGAAGTTCCCCGGCAATCCGACCAAGTCATACCGCTCCCGGGAGCCGCTGCGGGTCACGGACGAGCTCACCGAGTGGCAGGGGCACTCCCCCGAGGCGCTCAAGGCCATGAAGGACGCCGTCGAGGAAGCCAAGCGACTCGGTATCGAGGCGATCGAGGACTGAGTCGCTCCCCGCACGATCCTGCTTCGGGAGGCCGTCCGGGCTGTCTTCGTCGCAGACCCTGGAGGGCGCCGAGGCAACCGCTCGTCCCCTTCGCCGAGGCAACCGCTCGTCCCCTTCGCCGCGGCACTCAGTTCACCGGTTCCGCAGGACCAGCAGATAGAAGGCCCCGAACGCCAGGACGATGCCGATGTTCGTGGCCAGCCGCAGCCAGAACTGATCCCTGAGGTAGAGGACGTCCACGCCGACGATGAGGGCCACCATCAGCAGGACGTAGAGCACTTGATAGATGCTCTTCGGCACTTCGGTCACCCCACCAAGCTTGTCGACAGTAGTCTTTTCATGAAGTCGCAGATCGGAGACTGGAGCCACTGTAGCCCATCTTCCGGAGCCGCACCGCAGGTTCCCCGCAGACTCAGCAACTCCTCAGCAACTTGCCGGGGACCACTCGGGGCGCCTCTCGTCTGCCGGCCCTCACGGCAGTGGCCGGCGGATCCCCCTCCCGGCCAGCGCCCCGCGGACAGGCCAGGGGCGCTCATGCCACGGCTTTGCCCGCAGGGCCTGCTGAGCGCCCGCTTGATCCGCGTGTCGGGCGGGCTGCTGCCCCACGGGTGGTACGATCTTGCAGATGGGGTCGCACGGCCGGGACGGCGACCGTCACGACAGGAGGGTCTTGGATGAACTACCGCGCCGTCAACCGCATCTGGCAATCGGCGACGCTCTTCATCGCTCCGCTGCTCGTAGTCCTCCTCGTCTGGTTCAAGTCGGACCTGTCCCTGTACCAGTGGCTCCTGTGCCTGCACCTGCCGCTGCTCATGTTCCACGAGTCCGAGGAGTACGTGCTCGCGCCCCTCAGTTTCAAGGAGTTCTTCAACCTCAAGAGCCCGTTCGGCTCGAAGACCGACCCGGACTTCCCGCTGGACGACGCCTACGTCTTCCAGGTGAACATCGTGATCGCCTACCCCATCGTGATCCTCGGTGCGCTCCTGGCGACGGTCGCTCCCTGGCTTGGCTTCTCGATGATCTGGTTCGAGCTCATCATCAACAACGCCATGCACACGATCCTCTTCCAGTCCGCCAGACCGCGGTACAACCCAGGGCTGATCACCAACTCGTTCCTGCTGTTGCCCTACGGCATGATCACGCTGCTCGTGGCCGCGCGGTTCTTCACCCCGCTCGACTGGGTGCTCTCGGTCATCATCGGGGTCGGGGTGTCCGCCGCGCTCGGCATGAAGACTCGCGGACGACTCGCCGCACTCAAGGCGTCGCCGGCGCGCGACACAGGTGCCGCCTGACGCGCGTGGCGACTCCTTCGGCACCCGGGTCTACGAGACCTACGGCGTCAAGCAGGCGCAGGAGTGGCTCGAGCACTCAGACCCGGCGACCACGCGGCGGCACTATGTGCGCCTCACGACCGCCGCGCGGGCGAACGCGGTCGCGGGGCTCGACGAGGTGACGATGGCCGCGCTGCAGTGGGCCGAGAAGAAGGCTGCCGAGGACGCGCGGCCCGCCCGCGACAACGTCGTCGCGCGCGTTCGTCGTCGGCACTCCCGCTGACTGCCCCCCCGTGCGTGCCCGCTCGTTGGACTGCCGCGTTCAATCGCTGCCTGGCGCCTGCCCGGATACGTAGTCGGCCCGGCTCGAGCCAGGCTGCGCCTTGGACGCTTCGATAGGGAGCCTCACTTGGCGAGCGCCGGTCCTCCCGCCGCCTGGACTGCATCGTCCAGCTTGCCGAGCACCTCATCGGAGAGCGTGAATCCAGGCGGCAGCTCGCGCAGCTCGCGCGCCCGCTCACGGAGCCGGTCGAGCAGCGTCTTCTCGCCTTCCTCGGCCCAGTGGTCGTGCATCCACTCGTCGATGACCGTCGGCTGCCAGAAGGTACGGTGCTGCTTGCGGGTGTAGGGGCGGGTGAGATGCGTGCCGCCGGGTCCGACGGCGCGGATCTCCTCGACGACGAAGTCGAGGTCATCGAGCGGCACGCCGCGAAGGTAGGCGCGCACGTACCGGGCCAGCTCGTCCCCGAGGATGATCGACTCGAACGACCCCTGGAACGACGACTCCACGTACCCGATGTCATGGAGCATGGTGCCGCCGGAGACGGCCGCCAGGGCGAGCGTCATCGCTGCCTCCGCGGTCCACTGCCCGTCGAGAGCCTTCGAGTCGCTGACGCCGCCGTACGTGAACGACGGGAGTCCGTAGAACCTCGCCATCTCGACGCTCGCTTGCTGCTGCGCCATGATCTCCGGGCTGCAGTACGTCATCGCTGACGTGCGCATGTTGAGGCCGGTGTGCAGACTCCCGAGCACGATCGGGGCGCCGGGACGGTGGAGTTGGTGCAGCACGAGGCCGGCCAGCGTGTCGGCCATGAGCGTGACGACCATGCCGGCGCGGGAGCAAGGCGCTGAGATGCCGGGACCGGGGCCGCCCGACCAGATGAGCGGGATGCCGAGCTCGGCGCACTTGAACAGCCGCCCGACCGCGTTCTCGTCCAGCTTCAGCGGCGGCGACGCCATCGCGTAGATCATGAGCGAGTCGGCGGCGCCGGCGAGCTCGGCCATGTCGCGCAGCTCGGCGAGCGTCTCCGGCGGGCAGGTCGCGCAGATGAGCAGAGGCTTGCGCGTGGCGGCCAGCAGGGCGCCGACCACGGCCACGTCGATACCCGTCTCGGGCACGTCCGCGGGCAGCGCCATCGACATGACGTAGTCGAGGTCGGACAGATGCTCGGTGACGGCTGCGAACGCGGTCACGTCGGAGAGCCTTGCGCGGCGACGCTCGCCTGTGTCCAGGTCATGGACGTAGAGGCAGTCGCCGCCGGTGCCGTAGTAGACGCGTCCGTCCTCGATCACCATGTCTTCGTGCCCGCCGCGCGACGGGACGACGAAGCTGCGCGGCGCGGACTCAAGGGCGCGCTCGACGAGGGCCGCGTCGAGCCGCACCCGCGTGCCCTCTACGTGGGCCCCCGCCTCGCGGAGCACGTCTCGCGCGCCCTCGTGCAGAAGTTCGACCCCGGGATCGGCGAGTACGGCCAAGGTGGCCTCGTGGATACGCCGGCATGAGGCCTCGTCCCAGGTGGTCAGTCGGCTGTCGTTCATCGGATCTCCTTGGGGTCGGTTTGAACGGTGGTGCCTCGTTACAGGACGCGGCGGAGCAAGCCCTCGGAGAACCCGGCGTGGCGGCGGGCCACTGCCTCCGCCGTCGGTCGGTCTCCGGCCGCGATCGCCGCGAACTGCTCCCGGAAGTCCAGCATCGTCTCCGCCAGCTCCGCGACGGGCTGGCGCGGGAGGCGCTGCCCGAGGGCAGTCGCCAGCCGGATCGACAGGGTGAGGTGCCAGTCGAGTGTCGTGGACAGGTAGCTGTTGCCGGCCATGCGGTGGATGGAGTGGTGCAGGCGGTGGTCGATCGCGACCAGGGAGAAGAAGTCCGACGCGGACTCGATCGCCGCGATGTCCGCCGTGACCTCCGGAGGTGTTTCGCGACCGCTCCAGCGCTCGGCCGCGAGAGAGGCGGCCACGCCCTCGAGGGGCTCCCGCACCTGGAAGATCTCGCGTACGTCAGTGATGTTGATCTCGCTCACCATCACGCCGCGGCGCGGGATGACGACCACCAGCCGCTGCTGCGCCAGACGCTGGAGCGCCTCATGGATGGGCGTGCGGCCGAGGGAGGTGAGATCGCAGAGCGCCTCCTCGACCAGGACCTCGCCGGGAGCCAAGCGGAGGGAGACGATCTCCTCGAGGAGCGCCCTGTACGCTTGCTCCGCCAGTGACCCCGCGGGCTCGTCGAAGAGCAGGAGGGTCGACTTCTCCGATGTGACGGCCACGTTCCTGCTCTCTCCCGAAGGTTCCGGCGTTCCAAGCGGGTGCATTGGGCCCGAGGAGTAAGATATATCATTTCCATATCACACTGCGCAAGGACGGCATCCGTTCCCAGGGCCATGGCGATCCACTTGGTCTCGATGACTCTTCCGAACCGCCGCGTCGCGCGCGTCCGAGGCGTTTCCTGCAGACTTGGCCCGGGTACCGGAGCCGCGTCCCAGGCCTGTGGCGCATCTGCCGGAGCCAATGTGGAAAGCATCTACCGGGAACGCACAGCACGTTTCCCGCACTTTTGGCAACTTGTTGGCAACTCGTGGTATTCTTGCCGGGTCGCAGGAACACAAAGTACCTGCAAATCGGCACAATGCCCTCGTAGCTCAGTGGATAGAGCACAGGTTTCCTAAACCTGGTGTCGCTGGTTCGATTCCAGCCGGGGGCGCCACTTTGATGCTGCACGGCGCGCTTCGGTGCTGGGGCGTTCCGCAGCCGTGGGGGTACGAATACTCGATCGTGCCCCTCCGAACCATGATCGCGGGCACTGCCGGCACCTGACCAGCCATGCGTGGCAGAATCGCGACCGTGTTCTCCTCACCCCGACAAGGGCGCGAACATCAGGGTCCTTGTCCGCGATCGCGACGCCAAGTTCTCGCGCTCCTTCGATGACGTCTTCGCAAGCGAAGGCGTCCGCGTGATCCGCACTTCGATCAGGGCCCCCACGGCGAACGCCTTTACCGAACGCCGGGTGGAGACCGTTTTCACAGACTGTCTGGGCTGGCTCGTGATACTCGGCCCGAGGCACCTCGGCCGGGTTCCGCGGACTACGTGCGGAACTACGAGTGGAAGAAGAGGTCGGCGTCGTTTCCGCACGTCCAGCGGCGGGACCGTTTCGGGGGACTCATCCACGAGTACGAGATCGCGGCATGATCGAGTAGTCGTACCCCACGCCTCGGCCCGTGCTGGGACCACCGAGCTGTCCATTCCATTGCTTCCGTCCTACATCGGCCGTAGGCTCACGATAAGCGAATCCACTGAGTGCTCACGATGGAGGACTCCATGCCTGCGATCCGCAAGTGGCGCCTGACGACCCGCACGCTACGACTGCTGACGGCGATGCTCCTGATGACGGTGCTCGCCGTCCTGCTCCTTGCCGGCAGCGCCTTGGCCGCCACCATGCCGGGCAAGCCCAGCGCCAAGACGCCCACAGGCACCGTCACCACCACCACGCCGACCTTTACGTGGGGCAAGGCGGCCCGGGCCACCGCGTACGAGCTGCGCGTCTACGAGGGCAGCGTGCAGGTGCTCAAGAAGACCGGCCTGAAGAAGCTCTCCTACCAGGCCGTCAAGGCGCTGCCCGCAAGCGTCGCTCTCACCTGGAAGGTCCGCGCCAGCGCCGGCCGGGTCGCCGGCGCCTGGAGCAGCAGTCTCGCCTTCACGATCGCAGCCGCTGGGCCCGTCATCGGCCAACGCTACGGCGGCGGCGTCGTCGCCTACATCCTGCAGTCTGGCGACCCCGGCTACGTCGCCGGCCAGACGCACGGCTTGATCGCCGCCGTGGCCGACCAGACGCCGTTCGAAGGCGGCGGGATCCAGTGGGCGGCTGAACCGTACTGGAGCATCTCCGTACCGGGTACAGGCACCGACATCGGCACCGGCTCAGCCAACACGGATGCCATCATCGCCCAGAACGGCGCCGGCAGCACCTTCGCGGCAGGTCTGGCACGCGCCTACAGCAGCGGCGGCTACAGCGACTGGTACCTGCCCAGCAAGGATGAACTGAACAAGCTGTTCCTCAACCAGGCCGCGATCGGTGGCTTCGTCACCGCGACAATGGCAACGCCCTACTACTGGAGCTCCTCCGAGTTCCATGGCACCGTGAACTGCGCGTGGATCCAGTACATGAACGGTGGCAGCCAGACCGACGGCTACAAGGGCGGCTTGAGCAGGGTGCGTGCTGTCCGGGCTTTCTAGCTAGTCATCACTGTCTATCTCCCGGTGCTGCTCTTGCGGCGAGCCCGTGGGATAGAAGCACTTGATCTTGCCGGTCCGGACCATGATCGCGGGCACTGCTGGCGCCCAGCAAGCCATGCGTGACGGAATGGCGACCGTGTGTGGTCGGCCGCTCCTCTGCCGATATGTTGCCGCCGAGACACACCCGTACGACCCGGTACGCCTTGGCACAGCCCAACACCGACCCCGCGCAGAACCCTTGGATGTGCAGCAGAATCGCACATGCCGCACTACCAGCCGGACCATGTTCGCAGGCTTCCCAAACCTGGTGTCGCTGGTTCGATTCCAGCCGGGGGCGCCAGTCGGCCCGGGGGCGCCGGTTGGGCAACTCCACGGAATCGGCAATGCGACCTTGCGAGTCGTCACACGACGCTGCGGCATTCCCCCGCGTCGGCCGGCAGCCGACGGCAGCCCCGCTGTGCACACAAACTGAGGCGGCGCAGGTCCGGGTGACCAGTGCGTGGGCCATGACGCGATCGCCGCCTGCAGCGGAACGTCGCAGCGCCCTCACGCCTTCCTCGGCCATAACCCGTGGGGACTTCCGCCGGCCAGCCGGCTCCTTTGCGGCGGTCTATTTCACCGTGAGCGTCTTGGCGCCGGCCTTGCGCTGTGCGTTGCCGGCGAGATCTTTGGCCTTGACCGAGATCGTGAAGCGGCCGGCAGGGACCTTGACCGGGATGCGCGCGACGAGCATCTTCCCGGTCGCCACGCGGCCGAGGTTCATGACCTGCATCACCCTTCCGCCGCGGTTCGTGATGTCGAGCTGCGCGTCGGCTTTGGGGCTGAGGTTGTCGGTGATCTCGAACTTGACTGCCGCCGTGCTCCCGGAGCGTGTCACGACGGGCTGGCGCACCTGAGTCGCAGGACCGCTGGTGTCGAGAATGGTGGGCAAGTCGAGCGTGAGGGGATCGGCCTCGCTGCCGATCATGTCGGCCTCGAGACTGCTGTTGGCCAGTTCGATGTGGATCACGTGGGCGCCATCGTGAGCTGGGAGAGTGACACTCTTGGTGGCCGAAAGGCTCTGCCAGCCGCCGGGGGCGCCGTCATCGACGGCGAAGCGCACCTCGTCGAAGACGTTGTAGTCACCGAGCAGGCTGAGGAAGAGCGTGACGACCTGGTCGGTGGTCCACGTCGGGACCACGGGGTCGAGCTGCGTACCTGAGCTCGCCGGGCCGCCGGTCCGGGAAGACGTGGCGCCGGCGAAGGCGGCAGTGCCGCAGACGAGAGCCGCGAGCAGCAGGAAAGCGCAGAGGACGCCGACTACGGCTGGTGCGTGGACTGTGCGTCCGCGAGAGACAGTGCGCATGCGAGGACCTCCGCGTTCGACGGGCGTGCACTCATGCTATCGACTTTGCCACGCTGGGCGTTGAGCGCATTCCCTCGCCTGTTCTGACGACGCCCGCGAAGCGGGAGACGAGTGGCGGGACCGCACCCGGCCGCCGCCTGCACGGCGGCTTGGACGGCGACACACCGCTGAGCAGACTCAGGTCAACAACCTCGTGATGCAGAACAGCT
>Ga0073936_10011885_pt1 | contig 10469 bp, 5 predicted proteins | sample AliMusrvi5mmetaG_FD_87041 | JGI IMG/M metagenome (GOLD analysis project Ga0073936, IMG submission 87041) | Freshwater lake bacterial and archeal communities from Alinen Mustajarvi, Finland, to study Microbial Dark Matter (Phase II) - Alinen... | ecosystem: Environmental > Aquatic > Freshwater >... | reverse complement strand
GGATCTGGCACTTGAGACCGAAAAGCGCACCGAAAGCTTGCTGAAATCGGGTGGAACCAGTAAACAAATTTTTGATGAGTCAGTATGTGATCGAAAAGTGCTTGAAGCTGAGGCTGAATCACTCAATGTGCTGATTGGCAAAACAAAAATTGTGGCTCCGTTTTCGGGCGTCATTGGTATCCGGAATGTCAGTGATGGTGCTTACCTGACCCCCGGTAAAGTCCTTACAACCCTGGAGGATATCAGCAGGTTGAAAATTGATTTTACTGTTTCTCAGACCTTTGCAAATATGATTCGGAAAGGCGAACTGTTTAATTTCAGAGTTGAAGGAAACCCGTCGGAATATTCTACACTTGTTGAAGCGATAAACCCATCAATTAATCAAAATTCCGGAAACCTGAAGATTCTGTCCATTGTTGAGAATTCTGATGCTGCGCTAAAAGCGGGGTTAACTATAAGTATTAGTCTGTCTGCAAAAGCAGCAGTTTCTGCGATCTATGTCCCTACCCAGGCCCTGGTTCCGACTCCGGGGGGGTATCATCTTTTTTTTGCCGAAAAAGGGAAAGCTGGTTATAGACCTGTAATCACCGGGATTCGATCGGAAAAGATGGTCGAAATAATTAAGGGTGTGTTGCCGGGAGATACTGTTTTGGTAACAGGTTTCATGAAGTTGAGACCCGGTTCTAAATTGGAAATTGTAAAATCACGGTAATATGAGCCTCTCCTCCACGTGTATTGAGCGTCCTGCCTTGCCAGTGGTTTTAGCCTTACTAATGATCATTGCAGGTATCGTCGGGTTTTCGTTTTTACCCGACAGGGAATATCCCGAAATGCAACCCCCTGTGGTTAATGTTACAACTTTATATACCGGGGCAAACGCCGAAATCATTCAGGCCCAGATCACTGAGCCACTGCAGCAGGAGATAAGCGGGATAGAAGGGATCCGAATAATATCGTCTTCTTCAACGGAACAAACCAGTGCGATTACCGTGGAGTTCAACATTGGAGAAGACCTTGAACGGGCTACAAACGATGTTCGTGACAGGGTGTCGAGGGCAATCCGTTTCCTGCCCAAGGATGCCGATCCCCCTATTGTTGAAAAACTGGATGCCAATGCCAACCCGATCATATTTGTAATCGTTTCAGGCAAAGATCATTCTGTGCTTGAAATAAGTGATGTGGTCGACAGGTATTTTCGGAACAAGTATCAGACTATCTCGGGTATTGCAGGAGTCAAAATTTTTGGGGAGAAGAAGTATGCCATGAGGCTTTGGATGGATCCTGACAAACTTCACGGATTGGGACTGACCCCTGTTGATGCACAACAAGCCGTGAAACAGGGAAATCAGGAATTGCCTTCCGGCCGGATTGAAGGAGATAATACGGAGCTAAATATCAGGACACTCGGTTTTCTTCCATCTGCTTCTGCGTTCAATGATCTGATTATCCGCAGCAAGAATGGGGAAATTGTGCGGTTCAGTGATATCGGGCACGCCGAGTTAGGTGCTGAAAATGAACGAACTATTTTTAAGGATGATCTTGAACCTACGGTCGCTATCGGAGTAGTTCCCCAACCGGGGGAAAATACGATAAAAATGGCTGATGAGTTTTACAAGCGAACAGAACAATTAAGAAAAGAGATCCCACCAGGTTTTAATATTAAGTTGGGATTCGATTTTACTGTTTTTGAACGGAAAGCCATCACAGAGGTGAAAGAGACATTACTATTGGCGTTTTTCCTGGTGGTACTCATAATTTTTATTTTTCTGCGTGACTGGCGATCGACCATTATTCCCGTTGTTGCCATACCAATTTCTATTGTCTCGACCTTTTTTTTAATGTGGATAGGTGGTCTCTCCATCAATGTACTCACTTTACTGGGATTGGTGCTGGCTATCGGACTGGTATGCGACGATGCGATTGTAGTGCTTGAAATCATATACTCTAAAGTTGATTCCGGTTACGGACCTCGAAAAGCTGCATTGGAGGGTTCAAAGGAGATCTATACAGCTATTATTTCCACAACGATAACCCTGGCTGTGGTATTTCTCCCGATCATGTTTCTTCAAGGTCTGACCGGCAGGCTCTTCAGTGAGTTTGTCGTAGTGGTGGCAGGGGCGGTGATGCTTTCTGCGTTTGTAGCCCTTAGTTTGACGCCTATGATGGGATCAAAGATATTGACCAAACAGCATCATCTTGGATTTAACTGGCTGTACCAAAAGACAGAGCCATACTTCGTCGAACTTAACCGAAGCTACCGATACTCTCTGACTGCTTTTATGAAGATTAGATGGATTATATGGCCGATACTCCTTGTTCTCGGATTCTCCATTGTTACCTTATGGAATAGTTTACACAAGGAACTTGCCCCACTTGAAGATCGTTCCAATATACGCATGAACACACTTGGTCCCGAAGGATCGACCTACGAATTTATGGAGAAATATATGGATCAGCTAAGCTCATATGTGCATGATTCCTTGCCTGAAGCTACCCGCAATTTGTCCTTAATTTCGCCCAGTCTGACCTCTGTTGACCCTGCCAATAAGGGGATGCATCTTATTTATTTTGACGAGCCAACTAACCGTAAGAGAACCCAGAGCCAGATATTTCAAAAATTCACCAAAGACATCAGCCGCATTACGGGCATCGGAATTTATCCTTTCGAACCCCCGACTATAGGGAATCGATTTGCCGGTCAGCCATTGCAATTTGTAATTCAGTCAGCTGATTTTGATACGCTCACTAAAATACTTCCTGTATTTCTTGCTGAGGCCGGAAAAAGTAAAATTCTGCAGTTTTTAAATTCCAATCTCAAGGTGAATAAGCCTGAACTGAGGATTTATGTCGACAGGGATAAAGCTGCAAAGTATGAGGTAACGGTTGAGGCGATCGGACAAACACTTCAGGCGGGGCTGAGCGGACTGCGTTATGGCTATTTCATTATGAACGGTAAACAATATCAGATTATCGGACAGGTGTCGCGGAACTACAGCGATAAACCTGTTATGCTTGGCAATCTTTATGTCAGGAGTGCATATGGCGAATCAATAGCTTTGGATAATGTGGTGCGATGGGAGGAGAAGGTCAATCCTTCAACCATATATTCCTACGACCGTTACTTTTCGGCCACCATCACCGGAGGAGTTGCACCCGGATATACCCTGGGTGATGGAATCGAAGAACTGCAAAAAGCGGCAGACAAAACACTATCTCCGGTATTCAAAACCTCACTGGCAGGGCAAAGCAGGGATTATGCCGAAAGTTCATCCAGCCTGCTGGTGGTATTTATTCTTGCTATTGTGATTATCTATCTTGTCCTGGCCGCACAATTTGATAATTTTCTTGATCCGCTGGTAATTTTGGTTACTGTTCCGCTGGCCCTGTTCGGAGCATTGTTGACACTCTGGTATTTTGACCAGACCTTGAATATTTTCAGTGAAATTGGGATGATCATGCTGGTTGGATTAGTTACCAAAAATGGAATTCTAATTGTTGAATTTGCCGCTCAGCGTAAAAAGATGGGTGAGGGAAAGTATGAAGCTGTTCAGAAAGCTGCCATTTCGCGGCTCAGGCCAATATTAATGACTGCATTTGCCACCATTTTTGGAATTCTTCCGGTTGCCCTTTCACTGGGAGCATCGTCGGGAAGCCGAAGATCGCTGGGAATTGCTGTAATTGGCGGGATGGTATTTGCCACTTTTTTTTCATTATACCTTGTACCAATCCTTTACACTTTCATATCCAGAAATTATCATGCTAAAGATGAAGAACCCGAGGAAGAAATATATGAACCCATTTTCAGGTAACCTTCCCGCATGGGTATTCAGGTTACTGCTTACAACCATTGTGATCTTTACCACTGTGGTTCTTTCCGCTCAGCAACTGGTTAGTCTCAACGATGCGGTGCAGCAGGGGTTGGTAAACAATTATCTTATACAGGTGTCAAAAAACGAAACTGAAATCTCGTCGCGGAACATCAGTTATGGCAATGCAGGATTCATGCCATCGGTAACTGCATACGGATCTCTGGATAAAGCGCATCTCAATGCCCATCAGGACGTTCTGACGGGTAATAAACTCGATAATAAGAGCGCCTCCACAACAGTTTCCTCCGCAGGAGTCAAGGCCGAGTGGGTACTTTTCGATGGCGCAGGGATGTTTGCCAAATACGAAAAACTGAAGGGATTGTGGAAGATCAACGACCTGGAGACAAGAATAACCATGGAGTATGTGGTTCAGGAAATTACCCTGGCCTACTGTAATATTATAAGGCAACTTGAGCTGCTTAAAGCGTGTAATCAGCGCATGAAATCGAGTAACTTCAGGTATTTCATTGCCCGCGAAAAACTCGATTCAAAACTGGGTTCCGAACAGCAATGGCTGCAGGCAGACGTTGCAAGAATGGCCGATTCTTCTGCATTGTTTAAGCAAACCTCTGAACTTCGAAAATCGAAGATCGAATTAAACCGCCTACTTGCCCGGAATGTTCAGCGGGAGTTTATCACTGAAGATTCTATCACATTGATTCAGATTCCTGCCCTTGATCAGTTGATAACCAATAGTACTAATTTTAATAACCTGTTAAAAATCAGAACTGAACAGTTATTGTACAGCAAACTGGAAGAAAAGTCACTTAAATCGGAACAATATCCCAGGATACTTTTGACCGGGTCGTACGGCTATTTTGAAAACAATACTGAAGCAGCCTTCATCAATTATAACCGGTATTTTGGCCCGCAGGTAGGATTAACGGTAGGGATGAAATTGTTTGACGGAAAGAAACTCAGAACATCGCTGCAGAATGCAAAGATTAATATTCAAAATAAGGAGTTGCAGCTCAAGGATATGCAAGAGCAGGTGAGTGCACAGCTGGCTGAAATGCATCTCGATTATTTGTGCCAGCTACAAACGATCTCACTGGGAAAAAAAGAGTTGGCACTTGCAGAGAGAAACCTTGACATCGCGATGAAAGCCTTCCAGACAGGGCAGATATCATCACTCGATTTAAGAGTGGCACAGGACGATCTGTTCCAGGCATCTTCGAATCTGGTAAATTCGTGTTATTACGCGAAGTTAAAAGAAACCGAATTGCTGACGGTAAGTGGTATGCTGTTAAAATAGTGAAAAATATATAGTCATAACTTTGAATATATTTAGACTTAATAGCTTAATTTTGGATAACTAATCGAATTTTCAGTTAGAAGAGACTTTTTAAAAGCTCATTTTCAATCCCGTCTGGGATTATCTGTGAGTAGAAAACAAAATAAAATGCAATATTTTCATCTTCTACCCATATTTTATGCCTATAGCATTATTTTAAGTAAACGAATTACGACCGAAACCCTCATAAACTGAAATTCAAAAATAACAATCATTCCGCTGGTTGGCGGATGAGGGTTCCGCGAGAATCAAGAATCGATAAGTAAGTTATTCTAAATTTATCCGAGTGAATAAAAACTAAAAATAAGACAATAAATTATGAGCGAACAGTACACCGTTTCACGTTACCTGCTTCATCGTTTGCAGGAGATTGGTATTAAGCACCTTTTCGGGGTTCCCGGAGATTATAACCTGGATTTCCTCGACGCTGTTATGGACAGCCCTATAAATTGGGTAGGCAACTGTAATGAGTTAAATGCCGGTTATGCGGCCGACGGATATGCCCGTCTGAACGGGATAGGTGCTGCTGTTGTCACTTATGGCGTGGGAGGATTTAGTATTATTAATGCTGTCGCAGGAGCTTATGCTGAGCATGTTCCCGTGATTATCATTAACGGAGCCCCCCCGGCGCGGCGAAGGGAAGCCGGTGTCATGGTGCATCATCTGGTCTCCAATTATTACCTGCAGTTTGACATCTTCAAGAAGATTACCATCGATGCAGCCCTCCTGGTCGATCCCGATACTGCCCCTGAGGAGATTGACCGTGTGCTCCGGAATTGCATTGCCCATAAACTTCCGGCGTATCTCGAACTTCCTGCCGATATCACCCACGCTCCATGTCATGCACCCGGGGAGTTTTTTACAGCCCCGCCATTAATCTCGAATCAGGATAGTTTGACAGAATGTGTCAAAGAAGCAGTGATGCTGCTCAACGAGTCGAACAATCCAATGATACTCGCCGGAGTTGAGTTGCTCAGATTCGGGATTGGGAACGAAGCGCTGCGGCTGATTGAAACAAGCGAAATACCATTTGCAACCATGCTCAGCAGCAAATCGGTATTACCAGAGCTTCACCCACAATTTACCGGTATCTACCAGGGAGGCTGGAGTAAAGAAACTGTACGCCATCAGGTGGAAGGTTCCGACTGCCTGTTGTCGCTCGGAGCCTGGATGACCGATATGGATACAGGGTTGTTCAGTATCAATCTCGATAACCGGCGAATGATTACAGTAGGTGGTGGCCAGGTGCGCATTGGCAGCCATTTTTATCATCAGGTTCAACTGAGAGATTTCATCCGGGAACTAACCCTGGCCGTTCAGCCCCGCTCTTACCTGGCTTCCCATCCTGCCCAGGCCTTTCAACCCCTGCAACCCTTCATCCCGGAGCCATCATGCATGCTGACTGCACCGCGCCTTTATGCATGTCTGAACTATTATTTGGACGACAGTATGATTCTGCTCTCTGAGCCTGGCGATGCTTTCTGTGCAACCCCTGAATTTCATATTGAAGAGGCAGAGAACTTCATTGTCCAGGCCTATTATTGCTCAATCGGTTTCTGTACCCCGGCTGCTTTGGGGGTAGCTATGGCACGGCCCGAAAAACGACCGGTTGTCCTATCCGGTGATGGCGCTTTTCAGATGACTGCCCAGGAGGTTTCAACGCTCATCAGGGAACACTGCCCGGTGCTGATCATAATCATCAATAACGATGGCTATCTGATCGAAAGGCGGCTCCACCAGGATGGAATGTATAACGATATCCAGATGTGGAATTACTCCAAACTACCTGAAGTATTTGGGGATAGTAATTTTGTAATAGGTATCCGGGTGACTACTGAAGAAGAATTGGAACTGGCCATTAAAACCGCCAAAAGCGAGAAAGACAAATTTGTGCTTATTGAAGCCTATCTGCCAAACCGTACTTGCTCTGAGGGACTTGACCGTCTCGGAAATACCTTCAGAAAGTCCTAATAAGAGAATAATTAGATTGCCGAATCAGGTTTGGAGTGGTAAGTATCAGAAAAAAAAGCTCACCATCCACAATGACCCAGATTGCAATAGTAATTAAGTAAAAAATGAAACAAGCCATGAGAGAGCATCTCAAACTGAAGCATGATTATCTCATGGAGGGTTCCATCTGGCAAATTAAAATCAAATTGTAAAGATGTGAAAATCCTGATCATCATTTTAGGGCTGATTTTCTTAGTTTCCTGTAAACAGGCCCAACCCGACGTGGCCAAGGTGTTGGCCTCGGGGCATTGGATCGACCTTACCTGGAATTTTGAGGAAAACACTGTCTATTGGCCTACTAACGTGTCGTTTAAACATGATACCGTTTTTTATGGGGCCAATTCTAAAGGTTACTTCTATTCTTCATTCAAATATTCGGCAGAAGAGCACGGGGGTACCCACTTCGATGCTCCAGTCCATTTTTCACGGACTGGTCGTAGTGTCGAACAGATTATGCCGGATGAACTGACCGGACCGGTGATTGTGGTGAATGTTTCGCAGCAGTCGGCCCAAAACCGCGATTACCTCATCAAACCCGACGATTTCATTCAGTGGGAAAAAACCCACGGAGCTATTCCCGGCCAATCTATTGTACTGTTAAACACCGGTTTCGGCAAGTATTGGTTCGATCATGAAAAATATACCGGAACCTTAATATCGGGAATAGCCGGCGTTGAGGAACTGCATTTCCCGGGAATGAGTCCGGAAGGCGCTGCGTGGCTGGTCAAAGAAAGAAAAATCAAAGCAGTAGGAATAGATACCCCGAGCATCGATTACGGACAATCGAAGTATTTTGAAACACACCGTTTTCTGTGCGGGAATAATATTATTGTCTACGAAAATGTCGCTGATCTCGGACAGGTTCCTGCAAAGGGGGCCTACGCTGTAGCGGCACCGATGAAAATAAAAGGGGGAAGCGGAGCCCCTCTCAGGCTTCTGGTTTGGATACCGGTGAAGTGACACTTGCATTGTTGAATTTTTTTAACCAAAATCAAAATGAACCGTTATTACTTTTTGCTCACTTTATTCGTAATTACTTTCCTGGCTGCGTGTCAGCAAGGGGAGAAGAAAATCACCATCGGGTATGTTCAGATTACTCAGGATCCGGTACTCGATGCTGCCAAAGCCGGTGTTTTTCGTGCATTAGCCGACTCGGGCTTTATTGACGGAAAGAATCTTAAAGTACTCGATAATAATGCACAAGGTGATCTCTCCATGATAAATACGATATTACAATCCTTGATTTCACAAAATATAGACCTGATTATTACCAACAGTACGCCGTGTATGGTGGCAGCAGCACAGACTGTTCGTTCTGCTCCGGTGGTCTTTACCGTGGCATTTGGTCCGGAACAGGTAGGGATGAAAACAATCCCTGAAAATCTTTTCGGGGTTTACGATCCTCTGAATGTCAAGGCGTTCGTTGATCTTCTCCTGGAATGCATTCCTACTCTAAAACGTGTTGGAATCCCATATAACAATGCAGAGCCAAATGCTGAATATTCGGTAAAGGTGTTGAGCAAGGAATTTGCAAGGCAAGGGATCACCCTTATAACAACCTCCGTGACCAGTTCCAATGATCTCTTGCAGGCGGTACAATATCTTGCAGGACAGAAAATTGACGCCTTGGTAGCCGCCGCTGACAATACGGTTTATATGGCCTTGCCCGTTTTGGCCAAGGTGGCTTCGGAGCAAAAAATTCCCCTTTTTGTTACCGACCCGATGCAAACCGAAAAGGGGGCAGCTATTGGGCTTGGAGTTAATTATGATCATTGGGGTTATATGGCCGGGCTGAAAGCGGTTGAGGTATTAAAAGGAAGAACATCACAGCGAAGCAGGATAGAGCCCATAACCACCTATGATCTAACGATAAACGCGAAATCTTGTGCCAGTCAGGGTCTAACTGTACCTGACAAAGTAAAGAGCAGGGCAAGCCGGATTTTTGATTAGGTTTATGTTATTAATTTCGTTAGCTTGCACCAGCTAATTTACAATACCCCAAGGTTCTGAAACCTTCAAATGACCGATCATGAAATCATTTTCACGCGGGATTCTTGCTTTAATCATAGTTTCAACAATTTTACTCTTAGCTGATCTTCAGAATCGCAACAAGAAAAATGTGATCCAACGGTCTGTTGGACAGGTGGGATCTGAGGCAGTAGCCGGGAAAAAATATTCACTGGGCCTTTGTTATTTTGCACCTGAAGCATCTCATGACCAGTTGCTTGCCGGATTATGGAAACGCCTCGGCGAGCTGGGGTTTGAGCGTGGCAGAAATCTGACGGTCACAGAATCCCACTCCAACGGTGAGATAGGAAACATCTCCCCGATACTGCTGAACATGGACAACCTGTCATTCGATTTAATTCTGGTGACTTCAACGCCTTGTGTTACGGCGGCATTAAACACAGTCAGAAAACATCAGGTTGCCTTCACCTATTGTTCTGATCCCATTGCTGCAGGTGCGGGTAAAACCTTTAAGGATCATTCCAAAGGCATTACCGGCATCGGTTCATTTCCTCCTGTCGAAAAAACGATTCAGTTTATCCTGGAAACCATTCCCAAAACACAAAAGATTGGTACTATTTATAATAACGCAGAGGCTAACTCACGAAGTGTCGTTAACCTGATGCGTAAGGTTGCCACGCAGAGAGGATTTGAGCTCATCGAGGTGCCGGTGATCAACACTTCTGAGATTTTTCAGGCAACTCAGGCAATACTGAGCAAGGGGATCGACGCGTTGTATATCTCAGGCGATAACACCTGTACACAAGGATTTGATGTTATTGCAGGGCTTTGCACTAAAAACTCCATTCCTCTGGTAACAAATGATAAGGAGCTGGTTGCAAAGGGGGCCCTGGCCGCGATTGGCCCGGGTTGGAATGGTGTAGGCTACCATACCGGCGACCTGGTTGCAAAAATGCTTAATGGTATTTCCCCCGACAACATACCCCTTGAGAATTTTGCCAATGAGAACATCGAAATAAATATGGAGAAGGCCAGGATTCTGGGATTGACAATCCCCAAAGAGTTTCTTTCCTCGTCAATCCCTTTGCCTGAAGCCAAAAAATACAAATTTGCATTTGTTCATTTTGCAGATAGCCCGATGTCTGAAGATTGCGAAAGCGGTTTACGCAAAGCACTTGAGGATCATAAACTCAGGGAAGGGTCCGATTTTACGATGAAAGTATTTAATGCCCAGGGGGATATTGCCACGCTGAACAGCATTGCCGGATCGATCGGCAGTCAAACCTGGGATCTTGTTTTTAGTGCCTCAACCCCAACAGCACAGATGC
>Ga0073936_10011884_pt1 | contig 10470 bp, 12 predicted proteins | sample AliMusrvi5mmetaG_FD_87041 | JGI IMG/M metagenome (GOLD analysis project Ga0073936, IMG submission 87041) | Freshwater lake bacterial and archeal communities from Alinen Mustajarvi, Finland, to study Microbial Dark Matter (Phase II) - Alinen... | ecosystem: Environmental > Aquatic > Freshwater >... | reverse complement strand
CCAGGATACCTTTCTATTCAACGGCACCGTGGCTGAAAATATCGCTTTCGCCCGACCGGATGCCTCCCGGGAGGAAATTCTCGCGGCGGCCAAGGCCGCCAACGCACATGATTTCATCGTCTCCAAGCCCGATGGATACGACACCATTGTCGGGGAACGCGGCCAGTCCCTTTCCGGTGGCGAGCGCCAACGGGTGGCCATCGCCCGCGCCATCTTACATAATCCCCGCATCCTCATCCTGGATGAAGCCACCGCCTCGGTGGATACCGACACCGAAAAGCAAATCCAGGAAGCCATCTCCCGCCTGATCAAGGGCCGGACCACGTTCGCCATCGCCCATCGCCTGAGCACCCTGCGAAATGCCAACCGACTGGTGGTTCTGAAAAACGGCACGCTGGTCGAAGTGGGCACTCATGAGGAATTACTGGCAAAGGAAGGCGAGTTTCACCGGTTGGTCAACTTGCAAAAGGAAATGTCTTCCATCATGGCGGTGGGTAAATAATGAATGCACCTTCCTCAAATCCCCCCGTCCCGCCGGCGGATCCGATCATTCCGACCCTCCCGCCTCTTCCTGAAACCACGATCCTCCGCTATTTCAACCCCGCCGATCTCACCTTTTTCATGGCGGGCGCCACGCTGAGACTGACCGTCGCCGGCGAGTATAGCTGCCTGCAGACTTCCGTCCTCCGCATGTTTCCCCTGACCCATCCCGATCACTATTTTAGTATCCGCGACGGCGCGGCGCGCGAACTGGGCGTTTTGCGCTCCCTGGACGAACTGGATCCGGCCGGACGCGATTGCGTTCTGGCCTCCTTGACCCGCCGCTACATGGCTGCGCAGGTGCGCAAAATCATCCGAGCCCGGGAACGGTTTGGGGTTGTCGAATGGGAAGTGGAAACCCATCGCGGATTTTGCCGTTTCACCGCCCGGGATCTTCGCGACAACATCCGCCGTCTTCCCAACCAACATTATGTCATTCCGGACGTGGAAGGAAACCGGTATGACATCCCCAACCTGACCGCTCTAGACATTCACAGCCAAGCCTGGCTTTTCCGATATCTTTGATCTTCCCTAGCGGCAAAATAGTTCTTCAACATGTTGATATTGTGGAGTCAATCCAAGGCCCTGAATACGCCCTGTTGTTTTCAAGTAATTCGAGGGATGTTTTTCGGCGGGGGGCTGCGTGAGCCCGAGACCGCCACGTGCAGTATTGTGATTGCTGCAGCTACAATCACTGGCCCGATGACAAGGCCAATGAACCCGAAAGCGATCAGCCCGCCCGTGATGCCTAGCAGGGCGACCAACGTATTCATGGTCGACTTGCCGCTCAGCAGAAGTGGGCGCAGCACGTGATCAACTCCTGCTATCAGTAGGATCCCGCCGGCCATCAGGAGAGACCCACGGGCCCAGGATCCCGTCAGCAGCAGCCAGACTGCCGTTGGTAACCATATTACGGCCGTCCCCACGACGGGCAACAGGGAGCAGAAGCCCATGACAAAGCCCCACAAAACAGGAGCGTTCAAACCCAAAACGGCGAACGCGATGCCCCCGGCCAGCCCTTGGGCCACAGCAACGGCCAGAGTGGTCATGATGCCGGCGCGGATCAGGTCCCGGGTTTGGTGGATGAGTTCCTCATTCCGTTGCTTCTCGAAAGGGAGCAACTGCCGAACGAACGCCATCAACTGATCGCCATCGCGCAGCAAGAAGAATGTGGCTACGATAGCAATGAAGATGTGAAAGAGAAGCACCGCCGCGTTCTGCACCATCGCAGCGGCGAATTTGGCGACAAATCGAGAGGCCTCGCCGACCCCTCCAGCCAGCCGGGACTTCATATCCTCGATAAATGGCAGGGGCACATGCGCCTGTATCCACTGACAGACGTCGTTAAGGTGTTGGCGATTAGGGTTGCTCTCCACGGCCTGCTCGAGGGCGGCGACAAACTGAACTGTCTCCTGTACCAGCAATGTGGTCAATACGATGGCCGGCAAGACCAGCAGGAAGATCACCAGAAGGGTAGAAAGCATCGCCGCCGTGCCGGGCGCACAGCGTTTTCTGATCCGTCGGAATACCGGATCCGCACAAGACACCAAAACGCCGGCCCAGACCAGGGCCATGAAGAGCGGCTGGATGATGCGGAAGGCCAGGTAAGCGATCAGCACAACCAAAGCATAGAAGACGAGAACGTTCAACTGACGATGATCGGGTGCGGAGTGGCTTGACATACGAACCTCCTTTGGATGCGAACATGTTGAGGTGGACCGTAATATTTTTGATCATCGCCATCATCGCCGTTGCATTCGGCTTTGGCGGCATCGGGGCGGCTGCGACGGATATCGCGAAAATCCTGTTTTACATCTTCGCTACGCTCTTTATCTTTGCTCTGGTATTCCTTCTGATAGCTTTCCTCAAGTAGCTATTGAGAGGTGTTTCCCGAGGTGGCCCGACCGCTCCCGCCTTCGCGTAGCGCGCTTCGGTGGGCGAAAGAAGATCGCAGCGAAGGCAGTCTCCCTATGGAGGATAGTTACATATGTCTTCGGAAGTTGCCGGTGGCTTATCGCTCCTCCCGCCCCCCGACGCGGGGGAGGGAGGAACCCGTCCGGCTAAGGAAGGCCAAACGAAGCATTACCTTCATGACCCGCCTTACCGATTTGCGGCACCCGGTGCCTCGTTCGTCATCGTCCGGTCACTCGTCGTTGCGCGGCGCACCGGCTGAGTTCGGGGTAACCCGGTCATCACGGTCGCGATGCTCCTCATCGCGGTCATCACGATCGCGGTAATGGCGTACCGCATTGGTTGAGAACATCACGTTTGTTGTGGTGAACATCGCGTTCGTCGACATCCGGTCATCGCGGTCGCGGGCCTTGATCACCCCACTCCCCGTCTTTGCAGGCGTTGTAAAACCCGAACCCGGACGCTCCGTTATGGGCTTGGATGTGTCTTGGGCTAGAGCCGCAATCGCCAAAAGCGAGCCGGCCGAGACGCTGATTATCAATAGCTTCCGTTTCATACATTTATCCTTCTGTTTTTGTTGTTCTCCACGATTCCATCTACTCGACCAACAGAGCCACTCGGCTCTGATTTACTCTTCAATAACTACGCACAATCGACAGGGGCCTTTTTTGTAGTCCAGCCGTGGGTTCTTGTTTGGAATCGAGGCGATCAAACACTGGGGCCGCCCTTCCGCAAGGTGCCGAATAGGCCAATGATGGACAAGAGCGCGCCGGCGACTAGCAGCCAAATGGCCTTATTGGTGGGCGCTCCCGTAACGGTTTCGCTAACTTGCGAGCCTACTGAGTGCCACGCATTGAGCCCGAAGACGAGCAGCAGCACACCCACCACAAGCAATCCGATTGATATTCCCTTATTCATATTCATTCCGGTATTCCTTTCATTTTCGTTTGTTTCCTATCGCCAGTACTTTCCGGCAATACGACGTTCTGTGGAATCGGTGATTACCTGAGTTTTGTTTTCGAAATGGTTGAGAGACTTCTGTCCTTCATTCGCAAAAGCTTTCTTTTGATGCTCTGGCATGAGACTGCAACCGAGTTGCGCGGAACCTGTAACCCAATGGCCAGGCCCGTTCCGGTGCGATACATCCGATTCCGCTCATAGAGCGGGGCTACATCGCACGGGCATGTGTATAAATTGGAGATGAACGCTCCCGTTAAATCCTGTTCCCAATCCGGGGGGTTATGATATTTTCGATGGTCATGAACCCAACCCAAACGTTTCGATTGTCACCGGCGCACACCGATGCCCCTTTGGCCCAGGAAGCCATGCGCTTGCTCATCCGTGAACTTGCGGAACGGGCCGGTGTTGAGGTCATTCAAACCGCACAAAATCCGGATCTCACTTTGATCGTCGCCCCGGGCCCCGGGCCGGAGGGCTATCGCATCGAGAACGATGGGGCGGCCTTGCGCATCATCGGCCATGATCCCGCCGGACTGCTCTACGGCGTGGGCCGGTTTCTTCATTCCGCCGTTTCGGGCGACGGCACGTTTGTCCCGGCCGCGGCGTGGCAGGGATCTTCGTCACCGGCCGGTCGGTTTCGGGGCATGTATTTTGCCCACAACTTTCACAATTGGTATCGATCGGCGCCCCTGGCGGATTCGATCCGCTATATCGAGGATCTGGCTTTATGGGGACTGAATGCCATCGCCTTTCCCTGCGATACCAATCCCCCTTGTCCGCCCGATGAAATCGAAAACGTCATGCTCCCCAAGCAACGGGAATTGATCAAAGCCGCCAAACGAGTGGGCATTCGCGCGGGGATGATCACCGTCTCCAACAGCATTATGACGGTACCGTCGGCGGATATCGCCGCGACACCCGTACCCGACACCCAACCCGAGCGCCGCGGAAATATCGGTAACCGGGTTTGCCCCAGCCATCCGCAAGGGATGGCCCGTCTCATTTCCAAATTCGATCGAAGTCTCGAAGCCTACCGGTCTGTGGGTTTGGATTTCGTGGTCGCCTTCCCCTATGACGAAGGCGGTTGCGGTTGCGCGCAATGCAAACCCTGGGGAGGCAGGGGATTTCTCAAGGCCTGCCGGGAACTGAGCCGCCTGGCCAAGGAGAAATATCCCGATTGCCGCTTCGTCGCCGGCACCTGGTGTTTTGATGTCCTGAATACACCGGAAGGCGAATTCGACGGCCTGGATCGCCACATTCGGATGAATCCCGGCTGGTGCGACTATGTGATGTGCGATGCGCACGGCGACTTTCCGAAGTGGCCCCTGGAACACGGCTCCCCCGGCGGATTGCCGATGATCAACTTCGCGGAAATCAGCATGTGGGGTCGATGGCCCTGGGGTGGATCCGGCGCAAACCCCTATCCACATCGCATCGCCCGCATCTGGAGCCAGGCCCGCCATCTCTTGACCGGAGGGTTGCCCTACTCAGAAGGCCGTTATGAAGATCTCAATAAGGTGATGTGCCTCAATCTGTTTTGGGATAAAGACGCCGACCCGGACCAGGTGACCCGAGCCTATCTCCGTTACGAATTCGGACCAACGGTCGTCGACTCAATGACCGAAGTCATTCAGATCATGGAGGAGATCCAACCGCCCGAGTTCCGCACCCACGAAAAAGCGAAGAGGGTGTTTGATCTTATGCGGGAGGTGGCGGCCCATCTTCCCGCAAAAGTCCTTTCCGCCTGGCGCTGGCGGATGCTCTATTTGCGCGCCGTCATCGACTTGGAGGCCGCCACCTATCCCAACCAGACCGGTGTGGTTTCCGACCGACAAAACGATGCTTACGAGGAGTTAGTCCTGCTTTCCTGCGCTCAACATTCTCAACCCTCGGTCACGCCCATAGCCCGGTCCGTTCTTGCCTTTCAATGCCACCGCGGGTAATTTATGGACTTTTAACCCTAGGAGATAATAGCCATGCTCATCAAGCCCCATTCTAAACTGCTCATGATTGGCGACTCGGTCACGGATTGCGGTCGTACCCGACCCGTCGGCGAAGGCCTCTTTGGCGCCTGTGGCACCGGTTATGTGTCCCTGGTCGATGGCCTGCTGTCCTCCACTTATCCCGCCCATGCGATACGCGTCGTCAATATGGGCTCCAGTGGTGATCAGGTGCGGAATCTGCTGACACGCTGGCAGACGGATGTCATCGATCAGAAACCCGACTGGCTGTCCATCATGATTGGGATCAACGACGTTTGGCGCCAATTCGATATTCCCCGCCAACCGGAATGCCATGTCCTGCCCGCCGAATATGAAGCCGGACTGGACAAGCTGGTCCGGATTACGAAACCCAAAGTCAAGGGGTTGGTGATGATGACGCCCTATTTCATCGAGTCCAATCCGGCGGACGCGATGCGAGCGCGAATGGATGAGTATGGAGCGATCGTCAAAAAAATCGCGCGCCGGCACAAGGTCCTGTTCGTCGATACCCAGGCGGCCCTCAATCGCGTGCTCACCCACATGCACTCCGCCGCCATCGCCTGGGATCGCGTGCACCCAAACCACATCGGGCATCAGGTTCTGGCGCGCGCCTTTCTTGAGTCCATTGATTTCGATTGGACTCTCTCCGGAGCATGACCCTAATGCCCCAAAAGTCAAAGCCTCGCCACCCGTGTGATGTGATCGCATGAAAAATCGTCGCCCTTCCATGCTCACGGCGCTGTTGATCCTGGGAGGGTTTCTGCTTCTGGTCCTGCCCCCTGCGCTCCGCTGGACCTATAATCAAATTCTGCCCGGATGGCGGGCCCGCCCCTACCGGCCGCTCATCCTCCAGACCTCGGACCGATATGGGCTGGATCCGCATTTGCTCGAATCATTGATCTGGCGTGAAAGCCGTTTCGATCCCCACCGTCGCGGCCTAGCCGGCGAAATCGGATTGATGCAAATTCGGATTGATGCCATGCGCGATTTTTGCCGATCCCAGCGGATTTCTCCGATGCCCCCGGCCGACCTGGGGGATCCTGTCACCAATCTCACCATCGGGGCCTGGTACCTGGCCCGCGCCCTTCAACGCTGGGCCGATCGCGACGATCCCCGCCCCTTCGCGCTGGCAGAATACAATGCCGGCTTGATCAATGCCCGGAGATGGGCCAATGAACCAGATGACGCCTCAGCCGCCATATTTCAATCTCGGATCGCCTTCCCCACCACCCGCCGTTACATCGAGGATATCCTGTCGCGAGTTCCCCCGCCACCGAAGTCAACTCGGGATTAGTGGCGGCAAGTTGATCGGGGTCGGAGTCGCTATCGGAATCGATGAAACCCCGAAAATTCGATGCCGATTCCGATACCGACCCCGAGCAAGGCCTTCAGGCATAATTACAATTCCTGTTGCGGCAATAATGCGCCCTTGCGAAAACTACCCGCGCAAACTATCATATCAGGTTCAGGGATCGAAATTATGAGTCTATTTGAAAATCCAGCCGAAGTATACGGGTTCAAGCCGCGGGCGACCTATGTATTGCTGATCGTAACCAGCATCATTTCCGTTTTAGTCTGGTTAGCTCAAATGACGTTTTGGCCTAAGATTGAGTTTTTCTTCGGCCTCAGCCTAGCCGGTTTAATTTACGGTCGGATCTGGCAGGTCGTCTCCTATCTCTTCCTCCATGGTGACGAATGGCATCTGATCGTTAACATGCTAGGTCTCTTCTTTTTTGGACCCGAACTTGAACGGATCCTCGGTCGAGGTCGTTTCCTGGGCGCCTATTTCATCTGCGGCATCTTCGCAGGCTTAGGGTGGATCCTCATCTCCTTCTTGGGAATACTTCTAGTCGGCGATTTCAAGCCCGCAATCTGCATCGGCGCTTCCGGCGCCATTTTTGGATTATACGGTATTTTTGGTGCGATGTATCCCGCCCGTAAGATCACTCTGTTGCTCTTTTTCGTATTACCGATCACGTTGAAAGCCCGAACTCTTGTCATCGCTTTCATGGCCGTCACTGTAATCTTTTTAATCAAAAGCACCGGCAATGTCGCCCATGCCGCGCACCTGGCTGGAGGCATCGCAGGGTATGTCTATGGTCGAACCCGTCGCTATGCGTCCGAGGCCGACTATGCCGTCGTCAGCGCCCCCTCTTCCTCCCTGCTGCAACGGCTCCAGTTTTGGAAACGGCCGCATCTTAAAATCCACCGCATCGAATCCGGATCCTTTTCTCCGGAGGAAATCGACGCCGTCCTCGACAAAATCAATCGTTTCGGTTACTCCAGCCTCAATCGCACTGAAATGGATATCCTGGATCGCGCCAGTCGCGAAATGCGTAATCGGAAATGATCTGGAATTTCCAACTCAAGGCCGGGTGGTTGCTCGTCACCCTTGCCTTGCTCGTAACGGGAGGTCGGCTTATGGCCTATGAGTCCATCTATCAGCCCACCCCGCCGGGAACCGTCGAACTCAAACATATTCCGGCCGTCACCGCGCTCTGCGCGAAGGTGGAAGCCGATTATTTCCCTGAAGCCAACCGGCTTTTTCGCCGCCTGTTCGATTTTATCCGGGTCCGGGATATCCCGATGACGGTGCCGGTGGAAGCCGATATGAAGCCGGGGACCATGCGCTTTTTCCTTGGAGCCGGATTCAAAGGCGGTCCGATCCCCCCCTCCCCCAATGTTCAGGTGGTGGTCCTGCCCGCGCGCACCGTCCTAAGCGCCGGGGTACGAGGCTCCTATACGCCGGCCACTTTTCGCAAAGGAATGGACGCCATTGAAAATGGTCAAACGAATTTTCCCCAATGGCGCCTGGTGGGAACTCCCTATGCCGTCTACTGGAACGGGCCCTTCCTCCCCGGTTTCCTTAAACGTTCGGAAGTTCACTGGCCCGTCGTTCCGGCGAATACCCCATAGGGGTTTAATTTCTCTTACTGCGCGGCAACCGGCCGGACCCGAAAAAGACAGGTCTTTAAGGTCATCAGTCCAAAACTCAGCAATCCCACGCCGTAGGCGGCGATGAAAAAGCCGAACACATACTTATGCGCATGGGTATACGCCTCCAAGGCCAACAGGCAGTACAGGCCCAATGCAATTTCACCCACAGCCAGCAGAAAATTAGCGTTAACTTGATACACGGCGGTTTTGCTGACGTTGCCGATACTCCCACTCTTTGGGGTCCGAATAAAATCGGATTTGTATCCCAGCAGGGCCTCGGTTACGGCCATGGCATTATTTAAACAAAGCCCTGTCCCCGTCACCAGCATGGCCGGAAAATGGGCCAATGAGAACCAGCCCCGCCGCAAGATAATGCCGCTGATGGTATACATAAAACAAGGAGCCATGGCGCTGAGGGCAATGATCGTCCACAAGGCCGTGATCACCCACTTTCCGCTCGGAACCGGAACCCACAATATGACCGGCAGGGTTAGGCAACAGACCATTACCATCAAAACCGCCACCGAGTAATGGGTCAGGTGCAGGAAAGCCTCCAGCTTCTGTCCCCAAGAGAGGCGTTTCGACGAAAAAATGGAGGGGAGCAGTTTGATCGCGGTTTCCATCGATCCCTTGGCCCACCGCCGCTGTTGACTCTTGAAGGCCACCACGTGGTTGGGCAATTCCGCCGGGCATTCGAGATCGAAATCGAACCGGATCTGATACCCTGCCAATTGCACGCGATAAGACAAATCGAGATCCTCGGTCAGCGTATCCCCCTGCCATCCGCCCACGGCCTCAATGGCGGTCTTCCGCCAAATCCCGGCGGTGCCGTTGAAGTTCATGCATAATTGATTGTAACTGCGCGCACCTTGCTCGGCGGCAAAATGACCGTCAATCCCCACGCTTTGGGCGCGGGTCAACCAGTTTTCCAACCGGTTCGTATGGCCCCAGCGGCCCTGGACGCAAGCGACATCGGGTCGGTTGTGAATCAGGGCAATGGTTCGCATCAGGAATTCGCGGGGAACGATGAAATCGGCGTCAAAAATGGCCATATATTCCCCGCGGGCCCGGGGAGTGGCATAGGCCAGGGCGCCAGCCTTGAAACCCGTCCGGTTGGGGCGGCGTACCACCTCGATGGTAATTCCCTGCGCACGGAGATCTTCGGCGGTCCGGTCTACGATCTCCCGCGTCTCGTCCTGGCTGTCGTCGAGCACCTGAATCTCAAAGGCGTTCCTCGGATAATCGACTTCGGCGGCACTTCGGATCAACCGTTCCACCACGTCTTTTTCATTGTAGATCGGCAATTGGATCGTCACCAACGGATAATCCGTGGCCGTCCGCCCCAGGTTAAACGCCTCGATTTCCTGCTGAATCTGCCGACGCATCCCTTTTTGGCGGCGTAAAAACAGATAGGACATCAGGTAGCAATGGGTTCCATAAACCATTAGCCCCAAGCTTCCCAGGGCATAAACGATCAATAAGCTATACTGCCAGACATTCATTCGTATCCCAATTCCGAGATTTGGCGCACAAGAGGTAACACTTTACTCCTTCCTCCCCGCCAATCAAGAACGGAATCATCCCATAAATTCTACGCAAACATCCGCGAATACATCCCGAATCGGGCCCACACGGAAGTCCCCACTTGGGAATAAAGGCGTTCTGAGAGGGCGTCATTGGTCCAGTCGATGTAACAACCCGAGGCCCCCTTCTCCCGAATATGCGCCGCGGCCACATGACACAGCGCCGCCCCCAATCCCCGTCCGCGCCAGGCCTTGGCGATCAGTACCGCCCCGAATCCGCCCAGGTTTTCGCCCAATTTCCCTTCCCAGACCAAATTCGCCCAGCGAAGCCGGCTCCCCGGCGTATAAGTCTGAATACACCCCACACCCTCGCCCCCCTTCGAAAAATAAATCACATTCCCGGCATCCCCCGCCTCTACCAGCATCAAAAACGAGCGACGCCACGAGGGCGCCTCCCGTACCAGTAAATCGTAAACAAAACCCACCCGATCCGGCGTCACCACTTCGGTCTCAACCCCCGCCGCCGCTAATGGCGCCTTTGCGTCCGCCGTCGGCTGGTAACCTGCCAATGTGCCATATAGATCGACCGCTTCGTAATTCCGTACAAATCCCCGTTG
>Ga0073936_10011883_pt1 | contig 10471 bp, 10 predicted proteins | sample AliMusrvi5mmetaG_FD_87041 | JGI IMG/M metagenome (GOLD analysis project Ga0073936, IMG submission 87041) | Freshwater lake bacterial and archeal communities from Alinen Mustajarvi, Finland, to study Microbial Dark Matter (Phase II) - Alinen... | ecosystem: Environmental > Aquatic > Freshwater >... | reverse complement strand
GGTCTGCATCGTCGAAGGCAAGGACACGGAATCCTGGGGCATGGACATCGCGCACCACCTTCCCTACTTCCAAGCCGAAGGCATTCGAGCCAAAGTCCTTGAACTCACGCGTCAGATCAAACAGCAGTCCCGCGAACTGGCACGGCAGCGCCAGGAACTCGACCGCCTGAAAGGCGATGGACCGGCGGCGTTCGTTGAGGTCCACAGCGAGGCCTTCCGGCGGGTCATGGAATTGGCCAACCGCGTGGCACGCTTCGACTCGTCAGTGTTGATCACCGGGGAAAGCGGTGTGGGCAAGGAAGTGCTGGCGCGATACCTCCATGCGCATTCGTTACGAGCCAAGGGGCCCTTCGTAGTGGTCAACTGCGCCGCGTTACCGGAGACCTTGCTGGAGAGCGAACTCTTCGGCCACACCAAAGGATCGTTCACGGGCGCCGTACAGGACCGGGTCGGACTGTTTGAGTCCGCACAGCAGGGTACGGTCTTTCTGGACGAGATTGGGGACATCTCGCCGGCCATGCAGCTGAAGCTCCTCCGCGTGCTGCAACAACGGGAAATCATCCGCGTTGGCGAGAACAAACCCAGAAAGGTTGATGCCCGCGTGCTGGCGGCCACGAATCGCAGACTGGCCGAAGCCATCCGCGAAGGCAAATTCCGGGAGGACCTGTTCTACCGGCTCTGCGTTTTCGAGATTGAGGTCCCGCCGTTGCGCCACCGGAAAGAGGATCTTCTGCACCTCGCGCGGCATTTCCTGTCCGAGTTCTCCGTCAAGCTGAGCATCCCGAGACTGCGGTTGGATGCAACCTGCCTTGACGTGCTCACCACGTACACCTGGCCCGGCAACGTGAGAGAACTTGAGAACGCCATCGAACACGCGGCCGTGCTGTCCAGAAACGGCCTGATCTTGCCCGAGCATTTTCCGCTGGCCCTGACCCACCCGCGACTGAGTTCAACAACCGGGGCTACGGGGACCCTGCCGTCACTGGCGGCCTTGGAGCAGGAACACATCCGCACGGTGCTGGAATCTACCGGCGGCAACCGCCGAAAGACCGCCGAGATTCTGGGCATCGGACAGGCGACGCTATGGCGCAAATTAAAGGACACCAGTCACCGGGAGTGACCCGTAGGCGGGGCGCTGTGAGATCGGCTGGCTCTTCTTTTGCGTTTGACTCACCGCCCGGCTCACGGTCTAATTCCGCCACCCCTGCGGGTGCATGCAATGAGTGGATTGACGATCACTGAAATAATCGCGTTGGTCGCGTTGCTCGGCTCCTCGGCGTTCTTCGCGAGCGCGGAGACCGCCTTGTTTTCCCTCACGCCCATGCAAATCCACCGCGTGGGACGCGGGCGGCCCAAAGCGGCGAAGCGCATCGAAGCCCTGCTCGCCTCGCCCACCGACCTCTTGTCGACCATCCTCATCGGGAACACGATCGCCAACGTCGTGGCGGCCGAACTCGGCTATCTCGTCGCCCGGGCCTGCATTCCGGCCTACGCCGAACTCGTCGCCATCCCCATCATGACCGTCGCCTTGATCCTCTTCGGCGAGGTAACCCCGAAACGGCTGGCCGTCCGGCGCCCGGAAGATCTGGCCGTGCGCTACGTGGGCATCCTCAACGCGCTGGTGCGACTCTGCAAGCCAGTGCGCCGGATGCTCGACCGCATTACACGCACCTTCCAGGAACAACTGACCCCGCACCGCACCGGCCTCACGGATCAGGAACTGCTCACCGCCGTCGACGTCAGCCACGAGGAAGGCGTCCTGAACAAAGAAGAACGCATGATGGTTGATGGCATCATCCGTTTGGAAACCCTCCACGCCCGTGACGTGATGACGCCGCGCGTTGACCTCATCGGGATCGATCTCAACACGGACCCGGCCCGCTATGCGGACACCTGCCGACAGGCCCGCTTCCGCTACCTGCCCGTCTATCGCGGCGATCTCGACCACGTCGAAGGGTTCCTCGATGTCGCCAAGTTTCTGCTGACCCCGGACCGCGACGTCAAGGCGAGCATGTATCCCCACTTCTACGTTCCGGACACGGCACCCCTCGACACGCTGCTAAACCTGTTCCAGCAGCAACAGCGCCGGCTCGCCATCGTAATCGACGAATACGGCGGCACAGCCGGGCTCATTACCCGGGGCGACATCCTCGACGAGATTGCCGAGTTCGCCGTGGAAGCCCCGGGCGAGCGCACCCTGAGCCTCGAGGCCAGTGGCGCCAACCGGTGGAGGGTCAACGGAACCGTCAGCCTGGAAGAGATCAACTACGAGTTGGACCTGTTCCTGGAAGCGGCGGGCGCCGACCGCATCGCCGGGTGGATTACCGCGCATGCCGGACGAATCCCCCGGACGGGCGACGTAATCGAAGCCCAAGGGTGCCGGGTGACCGTTCTTCAAATGCGTAAGCACCGGATCACCGTGGCGCAAATCGAGAAGGCCGCGCCGCCGGAAACAGCCGAGGAGGGCAACCCCTGATGCTGTCCTCCTTCATCCTGGTCGTCTTTTGCCTGCTGTGCATCGCATTCTTCGCGGGCATCGAGACCGGCGTCATCTCCATTCATCGGATGCGGCTGCGTCATCTCGTCGAGCAGGACGATGCGCGCGCCCGAATCCTGGAGGACTTTCTGGAGCATCCGGATCGGCTGCTGGGCACCTGCCTGACCGGCGTCAACCTGTGCACGGTAGTGGCGTCGGTGATGGCCACCGACCTCGGCCATCACCTCCTGGGCCCCTGGGGCGAGGCAATCATGGGGACCTTCATGACCTTCGTCATCCTGGTCTTCTGCGAATACCTGCCCAAATCCTGGTTCCAGAGCGAACCGCTCAAACGGTCCCGCCAGTTCGCCTTCCTGCTACGGACCGCCTCCGTCGCGCTGCGGCCCGTGGCCAATGCGCTGAACTGGGTGACGCATTGGTTCCTGCCGGCGTCGGTCACCGACCAGCCGGCCCGCCCGCTCTTCGCCACCAAGGACGAAATCGATTTCCTGGCCCGCGAAAGCGAAGAACATGGCATGCTCTCGCCCAAGCAACGCATCATGATCCGCCGCGTGCTGGACCTCTCCGCCAAAACGGCGCGCGACATCATGCGGCCGATCGCCGGCACCACCCGGGTCCGGGCAGGCGCCACGGCCGAAGAGTTTTACGAACTCGTCCGGCAATGCGGCCACGCGCGCCTGCCGGTCTTCGACGAGTCGAAGAAGACGTACATCGGCACAGCCAGTTTCTTCGATGCTGTCTCGGAGAGCCTCGACGGCCCTCAGGCCCGCTTCGACCGCGTTGTTCGTCCCCCGCTGTTCATCCCGGAGGCGACCCCCCTTGTGGAGATCTTCACGCGACTTCGCCTGGCGCGCCAGCCCATGTGCCTTGTCGTTAACGCCCAATCCGAAGTGACCGGCCTGATCGCGACGCAAGACGTCCTCGGCCAGATCGTGGGGACCCTGTGAGCCGCCCCGCACCGCTCCGGGCCGACGGCCAGCCGGCGGACGTCGATTGCGGCTGCTGCGGCCGCTTCATCGGCCCCGAGCTCACCTGCCCGTATTGCGGGGCGGATGCCGAGCGCCGGGCGCCGATCCGGTTCCTGCGCCTCCTCGCCGTGTTTCTCGCCGTCGGCGGACTCCTTGCGCTCGGGTTTCAGGCCCGGCACACGCCGTTACCGCTCGTACGCGCGGCGGATGTGCGACCGGGCATGGCCATGGCGTGCGTCCGTATGACGGGGACGGTGGCCACCACCCCGCGCACGATTGACGAACACGGCCAACCCGACTATGTCAGTTTCGATCTCGACGATGGTTCCGGTCGGGTCACCGTCACCGCCGCCCGCGACGTGGCGCGCGCGCTTGCCGGGAACGCGGCCGCCCTGCCCCACCGGGGCGACCGAGTCGACGTGCGAGGCCGGCTGGGCCTGGCCGCCGAACGCCGACCGCGCCTCTACCTGGATGATCCGTCCGACCTCCGCGTCGCCGCAGCAACCGGGGAAGCGTTCCGATGATCCCGGTCGACACGCCCCGCAGCCGCCCGCGCCCCTTGTTCACGGCGGACCAGATCCGCGCCCGAATCAATGCCATGGCCGACACGCTGGCCGCCGATCTCCCCGATGGCGAACTGCTGTGTGTGGCCCTGCTCAACGGCAGCTTCATGTTTGCCGCCGATCTCGCGCGCGCCCTTTCCGAGCGCGATGTGCATCTGGTCATCGACTTCATGACGCCGGCGAGTTATGGCGCAGGCACCGTCAGTTCGGGCGCTGTCACGCTGAGGCACGACTTATCGCTTCCCGTGGAAGGGCGGTACGTCCTGCTCCTGGATGACATCCTGGATACCGGCCTGACGCTGCAGTCGGTGTGCCGTCTCCTGAAGGAGCGCGGCGCCGCGTCCGTCCGGACCTGCGTACTCCTCGACAAGCCCGCGCGCCGCCGCGTCCCCGTGGTCGCCGATCTTGTCGGTTTTGTCATTGAAGATGTCTTTGTCGTGGGCTATGGCCTGGACTATGATGGCCACTACCGGCACCTACCCTACCTGGCCGCGCTGCCGGCCGATCTGGTGACATCCTAGCCGCTCGCCACCCCCGGCTCGCGAGGACGCTCGCCCTCCCAAAGCCCCGCAAACACCGCTATCCCAGGGAGGGCGAGCGTCCCCGCGAGCCGGCGATATGAAGATTGGGTTGCACATCCGTGCCGGATCGGCTACTTTGCCGATCAATTAGTAATGATTATATCATCGTTATACTCATTAATCACCGCGACTCTCCTGCCGCTTGCGGCGTGCGTGGCCGGCACGCTGGTGGGCGTTGTCATGGGGTGCCTGCCCGGCTTCCACATCTACACGCTCCTTGGACTCGGGCTCATCGCAGTCGGGTCACCGGTCTCCGGACCGGCAGCCGCCCTCATTCCGGCGTTCACGGTGGCCGCGGTCACGGCCTGGGCTGTAGCCGGGTCCATACCGGCGGTGCTGCTGTCGGCGCCTGACGAAAGCGCCGTGTTCACGGTGCTGCCGGGGCAGCGCTATCTCCTGCAGGGACGGGGCGTGGAAGCGATCTTCCTACTGTCGCTGGGTTCAGCCTGCGCCCTGGTGGCACTCGTGCCGCTCGCCTTGATCCTGATGCCCGTGCTACCGGGGCTACACCGCGTTCTAATGCCGCACTACCACTGGATACTCTGGACGATTATCGCGTTCATGCTGCTCTCGGAGTGGCCGCAGGGCCGCACCGCCGGGCTCGCCCCGGGTCGACGGTTATGGAGCGGCTTGCGGAACGTGATGGCCGGCCTGTCCACCTTCGTCCTCGCCGGTCTTCTCGGCATCATCCTCTTTAACCGGTCGCCGCTGCCGGTGGCCGTGGCCGCTCAGGGTCTCATGCCGGCTTTCGCCGGCCTGTTCGCGGTGCCGTGGCTGCTGCTGAACGCTATGAGCCGGGTCCGGCTGCCTGAGCAACGGCGTTCGCCGGGTGGCGTGCCCGCACCGGCCATGCTCGCGTACGGGGTGACCGCCGGAACACTGGGCGGCGCTTTTGCCGCCTTCGTGCCCGTCATCAGCGGTGGCATCGGAAGCCTGCTCGCTGGCCATGCGTTGTCGACGCGCAATGAACGGACCTTCCTCCTTGCCCAGGGCGCCTGCCGCAGCGTGTACTATTCGGGCGGGCTTCTGATGCTCTTTGTCCCGGCGCTGGGCCTGTCGCACGGTAGCGCGGCGTCCATGCTCAGGGTCGTTCACATCATGCGACCGGGCGACGGGGCAGTTGCTCTAGCCGCCGCCTGCATTGGCGCCGGTCCCGCGCTGTTGCTGGTGATGCCAGCCACCCGCGGCATGCTGCGGCTGCTCGAGCGGCACGGCTACCGCCGCGTGTCGTTGACCGCCCTGGCGCTGCTGCTCCTTCTCGTCGGGACGTTCGGCGGGCTGGCCGGCTTGGCCCTGATGCTGGTGGCCACGGGCATCGGGCTCATCCCGCCACTCTTTGGGGCTCGCCGCCTCAACGCGCTCGGCGTGGTCCTGTTGCCCATGGCCTGCGCGATGTCCGGCCTGATGCCAACGGTGATCCGCGTGCTGGGGCTCACGGCTCCGTGAAAGGGCTCACGCATCTAACCGTTGGCGTGGCGTGGGCCTCCTGTTGGCCCCAGGTGGTGACGGCTGGCGCGGCGGGCCACCCGGGACTCTTCGTGCTCGCGGCGGCGTGCGGTATTCTGCCCGACACGCTCGACTTCCGATTCCTGCGCTACTTGTATCCCTATGAAATGGAGATCATCCCCGATCCAAAGCAACCCGACCCGGGCCTTATCGCGTCGGCCATGGCCCACGCCGTGACCCGGGTCGTGGAAACAGGAAGACCGGTGCGCATTCGATTGAATACGGTGCGCGTAGGCTCCGGACTTTGGCAGCAGTACCGGCTGCGTTTCGACGTCGCCGCGCAGCAAGTGCAGGTCGACTACACCGGCGTCGTCAATACGTCGCGCGAGCCCGCCGCCGGCAGTATCGGCTCGCCGCCCTGTTCCCGCCGGGCCAAGCTGCCGTGTGCCGTGGCGCTCGACTATCGGGCCGAAACCGATATCGACATCTTCGACGGCCCAACGTTCAGGCTGGAACCCTTGCCGGATGGACGGGTTCGGGCTCGGTTCATTCCCTGGCATCGCCAATGGACACACAGCCTGGTGATCGCGGCGACGGTGGGCCTGGTCGCCGCCGCCATCGGAGGGATCATAGCCGGCGTCGTGGCAGGCGGCGCGTGGGCGCTCCACGTGATTGCCGATCAGGCAGGCTTTCTCGGCTCCAACCTCTTCTATCCCTTCACGCGCGACCGGACTCCCGGAAGGCAAATTGCTGAGGCCGACCACCCTTGGGTCAACGTCGTGATGATCTGGCTGTCCGGCTTGGTGGTCTTGGGAAATCTGGCGCGTCAGGCGGAACCACCAGGGCTTGGCGTCTCGCTTCCCGCCCTGCTGCTGCTTGGCGGCTTGCTGCCGCTCGGGACTGCCGCACTGGCAAGCCGTTGGCTCAATCGGCACGGCTAACGAACGCTGGGGTCACAATTCACTGAACGCCTCGTCCCCGTGGTTGGTGAGTCTGCTTGGGGGCGTGCAGGACAGTCAGATTGGTGCCGGCACGCGCATAGGCCCAGTCTCCGAGCCTAGTGACGTTCGTGCCGATCGTGAAGCTGGTCAGGCTGCTGCAATGGTGCAGTGCCCAGTCCCCGATCTTGACGGTACGGCTCTGGATGATGAGGTTGGTCAGGCCAGTACAGTCATAGAACGCCCAATCCCCGATCTTCGTTACGTTGCTGGCGATCGTGACACTGGTCAGGTTGGTCAAACCGTAGAAAGCCTCTTTCCCGATACTGGAGACCGGGAGGCCGTTGATGTCTTCTGGAATGACCACGACACTACCTGTGCCGGCGTAACCGGTGATGGTGATGGTGCCCCCACTGGTTGCGTACCGATACTGGGCATCGGCCGTCACCACGGTGGCCATTATCAACAGGACCGGCAACCAACGGCTCGCCATGCCACACCTGCGCACGTTCATGGGTCAGGCCTCCAGCCGTATCAGGTCGCGAAACGCCGCCAGCCGGTGCTCGATCTCGGTGCGGTTCAGGGACTGAAGCCGGTCGAGGCTGAAGGCTTCCACGCCGAACGACGCCACGACACTACCATAGGCCATGGCGCGCCGGAGCGCGGCCGGATCAAGCGTGCCGCGTTCCACGAGTGCGCCCATGAAACCGCCTGCGAAAGTGTCTCCGGCACCCGTGGGATCGATTACGCTTTCCAGCGGAAAAGCGTGCACGACCGCCGTGCCCGCCGCGGAGAACAGCATGGCGCCGTGCTCGCCTTTCTTGATGATGAGGTAATCCGGCCCCCATCCCAGAATCTTGCGGGCCGCCTTGACCAGATTGTGTTCGCCGGACAGCAGGCGCGCCTCGGAGTCGTTCAGGGTCAACAGATCGACCGACGCGACCACCTCCAACAACCGCTCCCGCGCCGTGTTGATCCACAGGTCCATCGTGTCCGCCGCCACGAATTTGGGCGCCTCCATCTGCGACAGCACGTGCAGTTGCAGGTCGGGCGCGATGTTGGCGAGGAACACGTAGGGCGCCTTGCGATACGCGGGCGGGAGTTCCGGCTTGAATGCCGCAAAGACGTTCAGTTCCGTCATCAGCGTGCGCCGGCTGTTCATGTCGGCATCGTAAACGCCCGACCAGCGGAAGGTCCGCCCCGGCACCCGCTGCAAGCCCTGCAGATCGATCCCGAAGTCGCGATAGGCTTTCACGTACCGTTCCGGAAAATCGTCTCCGACCACGCCGACCATGCCGACGGGTGCAAAAAAGGAGGCGCCCGCACAGGCAAAGCTGACTGACCCGCCCAGGATCTCCTCACGGCGCTCCCACGGGGTGGCGACCGTGTCCAGCCCGATGGAACCCACAACAACCAACTCAACCGGCTTCTTGTTCATGTATGCTTCCTGCCCAGGTACTCGATCAACGCCTCCAACGCCAAGACATAACTCATTGGCCCGAACCCGGTAATTTGGCCGAGGCAGGCCGCCGCCGTCAAGCTGGTGTGCCGGAATCCTTCACGGGCATGGATATTGGATAGATGCACCTCCACGCACGGCACGGCCACGCCCTGCAGGGCATCCCGCAGGGCGACGCTGGTGTGCGTGTAGGCCGCCGGATTGAGGATGATGCCGTCGTAGCGACCGCGACTGGCGCCGATGCGGTCAACCAGTTCGCCCTCGTGGTTCGATTGATGCCACTCGAGCTCGACCGACAGCTCCGGGCTTTGGCGATCAGCCGCTCCATGATGACATCGAGCGTCAGCGCGCCGTAAACGCCCGGCTCGCGGGTACCGAGAAGGTTAAGATTGGGGCCGTTGAGTACGAGAATCTTCATGTCGTGGTTTGCCTCCTCCTGCCGTGGGACGCTGTTCGTCATCCGCCAGCGGCTTCACGCCATCCGCCTCCACGTCCAGGACACGTCCGTCTTCAAGCCGCACCCTCAGGCGTTGGGCCATGACGTCCTTGTCGACAACGACGCCGCAGCCGTCCGGGCACCGGACGCGCGCGCCGTCCCGGGGCAGACTCTCGCCGACCCGGCAGTACTGGTCAAACTCATAGCGCAGGCAGCACTTGAGCCGGCCACACATGCCCCCGATGGTCGACGGGTTGAGCGCTATGCGCTGCGCCTTGGCCATCTTGACGCTGACCGCTTCGAAATTCTGCAACCAGGTACAGCAACACAGCGCACGGCCGCAGGTGCCCATCCCGCCGACCGCCCTGGCCGCATCCCGAACGCCGGTCTGCCGCAACTCGATCCGGGTCCTCAGTTCACCCGCCAGCCCCTTGATCAACTCGCCGCACTCCAGTTTTTCCTCGGCCGTGTAAGTGATATGCAGGACCGAACGGTCGAAGCTGTAGCGCACGAACACCAGATGCATGGGCAGCCGAAGTTCGTCGATCCGCTTCAGAGCGGATTTGAGGGCCATACGGCCGACCACGGCATTCTCCTTGGCCTTGGCCTGATCGTGGATGGTGGCCCGACGCAGAAGCACGGCGCCGGTCGGATGTGCGGCCCACTCGCCGGATTTCTCCGCAAGCCGCAAGACGTGGCCGACCTCCTGTACACGGTTCACCTCGACCACGCACGCATCGCCCTCGTGGACGGCAATGTCAGCCGGCCCGCTGGCCGTGACGGTGCCGCCATCCTCAAGTTGTACGGACAGTAGTCGAAACACGGTCGCTGGTCCTTATAAGCGCGGAAATCAGACTTGGCGCAACTCCGACGCCGGCTTCCGTCCGTCACCGCTCAACGCGCTGAACGCTCCCTGAATAACAGTGTCGGCGGGCATGTTGCGCTCGAACTGTCGCTGCATGCCCTCGACAATTTGCAGGTTCCGGAACGCATCGGCATGGCTGAGCCCTTCGGCGGTCCGCCGAATGTCGGCCTCCCGGTCCCGGTACCGAAGACAGTCCGCCTCCCCACCGCTCACGCACATCAGGACGTCACGATACCACAACAGAACGCCCCGGACGACCATCGTTCTCATGCCCCGGTAGCGGGCCTCGATACGTGCCAAAAGCGTCTCCTCGGCAATGTCATCGTTTTCCCCCACCGCCTCCTCCTCGGCATCGGCCACGGATTCGCGCAGGTCCGCCAGCAGCTTATCAAGGCGGGTGCTGCGCAGCAGGGCCCCGGAAAGATCCGGCGGGACGGGTTCGCCCAGGATAGCCAGCAACCGCTCGCGCCACGGCTCAGGCAACACATCCGGTTCGCTGGAGAGGACGATCCTCTGACAGCGTGACTTGATGGTGGCCATGACGGCTTGCGGCGCGTCGGTCAGCAACAAGAACAAGCAACGCGGCGGCGGTTCTTCGAGCGTCTTAAGGAACGCATTCGACGCCTCCTCGCCCACACGGTCGGCCGCCACCAGCACGACGGCCTTCCAGCCGCCCTCGAAAGACGTCTGATACACGACGTGCTGCAGCTCACGAATC
>Ga0073936_10011881_pt1 | contig 10471 bp, 14 predicted proteins | sample AliMusrvi5mmetaG_FD_87041 | JGI IMG/M metagenome (GOLD analysis project Ga0073936, IMG submission 87041) | Freshwater lake bacterial and archeal communities from Alinen Mustajarvi, Finland, to study Microbial Dark Matter (Phase II) - Alinen... | ecosystem: Environmental > Aquatic > Freshwater >... | reverse complement strand
GCTATGCCCGTCGTTCGAGTGCGTGGCAGCGGCTGACCTCAAGGTTCCCAAGCCCAGGGATGAGACCATCAGGATGCTCAAAGACTTCCTCGTCGAGAAGATGGACGAGAGCAGGGTCAGTGAACAGGGCAGCCTGGACCCAGCGAAGCTCCCTGTCTACTGGCAGGACCGCGACGATTTATGGCGGGAAGAGGTTTGGTCACGGGAGAAACGTGTGCGGGTATACCTGCTCCTGGATTCAAGCGCGTCCATGCGGGATGAGCTCAGCGACCAGTCACGCCGTTACGAGGCCGTCTGCCAGGCGACCGGTATGGTATGCCAGGCGGTGGAACGCATCGTGGACGAGCACGGGATGGACGTCGAGGTCGAGGCATGGGCGTTCGGCCTACGTGACCGTCTCGCCAAGGCGGCTACCGATAAGTGGGAGCCGGGAGTGTTCAAGGCGCGGTATTGGCAGGCGGGCGACGGGGATACATATATCCGCAGGCTGGTGGAGCGTATCGATGGTATACCCGAGGAATCCGGGGTACGTGACATCGTCATCGTAATCACGGACGGAGAGATGCACGCCCCCTGCCTAGCTAAGTTGGCTGAGGCTGTAGGCCGGGGTGGCAAAAGATGGGTCTTGCTGGGCATCGGCAAGGACATCGCCGACCAGCGGCTATTCCGTTTCGTGGCCAATACGATGGCCGAGGTCGAGTACATGCTGGTTCAAGCGGTGAAGGAGGGGATGGTATGAGCGAAGAACGTGGACCGTTGTCGATTCTGGCGGTATACCCGAGCAAGAGTAAGCCCGACTTAGAGTACACGGTTACGTTGGGCTCGGACGATAACATCTACTGTGACTGCCCAGCCTGGCGGTTCCAGAAGGGCATACCGCCACAGGCCCGGGTGTGCAAGCATACGAGGGCCTACAGACAAGAACATGGACTCCCGGAGCATGGGCTATAGGGGAGCCTGGTGATTGTCGGGAGGAGAACTATGCCAACAAGCATCAGAGTCGCCATCTACGCCAGAGTCTCGACGCGGGACCAAACTCCTGAGAACCAACTCCTGGCGCTGAGAAGCTATGCTACGCATCGAGGCTGGCAACTCATGGGGGAGTTCGTCGACCATGGCGTTTCGGGTGGGAAGGAACAGAGACCTCAACTAAACAGGCTGATGACGGCGGTCAGGCGACGACAGTGTGACATGGTGTTGGTCTGGCGTTTTGACCGCTTCGCACGCAGCAGCCGCCACCTGCTCAACACCCTGGAGGAGTTCAGGACTCTTGGGGTGGAGTTCATCTCGTTCCAGGAAGCCATAGATACCAGCACGCCTTCGGGCAAGATGGTCTTCAGCATGGTCGCAGCCATCGCAGAATTCGAGCGCAGCCTCATCAGGGAGCGTGTCATGGCCGGGCTGGACAGGGCGCGAGCGCATGGCAGGAAGCTGGGGCGACCTAAGGTCCAGGGGGATGTGGCCCGCATACTCCAACTAAGGCAGGAGGGGCGCTCTCTGCGTCAGATTGCCCGGGAGCTGGGTTTGGGCAAGGACGTGGTTGCTCGGCTACTGTCGGAAAATCCCCCAGAGAAACAGGCCTAAGGTCCCGACGAGCCTAGGTGCTGGGATAGGGTGTCGGGAAAACATCGGTTATCCAGACAGACAAGGAGGCACTTATGGAACAAGCCACACGGTCCTTTCAATGCACGAGATGCAGATTGGTCGTCGAGTTAAATAATTGGGCGGGCTGGCCAAAGCCGGGTCACGGAGGCCCCTGTCCCGCCATGCACGATGGGCGGCACTCTTGGGGTCGGATGTAGTCGCCAGGTTCTTTGACTGGCCGGAATAACACCTGGCTAGGGTATCATCAGCCTGGTCAAGGCTCGGCAGCCCGGTCCGAGCACTCCTCATGCTCGGGCCAGGAGTGCCATACGGTCACTCTGGCATGTGGATTTTGATGCCCGGGAAAAATCTTAAAACAATTCCACGCTAAGAATAGTGGGCGATACAACGATGCTCGGTCCGTTGTCCCACTGAAAAAGTATTTTAAAGCGGGCAAATAAAAGAACCTAAAAATGCGATGAGCCTAGTCTTCTTCCTCGTCGGAGTTAGAAAGATTGCATAACTAATGACGACGCATGGAGGTGTCAAATGGAAGAGAACGGCTTCGCACTTTTACAACTCGCCAAGATTATACAGGTCCCACCCAAAAGGATTTTGGCCTGGGAGGAGGCGGGCTATCTGGAACCATTGCTGAAGAAGAAGGGCAGCAGGTCGGTGCGCTTGTATCTGCCCGCCCATGTTGAGTTACTGCGTAGGGTCAAGGCACTGCTCGACAGGGGATTTCAGCTACGGGCGGCGTTTGCGACAGCGAGGGCTCAGGCCAGTGCAGCTACAGACCCTGGCAAGGTAGCGGGAGTGGATGTCCCGCCATGCCAGTAACCAATCTCCAAGAACAGTTCGGGGACCGCTACCGTGTACAGGATGACGGGACCGAGGACCCTTGCCGAGAGGAGCGAGTCTGGTGCATGGAGATTCGGGGCAAGAAGGGCAAGATATACCCGTATGGTTGGGATGGTTCACTGGCTGTCTTTGTGAATTCCAGGAAGATGGCCCGGGTAATGGGCGGCCTGGGCTACAAGCGGCTTCAGTCAGGGGATTCTGAGTTCTCCTTCAAGTTCCCGCTGGCAGATATTCACCAGGTGGCCAGGTTGATTAAGGCCCAGAAGCGGCGGCAGTTATCCCTGGAGCAGAAGGCGGCGCTGGTATTACGGCTGAAAGGAAGCCGGGATACAGGAGGGCAGATGGATTCTAAGGCCGTTTCAAGCCCTGAGGAAGCTGGTTTTGGAGCGCAGGAGCCTCTATCTGCTGAGGGATAGGGGTTTGGGGTGCACTCCAAGGCCAGACCAGAGATATCAACTGCGGTCGTGAAGGCTCAGGCCAGCGAGGCTATGCCTCCAGCCCACGATTAAGGTAGAGGGATGGAGATGTGCCGCCAGGCCCGTGCCCCGCTACGACTGCTACCCGGCATAACTGGAGCCCGCTTTAACCTGAAGATTTTGTACCGGCAAAAATAGCCCTATTGATGTTGCGCTGAGGACAACGGGTAATGCAATGTTGCTGGGTCTGCCATGCCAGTGGACAGTGACCGAACATCGTCTGTGGGGAAAGCAAATATGCTCATTCTGGAATTACACTTTAATCTAAAGGCAATAACACCATGGGGGTATAAAATGGCAAAACCCATGAAACCGGATTAAGACACGCCAGTTATACCGCTTGCGCTGGAGAAGGTTAAGGCATCCGCGGGAAGCGTGGCCGTCGGAAATTATTCACCGGTATTCAAACTGATTACACGTTGCTTCGGCACTCATGGGCTGATTGTATTTTACACACCAGTAATTGGAGGACAAGATTCCGTGGGGTTGATAATGCTTGCAGTAGCAACAGGTCCGCGTATCGTCCTTAGCGCCCTCAGGAACGGGCTCGGCAGGGGTTGCGGTGTCCTCCCCAGGAGAGGCCCGCTGTGCTGCACCGGGCCCTTCTCTGGTCTCGTTGCATCTCACATCGGTTGGCAGTTTGAAAATTAATCCACAAACACGGCATATGAATGCAGTTGCACAGAAATTCAACCAGGCCGGCAACTCCTGTTGGTGTCTTGTGGTGAGCTCACTATACTCCGCTGAGGCCATAATGAAAATAACAATCATTGGTAGGCCGAATGTGAAACAGGACACGATTGCGCACAAGAGAAATACTATAGGGTGCTTGAAAGATGCTAGTTTAACTGCCATCCACCATGTTGGCTTTGGCAGTGTGAATGCCTGCGCAAGCAAGCTAGATGACTCACTGATTCCGCTGAATCCACCCACCTCGATTTTCCCCGCAGAAATGATTGTCCCCATACCGCTACCAGTAGTCCCGCCAATGATTCCTGCTATGGCTGTTGTTTGTGATTGCTCCATTACGAGTAAGCGCATGTTTGTTATGTGATTAGAATTACATGTCGGACAGCCGAAGCCTGAACTTACAGGGAGATAGTCTGTGTTCCACCTCGGATTAGCGGACTTGGCTGTGCCCGGCCCGGTAGATTTGGCTGCGCCTTGCCCAGTAGACAGCGGTCTGCCGCACCAACAATGTGAAGCACCCTCAGGATTTGCTCTTCCACATTCGCCACATCTAGCCATGCCATTGTCTCCTGTTGCTGCCGAGATTCCAGTGCCTCTACCACTTGCTCGGAGAGTCTACGTCCGTGGCGACATGGCGGACGACACTCTAGGACTGGGCTGGAACTAGCGCTCGTTGCGGAATGGCCCCATGCCGATGATGTACCGTTCTTCAACAGCGGTCTCGCCGCGCCCAGTCATGACCCCGACGACCTCCCCTGTAGATTGCTTGGTCACACGGGCCTCAAGTGAGACCACCCACTGGGCGGTGCGGTCCCAGGCGACCAGGTAGAAATGTCGCCATTCTTCTTGAGAGTAGACCTTGGGCACAACGGTCAGAACCGTATCGGCATCCTTGCCCTCGACCACCGTGATGCCTTTCTTGAGCAGAATTCTGGTAAGCACGGCTTTGATTACAGGAGAGGCAACGGCATTATTGGTCCCATCGGCGCACAACTGCACGCTGACGTTGCTTCCACCTCTGATAGGTTCATCAACGATTATGAGTACTTTCCCCAGTGCAGCACCTTTCTGCCCCATATCTAATTGTTGGGCGGCTGCTTCCAGGGCGATAGAAAGTTTCTCTTGCAGGATGGACTTGTTGTCAGATGCGTTGCGCTTGTGAATCCCGGGGGTGGTGACACATCCTCCTAGAACGGCCGCCAATACTGTCAGTGCCAGAATCCGAATGCTTGATTTTTTCATGGGGAATCTCCTATTTCCAGAAGCTTTCGCCTGCAGGTGCAGTGCTATTTCGTTCTGGCTTTGTACCACCAGTTTTGAGTGCGGGCACAGCCTTGCCTTTATAAAGGTTATAGCCAAAACCGATGCCCACTATGACGCCGTACATTTCTTTCTTGTCCTCTGGGATGAAGAAACCTTGAGTGGTCAGGGACATAGCGATTTTATTGAATATCTTCAATGGCATCCCGGCATGAAGAATCAGTCCGGTGGCGGACACACTCCCCTTTGGGCCGTCCGGCTGAAGCCTTTGTTTGGCCGGCGGGGTACCAGGCATATCCCATGAAAAATTACCGCCACCGATTCCAACCTCGACATCCCGAGAGGGGCGCATTTTTAGGATAAAGCTGAGGATTGAAACATCGGTGGTAGCTGATGCGGGGACTTTATTCTGGAACACTGTGCCATAGCCCAGCTCGAAACCATATTTATTGTCAAAGTAGATGTCCCCGAAACCGCTGATTCCGGGACCGATAAAGCACTCGTCCGAATAGGAAAGTCCATTGATGTATTGCCCCGCATTGACCGCAAAGAGCGGACGCACCCCCAGATTCAAGGAAAGATGGTCCTGGAAGTCTTCGGCCAAACCGACGGGTGGGATGATGGATGCAATGCCTAATATAAAGAAGGTCCAAAGCAGGATGCGTGTGGTCGTATGCGGCATTGTGGTGTTCATGGTGCCACTATATTGAATGCCAGGTGGTATGTCAAGGTTGTTGTTCAGCAGCTTAGGTCAGCGGGGGAATCAGTAGTGCCGGGAGAGTAGCGGCAGCCAAGGGTCCACGGCACTCAGCGAGAACCTCAGCAGGTGGTTTGCGCTAAATACGCGGGGAGCGTCTTTATGTGGACGCTCCCCTTCCCTCAACTGCACTTTCTTTCCGAGACGGGACAGTACCTTCGGCTCTGTTGTTTAACCCCCGTCTCGACTCATAGTGTAGCCGGAGCGGGTCAAATCGGTATCAAGGTCGTCGGGGCCACGACCAGGCATTCGTGTCTGCACATGCGGCAACCCCAAGCGGTCGTTGGTGCTTACTTTACATATTGCCTCCCAGGCCGGCAGGGGGTATAATCCTTTTAGCCTGATTCGGGCATACCGGATACAGAAATTCAAATCGTCGGATGTGAGAATGATGGCGATAATAATGCCAGAAGAAACTATTGAAGGGGTAATAGAATCGTGTGATGTGCAAGTATCGGTGTCAGGAAAACAAGAGTGGGCACGCGGCTCCCTCAAAACAGGGTATGGCTATGTTTTGCCTTTCATCCTCCCTCCAAAGGCGTATAAACATCCCCGAAAACACCTCCTGCATGTCGGGTGGCCCGTAGTGCTGACGGGGAAATATTCAAAGGAAAAGAGTAGCGGCTTGACGGTCTTGGTTGTTAAAGAAATCACACAACGAATTGACTGGGACCGCCTCAAGATGAGAGCGAGAACAGAGACGATGGCCAAGGCCTTGGGTTTGGCGTGGGTCCTGCTAAACCGACGAAAGGCAAATGAACTCGGTCAGATGGATTATGAATGTGATGGTCGTGAAAACACTCAGGCAGCACTAGATGCTGTGGTGGCTAGTATGATGGCGCCATTTGAGGATTTCGTGCAGATGGTTCACCATTGTGGTCGTCAGGGGCTTTACACCGAACCCTTTATCTTCGAAATAGGGGAGCTATACCGAAAAACTATGGCGGTAGAAATTTATACCTGGGCAAACTTCTTTGTCTGCAATGGAGGGCCAACTGACATCCCCCCGAGAAGATGGGGGCGCCCGAGGAACTGAGAAATTTCAGCGCACTACCTTGAAGCAGTGGTCCAGGCTTATGCAATAGAGCTTAGCAGTGACCCCAATAGCAGTTCTGGAACTTACACAGCGTAGGATAAGCGAGAATCCCGCAACAGGTTGGACTTCCAATGCACAGCCTCGCACTTCCGGAATCTCGCTGAGACCCAATCAGGGCAGACATCATGAATTATTTGGATTGGCGAACTTCTTTAATAGCCAATACCAGGTCACCATCCTTTCCCTGAGAATATACCCCCGTCATCGTAACCGCCGCCCCAATAACTAAAAGATTTTTTTGTATATGGCTATAGAGCACTGGGAAGATGAGGAAGGGCACAGCGCCATTCTCTGTTCTGAGGGACCCTTTTGCATATTTCGCTTGGGCTTTCTTCGTCAGCCGTTCATCACATGATTCTATCACTCCGCTAATAGTCGCACGGTCTAAAGCTGTCGGCATTGATGTGTCCTCCCCATATTTGATACCTGCTATATTCGCGGCCGCCTTAGTCCTTGTCCTCCCAGAAAGCTCACGACTGGTTTTGCAGCTCGGCCGCGTTACCTAATACCCATAGCCGCCGCTCCGCATTGTCTCCTATGATTTTGCCATACCAACTAACCTGCGCCCCTTGTTGAATCCCATTTTGAAGATGCCCGTATGGAACTGGGGAAACAATAAAAGGCAACAGAGTATTGTCATGTAACCGGAGTTTGCCGCATGCATATGTAGCATGTCCGGGCTCAAGGTTTTCTATCGTACCAGTCACTGTTTGGATTGTCAGACTGTTTAGGTTGCCTCTTAAGCATGGCATACAATGCCTAATGCCTACCCGATGGCCATGGTGTAGCTGGTGAGAACACTTGCTTAAGATGCGGACGGCCCATTCTTGTGCCTTTATCAGTGTATCGAAATGATTTTGTTGCCGCAAACCTTGAGGGACAGTAGTTCCCCATTCCCAGAATCGCCCAGGATATTCATCGTGACGATTTTCTCTAGCATGCCTGCTGTTTAATTTATGTATTGTGATGTCGTAATGGCGTCCCCATGTTTGATGGCTTGCCTTATGACAGTTGACGTTTGCGTTGCCGGGGGCATTGGTTGTCTGAAAATCCACATTGACGGTGTATTTTTCATGCAAATCGAACATCCCTTCCAACGGGTCTTCTTCCGGCATTGGATTCCCTCCGTGTCTAGTTGATTCCAGGAGTCCATCAGGGATGTGCCCAGATTGAGACTCTACCGCCCCCAGTTATCATATTATAATAGCAGGTCATGATTTCTCTTTCTAAAAAGGCACTCTAAATGAAAAATATCTATTCTGGCTCTGGCGCGTCACGCGCCTCTATCAAGGTCATCGGCGTAGGCAACGCCGGTTCCAACGTGGTTAACCGCATGGCCAAAGCGAAATTGCGGGGCGTCAAGCTTATAACGGTCAACGCCGATGAACTGGACCTGCGCCGCAGCCAGGCTACAGTCCGTATCCGAATCGGAAAGACCACGAGCAATGGCATGGGAGCAGGTGGCGACCTGACCAAGGGCAGTGCCGCAGCCCTTGAATCCGAGGCCAGATTGAAGAAGGCACTCGCTGGCGCAGATATGGTGTTCGTGACTGCGGGCATGGGCGGAGGCACCGGTACGGGCGCGGCTCCGGTCGTGGCCAAGCTCGCCAAAGAGGCGGGGGCACTAACCATCGGGGTGGTTACCAGGCCATTCCGCTTTGAGGGCCTCCTCCCCGCGAATATCGCGCAGGCGGGCATCGAAGAGTTGCGCCAGAATGTGGACACATTACTAGTCATTCCCAACGACCATATCTACGACACAGCGGCGCGCAACGCTCGCCTACACGAAGCTTTCAACTGTGCCAACGATGTGGTGTGCAAGGCCGTGCAGTCTATCTCGGACGGCATTACCACGCCAGGGACAATCCAAGTTGACCTCAATGACCTACGCGCCATAATGGCAAACGCCGGCGAAGCTCTGATTGGGATGGGTGAAGCTTCTGGCCCCAACCGTGCTGCCCGGGCCGCCAAGGCTGCGACAAGTTCCCCCCTTCTGGAGAATGTGGATACCGCCAAAGCCAAAGGACTCCTCCTCAACATCCGCAGTGGCACGCCCGCCATAACTTTAAGCGAGCTGGATGAGGTTGTGGAGCATATCCAGTCGAAGTTGAGCCCCGAAGCAAAGGTTAAGGTGGGTAAGGTCTATGACGAGTCACTCGGCGACCTTATCCGGGTCACGCTGATTTTAACAGGCTTCCGGTTCTAGGTTCTGTATTGGCCTGACGCTATACGGATTGTGAGGGAACGCTAAAATGCCTTGGAGCACATGGACGGATTATAATCTCAAACGGACATGCCACAGAATGAGTGTTCCCGTTGGCTTTGAACATCTTGTCCCTAGGTTTCCAGGAGTCTACTGTGTCCGGAATCCCCATACGCCGGTCCCCAAGCACCGAATCATTTACATCGGTATGGCTGGGCTGCGGGGCGGAGCGGGTTTGCGTGGTCGTCTTGCCTCGCAGTGTCCACATTCCGGCTCTGAACGAATGGTCGACATGATTTTAGATGTCCAACTCTCACCGGACCTAGAGATTTCTTGGTGGCCAGTCGAAAATCGCCGGGAAGCTAAGGACCTGGAAGCAGGTCTCCTGACGCTTTATAAGCAGAAGTTCGGACACCTCCCACAATGCAATGTTAAAGAAGAAATCACAGACGCAACCGATTTTTTTGAGGGAATATTTCAAGAGCTCCTTGCCCACGCCTTAGAATAGTTGCCTGAGGAGCTACTCAAATGTCAGAACATTGTCTTGAAGCAGTGGTCCAGGCCGATGCAATAGAGCTTAGTACTGACCCTAATAGCAGCTCTAGAGCTTACACGGCGGCCACATTGCACCTTGGCGGCAAGTTGGTCAAACTCTGTTGGAATCCACCCAGTGATGCTAAGCATTCTATCCTAGCTCCACAAGTTGAATTGACGAAGGGTGAAGTCGATATCAAAATTGAATTCTCTAAAACCTCAAGATTGCAGAATCCTCCAGTATCTTGTGACCCGCAGGGCAAGAACCGCATCCAGTTAACCACACGAAAATCGGGACACGGACGGGCTCATAATTTATACATCGGCCAAATTGTTGTTGGTGAGCCCAACCCCATCAGCGGTCCATTAATAAGCGTCGAGATTAAGTTGCCATGGTTCAGGCATGCTGAGTTGTCTCGAATGAGCGATGGGGGCATTGTTTTTCGTACCACCAATGCAGATGTCGAACAGTGGAATGACGACCACATTGTCGCAATGGTTAAAGAAGTCCACTTCACCGTGCGGCCCTCTGAGTGATGCCGGCCCTCGCCTTCTAGCCCATTGCTTTAGTCGGAAGAAGGACTGCTCCTAGCGGTATCCCAAACGCCGCCCCTAGCCCCATCAGCGTTGTTCACAGAGGCTATTGCGTGTGGAGCTGGGAACCCAGTGGTGCTCAGGGACTCATGCGGGCCAAGAATGGAGATGCGGCGCCTACAAAAGTGTCTGCCTGGCTGGTCCTTTTCCAGGTGGCCACTGGGTGTCCATTCTGTATGTAAACAGGCCGTAAGCGGCGCTATGCGGCGCACAGGTTCGGCAGGCTATTTCTCGTCGAGAAGAGGGGCTTTTTTCGGTTTGTCGTCGGAGGGAATGGAAGGGGGCTTTTCTGTTTTTAAGTCCGTTGCGTCTGCCAGTTCCGCCACCTGCCCTTGGCGTGTAGATTTAAGCATTTTTCGATATTCCGCCGAAGGCGCCGCTGGGCGCCTGGGGCCGATCTGCGGCCGGGGGTTTCT
>Ga0073936_10011878_pt1 | contig 10474 bp, 10 predicted proteins | sample AliMusrvi5mmetaG_FD_87041 | JGI IMG/M metagenome (GOLD analysis project Ga0073936, IMG submission 87041) | Freshwater lake bacterial and archeal communities from Alinen Mustajarvi, Finland, to study Microbial Dark Matter (Phase II) - Alinen... | ecosystem: Environmental > Aquatic > Freshwater >... | reverse complement strand
GAGTGAGAGCAAACGCTCCCTGTGGCGTGGAAAGCATATGGGGGTTGTGTTTCAGTTTTTTCAGCTCTTGCCCACCCTGACGCTGCTGGAAAACACCATGCTCCCCATGGATTACTGCAATGTCTACCGGTTTAATGAACGCCCTGAGCGGGCCATGAGCCTGCTCAGGATGGTGGGGTTGGAAGATCAAGCCCACAAACTGCCCACCGCCGTCTCCAGCGGGCAGCAGCAGTGCGCAGCCATTGCGCGCGCATTGGCGACTGACCCATCCATCATCCTGGCAGATGAACCGACCGGCAACCTCGATTCGCGCTCTGCCGATGCGGTTCTGACCCTGTTTGAAACCCTGGCGAGGCAGGGCAAGACCATTTTAATTGTCAGCCATGATCCCGCGATTACGCGAAGGACGGATCAAACCATCATTCTTTCAGATGGAGAGATCATTGACCCGACCATTGCGCGTGTTTTACCATTTTTATCCCATCCCCAGATGCTGGCGGCGACACGGCAGGCGAAGAAACAGAAAATCGCGCCTGGTGAGACCATTATTCAACAAGGGGAACCGGTTGAGCATTTCTTCATGATTGTGTCCGGGGAAGTGGAAATTGTCGTTAGAAATGAACAATCCCGAGAAATGCGGCTGGCGCGTTTGGGGCACGGTCAATTTTTCGGTGAAGTTGAATTAGCCCTGGGCGGGCATTCCATTGCCCATGTCCACGGCGCGGGCAGTGGGGCTGAGCTGGCGCTCTTACCCAAACAGACATTTTTTGAACTGATCGATAATTCTCCCCTGACCCGCCGCACCATCCGCGAAATTGCTGAAACCCGGCTCGCTGAAAACAGAAGAAGGAAGGGCGACCTGTGAAATCCGATATCAAGCCCAACCTGCTAAAACCGCGCTGGAGCAAAGTGTTTACGGACCTATGGAATGACAGGACCCGCACCGGGCTGGTGGTGTCTTCCATTACCGTCGGAGTATTTGCTATAGGGATGATCATCACCGCCTATGTGATCCTGAGTGAGGATGTCAACCGCGGTTATGCAGCCATTAATCCGCCCAACATTAAAATCTGGACTGATCCTTTTGACCAGGATTTAATTCGGACGCTGGAGAAGCTTCCCAATGTGAAGGATGTGGAAGGACGCCGATTCATCGACGTCCGCGGAAGAAGGGGCGCTGAAGACTGGCAAAACCTGACACTGGTGGGCATTTTAAACTTTAAAGGCAAAATTAATTTGCTTATTCCGATTGATGGCACCCAATATCCCGGCGACGGCGAGGTCATCATCAGCCAGGATGTGATGCATACTTCCGGGTATCATCCCGGCGACCGTATAAAAATAGAATTCGTGGATGGTTCAGACCACTATCTTACCGTCGTCGGGTTGGTCGACGACCAGACCACTTCCAAACCGGACGCAAGCGCAACCAATTACGTCTATGTCAGCATGAAAACACTCGATGAATCACTGGGGCAGGGATACTATTATGACCGCCTGTTTATCACTGTGGATGGGAACGGGAGCCAACCTGCACGCATTGCCTCCGTGACCGCCGAGATTAAAGATAGAATCAAGAACAGCCAGCGGGAAGTGTACCGTTATGAGGAAATGCTTTCCAGTGAACATCCGATGACGAGCACAATCCTGGGAATTGTGGGCGTCCTCGGGGCATTGGGGGGTTTAATCACCCTTTTGAGCAGTTCCATCATTATTAATACGCTCAATGCGCTCCTGGCCCAACAACTTCGCCAGATCGGCATTATGAAGTTGGTGGGGGGGCGCAGTTTTCAAATCATGGGAATGTACCTGGCCCTGATCATCGCCTACGGCCTGATCGCCCTGGCACTGGCTGTGCCGCTGGGCGCCATTGCGGGATACACCCTGGCCTGGCTCCTGGCAAGTGTTTTAGGCGCCGTGCTCCAGGGTTTCAGGGTTGTTCCCGCAGCAGTTGCAGCCCAGGCATTGGTTGCACTCCTGATTCCGCTGGGTGCAGGCTATTTCCCGGTGCATAACGGCGCCAGGACCAGGATTCAACACGCCATCAGCAATGACCGTCCCGACAATTCCCCTGCAAAAACCGGCACCCCCAAACGCAGCGCCCAGGGGCCCCGTTGGATTCCGCGCCCGATCCTGCTTTCATTCCGCAACACATTTCGCAAGGGGGGACGCCTGCTTTTGACCATTTTTACCCTCACTGTGGCGGGCGCCGTATTTATTGCGGTGTTTAATACGCGCGATTCAACCATCGTTTTGATGCAGCAAATTATCCAGCACCTCCTGGGGGATGTGAATGTGAGCTTTTACCAGCCTTACCGGACCAATGAAGTCGAGCAAACCCTGCTTGAAATCCCCGGTGTAAAACGAGTGGAAGCCTGGGGGGAAGCCGCGGGTGAAATTTGGGATAAAAATGGCAATCTGGTCACCCGGCTTTCGATTGCCGCGCCGCCCCAGGACACCCGGCTGCTTTCCCTGGATTTTGTAGCAGGCCGCTGGCTCCTGCCGGGTGAGACAAATTCCATTGTCATCTCCGATACCATCTACAATTTTTATCCCGACTTGAAACCTGGAGATACAATAACCGTAAAATTACCGGGGCGGCAAAAAGAAGCCTGGAAAGTGGTGGGGATATTCCCATATATCAACATGTTGGGGGACCCCATCGCTTATGGAAATTATGATTTTATTGCAAGTGAAGTGCGCCTGCCCAATGATGCGGCCTCGTACCGCATCATTACGGATGTCCATGATGCTGCATTCCAGGAAGAACTGACCCGGCGCATTGAGCGCACTCTCCTGGACCAAAAATATAAAGTTCAGGACGTGGAATCCGGTTCCATTAAGCGCGGAAAGGCGACCAATGCCGTTAATGCCCTGGTTATCTTTTTGCTGATTATGGCCATTTTGACCGCGCTGGTGGGCAGCATTGGCCTGACCGGAACCATGAGCATTAATGTGTTGGAGCGGACGCGTGAAATTGGGGTGATGCGAACCATTGGCGCGGTGGACAGGGTCATCATGCAGTCCGTGATTATCGAAGCGCTGGTGATCGGTCTGATCACCTGGGTCTTAGCGATTGGACTGTCCTTCCCAATCAGTTTTCTGCTGATCAGCATCCTCAGCAAAGCAATCGGGGGGGCAATGATGGGCATGAGCTTCACCCCGCTGGGAATTTTGCTCTGGCTGGTGGTTGTCATTGTCCTTTCGGTGGTCGCCAGTATTATACCGGCCCGGAATGCAGCCCGCCTGACGATCAATGAGGTGCTGGCTTACGAATAAATTTGGAGAGCGCCTCATCAAATCTCAGTTAGCCTTCAACACTGGCCTGAATTTATGCCAACGGCGCCACTGGAAGTCTACCCAAAAACCCTGTGTATTTCCAGCCCTGGAATAACCAAATACGCCTGGGTCATCCTGGTCGTGGTCTATTTTGCGGGTGTGGTGGCGCCCTTCAACCAGTTTAAAGTCCCCCCGATTATGCCGCTTTTAATGGCAGGTTTTCACCTCGATCTGACCCAGGCGGGCTTCATGATGTCAATCATGGCCGCAATTGGGTGGGTGCTGGCGATCCCGGCCAGCATTGCCCTGCAGCGTTTCGGGCCGAAAAACACCATCCTGGTTGCCCTCGCTTTCCTGGCCTGCGGCGCGCTCCTGGGTGCCGGTGGGTACTGTCGCGGTGTTCAACCTGGCTCCAGCGGAGGCTCCATCATTGGGCTGGCAGGCTGTCTGGTGGAAATCCGCTAAGAAAGCGCAATCGATGTGCTCACAAGAATCCCTTGCCAATTACACCACCGGCCAGGATGAATTACCTGGTTGGCATGTCCCCTACCAGCAGATCCAGCTTGAAGGTCAGGCAAGGGGTCGGACAATCTAAAAAAATTTGACGACCTTCCGGGATAAGAATTGATTCTTCATTTGTTTGAAGATCGCAAATAATGATATAAAATGGAGAAAATTGTGCTATTGTTAAATAAATTGAGCCAGGATTTTCTTTTGGTTTGGGTGAAAATAATGGCGTAAATGATTCGACGGGGAATTTCGGAATCATATTCCTCTACAATCCATTTTAACCTCCGGGAGGTGTGCATATGGGAGAATTTTCAGCCCCTGCGGCTCATCCATCCACTTCAGATGTATCTACCGCTAAAAGATCACCTCTATCACGGCTGATCGGCGTGATCTTGATCTTACCAGCGCTGGCCCTGGGCCTGGTGACGATCACGCTTCCATTTGCAGCAACCTTTTATTTCAGTTTTCAAAAATCCGACTTAATCACGGCTTCCAAATTTGTCGGCTTAGAAAACTACTTGAACCTCTTCAGTACCCCTGCTTCCGGGGAAGCCCTGGCTGGAACGCTGCGGGTGGTCTTCCTGGCGATTGTGTTGGTCGGCATTACAGGCGGCTGCATTGCCCTGGGTGCCGCATGGTTCGGAAAAAAGTCCTCCCTGCTCTTCAGGCTCCTCCTTTGCCTGCCGTTGGCAGCCTGGGCGCCTGTCTTTTGGGGGCTGAGTTGGAAAATTGGTTTTTTAAAAGATTCCATGGCCGGCCAATTAATCCAGAACATGAGTGGAACACCATTTTTATCACCTGGCCCTGGTCACTGGCTTTTTAGCTTGGGCGTCGCATTGATTATCTCCGCTCCGACCATCGCTGTGAGCGGAATTGTCTACCTGAGCGCCCTGCACACCGGCAGCACCAGGCGCCAGGGGTTACTGCCTGGCCTGGTTTGGGTCATTACGCTCCTCGCTTTGTTGGCACTTATCCCCCAGGATTTTTCGTTGTCATTTCTGTTTTCATCCTCTCCCCTTTCGGTGGGTGGGGCCTCGACCCTCGGGCTTTTGATCTACCGCTTTGGTTTCATGTATATGCAGTTTGGACCGGCCTCTGCTTTTTCAGCGCTTTTGAACGTTTTTGCCACCCTGATCGGCCTTGTGGTAACCCTCGTAATCATTCTCTCGAGAATCCAGGTCCGTCTGAGCCAGGGAGCGGATTTTGCTCAACGCAAAATGCTTCCTGGAATCCTCCTGTTGTTGGGACTGCTGGTCTTCCTGGGGGGCTTGTTCCTGGGCATATTGCCCACCCTCAGCGCTGCGCTGGGGCATTTTCCACAGCAGCCAGAACGATTGATAACCTCGCCTGGAATCATGGCCGGGCTTTCCAACAGCCTCATGCAACTCATCCCGGTGTTCTTACTCCAGCTGCCGGTCAGTTACCTGGCGGCCCTGGGTATCGGCGGCCTGCGCCCCCTTGGGAAGCGCAGCGAATGGCTGCTCCTGCTCTTCGGTGGAGGGCTCTTCATCACCTTCACACCCGTGCTGGTCGTCGGTTTTACTCTCCTGCGTACCATTGGGAATATTAATACCTTGCCTGGTCTTCTGCTGAGCAGTTCGATGCTCAACGTGCCCATGCTGTTTATCCTGACCCTTTTCTTTAAAGGCCAGGTTTCCAGTTGGGAGCAGCAAACTGAAAGCGGCGTATCAAACTTTAGTGCCTTTTTCAGGTCGATGGTGCTGCCTTCCCTGCCGCTGGCCCTCCTGCTGACATTGGCCAGCTGTATCGTGATTCTGGGTGACATCTCCTGGACATTGGTAGCGGTCAATAGTCCGGGTTTGATGCCGCTTTCCCTGCAATTTGTTCACCAGCAGACTTTGTACGCCTCGGGAAACTACCTCGGCACCATGCTGGCTCCGGTGGTAATCCAGTTCCTGGTTTCCCTGGTCGCCCTGGTCCTGTTCCAATGGCTTTACCTGCCGCGCATTGAAATCCAATGAAATGAGGGATATAGGAGGTTTAATCGATGAAACGTTTTGGGGTTTTATTCGCATTATTAATCCTTTTATCGTTGGCCTGCGGTCCCAATATTTCTCTTCCAGGTAACAGGGATATCTCACCCACCCCGGGGAGCAAAAAAGTCTCCTCTACCCTGCCAGCATCGCAAGCAACCGTGGAAATTTCCGCCACCCCGGCAGGGGTAAAAATGGGGGATATTGTCCGCTGTGATGAATGCGGCTTTTCCTTCAAACAGATCCCCGGTTACCAGATGAGTACGTTTGGAATGATCGAAGATATTGCAACCCCGGATGCTGACCCGGATAACGGTCCAAGAGTACAGCTTATCGGCGGAGCCGCCAAACCCGGGCTGACAATGACCGTTTTGATGACTTCTGTAAAGGGATTGGATAATGATAGCCCCGGTTTTGCCCTCTCAAACCAGAAGAACATCAAGGTGGGCGGGGTGGATGCGGTCAGTGTGGATGTCAAATACACCTTCCATAATACTGCCGTAAAGGGCCGCCGGGTGGGAGTGCTGGTTAAATCAAAGCAAATATTAATGATGTTCGCCGTGGCGCCGGTCGATAAGTGGGATAAAATGAGCCCTTATGTTGACGCTCTGGTAAATTCCATGTCCTTTTTTGATCCAAAACCGTCTTCACCTTGAAAATTGGACTGGCTTAACCCGATAGCCAGTCAACTTCGGTTTTGACCTCCAGGCCTGACCCGGTGTCATCCTATTTCCCGTATTCCCTTATTGAAAACGGTCTTCGTTCTACCTTTCACATGGACATGGCGCGTTCGAAGTATTCGTCTTTCAGGAAGTTGAACATCTCGGCCAGGGTCTGCCGGCCATTGCGGACCAAGCCTGCGGTGAACAGGCCGCGCCCGACCTCTTGAGCCAGGATGGCCCGTGTCAGGAAAAACTGCACTTCGGGGTCTTTTTCTTTGAAAAGCTGTAGGTTTGCCTGGATGACCCTGTTGATGCCGTCATGGTACCCCGTACCTTCCACGCGCAGGTAATTATTGACCCGTTTATGGACGGAAACGGTCGCACCGATTACTTTCATCATACGCGAAATGCCCTCGGAAATTAAACTGGTCATCGAAGATGGAATTCTTCGTGATTGAGCTGTTAATTCTGATCACCTGCGAACCGTCCCCAAAATACGAGTGGGGCGGATGATTACCAGCCTTCCTGTTGAAAAAATGGCTCAAGCTGCCACAGCATTGTGTTTTGCACTCGGAATGGACGACTTAATCCCCAAATGGTCTATCTCATTCCACTTAGCCCATTATTAAAGCCGATTTTATACCGAATATCCAAGGGAGCCTATTCTGTGAGACCCTTCAGAAAAGTGGGGAGGGGCTATCTATTCCCTTTGTATTGCTTTCGATAAAAAAACATTATCGATAGTACCGGTTGGGCCGTCCGGGCCGAGCAGCGCAAGGCGCATCACCTCGCGGGCACCCTCTTCGACAGTTCCCGTGCCCCCATAATTATCGTAAACCGCGGTAGTGGAAAAAACACGCCAAGGCTGGTTTGTGAATGCTGGATGGCGCCGCTGGAACGGCAGAATGACTCCCTCGACGTGGACTGGCAGCGCCTCTTTAAGGAAAAGCCCGCCCGGGTGCACTTGTTGGGCGAGGTGCTGGGTCTATGCTAAAATGGCTCGAAGGGGGCCATATTGTTTTAAGGAAGGGTCTTAATTCCCGCTTTGATGGCGGCGCTCGCCAACAATTGATCAAAAGTTGCCAGCCAGATGGGTCTGCCCACCAGGTCCTGTGCAATTAGGGCTGAAGCCAGTTGAACTGCGTCGTAACCGCGCAAATCAAAACTCTTAACCAGGTTTCCCGCCTGGATAACCGTGCCTTCAAGCAGTGGAAGTTTTTGGAGGCTGGGCCAATCTCCTTCGAGTGAATTGAAAGCCGCTGCGGCTGCCGAAACAGAAATGAGATTCATTCGGCGCACCCTGGCAATGGCAGCCGCAACTTCGGCGAATGTGATCATGCTGGTGATCAGCGAACCGGCGTTATTAATCCAAAATTGAACTGAATCACTGCCCTGTTCTCCAATATAACGTTTTATCAGGGCGCTTGAATCAATATAAAGTGGGTCGCCGGGGGCAAAGCTCATTCCCGCATCTCCACCAGAATATCGGAAGCCGTTTGTGGTCCCGGGTTTGGAATGGCAGTCACTTCCTCGCCCAGTTTTTTTCCATTCCAGGACAATAAACCCGCTTCACACAGCCCTTGAATGCGGTCTTCCATCGATATTTCGACCGGCACCAGTCTTCCAATTGGCTGCCCGTGATCGGTGATCAGAATCACCTGTCCTTGCCTGACCAGGCGCATATATTCGCTCAACCGGGATTTTAAATCACGAATTCCAACAGTGACTTCCATCAGACCTGACTCCTTGTGACTACATTGTAGCACAAATAGTTACAATTTCCCGGATCGTTTTGATAAATGTTCCAATCGTAAACCGCGCCAGTTGAAAAAATATGCCACGGCTGGTTTGTGAATGCTGGATGGCGTCGCTGGAACGGCAGAACGACTCCCTCGACGTGGACTGGCAGCGCCTGTTTGCCGGCCGCCCGGGCCGGGTGAGGTTGTAGACGGAGGTATTGGGACTATGCTGCTCGACGGCGTCTCAGGTTCCAGGTGCGGATCAGCCCGTGGCCGCAATGGACGACATTTGACTCCAATTGTTCCCACCCCTGGCTGACCAGATGGCTGAGCACGGTCATTGCGTTTTGCTGGGTCGGGTCGGCGGCGACCATATTCCGCCCATCTGACATACAGGTATAAAAAATTCCGTTTTCGTCCGGCTGACCGTCCCTGCTCTCGAGTGTGCTGTATTCCCAATCCATGTTTGCTCCTTTTCTTCCAAAAAATTGGATATCGTAATGCTTTAGCAGCAGGGCGATTGCACTCTGGATATTGGTTCTACTCCAACCCTTGGAATGTCATTCCCGCAGGTATTATTTTTCAACCATTCTTTTCACAAAAGTGACAAAGGCCCACAGAAATACACCTATTGATAAAAGAATTGGGACCGCGACAATGATGCCGATGCCAAACAGGAGCAGGTTTTGCTGGTATTCCTTTTTCGCCTGCTCGTCCTTAATTTGCGCATCGGTGAGCTGGGCCGCGACCACCTGGGTCTGGGCGATTTGAAAATTGGCGGCTGCCTGGGTTTGGGTGAGTTGGAAATTATACTTATCCTTATCGGCGATTAATTGCATCGCTTGCTCGGTCAGCATAATTTTTCTGGCTTCCACGGTGGACTGCCCGTAGTTGGCAAAGGCGGTCTGGTTGGTGACAAATTGTTCCGCCGATTTTGTGCCCTGGAGGTTATTCTGGAAGGCGGCCTGGGTGGCCGCATTTTGCATATCGACAATCGCCAGCTGCGCGTTTTGGCCGCTCGAAGTCTGCTGCAGCGGCATCGCGCTGCTGGTCACGACCCAGGAGTGGTAATCCTGGGTGCTTTTAACCACGTCGTTCGTGGCTTCAAGGTTCCTCTGTGTGGCCGTGATCGCGATATTTTTTTCGATGTGGATGTCCGTGAAAAACAGGTTGGCAATTTGAGGGATTCCGGACAAAAGCCCCAGCAGGATTCCAAGTCCCACCAGACCGAGGGTAATCATCACAATTGGACGAGGGTTATTGATCATCCGAAATTCCTTTCCGATTTCCCCGTGTGCAGGGTGGCATGCGCCCATCCCCGGGGGCATCCCCGCGGATTAATTTAAACCCCGGCGTCTTTCCGTTGCCTTGATGATTGTGTTCAGAATTTACCGTGTGGTTTCCCCTTGAAACCTTGGACAATTTTCCCTCCTCAACGCTTTAGGATCGCCTGTCTTACCGGATGATGGGTCGACTTGTTGGTCCCCACTGTTTGTTTTTCTTTTGGATTTTGCCAGTGATCCATGAGCCGTCCCCTTCATTCCCATCAAGCGACCGGCTCTTAAAGGCGCCGCTTCAATGCAATAACTGTACCAACGCCTGTCTTTATTATAATCCAGACCTGAAATTTATTGCAAGAATTATCAGAAAATTAAGGGACGGTTCGATAAGAATCTGCCAGCAGGGAGCTAAATCGGCGCATTCATCTTATCCACCATGATAAAAGCGAAAATTGCCAGGGCAATCCAGGGGACAAAATAGATGAAAACGGGTTGTGTCTGGTTAAACCACGAAAATATGACAATCATCACGTAAAAAGAATTGACCACGGTTGCCATCCCGGCCAGGCCAAGCACAACCACCTTAAAAATGCTGTCATACTGGCGAAAGCGCGGCAGGGGATCGTCGCTGCGGTTCATTTCACGGGCCATCTGCCTGACCCAGTCCGGCCAGATACCGGCGCCGGGAACGATGCTGTAAAAAAAGCCGAGGCAGCCCAAAACCACCCCCATGGCCTGCCCCGTCAGGGTAAAACTTAAAGCCATGCTGCTGCCCGTTTCTTTTGTATCCAGGATAAACGCGCCGACGATGAAAAACACCAGGGTGCTGATCGCCGGGACAAGCATCAGGACCAGGATTCCCACGATCCACTGGACCGGCCTCGTCGCCGCCGGGGGCAGGTCGTCGGCCGAGGCTGCGTCTGGCGCGGGAATTTCCGGGGCATTTTGATCGGGCAAAGGGAATATGCGGTTGGCGAGCGTTGCCAGGGCGACCCCGACCCCCGCGCCAG
>Ga0073936_10011873_pt1 | contig 10477 bp, 6 predicted proteins | sample AliMusrvi5mmetaG_FD_87041 | JGI IMG/M metagenome (GOLD analysis project Ga0073936, IMG submission 87041) | Freshwater lake bacterial and archeal communities from Alinen Mustajarvi, Finland, to study Microbial Dark Matter (Phase II) - Alinen... | ecosystem: Environmental > Aquatic > Freshwater >... | reverse complement strand
CCCCCTCCTCCTGAAGTAATGGTCCAGAAGATCGTGTTTACCGCCCCCGTCGTTGTTGAAGATACGACCATCGAAGTAAGCATGGCCTCCATGGACGACCTGAACAAGAAAGGCAACACCGAAGCCCCCACCGAAGATGTCCAGGTTGAAGTTAAGGATGAAGGCCCGAAAGTCATTGAAACCCCCGTGCAGGCTGAAATTTTCACCGTTGTGGAAGAGCAGCCCAGCTACCCGGGTGGAGAAGAGGCCCGTATCGGCTACCTGCAGCAGAACATCAAATATCCCGAAGAGGCCAAGGAACTCGGCATCCAGGGAAAAGTTTTCGTAACCTTCGTGGTTGAAGTCGACGGATCCATTACCGACGTTCGCGTTCTGCGCGGAATCGGCGGTGGTTGCGACGAAGAGGCCATCCGCGTTGTAAAGTCGATGCCCAAATGGGTTCCCGGCAAACAGCGTGGCGTGCCCGTTCGTGTACAGTTTAACCTGCCCATCAAGTTTACGTTGCAGTAAAAGGTTACCCCGTAACGCGTAACGCATAAAAAAATGCGGTCCATTTATCCGGGCCGCATTTTTTTGTGCCTGTTTCGCAATACGGAGCCCCTGGAGCGCGTTTTAAAGGAAATAAGAGTCACACGTTCTTTCTTTCATGTCACCCCCTTAAATCTTTTCAATATGAAAACAAACCATGTTGAATCAATGGAAGAGCTGGTTTTTAAAAACAGGAACAAGCTCTATGGTGCCTACATCCTTCGCAGGAAATACAACAAGTGGCTTGTAATCTCCCTGCTGTTCGGACTCTTTATGATCTTTTCCGCTGTTTCCTACCCACTCATTGCAGCTTACCTTAACACAAACAACCTGATTCGCATCGGGCCGACGGAGAGTTCGTACGATCCCATCCGGATCACCAGGGATGAACCTCCCCCTCCTCCTCCACCTCCCCCCGCCGACCCTTCAATCCCGCAGAGAGTTGCATTTGTGGCCCCCATCGTGGTGGACAAGGACATTGAATCCGACATGTTGACCCAGGGTGAACTTTCGGGCCAGCCGGCCACCCCGGCACCCACTGAAGTGATCGAAATCGTTCCCGTCGATAACACGAAAAACGTTATCGAACAGGCTGTCAAACCTGCCGAGCCCTGGATATCGGTGGAGGAGATGCCGCAGTTCCCGGGAGGAGATGACGGGTTGTTCAGGTTCCTGTCGCAGAATATAAAATACCCCCAGGAAGCCAGGGATGCCGGGGTTTCCGGAAGGGTATTCGTATATTTTGTGGTGGAGCCGGATGGTTCTGTTTCAAGCCTGAGCGTGAAACGGGGTATAGGAGCCGGTTGCGATGAAGAGGCCCTGCGGGTGGTCGGGATGATGCCCAGGTGGAGCCCGGGTAAGCAGGCAGGGGTGCCGGTAAGGGTTCAGTTCACCCTGCCGGTAAAGTTCACCTTGCAGTAGGATTTGATGCGTTACGCGTCACGATACAGCCGGAAGCGTGAAGATAAACCGGCTCCCCTTCCCGTATTCGCTTTCAACCCGGATGGTCCCGGCGTTCTTTTCAACAAACTCTTTGCAGAGGATCAGACCGAGACCGGTTCCCGATTCCTCGGCCGTACCCTTGGTATATAGTTTTGTATCGATTCTGAACAGTTTGTCGATATCTTTCTCATGGATCCCGATTCCGTCGTCTTCGATGGTAAACACCTGACATCCTTCGGACCTGGAGGAGAAGATGGAGACGAACCCGCCGGGCCGGGTAAACTTGATGGCATTAGAAACCAGGTTCCTGATCACGGCCGAAACCATATTGCTGTCGGCCATCACCCCGCATCCTTCGGGTACCGTGCTGGAAATGCTGATGTTCTTTTTCGTGGCCTCACCCGAAAGAATCACAAGCGTCGCCTGTATGATCTCCTGGATATCCATGGCCATGGGCTCAAACTGGATGCTGTTGGTCTGCGAACGGGCCCAGTCGAGCAGGTTCCCCAGCAGGGTATAAGCGTTCAGGGCCGATTCGTTGATGTAACCGATGTACTCGTAAATCTCCGCAATTTCGAGATCGTGGATGCTTTCGCGCAGGATGTTGGAAAACCCGATCACCGCGTTGAAAGGGTTCCTCAGGTCATGTGCAATTATGGAGAAAAACTTATCCTTTGCCGCATTGGCCTCCTTTAATTTGATCTCTGATTCCTGGAGGGCGGCCTCTGTCTTTTTTCGCTCCTCGATCTCCAGTTTGAGTTTCCGGTTGATGTTCTGAAGTTCAATGGTCCTTAACTGTACCTTTTCTTCCAGTTCGCTGTTGATGTCGCGTTCACGGCCCAGGAAACGCAGGTACATGTTCAGGGTATGAACAATCTGGACATCATCGATCGGTTTGGTGAGATAGTCGAGCCCGCCGGCATTCAGTCCTTTGTCCATCAGCGCCTTGTTCGGATCAAAGGCGGTGATGAAGATCACCGGTATATGCGCGGTTTTGGGGCGTGATTTCACCAGTTTCGCGGTCTCGAAACCATCCATTTCAGGCATCTGGACATCCATCAGGCAGAGATCGATGTGCTGTTCGCTGATGATTCGAAGTGCCTCGAAACCCGAAGTTGCTTCGACGACCTCCACCTGGAAATTGTCTTTGATCAGCTCGTGCAGCGAAAAAAGGTTGTTTGAGTTGTCATCGACGATCAGGATCGTGTGCTTTTCTGTTTTTTTCATGATTGTTTTAGTAGTATTGAGGCATTACAGGCAGGGATACCGTGAAGGTGCTTCCGATACCAACTTCGCTTTCGACGCGGATAGCCCCGGCATTTTTTTCAATGAACTCCTTGCAGAGGATCAAACCCAGCCCGGTTCCCTCTTCCCCTTCGGTACCATATGAAACGACATTGCAGTCGATGCAGAAGAGTTTTTTCTGAATTTCAGGCGATATCCCGATTCCATTGTCGGTGACGCTGATTTCGGCAAAGGTCCCTGCATTGCGCGCCGACAGGGTGATCATGCCGCCACACCTCGTAAACTTGACCGCGTTGAGAAGCAGGTTCCGGATGATGGTGTGGATCATGTTTTTGTCGGCATAAACCTCGATGTCAACGGGCACCGTCGAATCGAGACGGATGTTTTTATTGCCGGCCGAGGTTTTAACCAGGTCGACGATCTCTTCACTGATCTCCGTAAGGTGAAACAGGGCAGGTTCAAAGTGGACTTTCCCGGTTTGGGTTTGCGACCAGTCGAGCAGGTTTTGAAGCAATCTGAAGGTGTTTTCGGCCGTTGTCTTGATATCGCGTATAAACTCTTTCTGCTCATCAATGGCGAAACTGTCGTAATCGTCGATCAGAAGGGTGCTCAACCCGATGATGCCATTGAAAGGGTTTTTAAGGTCGTGGGCAATGATGGAGAAGAACTTGTCCTTGGATGCATTGGCCGCCTTGAGTTTTTCCTTCGAGATATGGAGGGTCTCCTCCGTCACTTTTCTTTCTTCGATCTCCTCGATCAGTTTCTGGTTCAGTTCACGGAGGTGCAGGTTCATCATATACTCGTGGGTGATGAAACGAAGGTACATTTTAAGCCTGTATACCAGCTGGTTGTCGTCGATCGGTTTGGTGAGGTAATCGAACCCGCCTGCGGCAAGTCCTTTTTCAAGGAGCTTTTTCGTTGGGTCGAAGGCCGAGATGAAGATGATCGGGATGTTGGTGGTTTTCGGCCGGTTTTTAATGAGCCTCGCCGTCTCGAAACCGTCCATGCCCGGCATCATGACATCCATCAGGATCAGGTCGATGGAGCGTTCGTTCAGGATACGCAGCACCTGTTCGCCCGAGGTCGCCTCGATGATGTTGGCCTCAAAATGCGATTCGATCAGGCTCCTGAGCGTAAAAATATTGTGCTCAATGTCGTCAACAATGAGGATATCCGGGATAAAGGTTGCTTCCATGGTCATCATATTATTTTCTTGAATATCTTGTTTGCCTTGTCAAATACCTGGAACCCGATGGGGTAGGAGGTGATGCTCTCGCTTTCGCCAAGCACCAGGAAGCCGTTCATGTCGAGCGAACGGAAGAAGAGGTCTAGCACGGCCCCCTGGAGATTCTGATCAAAATAGATCAGCACGTTGCGGCAGAGGATCAGGTGAAATTCATTGAAGGCCCCTTTGTTGAGAAGGCTGTGCTGGAAAAAGAGGATCTTTTCCTTCAGGTGGTTGCTTACCCGGGCATACCCGTCGCAGATGGTAAAATAGCTGTCAAAGTCCCCGGTGCCGCCCGACTGCAGGTAGTTGGCCCGGCTGTTCTCGATCATTTCCGGGGAATACAGCCCGTTCTGGGCCTCTTCAACCACAAAGGGGTTGATGTCGGAGGCATAGATCTGCGTTTTGTGGAGGATGCCGAGTTCATCGAGCAGGATCGTCAGCGTGACCGCCTCCTGGCCCGTGGAACATCCTGCACTCCAGATTTTTATGTGCGGGAAGGAATCGAGATAGGTAAGCACCTGCTCGCGGATGGCCTTGAAGGTGACCGGGTTCCTGAAAAACTCGGTAACATTTATGGAACACTCCAGGAAGAGGTTTTCAAACAGATCCTGGTCCTGGAGGACCAGCTCGCCGAAACGCCTGAAAGAATATATATGGTGGTCGGTCATCACCCGGGTGATCCTCCTGATGGCGCTCTGAACGCTGTAATGACGGTAATCGTAACCGTAGTGTTCATGGAGGTCGGCCAGGAAATGCTTCAGCTCGGTTTCTTCAATATTAAGTTCTTCGGGTTCGATGATCCGCGAAAGAAATCCAACCAGTTCGGGGAGCGGGAATTTGTAATCCACCAGTCCTGTCTTCCACGCACTGAGCGGCATGTCCCTGGCATCGCAGTCATAAGGATCTTCGATGATGGTCGTCGCATCCACCTGCTTCAGGAGTGCCAGGGAGTTGGCGCCGTCATCGCCGTACCCGCAAAGCAGCACGGCGATCAGCCCGCTTTTATATTCCTGCGCCAGGGTTTCGAAGGTGATACCGATCGAAGGGCGTGCATAATTCACCTTCGCCTCATTGGTGAGCCTGATCTTGCCATGATCGATCCGCATGTGATGCCCGGGGGGGGCGATATAAACGCAGCCGGTTTTCACAGGAGTTTTATCGGTAACGGGAATCACCTTGAATTCGGTATTCCGCTGGAGGATTTCACCCAGGTAATTGGGTTCGTTTTCCAGGACGTGCTGCACGATGAAAACACTGATATCCCTCGCCGGCAGTTTGGACATGATCTGCATGATCTTGTCGAGACTTCCTGCCGACCCTCCCAATGCAATCGCCCTTACCTTTTTCGGGTCTTTCCCCTCGAGCGAATGCTGCTGCATGACATGGCACGGGATGCCAAGTCGGTAGAGATAGGATCCCAGGTAACGGTGAAAAACATTCACCTTCAGCTTCACATGCTTGTTGTCTGCGATGAACGACTTGATATGGACCAGCACATCGGCAGGCAGAATCCTCGCATCGAAGAAGGTCAGCTCCACGGTGGTGTGCTTCGCCGGTTTCAGCAATGCGAAAAACTCATCTTTGTCCGTTTGAAACTGGAGATTTCCCTGCACGGAAATATGCATGGACTTTGCCGTTTCAAGTGCATGTATGTTCATCTTTATCCTTTTTTCTGACACCAGGCCTCCACCAGACCGATCAGCATGTCATAATCGACAGGTTTCGCAAGGTAATCATTTGCGCCGGCTGCAATGCACCGCTCGCGGTCCTCCTTCAGCGCCTTAGCCGTTAAGGCGATAACCGGAAGCGACTTGAGCTTTTCATCCTCCCTGATTTTTTTCATGGCGGTATAGCCGTCCATGACCGGCATCATGATGTCCATCAGCACCAGGTCGACGGGTTTTTTCTGCAATTGCCCGATGGCCTCCAGTCCGTTCTGGGCATCGACCACCGTTGCACCGTGTTCCTCGAGGGCAGTACTCAGTACGAAGACATTCTTGATGTCGTCGTCGACAACCATGACCGTTTTCCCCGAGAGTCGTTTCATGTGTGAAAGGGAATCTTTTGACCTCGTAACCGGGTCGGTTCCAGCTAGCTGGGTCTGGTGCAGGAAAAGCATCAGCTCGTCGAGCAGGCGGTTTTCGGAATTCACGGTTTTGATGATGATCCGGTCGGCGTATTTCTTGATGTTTTTCTCCTCCTCCGGACTCAGTTGTTTCCCTGTATAAACGATTACCGGGACTTTAAGCTGGGTTTCGCGGATAAATTTACAGATGTTGAGCCCGCTGCCCGACTGGAGTCCCAGGTCGATGATCACCGCATCATAGATGCCTTTTTTCAGCTCCCCGGTCGCCTCTGTTTCCGACCCGACGCCCTTTACCCGAACATCCTGGCTGCTGATGAGTTCGGTAAGCGCTTCGCGGTGCGTGTCGTCGTCCTCAACGATCAGCAGGTCTTTAGGATGTTTTCTGCTGAAATTCAGGATTCCCTGGATTGCATTCTGGATCTGTTCCTGGTCGACCGGTTTCTGGAGGAAATCGAGGGCGCCCATGCGCAGCAGTTCCGGGTTCTTCTCATGACCCGAAATGATCTGCACCGGGATGTGCCTGAGCTCCTTGAAGCTCTTCAGGCGGCGCATGAAATCAACCCCGTTCATGTCGGGCAGCACCAGGTCGAGGATGATCCCGCTGATCCTGTATTGCTGCGCCATGTGCAGTCCCTCCTCCGCGTTGGAAGCATACAGCACCTTCATGTTCATCTTCCTGATTACCAGTGCAACGATTTCGGCAAAGGAGTAATCATCTTCTACGATCAGGATGATCTTGTCGCCGGGCATCAGCTCTTTCCGGTCGTCCGAGATGGACTGGACCGGGCGTTTCGGCAAATAAGCCTGTCCTTCTGACTTGGAATTCCCGTATATGCTTGCAGTTTCGTGTTCAAAATGGTCACCTGCAGCGGGCACGAGCACCTTTGGCAGGATCATGGAAAATTCACTTCCTTTTTCTTCCTCGCTCACCAGGGAGATGTCACATTGCAGCAGTCCGGCCAGCTTCTGCGAGATGGTCAGCCCGAGGCCGGTTCCGCCGAACTCGCGCGAGATGGAGGTATCCACCTGCTGGAAGGCTTCAAAGATCAGTTTGTGTTTTTCAGCAGGGATCCCGATACCCGTGTCGAGGACTGAGATACGGATGGGTTTGGCAGCATTGCCGCTATCCTCCACGGTGATGGTCACCCCGCCCGATTTGGTGAATTTCAGGGCATTGGATGTGAAATTCCGGAGTATCTGCGAAAGCTTGTCCCGGTCGCTGGTGATGGTGGTTTTCAGGTTATCCACCACCTTCAGGGTGAGATTCTTGTTTTTGGCAACCGACGAAAAATAATGTTTCAGTTCGTTGAGCAGGTCCTCGGTTGAAAACTCCCCGATGGAGAGGGTTGTTTTACCGGCTTCAATTTTTGAAATATCGAGGATGTCATTGATTAGCCGTAGCAACTCTTCGCCGGCCGAATGAACCACCTTTGCCCGCTTGATGTCGTCTTCGCTCAGGTTGCCCCGTTCGTTTTTCTGGATCATTTTCGAAAGCAGGATGATGGAGTTCAGCGGTGTTCTCAGTTCGTGCGACATGTTCGCGAGAAAATCGCTTTTGTATTTGTTCGATAGCTCGAGGTCTTTGGCCTTCAGGTCGAGCTCCTCCTTAGAGGTCCTGAGCTGTTCGTTTCCCAGGCGAAGCTCTTCGGCCTGCTGCATCAGTTGCTGCTGCTGTTCCTCAAGTTGTGCGTTGGTTTGCTGCAGTTCTTCCGATTGCTGCTGCAACTGCTGCTGCTGTTCTTCCAGCTGCGAATTGGTTTGCTGCAACTCCTCCGACTGCTGCTGGATCTGCTGTTGCTGCTCCTCCAGGCGGGCATTGGATTCCTGTACCAGCATGGTCTTCTCCTCGGCTTCGCGCTGAGCCGTGTGGGCCTTTTCGAGCAGGTCTTCAATCTTATCGCGCTGGATGGCCAGGTAGATCCCCGAGGCAATGATCTGGTTTGAATCGTCGAGGAAGGTGGTCTGAACGGGATTGAAAGGGGAGAGGGAGGCTATTTCAACCACCCCCAGCAGTTCCTCTTCATACACGAGGGGATAGGTATAGGTGCAGGATGGGAGCAGACTGGTCGTCCCGGTGCTGATCGGTGCATCATCTTTCGGGACGTTTCTCAGGAAGATGGGCTTCCGCTCCAGCGCTACCTGGCCCACCACGCCCACACCATATTCATAGCTGTTCGAGAGGTGGTCGCGTTCGGTGAATGCATAGGAACTGACCAGTTTCAGGCACTTTTTACCCGGGTCATTCAGGTATATCACGCCCCTGCCAGCTTCAACGTACCTGCAGATATAACTTACCGACCAGGAGGCGATTTTTTCAAGACCCATATCACCCGAAAGTTCCAGGCTGAGTTTGTTCAACCCGTCCTTCAGCCAGTTTTGCTCCCGGTTGTGCCGTTCGTTTTTCTCCAGGTTCTGGCTCATGCTGTTGATCGATTTTGAAACGAGATCATTCTCCCCCTTCTGCTCGAGTCTTTTGCTGAAATTGCCCTGTGAAATCTCCTCGGTAACCGTGCCCAGGTCGCTCAGGGTCCTGGTCATTTTTGCAAGGGAGTTGCCCAGCTGGTCATTTTCCGACTGGGGAATGATCTCGGTCGAAAAATCTCCCAATGCAATGTTTTCAGCTTTGTCCGCCACGCCGAGCAAGGTCTGCTGGAGGATTTTAATGGTATTGAAAATGCCCTTCGTGTCGGCAGGGAATTTCACGGAAAGGTTTCCCTCGGTGATCCTTTCCGTCATCTCCCTGATCATGCCGGGCTCACCCCCTACGACACTGTAAACAAACCATAAGATCGAATAAAGGACGATCACCCCGAAGATGAACATGATCACGAAGAAATAGATGATATGTAGCTTAACTGCCGAAACAGCTTTTATGGAACTATCGCGGGCATCTGTAACCTTGTCCTTCTCACGGCTTGCAAAACGGAGCAGCGATTTTTCAAGCCTGGCGGAGGCATCCTGGACAAGCTGTTCATCTGCCTGCATCTCCCCGTTGGAAAAAGCGTTTCCCCTGTCCGTTTTTTCAACCGCTCCGCGAATCTCCTTCGTGACAAGTTTCTGGTACTCTTCAAAGCCGCTCCTGACCCCTTCAATATTTTTCAGTTCCTCCGAATCACGTTTCCGTTCAAGACTATCCAATGTTGAAAAGACCCGTTCAAAAGCCTGCCGGAAGTTTGCTTTCAACTCCTGTCTCCTTTCCGCCGAAGGGGTCAGCATCATCTCCCTTTCAATTCCCCCGATGGTCCTGTGGTCTTTGATAACATCCGACAGATCTGCAGCTTGTTTAACCTGATGGCTGTAGGTTACATTTGCCTGTGTGCCGACATTTGTCAGGGAGACCCAGGCATACCGGTAGGCGCAAACCAGCAGTACAATGTAAGACGCGAAGAGCGTGGCAAGCATCAATTTTATGGTCAGTTTCATAAGTAAAAATATTTATCAGAAAAAACCGGTTTTCAGGAGAACACGATAAAAAAAATTTCGTTTGTCTTATATTTCACAAATATAGTAAAAATTTTACTGTTTGATTTGTATTAATTTTAATCCCGGGAGCATTACAAAAAATAATGTAGTTAGGGTGCTTTGCGGGGGATCCCTTCCTGTTGGCCGCTGAGACCTTCCGGTGACGTACTATGCGTCACGGACAACGACCATAAAAACCGGGTGACCGGCCGGTCGAAAACCTTCTACCAGGTTCACAGTCAGCCACTCATAATTTAGAATATTTCCAAAAGCATCTTTTATTAACTTTGTACTGTTAATATTTTAACAATACAAAACATACCTATGATAACACTAGGAACACAGGGGAAAAACACATTTCTGGAAGCCGTCAATGAAAAGAGCGGCGCCAATGTGCTTGAATGTTATCAATGCGGCAAGTGTGTTGGTACCTGCCCCGTTTCTCAATACATGGATTTCCCGCCCCGCGAGATCATGCAGATGATCAAGCTGGGGTTGAAAAACGAGTCGTACATGGCCAATTCGCACTGGTTTTGTCTCACCTGCTCTGCCTGTTCGGGCCGGTGCCCCCGCGAAATCGACATCCCTGCCGTCATGGAGGCTGTTCGCCACCTTGCCATCGAGGAAAATTACCTCAACACCTCGACCAAGGTGAAAGAGATCCGCAAGTTCCATGAGATCTTCCTTTCCATGATCAAACGGTATGGCCGCAATTACGAACTGCGCATGATGGCCGAGTTCAACATCCGTACCCGGAATCTCTTCAAGGATATGCACCTTGCCCCGAAAGCGCTTCTTAAGGGAAAAATCCCCCTGGGGGTTAAGCCACTGAAAAGCGCCAAGGCGATCAGGCGCATGTATGAAATTGCCGAAAAACTGGAAAAGAAAAAATAATCATATTCAATATGAAGAAATTAACCTATTTCCCGGGTTGTTCAGCACACGGTACCAGCGAGGAGTTCGACAGTACCCTTAAGCTGGTGCTT
>Ga0073936_10011862_pt1 | contig 10485 bp, 8 predicted proteins | sample AliMusrvi5mmetaG_FD_87041 | JGI IMG/M metagenome (GOLD analysis project Ga0073936, IMG submission 87041) | Freshwater lake bacterial and archeal communities from Alinen Mustajarvi, Finland, to study Microbial Dark Matter (Phase II) - Alinen... | ecosystem: Environmental > Aquatic > Freshwater >... | reverse complement strand
GCCCAGGACCATCCAGTCCGCAGGAATTACGGGCGTCCAGGTTGAACGAGTAGGCGGAAGCCGAACTAGAGGAACTGGCACAGTGAATTCTGCGTAACCTTTTCTCAGTGGAGAAGATGACCTTGGAGTCGCCTTGGGATCTGGCCATTTACCGCCCCCGGCTCAACGCCAAGATCAACCGTACTTTCGAGGTCCCCCCCACCACCGATTTCCTCGCGGCCATCAGGCAGCATATCCCGGACAAGGGCGTGCACGGGTTGGCCATTGCGGAACTCGATTTCTGGGGTAGTGTTTGAGGCTAAACAACTGTCCAAGGGTATTGTTTATGAGGAGATTGGTTGCAATGGCGACATTGGCCTTGATGTCAGGCGCTGTGGCTGGTGGCGAACCCCAGGAACCACAAGTCGGGGAACCGCCGCCGCCGCTGGGGCTGGAGACAATTCTCCAGGCGCCTCCCGGCACGCAGGCGAGCTGGGAGAGCTTGAAAGGAAGAGTGGTGGTCCTGGAGTTTTGGGCGACGTGGTGCGGTCCGTGCATTGCCGCCATTCCTCACCTCAACGAGATGGCGGACCAGTTCAAAGATCAACCCATCCAGTTCATCGCCATCACGGATGAGAAAGAGCCGCTGATCGCGGCGTTCCTGAAGAAAAAGCCAATGCGTGCCTGGGTGGGTCTGGACACCGACCGTTCGATGTTCAAAGACTATGGGATCAGCGGGATCCCGCACACGGTGGTGGTGGACCAGGAGGGAAAGATCGCCGCCATCACTCACCCGTCGATGCTGACGGCGCAGCATCTCAAAGATGTGCTGGCCGGCAAAAAGCTGGCCCTGGCGCAGTTTGGGAGCGGCAAAGGCGTTCGGGCCGACCAGGTGCCGGCAGGGGAGAAGCACGAGCCAGAGCCGCTCTTTCAAGTTCTCATCCTATCTTCCGAGGCAACGGGGATGAGCACCGCTTCCAGCCCGGGCAATCTCAGATACTCAGGTTCAAGAGTGGAGAATGTGCTGGCAATGTGCTACGACGTTCGAGCGGGAAGGGTGTTCCCCAGTTGTCCCCTGCCGGAAGGCACGTTCGATTTTATAATCAAAACACCCGGCAAGAAGACGGGCATCGTACGAGAGTGGTTGCGGCGAGCGGTCGAGGAGACGTTCGCTCTGACCTCCAGGCGCGACACCAGGGAAATGGATGTTCTTGTTCTGACGGCAGGGACGCAGCCGGTGGAACATCTATCGCCCACCGTCTCCACGGGTGGTTCTTCCAGCAGTTCGGGGGGAGGGAGCTTGAACGGCGTCAACCAGGGAATCGAGTCGATCGCCGCGAGCCTGGAAGGATTGTTGGGCAAGCCGGTGGTAGATGAAACGCGGTTGACAAATCATTACGATTTCCAGCTTTTGTGGGATGAAACAGGATCGGAAGACGTGGACCAAGGGAGAATTACCACTGCAGTACGGGAACAGCTTGGACTGGAACTGAAACCTGCGAAGCGGCCGATCGAAGTCCTGATGGTAGAAGCAGCCAAAGCCCGAGAGAATTAGTCCAGTCCATTTCGAGCTCGAGGGTCGCAACCGAAATGCCTGCCCCACTTGAACCGCAGAGACGCGATGAGCGCGGAGGAAATCATTAATGGGACCCGCGACAGCCTGCGGCAGCGGAAAGGTGTTTGCAAAGCAGAGGGATGTGGGGGATACCTGAGCCTACCGCCTGCCCGTTACGGGCGAGACGCCCGATGTGACAGGCGGGACGCCTGCCCCACTAAACGCTACTCGTAGCGCAGCGATTCGATCGGGTCCAGATTGGCCGCTTTGAAGGCGGGGTAGGTCCCGAAAACGACGCCTACCACTGAGCAGATGAACAGGCCCAGGACCATCCAGTCCACGGGAATTACGGGGTCCAACTTGAACAGGTAGGCGGTCACGTTCCCGCCGAGGATGCCGCAGCCCACGCCGATGACTCCGCCGATCTCGCAGAGCACGATGGCCTCGATAATGAACTGAGTCATGATGTTGCGCTTCTTGGCGCCGACCGCGCGGCGAATGCCGATCTCACGGGTGCGCTCAGTAACCGAGACGAGCATGATGTTCATGATGCCAATGCCGGCGGCCAGCAAGGCGATTGAGCTAATGACTGCCACCCCGAGGCGCACGGTCATGGTGAAGGCATTGAACTGGGCGATCAAGGAGTCGTTGGAAGAGATGTCAAAGCTATCAGGCTCACCCGGCGGCACTTTGCGGATGATGCGGAGCAGGCCGCGCACTTCCTCGACACAGGCGTCGTAGCCCGCGCGGTCACGCGCCTGCACGAGGATGGTGAGAGTGCGCCAGATGTAACCAAAGCGATTGAGACCGGTGGTGATGGGGATAACCGCGAACTTATCCTGGTCGCCGTTCAGCGAGCCGCCCTTGGCTTGGAGCACGCCGACGACGGTGTAGTTCAGGCCATCGATCTTCACCCGTTCGCCGACGGCTGCGCCGTTGGGAAAGATGGTCTTAGCAAGGCCGTTGCCAAGCACGCAGACATCGCGGGCACCTTCCACATCGGCGTCGGCGATGCCGCGTCCGTCCTGCACAATCCAGTTGCGGGCGGGGAAGCTGCCCGGGGTTTCGCCGTAGAGACGAACATCCGGGGCCGTTCGTTTGTACGGGGTTTGGATCTGGCCCGCCCAGAAGTAACTCTCCACCCCAACGGCACTTGGCAGGGTCGCGGCCTGCTGCAAGCGCAGCCCTTCCTGGAGGGTGATGTTCTTGCGCCGCCGGATCTTCTCCAGGTCCTTCGGCATCTCAAACAGTTTGGTGGGGAACTTCCGGACCATGAAGGTCTGGTCGCCCAGTTGGCTGAGTTCGGATTCGACGAAACTAGCCATCACGCGCATGGCTGTCATCACGACGATGATGGAGAAGACGCCGACGAGGACGCCCAGGAGCGTAAGGGCGGAGCGGAGCTTGTGGTCGGCGACAGCGCCGATGGCCATGCGGAAACTCTCGAGGAGTTCGGCGGCTAGGATGGTTAGGCCTTTGGGGATCATGCCAACTTCACTCATTCCGCAGCGCGTCCACCGGGTTCATTCGCGCGGCGCGCCAGGCGGGGATGAAGCCCGACACCACTCCCGTCACCAGCGAGACGAGCAAGGCCAGGCTGACGATCATCGGGGACATGCTGGCCGGCATGTAATGCTGTAACACCAACGTTATTGGCCACGCGATGCCGAGCCCGATGGCACCCCCGATCAGGCAGATGGTGGCGGCTTCGACCAGGAACTGCAAGAGGATGGTGCGACGCTTGGCGCCGATGGCTTTGCGAATGCCGATCTCGCGGGTCCGTTCTGCGACCGAGACGAACATGATGTTCATGATGCCGATACCCCCGACAAAGAGCGACAGGCCGGTGATAAACAGGCCGATGCCGCCGATCATGGCCGTAATCTTGTGAACCATGGTCAGGATCTGCTCCTGTTGGTTGATGGCGAAATCATCCGGATCGCCCGGCGCCAGGTGCCGGGCGCGGCGCATGACGCTGTGCAGTTCTTCTTTGGCGTTCTCCACATCCGCAACGTCCTTGACCTTGACCTGGATCATCTCGATATAGCGGGTGTGCACGAAGGCGCTCGCCAACTGCCGCAACGGGATGATGGCCTGGTTGTCGAACTGGCCGAACATATCCCCCTGTTTCTCGATGACGCCGATGACTTCAAAGGGCCGTTGGCCAATAAAAACCCTCTTGCCCAGTGGCGATTCCTGCTGAAACAGGTTGGTGGCCACAGTCGCGCCGATCACGCACACCGGCCGGCCGCCGTCGGCGTCTGCCGCGGAAAGGAAACGTCCATCGGCGATTGAAATGCCGCCGGTCTGCAAGAGTTGGTCGGTTGTGCCGACGAGCTGGACCCCACTGGCGTCGCGCTTCTCGTACTTAATCATCCGTTGATCAAAGCCAAGGGGCGCCACCGCGCTGGCCAAGGTCAAATCTCGCTCGAGCCGGCCGGCCTGTTCGATGGTGAGACGAGGCCGTTTCTGGATTTTGCGCCACTGCTCCTCGGAGTCCGAGCCGGACCAGTCCTCGCGCTGCACGTAGAGCACGTCGGCGCCGATGGTAGAGATGGCTTTGAGGAACGCGCCGTTTAACCCTTCGATCGCCGTGCCCATGAGCGTCACCGTGACGATGCCGATTACTATTCCGAGCGTCGTGAGCACCGAGCGCATCTTGTTAGCGCGGATCGCGCTCCAGGAAATGCCCAGGCCTTCTTTGAGCTCGGTGAGGAAGTTCACGGCGAGGATGGGGGTCGAGGGGCTCCTTGACGACTCGAGCGAAGAGAGAGCGCCAAATCCGAAATCCGAAATCCCAAATCCGAAAGAAGGCCGAAGGCCGAAATCCGAATGGGCCACTCGCCGATACGTGAGCGGAGCGGTTCAAGTAGCTTGAGTCGCCAGGGCCTTGAACCTACGGCATCCTTGTTCTTGTGATCGCAAGGGGTAGAACGGGTTCGGAATTCGGCCTTCGGTCTTCTTTCAGACTTCGGACTTCGGACTTCGGACTTTTCCGGCCCCGACCTTGCCGACTGAAAACGCCGGGGAACCATGAGGATCAAGCTCCGCTCAGCTTTCATTGCCTATGCGCTGGCAACAACCGGCGCCTCGCCTTTGGACTCCTCCCCATCGACCTGCTTTTCGTCACTGGCAATCAGGCCGTCGCGGATGCGGAGGACGCGGCGGGCATGCTTGGCCACGTCTTCTTCGTGCGTGACGACGATGATCGTGTTGCCCTGCTTCGAGAGCTCGGCGAACAAGGCCAGGATTTCCGTGCCGGTTTTGGTGTCGAGATTGCCGGTCGGCTCATCAGCCAGCAGGATGGAGGGCCGGTTAACCAGCGCGCGGGCCACGGCAACGCGCTGACGCTGGCCGCCGGACAACTCGTTGGGCCGGTGATGAATCCGGTCGGCCAATCCAACCCGGCGGAGGGCTTCCAGAGCTACCTCTCGCCGCTCCTCAGCGGGCATGCCGGAATAGATCAGGGGCAGTTCGACATTGCGCAGCGCGTCGGAGCGCGGCAGCAGATTGAAGGTCTGGAAGATGAAACCGATTTCTTTGTTGCGGATCTCCGCCAAGTGGTTGTCGTCCATCTGGCTGACCTGGACGCCGTTCAGGACGTACTCGCCCCCGGTTGGCGTGTCCAGGCAGCCGATCAGGTTCATGAGGGTTGACTTTCCCGAACCCGACGGTCCCATGATGGCCACGTATTCGCCACGCTGAATCTCCAGCGATACCTCGCGCAACGCGTGGATCGTCTCGTCACCCATCTGGTAACGGCGGGAGATTTTGTCGAGACGGATTAGGGGCATGTTGGGGAGGGGGAAATCCGAAATCCGAATACCGAAATCCGAAGGAAGGCCGAAGGCCGAAATCCGAGGCCACAGAGGAGATTCTGTTGTCGAGCTCGGCGGCCAAGGACTTGATCTCTGAGTCCGAGCCATGCAGTTGGAACTGGGGAGCACGCCCGCCCCGGGCGTAACCAGCCGGCGCACCCGCCGGGTGGCGGGGCTGCGTGCCGAGTCACTAAAAGGTGAGTCCGTTTAGTGAGCCCGGAAGGTGACTGGCGAGGGCGCCAGTCAGGGCGCCCGGGGCGGGCGCACTCCTCCGCTACTGCATAGTTACGGCTCAGCTTACGGGGTCCGAGATTCATGCTTCATTCCTTCTTCTCGCCCATTTTTGCCTTGTCAAAGGCGGCCGGGCCCTTGCGGATCTTCTTGTCGTCTTCCAGTTCGCGGGTGATGGCCTTGAAGCCGCCCGAAACCACTTCCTGCCCTTCGGTGAGACCATCGGTGACTTCCCAGTAATTGTCGTCGCTGATGCCGATCTTCACCGGCACCATTTTCGCGTGGTCACCGTCCAACACGAAGACCACTTCGATCTGCTTGATGGCGTCTTTCGACTTCTTGTCGGATTTGGCGACGTTGGTCCCGTCGGTAGCGGGAGTGTTGGTAACGACCGGCGGCACGTTGGTGCTGGCCGGCGTGGGCTTGGACTTGGCCGCCGCTGAATTGGTCTTGGATTTCGACGAGTTGGTCGAGGGCGGGTCCACCAGCGCCGCGAGTTTGATCTCGGCTTTCTTTTCCTTTTCCTTGGGCGGCCGGGTAGTGACGCTGGCGAACGGCACCGTGAGCACATTGGTGCGGTAGCAGGTTTCGATCTCGGAATTCGCGGACATGCCGGGCCGGAACGCTTCCTTCTCTTGAATGCGAATTCGCACCTCGAACTTAGTGGCCTCCTGGCTGGCCCCCGAACCGCCTTGGCCGGCGTCTTTGGACGAATTGGCAATCTCGGTGACCGTGCCGTTGAACTTGACCTTCTTGAAGGCATCCACCTCCAGCCGCGCCTTTTGTCCCGGAGCGATTCGGACCACGTCGTTCTCGCCGATGTCCACGCGGGCCTCCATTTCGTTCAGGTCAGCGATGGTCATGATCTCAGTTCCGATATTCTGGACGGTCCCGAGCACCCGCTCGCCCAACCGGGAATTGAGCTTGCTGATGGTCCCGGACAGCGGCGCCATGATGGTCGTCTTATCCAACGATTCGAGAGCGCTGTCCACCGAGGCTTTGGCAACTTCGACCTGATGCACGGAGCTTTCGAGTTGCGCCTTGCTGACGTCGTAGGACGCCTGCACTTCGTCGAACGCGGAATCCGACACGAGTTTGTTTCGGAACAAGTCCTTGCTGCGTTTGAACTCCGCTTCGGCTTTCCGCAGATTGGCTTCGGCCATGGTCCTGGACGCTACGGCGGACTTGTAGCTCGCGGTGGCTTGGTTGGTGGCCGCGACGTAGAACTCGGGTTTGATCTTCACCAGCAAATCCCCCTTGCTGACCTTTTCCCCTTCCTTGACCGGCAAGGCAATGATTTCGCCGCTGACCTCGGCGCTGATCTTGACCTGGAGGACGGGCTGGATGCGGCCGTTGGCCAGGACCAGCTCGGTCAGGCTGCGGCGCGCGACTTTCTCGGTTTGAATCGTGAGGACGATGTCCCGCTTCTTCAAGAACACGAGTGCCGTCAGGCCCAGCAGCACCACTACGATGATCGAGAAAACAAGGACTTTTCTGCGCTTCTTAGACTTTGCCATTGCAATTAGTTATACAGACACGGTTAGAAGGGTTTTGTTTCACTGAAAGAGCTGTCCCCGGACGCCGGGTGACGGCATGCGGCGGTGTCCGCCAGCGATTTCATCCGCCAATCCGCTTGAAGGCGGTCTTCGCCACGTACGCCAAACCGACAAGCAAGCCAGTGTAGGCCGCCCAAACGCCAAAGACCCAAGCGACCGCTTTGGCGACTGATGCGCCGCTGAGCCGGGCTAACCCAACACCACGCACTGCCAACAACCAGAAGGTCATCACATTGACAAGGGCCAATAGCGAATGAACCGTGTTTTGCGGATCGAATGTCTTCACCAGCAAGACGAGGCTGGTCGAGGCGTATAGGTTGCCAAATCCCACGATGAGCAAGGTCCTTAAGATGATCTCCAAGATACTGAGCATATTCGCCAAGCCCACGATCTCCACTGCTTTCATGTAGGGGAAGTGGCCTTTAAGCAGGCCGGAGCCCACTCCCCAAATAATGAGGCCCCAGAAGAAAGGCGTGAGGAAGCCGGCGATCACCGGGGTGAGGGCGGCGCCAATTTTGGCGCTGATGCCCGCCCACTTCTCAGCCATGGCACGAGCCTGCTCGGCCTGTTGCTCGCTCATCTTACTCTTCTCGACCTGTTGCTGAATGGCCTGCTCAGTAATTTCGCTCAACTGATGAGTGATCGAGGGCTGCGAGAAGATCACCAGGGACGACCCCCAACTGACCACGATGAGGATCAGCGCGGGCACCAGCCAGTTCGCCGTGGAGACTCTGGCGTCCTTGACTTCCTGAAACACCTCGCCAGGGGTGGCGAAGACATTAAACAAGCGACCCCAAAGTGACATGGAGGGCGGCTGCGGAGCTTCCGGCTGAGGATCCGACGGCAACTGAGGTTCTTCCATATTGTTAATTCTGGCTTGAACGCGGCCCAATGCCTAAGCGCCGATAGTGTCAGAGCCGGGCCGGCTTGTCCAGCTAGAGTGTGAATTGCCCCAGCACTCCTGCGAGGAGGACGAACAACGATTCCTGTATGAGCCAAGCGGCAAAAACGAACCATGCGGCACGCAGAAAAGGCACGCCCGCAAGTTTGGCCAGGCCGACCGACAGGACGCCTATCAGCCAGAACGCAAAGACATTGGCGGTGCCCAGCAACAGCGGACTCTTGCGGATGGAGTCCAGGTCGTTGATCGCCGACGCCAGGTTCGGGGTAGCGAACAAGCTGGGCAAGTTGACCATCAAGAGCAGCGTCACGACGGTGCCCAGCACGCTGATCATGAGCCCGAGCCCGGCCACTTCGAGCGCTTTCGGATAGCCAAACCGAACCTTCAGAAACAGCCGGCCCAAAAGCCAAAGCACAAAAGCGCACCAAAACACGCGGGCGACACCGATTACCGCTACGGCCATGCTCGCCAGGGTCTTGACCGTTCCCGGCTGCGTAATGGCCCGGACCACAGCCAAGGCGCGATTCGCATCGGCCTGCTTGATTTTGCCGGCCTTGACCTGCTGATCCACCTCCTTGGCCGTCCTTTCTGTCAGGTCGTGCATCTGCCGTTGAAAGGCCGGGTGCGACACAATCACGACCGCGGTAAACACCGCAACCAGCGCCGACAGCAAGGCGGGGACAAGCCAATTCCCAATGCTAACGCGGGCAGCCTTGACCTCCGCGAATACCTGGCCGGGAACCGCGAAGACATTCAGCAGCCGGGCCGCAAGAGATGTTACGGGCGGCGGCGAGGCGTTCCGTGGGGAATCCAGGACCGGCAGAGGATCTTCCATACAATGAAATCAGAAACGATCAAAGCCCTATAGGGCACGCGACGAGAATGGGAGGAAGATGGCTGATTGTCCAGTTGTTTGAACAGGCGTTGGCGCGGCTTGGTCGATGCCGCTCCTGACGGAGGTTGTTTAACGGGAGGAGGGTTTCTGCTACAAACATGGCGCTCCTATCGGAGCTGTCATCACACAACGGCAGGGGGTTTCTCGAACACCAGCAGGAGGATCCGCGGAAAAAGTGCAGAGGCCGATATGCTGCGCCGCAGTGCTCGGCGGCGGGACCGGCAGGCCACCGCATCTGGCGTTAATATCAGGCATCTATCATACAACTATTATCCATTATCGCGAAAGGCGGTGGGAATGGTTTTGGATTTGGTGATTTACGTAACCTGTTTTAGCGCAAGTCGTTAGGAATGAGGTTGTAAGGGAGGTGGCTCAGTGTATGTCCTTCCACACGTGGATCGAGTGAGTTCGGGCTCTTGATTCGCCAATTGTCGGATCAGGGGATTGGGATTGCGGATATTCTTTCGTTGCCAGTCCGGCAGCGATTTTTTGGCGTCGCGCATGGGCCGCTGGTGTTCATAAAGAAAGATGGACTGCGAACGCTTGAGCGAAAGATCGCGCGCGGCGACGGAGTGGCGCACCAGGCAATGATCTTCCCGCTGGGTGTGGTCACGGCGATAGTGTTGTTTGGTTTCGATGGCCCAGTATCCCCGCACCAGATCCAATAGTTTCTGCGGGTTGGCTTGGTCGGTCCAGAGACTGGTGACCCCGTAAACAGCGATCAAAGTGGTCTTGATGATCCGGCCTTTGCGGCAGATATCCACCTTGCGATCGAGGCGAATGATCTGGGCGGCACCGGCCAGGCCCACGGTCGCCCCATCCACCGGCAGGGCCCAGAGCTTGCGGTCCTCGATACGGCCGTGAGTCTTATCGAGGGACTGGGCCTGAGGGGGAAGGGCGCCCGAGAGCAACTGCTGGGCTTTGGCGAGGGCCAGGGATTGGTTGCCTTTAACAAAGAACAAATAGTCGCCGCCCTTCATTTGGGTGATCTGGCGGCAATTGGCTTTTACGGTATGGGCCGCGTCGGCGATGACCAGAACCCCGGCCAGGTCCATCTTGGGCAGATGGGCGGCGACGGCGGCTTCTTCATTGGTGTCCTGGGGCACGGCAATTTGATCGATCAAGCGCTGCTCCGGGGTCTGGAAATTCACCAGGGTCAAAGCCTTCTCGGCTTTGGGTTTTTGCAGTTCGGGCGGGGTAACCACTGTCCGAGCGGCTTGGGCCAGGGCCGTATCCTCCTGAAGGCGCGGGGGGGGGGCGGGATCGGCATTCCGGAGCACCTTGCCATCCAGGTGCAACACCTGGAGCGGTTGCGGATCCATTGCGGCCATCCAGCCCGAATAGACCTGGCGCAGTTGGTCCGCGTCGATGACTTTGAGCATCCGTTCGAAGGTCCGCTCACAGGGCACGTCGAACTGCCGCCGAGTGCCTGGCCGGGGATAACACCGCAACCGACGCCGCTGGCCGTGGTTGAGACTTTGGGCAAATTCGGCGATGGCGTGGGGTCCCTGACACCCGGCGGCCACTGCCAGCGTCGCAATGGCGACCAT
>Ga0073936_10011860_pt1 | contig 10486 bp, 10 predicted proteins | sample AliMusrvi5mmetaG_FD_87041 | JGI IMG/M metagenome (GOLD analysis project Ga0073936, IMG submission 87041) | Freshwater lake bacterial and archeal communities from Alinen Mustajarvi, Finland, to study Microbial Dark Matter (Phase II) - Alinen... | ecosystem: Environmental > Aquatic > Freshwater >... | reverse complement strand
GCTCGGCCCCAGCGCCTGCTGCAATTGCAATTGGCCCGAGATCGCGGCGCCCGCGGCGTAGCTGGAGACCAAGGTCAGGTACCCCCCGGGAGCATCGGTCCGCGTTTCCGCGAGGGCGCTCTGGTTGTGGTCGCGCAGCTGGGCGTAGGCGAAGGTGAAGTTCGGCGTCTGGGCCACGCCCAAAGTGCTCACGTTGACCGTGAAGCTGATGATGTCGTTGTCAAAGGACCGGATGGCCACCCCGCCCGCCAGAGCGCCCTCGCGGAAACGCGGACCGATGCTCCCGGGGGGTACCTGACCTTGGTCTCCAGCTCCGCCGCGGGCGCCGCGATCTCGGGCCAATTGCAATTGCAGCAGGCGCTGGGGCCGAGCAGAAACCTGCAGGGATTCTCCACTCGCTACCCAGCCGTCGGCACGGTCTATTTGGAGGTCTTCGGCTATAATCCGTACAGCCTCAGCTCCCATCCGGTCGTAGCGGGCAGCACGGTGTCCTTGGGCCTCTCCGGTCCCATCAACCTGACCGCCAATGCGAGCGCCCTGACCGCCTACAACAACATCTTCAATCCGGCGCTGGGCCAGAAGGCGACGATCCGCTACGAGCTGCAGACCGCGGGCCATGTCACGCTCAAGCTCTACACGCTCAACGGGAACCTGGTCGCCACCCTCCTGGATGCGGACGAACCCGCGGGTAAAGGCAATTCCGTGGATTGGGACGGCAGCAACCGCGCCGGAGTTCGGGTCGCCAGCGGGATCTACCTGCTGCACATGCGCGCCCCGGGCATCTCCAAGACGCAGAAGATCGTCGTCGTGAAATAGCTCCGGCGCCGGAGCCCGTCTATGCGGCGGGGCGCAGGGCCGCGGCCACGGGTTGGCCGCAGATATCCAGTTCTTTGCGCGTGGCCGCGCCGTCCAGATCCGCGTCCAGCAGCCGGACCGCGAGGAGCTCCTCGGCGATGTGCTCATGGTGCGCGGCGACGGCTTGGCGCAGCTTCGCGCTGGAGGTGGCCAGGCCCAGTTCCACGCGCTGGGTGACTTCCAGGCCCGCGTCCTTGCGCAGGACTTGCAGGTGGCGCACCAGGTCGCGCGCCAGGCCCTCCAGTTCCAGGGCCTCGTCGATGGCCGTGTCCAAGGCCAGCGTGACTTCGCCTTCCACCGCCACCTGCAGGCCCGGCGTCATCGCCTGCTCCCGCGTGAAGACGGAAGGCGGCAGGTCGGCTTCGTGGCCCGCGATGCGGCACGGCTGACTGGCGTCAAACTTTGCCACCATCTCCGCCATATCAGCGGCGGAGACGCTCTCCAACAGTGCCTTGACCTTGCCCATGTCGCCGCGCAGAATCGGCCCCGCCGTGCGGAGATTGAGCGCGAGCTTGGGCACGTAGAGGGCCGCGGTATCGGCAAGGAACCGGACTTCCTTGACGTTGAGCTCGGAGAGCACGATCGGGAGTTGCTCCCGCAAGGCGCGGACCGCTTCCTCCGGCCCGTGCACCAATAGCGCCCGCAGGGGTTGGCGCACCCGTATGTCGGCGTCTTCGCGCAGGTGCAGGGCTCGGCTGATGGCCCGGCGCACCAAGGCCGTGCGTTCGAGGAGGCCCGGGTCGGCCCAGGCTGGGGGCGCGGCCGGCCAATCCGCGTGATGGATGGATTCCGGCGCGCCCGCGACGAGCGGCCGGACCGCGTTCTGCCAGATCTCCTCGGTGATGAAGGGCGTGATGGGCGCCAAGACCTTGACCACGGCCTGCAAAGCCTGGTGCAGGGCCTGATACGCCGCGGTCTTATCCTGGGTGCCCCCGGACCGCCAGAAGCGGCGGCGGTTGATCCGGACATACCAGTTGGAGACGTCCTCCAGGTACTCGTCCACGGCGCGGACCACGGCGTTGACGGCGTAGCCGTCGTAGCCCTGCGCGGCAGCGGCCAGCAGTTCATGGGTGCGCGCCAGCAGCCAGCGGTCCGCGACGGTGCAAGACGAAGGCGGCACCGCGGCCTGCAAGTCCGGCTTGTCCACCAGCGCGTAGGTGACGAAGAAGACATAGATGTTCCAAAGGGCGCAGAGCTTGCGGCCGGCCAGCTCGCCGAGATTGAAGCCGAAGCGCATCTCCAGGGCGACGGGCTGGGCGCAGTAGAGATAGCGCATGGCGTCGGCGCCGAGCTTCTCCACGGCCTCGTCGAAGTGGATCATGTGCCCGGTCTTCGAGAACTTGGTCCCTTCCTCCGAGATCATGCGCTCGTAGGCGAGCACTTTCTCATAAGGAGCCCGGTCGCTGATGGTTACCCCCATGAACAGCATGGAGTAGAACCACAGCCGGACCTGCTCGCGCATCTCGCAGACCCATTCGATGGGGAATTGCTTCTCCCAGTTCGGCCGGTCGCTGAAATAGCCCAAGGTCGTGTAGGGCACGATGCCGGCGTCGAGCCAGCAGTCACCCACTTCGACGACCCGGCGCACCGGCTTGCCGCATTTCGGGCAGCGGATGGCGACCGAGTCGATCCAGGGCTTGTGCAGTTCCGGCAGGGCGTCCACCTGCGCCGGATCGACGGCCAGGGCGCGCAGTTCCTCGCGGGAGCCGGCCACGGTGAGCTCGCCGCAGGCGCAGGCGAAGAAGGGCAGGGGCATGCCCCAATAGCGCTTGCGGGAGATGCACCAATCCCCCATATTTTCGAGCCAGTCCTCCATGCGCTTGCCCAGGTGTTCCGGCATCCATTGCACGGCGGCGGCCGCTTTTTTGAGCCGGGGCTTGATGTCCGCGGTCTTGATGAACCATTCGTCCACCAGCCGGAAGATGACCTCGCTCTTGCAGCGCCAGCAGACCGGGTAGGAGTGGGTGTAGAGTTCGGCCTTGAGCAGCTTGCCGGCTTTCTCCAGCGCCTTGGCCACATCGTCGGCCACCTCGCCCGCGGCGCGCCCGGTCAGCCAGCCGAAGCCCTTGAGGAATACCCCGTTGTCGTCGACGGGGCCGATGGCGCTCAGGCCCAGCTCCAGCCCCAGCTCGTGGTCCTCGCGGCCGCAGCCCGGGGCGATGTGCACGATGCCGGAGCCCTCCGCCGCGTCCACCGCGGCCCAGGGCACGACCTTGTGGTCCACCGCCTTCTGCGCCTCGAATTCAGGGAAGAACGTCTCGTAGCGCAGGCCCAGCAGCTCCCGGCCCGGGAACATCCGCTCCACCTTGGGCGCGAAGGGCTTGAGCTTGCCCAGGGCGTCCTTGCACAGGATGAGGCGGTACGGCCACTTCGGCGAGGAGACCTCGCAGTACTGGAGGTCGGGGTTGACGGCCGCGGCCGTGTTGGATGAGAGGGTCCAAGGCGTGGTGGTCCACAGGAGCAGCCGCCGCTGTGCGTCGTCCTTGAGCGGCAGGTGGGCGAAGACCGAGAGATGCTGGAGGTCCTTGTGCGCCCCCGACATCTCATGCTCGGAGAGGCTGGTGCCGCAGCGCGGGCACCAGGGCATGGGCAGAGCCTTGCGGGCGAGCCAGCCGTTCTCCTTGCAGAGCTTGAGGAAATGCCAGATGCCGAGGATGTTCCCGTCGCCGTGGGTATAATAGGAATGCTCCCAGTCCATCCATTGCCCCAGGCGCACGGATTGCTCGGTCTGGATGCGGGAGAACTTTTCCACGCGCTCCCGGCACTTGCGGGAGAAATTGGCGATGCCGAAGCTCTCGATGTCGGGCTTGCCTTTGAAGCCGAGTTCCTTCTCCACCTCGACCTCCAGCCAGAGGCCCTGGCAGTCGAAGCCGTTCTGATAGCGGCAGGAATGGCCGCGCATGGCCTGGTAGCGGAGGAAGGCGTCCTTGAGCGTGCGGCCCCAAGCGTGATGCACGCCCATGGGGTTGTTCGCCGTGATGGGCCCGTCGACGAAGCGGAACGGCGTCCCTTCGCGCCGCAGTTCGCGCAGCTTCTCGAAGGCGCGCCGCTGCTTCCAGAAGTCCAGGATGCGGCGTTCTATATCGACCAGCGCCGGCACGGCCGGCGCTGGTCGCATGGTCGGTTGGTCTTCGTTCATGGGGCTGGGGATAAAGTGGTGGGCGGACCGGGATTCGAACCCGGTACCTCCGTGTTATCAGCACGGCGCTCTACCAACTGAGCTATCCGCCCGTACGCGTCTTGCGAAAAACGAGAAGCCATTGTACAAAATTTCTGGACCGCGGTTTTTTACTATAATGAAATCATGACGGACGGAGAAGCGGGGCCGCGCAAGAAGAGCATCCTCGTCGTTGACGACGATGCCGACGTGCGCCGGGGCCTCGTGATGCTTCTGGGAGGCGAGTACGAGGTCCGGGAAGCCGCGGACGGAGAGTCCTGCCTGCGCGCCGTGGCGCAGGCTTGCCCCAACCTGGTCCTTCTCGACGTAGCGATGCCCGGGATGACGGGCATCGAGGTGCTGCGCCAGATGCGTTCCAGATGCCCGAATACTCCCGTCCTCATGCTGACCGCGCAGACGGACATTTCCCTGGCCAAGCAGGCTCTGGATCTGGGCGCCACGGCGTACATCACCAAACCCTTCGATTTCGGCGAACTGCGCGTGGAAGTGCGGCGCATCTTTGAAGGGCCCTCCCCGGAAAACAGCAGCCAAGGTTACCGTCCTTGGCGCGTGACCGGTTCCTGACGATCCCCCCCCCTTGATTCCCGCGGACTAAAGGGTCTTCAGCGTGACGTGGATTTTAAGGAAGGGGTCCTTGAATCCCCGGGGCAGAGGCGGGTAGGGCGCCCCGTCCTGGACAGCGCTCAACGCGGTCAGGTCGAAAGCGGAGTCCCCCGCGCTTTCCTCGGTGCGCAGGTCTACGATGCCTCCGTTGCGCAGCAAGGTGAAGACCACCACGCATTCGCCCGTGTCCTTGGGCATGCGCGCCGACCATTGGTTCCAAAGGATCTGGCGGATCTGGCTGATGTACCAGGGATATGGGAAATTGGGCAGGTCCGTGGCGACGCCCGCCTGACCGGGCGTCCCCGCCGGCGCTCCGTTGCCGGGAGAGGAGCGCGCGGCGGAGGCAGGGGCCGCCGTGCGCTGCGGCGCGGCAGGAGAGCGCTTTTCATGCCAGCCGCGCAGGAGGCTGGGCCTGGGCAACGGGGCGCTGCGGTGCCGGCGAGTCGCGAACTCCGCGGCCTCGGATTGGGGCGCCGGCGCGGCGGCCGGCTTTCCCGGCTGGGCCAGGCCGGCGCTGTCGATGATGAGCGCGGACGGCCCCACGAAATCGATCATGTAGACCGCGGCGGGCTTGGCCGTCACTCCGCGATAGAGCATCAGCGCCAGGGCCGCCCCGCCCAGGTGCAGGCCCAGGGAATAGGTCAGGTAGGGCCGCAGGCCGGCCGGGGCCGGGCGGACGCTCACGGCTTGGGCTCGTTCTGGCCGGTCACTCCGATGCCGAGCTTGCCCACGCCCAGGCGCTTGGCCGTGTCCAGGACGATGACCACCTTCTCCACCGCGACGTTGCGGTCCGCTTGGACCAGCAAGGTCTTCTGTGCGGATTTCGGGCAGAGCAGGGCCAGTTCCCGCTCCAGGTCGTCCCATCTGACCGGCCGGCCTTCCACGAGCACGGCCCCGGAGCGGCTGACCTGAACGTTGACCGTCGTGTCCGCGGCCGCCGGGGTCCCGGATTGGGCCCGAGGCAGCTTCACGGTGAGCTGGGATTGCACGAGTATGGGGGTGAGCACCATGAAGATGATGACCAGGATGAGCGAGATGTCGATGAGCGGGATGAGGTTCATCTCCGCGAAGGTCCGGCGGCCGGGAGCGGCTTTCATTTCTGCGCTCCGGCCGTGAGGCGGTCGAGGATGTCGTCGCTGGCCCAGCCCATCTCGTCGCCGAACCGGGCGGCTTGGTGGTTGAGGTAGTTATAGGCCGCGACGGCCGGGATGGCCACGAAGAGGCCGGCCGCGGTGCACACCAAGGCCTCGGAGATGCCGATGGCGACGACGCCGGGCCCGGCGCCCGCGGCTCCGGCCAGGTCGCGGAAGGCGCGCATGACCCCGATGACCGTGCCGAAGAGCCCGATGAACGGCGCGACGGTGGCGATGGTGCCCAGCGCGGTCGTGCCGCGCTGGAGCTGGGCGACGGCCTGGACGACGCAGCGGTCGACGGCGCGACGGCGCTCGTCCCGGCTGGTCGAGCCGGCCAGGCTGGCGGCGAGGATGGGCGCGGCGAGACCCGGATGCTTTTGGCAGAGTTGGACCGCCTGGGCGAGTTCGCCGGCCGCCAGGGCCTGGCGCAGCTGTTCCAGGAGCGGGTCCAGCCCATGGGTGGCGCGCCGCAGGGCGCGCCAGCGCTGCCATATGAGCGCGATGGAGTAGATGGAGAGCGCGATGAGCAGCCACAAAGTGACGCCGCCCGCGACGAGGATATCCTTGATGCTGACATGGAAGGTCATGGCCAGATTATGTCAAATCGCCGCCGGTGATTCAATTTTGGTAGACTTGCCCGATGAGCCCGGCGGCGGCCCTCATAGCGCTGTCCGTGGCGGCCTTTCCGGCGTCGGCGATGGATGCGGCCGCGCCCTTCAGCATCGAGCCCCCTCCGGGATGGTCCCAACAGCTGTCCTCCGGCGACGGGGGCCCGATCCTGGCGCTCAAGGGGCCCGAGCAGAGTTCCTTCGTCCTGGCGCGCATCGCGCCGGTGAGCTTGGAGAATCGCGCCGCCGTGCGCGGCCTGCTGACCGAAGCCGTCAACGGCATCAACGCCCGCGAGCGTCTGGGCTACCGGGCGGCCGCGAACCTGGAGACCGCCACCTACGGCAACGGCTTGACGGCCCGATTCATCCGCGCCGATATCGACGGCAGGCCGCGCCTGGCTCTGGCGGTCATGGAGCTCGACGGCGTCTACATGCTCGGCACCTTGCGCAGCGCGGTGCCCGACACCTTGCTGCCCGCGATCCTGGGCGCGCTGAAAGGATCCGGCATGCCGGCCGCCGCAGTTTCGGCCGTGGCGCTGAGCAGCGATGGGGAGCTGAGATTCCGTCTTCCCTCCGGGGTGCGGCCCCGGCCGCCTTCGGAGCAGGAATTGAAGGCGGGGTGCGTGGCGGCCTTGTCCGGCCCGGGCGCCCAGCTGCTGGTCATGAAACTGACTGACGACGACACGCCGGCCCAGCGCCGTGCCGCGGTCGTCAAGAGCACGGTCCGGGCCGGCCCGGGCGTGGATCCTAAGAGCGCCGGTCCCGTCGAGTACATACTGAGCACGGCCGGTCCGGACTTCATCTACGCCGTGGCGCGCTGCGCGGACGCCGCGGGGCCGAGCCTGTATCTGGCCGGCTATATGCCCTGGGGCTACTGGGGTTATTCTTTCCTCGCCAAGGGGCCGCAGGCGCCGGAGATGACCAGGGAGCTGTTGAGCTCCCTGTCTCTCGGGCCGTCGGCCGTTCCCAAGCTGGTCGCGGCGTCGCCCCGGCTGTCGGTGCGGCGGGACTTGAGCTGGGTCGCCTCTTGGTCGAGCAATCTTATTCTGGCGCTGCTGGCGGTCGTGGTGGTCTGGTTCTGGTGGCGCAATCGGGGGGATTGAGAGCATGGGTCATATCGCTACAGAGGGCGACGTGCAGGCCGCCGAGCGGCTGGGGCAGGCCAAGGCGGATATGCTGCGCGGCATCCGTTCGGTCATCATCGGTCAGGAGCAGGTGATCGAGGAGATCCTGATCGCGCTCTTCGCGCGCGGGCATTGTCTGCTCGAAGGCGTGCCCGGCCTGGCCAAGACCTTGATGATATCGAGCCTGGCGCGGCTCCTGGATCTGAAGTTCTCACGCATCCAGTTCACACCGGACCTGATGCCTTCGGACTTGACGGGCACCGAGATCCTGCACGAAGACCCTCAGACCCGGCAGCGCACCTTCCGCTTCCTGCCGGGGCCGATCTTCGCCAACATGATCCTCGCCGATGAGATCAACCGCACCCCGCCCAAGACCCAGTCCGCGGTGCTCGAGGCGATGCAGGAGAACCAGGTGACGTCGGCCGGCGCGACCCGGCCCTTGCCGCGGCCCTTCTTCGTGATGGCGACGCGCAATCCCATCGAGCAGGAGGGCACCTACCCTCTGCCCGAGGCCCAGCTCGACCGTTTCTTCCTGTAGATCGCGGTGGACTACCCGTCGGCCGACGAGGAGCGCCGCATCGTGACGGAAACGACGGGGGACAAGGAGGTGCGGCTGACGCCGGTGCTGGGCGCCGCCGAGGTCGTGGCTCTGCAGGACCTGGTGCGCCGGGTCCCGGCGCCGGATTCGGCCGTGGACTTTGCGGTGCGTCTGGCGCGGCGGACCCGGCCGGAGGCGGCGGGCGCCCCCGACGAGGTGAAGAAGTGGGTGGCTTGGGGCGCGGGGCCGCGGGCCAGCCAGGCTTTGGTGGTGGGGGCCAAGGCACGGGCCTTGCTGAACGGGCGCTTCGCTGCTTGTCTTGACGACGTGAAGGCCGTGGCCAAGCCGGTCCTGCGGCATCGCTTGGTGCTCAATTTCCAGGCCGAAGCGGAAGGGGTCAAGGCGGACTCTCTGGTCGAGCGGCTCCTGAGGGACTGAGCCGGCGGCGCCGTGGTCGGGCGTGACCGCGAGGACGTATTCTTGGCGCAGGCCCCCCCCCGCGCTCATCTAAAGGCGAGCGAAATGAATGTGTGGATTCCCAGCCCAGCGAAAATGACGCCGCCCACTTTGCGGATGATCCTGGTCGGCAGGACCCGCTGGAGCATCCTTCCGCCGTAGGCGCCGAGCACGGTCACGCACACCAGCGCGGCGCACGAAGCGCCGAAGACCGCGTAAGGTTGGTGGGTCTTGGCGACCAGGTTGGCAGCCTGGATCTGGGTGAGGTCGCCGAATTCACCGATGAAGATGATTCCGAAGGCGGTGGCGATTTCTCTCCAGCGCCCGTCGGCATGCTCAGGCTCGGCCTCGTGTGCGCCTTCGGCTTCCTCCCTTCCTTCGGGCACGAAGAAGAGATAGGCCGCACCTCCCAGGAACAACAGTCCGACGATGGCGTCCTTGATGTGGCCGGGCAGCAGGGTGAGCAGTCCGCCTGCCGTAACGGCGATGGCCATCTGTACGATGAAAGCGCTCGAGGCGCCGAGGATCACCGAAGATGGCCGAGCGCGCGTGCTCATGACGATGGTGGCGATCATCGTCTTGTCCGGCAGCTCGAGCAGGAACATCAGGGCGAATATGCCCAGCAGGGCCCCGATGGTCATCCTGTCCCCCTAAGACCGCTTACGGTTATCGGTTGACGTGCACGACCTTCGCCGGCGGGAAGCCGTTGAAGTGCGTGGACGAGGCGTGGCTGTAGGCCCCGATGTCCGGGCTGTAGAGCAGCTCTCCCAGCTCCAGGTCCTCGGGCAGGTTCTCCGCCATGGAGATCACGTCCAGCGCGTCGCAGGTCGGCCCGAACACCGAGCAGATCTGCTCCGGCCCTTTGCGGAACGCCTTCATGTGGTAGTGGCAATGGTCGAAGATGATGCCCGAGTAGGTGTGGTACACCCCGTCGTTGACGTAGTAGCAGAGCTTGCCGTCGCGCACCGCCTTGCCGATGATCTTCACCACCGAGGTCCCCGCGGTCGCGATCATGAACCGGCCCGGTTCGGCCAGGATCTCGATGTCCGGCGGGAACAGCCGGTCCAGCTCCTTGTTGATGGTCCGGGCCAAGTCGCGGAACGGCTTGACGGTGTTGTCGTACGGGGCCGGGAATCCCCCCCCGATGTCGAGCAGGTTCATCTTGTTGTAGCCGCGCTCGCGCGTCTCCTTGAAGATGTTGGCCGCCAGGTTGATGGCCTGGACGTAGTTCTCGAAATTCGTGGTCTGGCTGCCCACGTGGAAGCTCAGGCCCTCCACGACCAGCCCGGCCTTCACCGCCGCGAGGATGAGGTCCACGGCCTCGCCCGGCGCGGCGCCGAACTTGGAGGACAGCTCCACCATGGCGCCCGTGTTGGCCACCTTCAGGCGCAGGGCGAGTCCCGCGTGCGGCGCGTGCTTCTTGATCTTGCGGACCTCCTCGATGTTGTCGAAGGTCACCAGGGGGCGGTACTGGTCGAGCTGCTCCAGGGTCTCGGTGGCCTTGATCGGGTTGGCGTAGATGATCTTGTCCCAGATGTAGTCCTGGCGCCGGCGCGCGGACAGGTTCTTGATGTTCTCATGGACGATGAGGAACTCCGGGAAGGAGGCCACATCGAAGCTCGCCCCCGCCTTGTACAGCGTCTCCACGATCTCGGGCAGGGGTTCGGCCTTGACCGCGTAGTAGGCCTGCACCCGCGGCAGGTGCTTCTTGAACTCCGCGTAGTTGCGGCGGATCTGGTCGTGGTCCACCACGAAGAGCGGCGTGCCGTGCCGCGCGGCGAGCTTATGTAGGCGGTTGAGCGGTATCAAGGTTTTCCTCCGGGCGCGGTGGCTTAGTCTCCGTCCGTGATCAGGAAGTTCGTGAACTGCCAGGGGTCCTTCCGGTCGATGGCCGGGTTGTTGAAGCCGTGGAACGCGTTGGTGTAATGCTCCAGCGGCGTCCAGGGCGACGCCATGGAGATGAACTTGCCCAGGTACGGCTTGGCGGTCTT
>Ga0073936_10011856_pt1 | contig 10488 bp, 9 predicted proteins | sample AliMusrvi5mmetaG_FD_87041 | JGI IMG/M metagenome (GOLD analysis project Ga0073936, IMG submission 87041) | Freshwater lake bacterial and archeal communities from Alinen Mustajarvi, Finland, to study Microbial Dark Matter (Phase II) - Alinen... | ecosystem: Environmental > Aquatic > Freshwater >... | reverse complement strand
ATTGTTGGTCGAGCCGGGCCAGGCTTTGTGGCCACAGAAAGTATGGCGGGTCCCATCCCATCGCCGCGGACGGTTAACCTCAGTTCGCCGCGTTGATTGCATGATTGCAGGACGAGCCAAAGAGAGACCGAAGACAGAACGAGAACGCCAGCAACGGGTGCAGTCGAGGTTCTCAAGGTGTTCAGGCTCACCCACGTGTCTTATCAGTTTCCCTGGGAGGCTTTCAACGGGAAATGGAAGGCAACCACGATGTCCTAGCTGGCAGGTGCCCCGGGATTTGAGCGGACCGCAGCTAATCGGTGACTCATTCTTCGCTGTTTTCGGGAGGAAGGGCTGGTGGAGTGGCGTCCCTTATCCCTCGCTGATCCCTCCGAAGCCGCGCCGGTACAGCCCGCGTGATGGTCCGGCGTAGGATTCGATGGATTATGCAGCCAGAGGCCAGGCTATTTAGTGCGCCAAGCTGGGTTCGGCCGGACCTTCTCGCGCTTGGATGGGTCCAGGAATAGCGGCAACTTGGCGGCCGCAAGCGGCCGTTGATCTTGCTGAAGAATAGGTGGGTCTTCAATACGGACGCACACCTCCTGGCCGAGCGTGCCGGAGGACCTGAGCTTGCGCACTTTCGTGTTTGTTTGTCAGATTGCCGGCGGCCCTCGCTGGCACTAGCCCGGCGGGGACGATCGCCAATTACCCGTCGTTCGGCCATCCCCCCCCATCAGACCTGAATTCTCAATTCCGCCCCCGAGCAACTCCATTTGTCATAAGTCCAGCAAACAGAGGCTCGTAAGAATCGTCTTGCGTCTGCGACGGGAAAGCACGATGACTCCGGAGTGCATCACGCAACGGCCACGATGGGAAGCAAGACGTATCTGTCGCACCTGCTGTACTGGCGAAACCTGGAGCGAAGCTGGAAACCAGCACCTGGTCAGTGAACCCAAGAGCTATATAAGAGCGGAATGAAGCCGACAGTATATATTGAGACGACCATCCCGAGCCTGCTGACGGCGTGGCCGAGCGGCGACTTGCAAATTGCCGCCCAACAGGTGGCAACGCGCCAGTGGTGGAACACGCGGCGGCAGGCGTTCGAGTTATATGTTTCGCCGGATGTGCTGGCTGAGGCACGGAGGGGCGACGAGGATGCGGCCCGCCGCCGCCTCGAAGCGCTGGCCGAGTGCAAAGTCTTGGCCGTGACGGTCCCTGCGCGGCAACTGGCTAAGCGGATTCTGGACACCGGATTGATTCCCCGGCGTGCTGCTGCGGATGCCGCCCATCTTGGCCTGGCCGCCGCGCATGGCATGGACTTTCTGCTAACGTGGAATTGCCGGCACATCCACAATGCCTTCATCGAGCACCGCCTTCAGGGAGTCTGCGAGGCGCTTGGGCTGGCGCTGCCAACGCTTTGCACACCAACCGAACTGATGGCAGATTGACTCCAGGCATGAAAACGGAAAATCCCATCGAAGAACTCTGGCGTATCCGGGACGAAATCGCGGCTGAGAATGGCTACGACGTGGACCGCCTATTCGACGCGATGCAGCGGGAACAAGAGAAATATGCCGATCGCCTGGTGTACAATGTGCCGCGCGCCGCGCCGGAAGAACCCAGGGCCGTCCTGCGCGAGGAACCGCCAAGAGCCGACTGATCCCCCGCAGCGCAGCAAAGCCGGCAGAAAGGGAGGACGATTCTATTAGCCCGGTGCTATGGGGTTCATTCCGGGACCGGCGGGGTCGAGGTGGAACGGGCGGGAAGGGGTCCGAACCACGACGGCAATCCGGCTGAGGGCGCATTACTTTGGACAAGCGAAGTTCTTTGGGGGCTGCTTACGCGCCTCCGATTGGCCGCGCCTGTCTGCGGGCCTTGTCCCGTCCAAGGGCGGCGTGAATCGGTTCGGGGTCAAGGCGGGCGTTAGTCTGGCGCAGCCGCGCCATCGTGGGCGGCAATTCAAGCAAACCCGGCGCCGATGCATGTTCAAGCGGTCCAATACTTCCGAGACAACAACTCTCACGAGCGGGCGAGGAGCTTGTCCAACGTCACGCTGTCAGCCTCCAAGCCCGCCGTGGAGTAATTCAGCGGCACCCGGCGTTCCTGGAGAAAGGCTCAGACCTCAGAACGCACCCGCAAAGTCAATTCCCCAGAACAAGCTTGTCTGTTCATGGCTGACCTGGGGCCAGGACAACCCGGAACCCAATACTGTGGTGCCTGTTGGACGGGTAGTTGCCGCCGCGGAACGCAGACCGGCAGTAACTGGCGATGCTGATCCAACTGCCACCGCGGAACACGCGGTACGAGCCCGAAGCGGGGCCAACCGGATCATTCCCACCCGGCAGGTTCTCGCTACACCAATCCCAGCACCATTCCGAGACATTTCCAAGCATATCGTAGAGGCCCCAGGCATTGGGCTTCTTTTGGGCAACTGGATGAGTCTGCTCCCCACTGTTCGCATCGTACCAGGCCATATCATCCAGGTTTCCGGCGTAGTCTCCGGTGGTTCCTGCCCGGCACGCATATTCCCATTCGGCGTCCGTTGGCAGCCGGACCCCGGGATGGTTCAACCCCTCCCAGCGCACCTCATCGCCCTTGATGCGGTAGGCTGCAGGCAGTCCCAAAACCGAGGAAAACGCATTGCAGCATTTCACTGCATCCAACCAGCTCACACTCTCAACCGGACGCGTGTCGCCCTTGAACTCGGATGGATTTTCTCCCACCAGGCACCGGTAAAGAGCCTGGGGCATCGGCACGGAGAATATTTTGAACGGTCGCGTGATGGTCACCTTTTTGGCACTGCCGGGCTCGCCCATCTGAAATGAGCCGGGCGGAATCTCCACCCATCCACCTGGACCAGTGGTCTTGACGTGGCCAAACGCGCTGACAAGGGCAAAGCCGCGCGCGCCTGGCACCACTTTCTTCCGGCGTTCCTCTCTAAAAATGGGTTCATCCCGATAGGTTGGCCGACTGACGAGCACGGGCCGGGTGCGCTGGACTTTTTCGACGACCGCCTTCCTGAAAAACCCTCCAGGTTTGACCACCACATCCTCAAAATAGGTCTCCGTTTTCCCGGCGGGCACCGACTCGACTTCACCTGTGGGAACCTTCCTAACCTCCCCAGTCGGGATTTTCTCCACGACTTCCACGATCCGCTCCTCGCGACGTGCCACAAGAAACACAGCTTGATCGAGTTTGGCCCGGTCGTGGGAAAACGCTCTCTCGGCGTAATCGGCCAATTCCAGCGGCGACTTTGTTTCCGCCTCTGTAAACGAAAGTAATCGCTGCACTGTCTCGTCCTTCGCCGACGCCTCGGCCAGGGCGGGGTCACCGGACATGGCTTCCTTTAGGGCATCCGCCACTGGTTTGATTTCAGCCACGAGGCGTTGTTTCTCGGCCTCAAAGGTCCGCTCCCAGACCAGAGCTGGCCCCTTGAGGAGGTCGAGGTCGCTCATCGCCGCGTTCACCAGGGCGGTGGTAGTGGGCAGCGCCTTCAAGGCTTCGAGCGCCTGGCCCGGCTGGCCTGTTGCTGCGAGATATTTGGCCTTGAACAAGCGGTGGGGCTCTGCCTCTGGGTCGAGAGTGACCGCCTTTTCGATCAGCTTGGCCGCCTCGGGGAAATTGCCCAGCGCATACTGGGCGGCCGCGGCTTGATGGTAGGAATCGGCCGCGACCAGCCTGATGTCCTGGGCGGAAGGCTCCGCCTGCGCGGCGAAGCGGCTGCCGATGGATTTCTGAAGCACATTCCCCAGTCGGATGGCTTCCGGGTCGCTCTCCACGGCGGCGTATTTGCCCGCCTTGGCGAGGTATTCGGCGGCCTTGGTCAGGTCCAGGACTGGAGGGGCATACAGATAGAGCATCCCAAGCCGATGAAGCACGAAGTAATCACCCGGCAGCAGGGCCTCGGCTGAAAGCAGCTCTTTCAGCGCATCGTGGTACAGGTCGGAGTCCTTTCGCGCGTTCTTGAAGAACTTAAGCCCCATTTCCAGATGGTGCTGGCGCTGCTTCTGGCTGTCGGGGATTCGGAGAAGCAGGGCGATGTTCTCCTGGAGCACATTGCCGATGCGCTGTTCCTCCACCAGCAGCGACAGGCGCTGGTCAATCCGACGCAGGGATTCATTCGCCTCGGTGATTTGGGTGTTGGTGACATCGAGCAGGCGGTTGGTTGTGGCCTGCTCACGGCCCAGCGCCTGGAGTTCATCCGCCACCGCCTCGAGCCCGCCGGTGACGGCAACAAATCCAATCTCCAGGGTTCCCGAGACGCGCCTGCTGGCGTCGTCAATGGCCTGGATCTGCTCGCGGCTGGCCTGCGCCACGAAGGAACCCACGGCATCTACTTGGTACTTCGCGATCGTCGCGTCATTGACGTAGTTCGCCCAGTACGCCAGCGACTGCTGGGAGTCGCCGGGGTAGGGGTTGTAAAAGGTGGAGGTGGAGAGCGAGGTCATGGTTTACTTGAGCTATCGCCTACGACTTGTTTGCACACGACTTGGTTACTCACGTTGGCCCTTGTGGCAGAAGTCATTGTCTTCGGCAAGATTAAAGCTTCAGAAATGTAGCGGCCGGAACTGCCGGACCACCTGAACTCGGGCCAGGAGCATCCGGAGTGGAATCAAGCTGAGCGTAAAACGGGCCAGTTAATGGTAATAATATGGCGGCTTCAGTTGTCCTGACATAGCATCATATTTGCTAGGGATTTCGGTAATAGTGTTTGAAGAGATATATCATATGTTCTCGCGTATTACGCGCGCGCGCGCAAGAATGATCCCATGCCCCACATTCTACCCCCCGACGACCTTAGCAACAGTCCTGGATTCGTCTCGCGGCACTGCCATTGCTCCCTGACCGATGGAGTCTGTTTCATCACGGTGCGGGGTCAACTAATGGGTTGCTATGAGCTCGACGACCGAGCGGCGCAACGGAGCTTGTGGGTGCAGGTGTATCGGGCTGGCCATGCCACTCAGGTCCAAATCGCGCGCTACCTAAGAATCGGACTCCGCACCTTTCACAGTTGGGTCGGGCGTTATCGGGAGTCCGGCATGGCCGGGTTACTGGACCAGCCTAAGAGCGGGCGGCCACGGGAGGCCGATGAACCCAAGCAGAAGCGGGTGATGCGAAGCCGGGCGGCGGGCAAGACGATTTATGAGATCGCGCAAATCGCCAACCTGAGCGTCAGCACGATCAATCGGATCTTGGGGCGTAAGCAGCCCAAGCCAGCTCCCGTCGAAGAGTTGGCTTTGGGAACCAGTGCGTCTTCGGAGAGCCCGTTGGCTGTGGCAATAGAGCCGACTTTGATTGAACCAGCCACTGATCAAAGAGCCGTGGGTGTGGAGGCGTCGAGTGTGCCGGTGATGGAGTCGATCCCGGTCGCAGCGGTGGGAGAAGTCCAGCCGATGTTGGTCCAGAAAGCACTCCCCGTGGCGGTCGCAGGGGCTCCGGTGGAACACCCCGGCTTGCTTGCCGCGGCCGGAGTCGTGGGGGTGGGAGTGGAAGCGGCGGTGGAGAAAGATGGAGGGGAAGTGCCGCTGGTTACAACCGTGTCCGCTGAGGCCGGCCTCGCCGGGCGGGAAGGTTCGTTGAGCAGTTCGACTCCGGGAGTGGATCCATTGGATCGATCGGTGGATCGGGCTTTCGCGCGCTTGGGCCTGTTGGAAGATGCCCCGCCGGTGTTTGCCCCCGGCCAGAATCTGCCATGGGTGGGAGCCTTTTTGGCCTTGGCCCTGTTGGAGAAAGACCCTCTGTTGAAGGTGGCCGGCCGGGTGTTTGGTTCCTTGGGTTCCGCGTTTTATGGATTGCGGACGGTGATGGTGACCCTCGTGATGTTGGCCCTGTTACGCATTAAGAAACCCGAGCAACTGCGGCAGCATCAAGCCCAAGGATTGGGGCGGGTCTTGGGATTGGATCGGGTGCCGGAGGTTAAGACCCTGCGTCGGAAATTGCACGCTCTGAGCCAGTCCTTGCAAGGGGCTGGTTTTCTGGAGGAGTTGGCACGAGAGCGAGCGGCGGGTTACCAACAACCGGTGCGAGTCGTCTACGTGGACGGACATGTCGAGGTGTATACGGGGCACTATCCGATTGGCCAGGTGTACGCCGCCAGCCGCAGTCGGGTGGTCAAGGGAACCACGCGCACGTGGGTCAACTTGCCGGGAGCCAAGCCCTTATTCTGTGTGAGCGGGGAGTTCAACGAGGGTCTCGTGGCCGTGTTGCCCAAGGTGATGGCCAAGGTGCAGGAAGTGCTCGGCACCGGACCGGTGATTGAGATCTTTGATCGTGGTGGCTACTGTGGGCGCCTCTTTGAGCAACAGATAGCCGCCGGGCATACCGTCATCACTTACCGGAAAGGCAAAACCAAGGACTGGCCCTTGGAGAAGTTTGAAAAGAAAGAGACCCGGATTGGGGCGCGAACCTACGCGTATGCTCCGGCCGAAGCGGAGGTGGACATTCCTGTGCATGAAGAGGTCGCGCCCGCCACAGGACAGAAAGGAGCCCCGGCGCAGGGCAAGACCGACCGGACGGTGCGGATGCGGGAGATCCGAGTCATCCGGGATGACGGGGGGCAAACTTCGGTGTTGGTGGGCAATTCCAAGGCTCCGGCCGTGGAGATGTGCGGCCTGCTCTTTGGGCGGTGGGGTGCGCAAGAGAACGTGTTTAAGTATCTCTTGGCGGAGTACGATCTGGATGGGACGGTGGAATACGGTGACGAAGCTTTAAGTTTGATTATCACCCATCCCAATCCGGCGTATGTGAAGGGGCAAAAGGCGCTGGCGGGTTGGGTCAGCAAACGCGATAAGCTCTTGGCCAAGCTGGGAATCAAATTGACCGCAGAGACCTTGGATGGCGCGGCGTTGGCCCAGCGGTTAGCGAAGTGGAAACGGCGACCGCAGGCAGCCCAGGTGCAGGCGGCTCAGGCCCAGATTGAGAAGCTACGGGCCGAACTGGCCAAGCTGCCCGAGCGAGTGCCGGCCGGGGAGTCAGGTCTTCGGCGGCTCAAAAGCGAGATGAAGCTCTTGAGCATTGGGCTGAAACTGACGGCTTATGAGCTGGAGACTCAGCTCTTGGAGCGGATTCGTCCTCATTACCCCAACCACGCCAACGAGGGGCGAAAGCTGATCGCCGCAGCGCTTCATTCGCCAGGTTCCATACGCCTACAACCGGGTCAGATTCTGGTAAAGTTGGCTCCGCAAACCTCCCCCAACCGCACCCGAGCCGTCGCCAAACTTTGTGAGAGTCTCAACCAAATGAAACCTCTTTTCCCAGGCACCCAATTGCGGATCGTGTTTGAAAATCCACTGACATAAGAAATTCGTTGCCAGAAATCGACCCTGCTTTCTAGCGCGACCAAGCCATGGCACCTACGCAATGGAAAAATTGGGCTATGTCAGGAGGTGTGGGCTTATGCCGCAGCAGCAGGCTTTTTGTGGGAGAGAGGTGGGACTGCCTGGCCGGCACGCGGCTTCGTGTTGTGCAGCACATGTGGTGTCTTGTCGGCCAGGGCGAAGTACTGCGCGTCAATCTCGATGCCGACAGATGGCGGCTTCGTGCGGGCTGGATCTGGCGCTGGCGTTAGTGGTTGCGCTGCGTCCGTTGCTGGATGCGGGCAAGATTGCGGCGTGGTGCTGGCAGGGTTTGAGTGCGCTGCTGGTGGCTGGGCTGCTGCTGCCTTACGGTTTGGGTCAGGGCGGCGGGTGGTTTTTGGCAGCGGCGGCGCTGGCGAGTTTCACGCTGCTGGTTGCGCTAGTGCTGGCGCTGGCGTTGAAACCCGGCGGCGTGGCGGACGCTCGATAGAGGCGTGTGGTTGAGGTGTCAGGCTCGCGTGTCCGGTGGTCGTTTCCCGTGCGGCCCCGGAACGACCGCCGGCTACAGGCTGCCAACCCTGCTGGGTTGGTTAACGTCGAGGCGCGAAATCCTTCAAATCCTTGTAACCTTGGTATCTCCTCCGTGGTCTATATCTCTGACTCGGGCGTTTTTGGGGCGTCCCGCCGCTCGGCGACCGAACCGTGCCTGATCCTTGCCCGGGAACCAGGTAACAGAGAGAAGGAGAAAGCTTCAAATAAGCTTGCAACATGCCTGCAACTTGCTTGCAACTTAGGACGCGGTCCAAGACTGCTACAGTACTGCCACGACTCAACTTACCCGACTCCCTTGCGGCTCAGGCGGCGGCACATCGGCGCAGGTCTCTTTGAAGTCATCTTGCCAGCCGTTGATGAGCTGGCGGGTGCGGATAAAGACCCGCCTCCCAACCGGCGGCACGCCGAAGGCCCCCACGTAGAGGTTCGTGATGTCGCTCCAGCCATCCGCCGCCGCGGGCAGTTGGCCGATAATGGCGAACCGGTTGCCCCGCGTCCAGATGCCCCGGCTGCACCACCGCGAGCCCAGCACAAACGTGTGTGGCGCGGGCGCCCGAGGAACGCTCAATCGAAGCGTAATCACCCCGCCTCGGTTCAGGATCTCCAACTCTCCTACCGGGTTCGGCCTGACCTTCTCGCGCTTGGGCGGGTCCATGAATAGCGGCAGCTTGGCGGCGGCCAGTGCGCCGTTGATCTTACTGAAGAAGGGGTAGGTCTTCATGCCCTCCTTCTCGGCGACAGCCGTCCAGGTGTCGTGCTGGGCGGGTGTGAGGTTACGCCACGCGTTCACTACCAAGCCCAGGTTGTGCTGGACGGCGAGTCGGCCAGCCGTCTGGCGCCAAGGACGGCGAGGCCGGCTGCGGACCACCTGGCCATACTGGCTATTAACGTACACCTCCTGGCCGAGCGTGCCCGAAAACCTGCCTTTGCGTATTTTCATGTTCGTGCCTTGGGTCGTTGGCCATCCGGGCTCGCCGTGTCGGCAAAATCGGAATCCTGGATCATGAGCGGGGACGCAAGGCGTTTCAGCCTCCCTCCTTAGCGCCAGGCAGCGTCAAAGGCACTCTTGCACTTGATGCACGCGTCGTACGGATCGGGAACCTCCCATTCATCCACCATTATCCACCCATGGAAGCCGCCCTCCTTGAGGATGCGGAGGGACTTGGCGCAGTCAATCCGGCCATCGCCACAGCCGAGGTGCTTGGAAGTGCCGCCGTCGCGCAACGTGCTATCGGTGTCGCAGAACTGCACGTAGCCTATGTTCTTCACGCTCTCAGGACAAGATGCCCCGCATGAACTTGCAGTTGGCCTGGTAGCTTTCGAGCATCTGCTGGCCGGCCGGAACCGCGCCTTCCATCTGCACCCAGCCCCGGTAACCGATGTCGTCCAGCGCGGCACGCACCTTGTGGAAATCGACCTTGCCCTGGCCGAGCAACGAGCCGTTCTCCTTGGCATGGAACTCGCAGATGCGCTTGCCCAGCTTGCGGATTTCCTTGTAAATGTCGTAATCCCGGTCGTTGGAGTTGCAGACGTCATAATAGACCTGCACTGACTTCGATCCCACTCGGTCTAGAATCTCAAGGTGCTGGTCGGCGCTGAGCCAGCTTTCAATGCCGAGAATGACGCCCGCCTTCTCGGCTTTCGGCGCGACCGCTTTGAGCCGGCGCACGACTTCATCCACCCCTGCCTTGTCGTCGCGCAGATCGTCGTTTCCGAAGAAGGCCAGGAGCACAACGCGCACGCCGAAGGCTTTGCAGACGTCAATGCTATCGCTCACCCACTGCACGGTGCGAGGGTCACTCTTGTAAGGGATGTTATTCAGTTCGCCGATGGCCATTGAGGCGACTTGCTGACCGGCCTTCTTGGCTGCCTCTTTGAATTGCTGCTGCACTTCCGGTTTGCGTAAGCGCATATCATCGGCCGCGGAGCCGAGGCTCACTTGGACGCCGTCGAGGCCGATTTCTTTAGCAACCTCGAACGCCCCTGGGTCGCCCATCTTGCCGATGGACCAGTCGCAGGCGCCGAGCTTGTAGCGGCGCTTATCTGCCGCCGCGAATAGCGGGGCGCAATTTGCCGCGAGCGCTAGCCAGGCTGTTGCCTGGACTGACTGCCTCATCATTTCCCGGCGGGAGAGTTTAATTCTGATGTGTTGCATAATGTCTTATCGTTGCCGCCCAGCACCCGAGCCAAACTGAAGGCGACGTTAGTGGTTCCCGGCCTCCTAGGCAATATCCTTGAGAATATTCTCCGCCGCGACGCGCGGATCCTGGGCGGCGCAAATCGGTCGCCCAATAACCAGCCAATTTGCCCCCAGTGCGAGCGCTTCACGAGGAGCGAGCGTCCGCTTCTGGTCGTCGCCAGCAACGGCTTGGGGTCGGATGCCGGGTATGATTAATTGCATCGTTGCGGGAAGCGCCTGCCGCAGATCGGCCACCTCGCGCGGGGAGCACACCAAGCCCCGTATTCCCGCCTCGTTGGCAAGTTGGGCCAGGCGGCGAACTTGGCGGTTCACGTCAGGATCGAGGCCGATTTGGCTTAGGGCGTTGCCGTCGAGGCTGGTCAGAATCGTCACACCAAGCACGAGTGGAACTGCGTGGCCCAGTTGCCTAGCGCTTTCCTGGGCGGCGTGTTCGGCAGCCTTGAGCATCTCCAGGCCCCCGCT
>Ga0073936_10011854_pt1 | contig 10489 bp, 9 predicted proteins | sample AliMusrvi5mmetaG_FD_87041 | JGI IMG/M metagenome (GOLD analysis project Ga0073936, IMG submission 87041) | Freshwater lake bacterial and archeal communities from Alinen Mustajarvi, Finland, to study Microbial Dark Matter (Phase II) - Alinen... | ecosystem: Environmental > Aquatic > Freshwater >... | reverse complement strand
ATGTAAGGCACAGTATTCATCACAACAAATCGAATCAAGAGACAGAAGGGAAAAAAATCAGTTCGACAGCAAGGCTATTTCAGTCAGCATCGGTTTCTGCTTCCTGAGTAAGGTCATTTGGTAACTGCCGGTTAACTTTGGCTCCTAGCCGGCGTATCTCCTCAACCCTGCCCACAAGATTACCACGTCCCTCTTTGATGCGTTTCAGCGCCAGATCAAACGAGTCCGATACACCCGAAAGCTTTTTTCGTGTATCCGTCATGGCCTCAATGACAAGAAAAACCTGATCGTAGATCTTCCCGGCCTTTTCGGCGATAAGCTCTGCATGACGGTTCTCATTCTCCCGTCGCCAGATTTGCGAAATAAGCTTGAGAGTTATCATAAGCGTGGTCGGGCCGCACACGACAACATTTTTCCCCGCAAGATCGTAGAGCAGTTCGGGATCAGCCTGCATGACAGCATGCCAGGCCGGTTCGAGGGGAATGCACATGATGACGAAGTCAAGAGTTCTGTTGCCTCCTATACCGCTGTACTCTTTTGTCTGCAGTTCGGCTATATGGCGACGGACAGAACCTACATGCTCTTTTATGGCCTGTTGACGTTGAGCGTCCTCTTCAGAGCGACAGAAGCGTTCATAGGCGGTCAGGGAAACCTTTGAGTCAACAATAACAGCCTTGCCGGCAGGGAGCAATACCACAAAATCGGGACGTTTCAGCAATCTATCCTCATGCAGAAAGCTCTCCTGGGCCACATATTCACGACCTTTGACCAGTCCGGAAGCTTCAAAAATCCGCTCGATAATCATTTCACCCCAATCCCCCTGTTTTTTGGAGTCACCCTTGATCGCTTGTGCAAGCAGATTGGCATCGTCACTCACCTTCCCGCTCAACTCTTGCAGTTGGCGCACCTGCTCGACAAGACGTCCTGAAAGCTCAGTATCGATAGAGTGTACCTCATCAACCCTTTTACGGAAGGTATCAATCTGCTCGCGAAGGGGCTGCAGAATGGCATCCATACGTTCACGGTTCTCCAGCCCGATCACCCTCCCCTTCTCCTCAAAAATCCTGTTGGAAAGGTTTTCAAACTCTATTTTTAAACGGGATTCAGATTCCTGCATCATGGCTGTTTTTTCCGCGGCACTCCGCTGCTCGTTCGCAAGATCCGCTTCAAGGCGAGCCTGTCTGATTCTGAGATTTTCAAGCTCCCGGGATTTCGAATTAAGGCGCATGACCGCAACAACAAGCAGAGCAACAAGCAGAAGCAGGATTGAAAAAAAGAGGATGTCGGTCATAAAAAAAGAATCACAACTTTTCGAGATGTTTTTTCAGCAATTTTGCCCGCTCGTTATGTTTAAGAACAAAAGCCATGTAAAGCACCACAATGAGGTTGATCATGACAAGCCCTATCTTTAGCCATGTAAAGCCTTTTGCCAGCTCATAGAGCTCAATTGGAAGGTAGACGCATCCGCTGATCAGAGCGAACCATTCAGCCCATCGCCTTGCAAACCATAATCCGTAAGCTTCAACAAAACGCATGAGCGAATAAAGCAAGGCAATAAGAACAATAAAACGTATACGGTTATCGGTCAGATTCCCTGCAGCTTCGATAATAACTTTTGAGAATGAATGTGCAGGATTGAGATGCAGATTCTGTACCAAATGACCTGCATAGACCTGAATATTCTGATGAGTCATAAAAAAAACAGCTATTCCGGTAAAAAGCCCCAGAAACCCTTTGAGTGTTTCAAAGAGTGCTACAATCTTGAGAACTCGCGTCATTTTATAATCCGGAACCATTCTCTTCTGCAATACTTAAGTGTTCTTCATCCATACATTGAGTTTTAATATATCACACAATCGACAAGCGCGAACCTGTTTGAAAGGTATTCCGGCAAATCCCGAAAAAAAACCGTTTAACCTTGCAAAGCTTTTGTTTGATACCATCTTTTTCTTACCTTAACAATCCTGTTACGGCGAAGTGGCCGAGTGGTTAGGCAGAGGTCTGCAAAACCTTCTACAGCGGTTCGAATCCGCTCTTCGCCTCCAGCAACAAAAAGCCTGCATTACGCAGGCTTTTTCGTTACATGAAAATCTTCCAGTAAAGACCAGTCTATCCTATTATTGCCGCACCGGAAATGATCGCTTTAACAAGTTTGTCAATTGTCGCATCATCAATCAACACTGGAATATTGAGACAGATACTGCTGCGGAGCATGATGCCGGTTTTCGGCCAGAGCGTTTCAAGATCGGCAATACTGTACCGGTCGTATTCACCAAGAAGGTGACCCCATACTCCTGCATAATGCCAGTCAAGTGCCTCAGGCAGAATCTTGGTTCCAAAACCATGCTCGGTCAGGTGAGCTTCGAACTGGAGAGCAGCCTCACGGTTTCTGACCCTGAAAATCAGGGTATCCCCCTGCGAGCCGGCTTCATCACTGAATGGCCTCAGAATAATGTTATCAACATGACGGATTGCATCCTTGATTTTACGCTTGTTCTCTTTCGCTGTTGAAAGAATGGTCTCTATTTTGGCAAGCTGGGCAAGACCGATTGCCGCAGTCACTTCGCTGATGCGCAAATTCAGACCTTTTGCCCTCCGTGGATCTTTACCTCTCGGCAGACCGGGCTGATGCATGTGGCCGTGATCGGAAAATTCTGCAGCCCGATCATAGATATCTTTGTAGTTGGTGACAATTATTCCGCCCTCGCCGGTATGGAGAGTCTTGCCTGCATCAAATGAGAATGAGGCTACAGAGCCAAAGGTACCGAGCTTCTGGCCTTTGTAGGAGGCCCCAAGTGCCTGAGCGGCATCCTCGATGAGGATCAGGTTGTGCTTTTTGCAGATTTCGGAGAGCTCATCCATTTTCGGTGAAGCCCACATCGGAATGGCAACGACTGCTTTAGTTGCCGGAGTAATAGCTTTTTCAACTTCCCTGGGGTCGAGATGGTAGGTTTCATCAAGTTCCACCGGCACTGGCACTGCACCGAGAGCGCTGATGGCCTCAACAGGGGCAATAAAGGTCCATGCCGTTGTTATGACCTCATCACCAGGCCCGATTCCTGCACCGGCAAGAGCGCAATGAATAGCAGCTGTCCCCGAAGACACCGCATGGGCATACTTCACCCCTATCCATGCTGCAAATTTTTCCTCAAACTCTCTCGCTTTATAATTACCTCCGCCGTAACGATAGAGATTGACCTTATCCCTGCTGAAAAGTTCCTGTATTTCGGCCAGCTCTTCACGACCGATAAGTTCTGCACCCGCCATAATATTGTCCTGTTCTTTTTAAGTTAATTGAAAAACAACGGCTCTTGCCGATTCTTCTGTAAACTCCACGGGATTGCCTGAGAATGATCCTTTCAGGGCTTCCGACGCGTTGTGTGCGAATTCAGCGGCATTGCCCTTGCCGTAACCGTAAGGGACTAACGTAGGTATCTTCAACTGGTTGTAGAGTTCATCCATCTCTTCAAGCAGTTCAGCGGTGGCCTCTTTTGGTGAGGGAGATGAACGCATGGGGTTAAGCAGTGCATATTTTTCATAACCATGGATATGGTTGTAGCGCATTACCTCCTTGAGAAAAATCGCACCGGCAAGACCATGCGGTACACGATGCTTCACGCCAAGATAGTAGGCAAAACCGTTAGTCGGCCCGTCTCCGGAGTTCATAAGAGCCACCGTACCGCAAACACTGCCAAGGGCAAGGTCGAGCCTCGATTCCGCACGGTCGAGCTGGTTCTGCTGCAGTGCATAAAAAGTCCGCTGAAATCCCTCAATGGCAAAAATCCTGCTTAACGCCGTATGCTTAATCGAACCGAAGCTGTCAACGCAATGGACAAGACTGTCCATGGCTGAAGCTACAACACTCTCAACCGGAGCAGTCATTGAGAGTTGTGGATCAATGATCGCTTTTTTGGGAAAGTTTTTTTTACTGTTTATACCAAGTTTACGGCCTTCCGCCTCGTCAATAAACACAGCATTGAAGCTTACCTCAGCTCCACTGCCCAAAAGCGAGGGGACGGTCACAAGCGGTAGAGGATCATTCACCCCTGTAGGAAAACCTTTGAGTGATAGTGCCGGAACATTGTTGGTCATAAGCAGAGAAACCCCTTTGCCGAGGTCAAGAGTACTGCCGCCGCCTATGGCAACAATGGCATCTGGCGGATTGCTCCGAAAAAATTCTGCAACATTTTCAAGATGGGCATAGGTTGGCTCACCGCCGAATTCGTTGCAGTATACCACAGAGTTGGTATACGCGGAGGTAAGGTTTTTCAGAACATCCTGAAAATAAAGACTTCCTGCCACATTGGCATCATAGATGATACCGGGTTTCTGCACTGCCAACTGAGCTAAATGCTCCTTCAGGTTCAGTGCTTCATTAACCCCGATAACAAGATCGGTGGATAAAAAAAAATTCATAACAAGTGATATCTAAGGGTTGTATTAGTTCACATCCTGAACTGCAAGGTTTTTTTTATTCATGTAATACTCAATTAAATCTATTTCCTCAAGAGTATCAATCTCCCAGGTCTGCCAAAAATCCATTTCATAGGCTGAAAGCTTTTCACCGATTCTGTTGCCAAAAACCGTAAGTGTTTCAGGATTGAATATATAGATAGAACCATTTTCTATGAACTGCGTCGGGCGATCCTGGCGCATGCCGCGGTTTCGGTAATCAAAATTGACGCTTTTCCACTCTCCTCCTTTTGACTCCCACAACGTAAGGTCATCGGCTCTGGTTACAGAGATAAGCGAATCTGCACCTTCCCGAAGAAAAAGCTCTACCGCGCGATCAATATCCTGTGGTTTTCGTAAAGGGGAAGTTGCCTGCAGAAAAACAATAATGTCGATCGGTATGTGGTGGTCGCGCTCAATAACTCCTGCGGCATGGATAATTGCCGATTCCGAGGTTGCCTTGTCGCCTGAAAGTTCAGGAGGACGCACAATCACCTCTGCCCCGTACTCTGATGCAACCTCAGCTATCGTCTGGTCGTCGGTTGTTACAAAAACCCTTTCAATGCTGGTTGAAGCCAAAGCCTGCAGAATAGTCCATGCAAGCAGGGGTTTTCCAGCCACCGGGTAAATGTTTTTGTTTTTCAGGCCCTTCGACCCGCCTCTTGCAGGTATGACTGCTACAGTATGCATAAACAATAATCAGGTATTATTTCAGCCGTCTATGACCTGCCGGCAGACATCGGCAATCTTTTTTGCGGCGGATTTATTCTGTAAAGGAGTAAGCGATTTTAACACATCGGAAGGTAAACCGCAATGGACAACTTTATTCAGAGCAGATCCCACAAAAATAGTGGATGAAAACTGTGCAATCAGCATCCGTGAATTAGCTATCATCTCTTCGGTCTTTCCTTCACTGAAAACAAGACTGTCAGGGGCATACTGCTCAATTTCCTTTATGGCCCTTTGAATATTTTCATTGGGATGCAGCTTGAAAAGAAGCTGAGTACCTTCAGCCATGTCAAGATACTTCCTGATATTTTTAACGCGATTTTCATAAATAAACGTTTCACGGTTGTCAGACGTGCAGACCAGAACGTAATCGTGATATTTAAAATCATTGCGCAGATACTGCTCGCAGTTGTCAAAATTCGGGATACTGGTAACCTCAATTTTGGAAGGATTTACTCCCTTGCGAATGAACAGTTCCCGGTAGCCTTCACTGGCAACGCAGAACTTGGCATAAGAATCTGATAACCCTGTCGTTGATGTGCCGGCAATCCATCGGGGAATCCACTGAAAGTTTTTTGCGAGATGAAAAAAAAGAGTTTCAGGTTCCGTCATTCCCTCCTGAACCAGCACAATTTTCCAGTGTCGAATGTGTTTCGGTACTATAAGATCAGTGCATGTCACCACAAGATCATACTCATGCCGAAGACCGCCGACATCAAGCTTCAAATCATGTGAACGAAGATATTCGAGCGAACGTTCTGAGCGTTTGCGGCCCATAATCGTAAATTCAAGCAGCCCGGCCTCACTGGCTGAACCAAGAATCCCATCGCTGAAAAATGATGAAAAATACTGGTCATAATCCGTCAGGTACCCTGCAATCTGATGCATCTGGGTCGTCTGATTCATCGAACCGCAAACAAATAATATCTTTTTCTTCATGAATCTCCGTTCACTCCTCCTTCTGCATCATGGAGATGCACTCCTGAAAAAAACATAACCCCATAACCGGCGGCATACCAGAGTACCTCCTTAAAGCGCCTCAGGAGCACAAATGCGGCACCGTAAGCAAGAAAATCCTGCAAACCAAGGGCTTGAAAAAATGCCAGATAACCAAGATCCTGCACCCCGAGTCCCGAAGGAATGAAAAAAAACAATCCGCGGAGTATCGTAATGGAAGTATCAATGGCAAGTACCTGAACGAATGAGATAGGTACGCCCAGCAACGTCAATATAATATAACTCTCAATGGCAAGCGTAAACCAGGCAAGAATATAGAACAGCAGTACCATAAAGAGCCTTCCAGTAAAGGGACCTTTATAACTCTTGAGTTCCTGATCGGTATCGTAAAAACCGGATTCCTTCGCTGTAAGCCATGTTTTAATCCGCTTGAATGGAATACGCATCAAAAAACCGTGCAGATTGTGCGCAGCTTTTCCGTTGAGCAAAAGCATCAGAAGAAGAAGAAAAGAAAGAAAAACAGCACTGCCTGTGGCTGCCATAATATAACCGAGTCCCTCAAACCCAAGCATCTGAAGAGAAGCTTTTTGCAGAAGTGAAAAACCTGCAATGGCACCGATAAAAGTATAGAGACCCTGAGCAATGCCAAGCATGAGTTTGCGGATCGCGACGCTCGCAACACCGGCTGGAAGAGGAATCTTAAGAAACCGATAGCAGAGGAATGGACGCAGAGGCTCACCGACGGCTACTCCTGCCGGCAAGGTCATTGAAACGGTTTCTGTGATGATCTGTATTTTAAGAAGCTTGAAAAACGGTATTGCAGTTATGCTTCGAGGAAACAATTTCATCCAGGTGAATGTCTCGATAAGGTGCAGCGCCAAATATGGCACAAGAATCAAAACCGACGAAACGCCGATCTTCGAAATTCTTCCAATCGCCGCATGAAGATCAACCTGGCTGAATAGATAGACAATAAGGACAATACCAAGACAAAGCCCGGCATAACCAGTCCAGGAAGAACTGGATTTTTGAGAAATCTGCATGAAAAATCAGGAAACAAAGCTGAAAAAATGAAAGCTCCAGGGATCAGCTGGAGCAGGCAAGCTGGAATATAAAAAATCCTGATTTAACGCCTTTGTTGTTTTTGTTCTATTACCGGTTTTTATTATTATGCCTGACAATGTTTCTCGGCTGTCAGGGCTCCGACGCACAAGCACAATATTAAACCCCCATCTTCCTAACCCTGTCGCAATTTCTGGTTATTTTCGTACAAAAGGCTTTTTTCCACAAGAAAACCTTCCTTACCGATGGGACTTATCAATCCTGACTTTCAGACATTACCCGAACTCTTCTCCTCTGTTTTTTCACATTACAGAGGACAGGAGTCTGCATTTCCGATCGCAAGAAAGATTAACGGGGCTTACGAACCCATTTTGTATCATACGCTTGAAGAAGATGTTCACCATTTTTCTGCTTTTTTAAAACACAATGGTGTGGCGTCAAAAGACCGCGTAGCGATTCTCTCGGAAAACAGACCCGGTTGGTATCTGGCCGATATGGCTATCCTGAACCTTGGAGCTATCAATGTTCCCCTCTACCCTTCTCTGCCCCCTAATCAAATTGAATTCATACTCAACAACTGCAGTGCTAAAGCAATTGTCGTATCAAACATGCTGCAGCTTGGCAAAATAATCTCAATCTGGCAGAACCTTCCTGAATTGTGCCTTGTCATTGTCATGAACCGTCTTGAAGAGAGTATTGAAGATGTTCTTGATCTGAACCAGGCAAAAGATGAAGGGAAAAAAATTCTTGAAGAAAAACCATGGCTCCTCGAAGCGGCACCTGTCGAACCTGACGATGTTGCCACCATTATATACACCTCCGGTACGACGGGAGTTCCGAAAGGTGTTATGCTTACGCACCGGAATATTTGCGAAAATGTAAAATCCAGCTCCTCAATTATTCGTCTTGATGAATCCGACCGCGGGCTCTCTTTCCTGCCTTTATCCCACGCCTATGAAAGAACCGGAGGATATTACCTGCTTTTTTCATGCGGAGCGAGCATTTATCTGGCTGAGAGCGTTGAAACCATTTCACTGAATATGTCAGAAGCACGGCCCACGATAATTTTTACCGTGCCAAGACTGTTCGACCGCATCAAGATGAGTATACTTAAACAGATTTCATCAGAGAGTGCCATTAAGCAGAAAATATTTAACTGGGCGCTCAGTACTGGCGAAAAATATCACAGGGAAATCAATACTAAAGGAAAATCGTCAACATTAGTATCGTTACAGCACGCTCTTGCCGAAAAGCTTGTTTATAAAAAAATCAAAACAAAGTTAGGCGGAAAACTTCGTTATTTCGTTTCAGGAGGAGCTGCACTTCCGCAAAAGATCGGTGAATTTTTCCAGGCGCTCGATATCAGTATCCTGGAAGGATTCGGTCTGACTGAAACATCACCTATCACCAATGTAAACAGACCTGAAAAAATAAAATATGGAACCGTCGGACCAACAGTCGATAACGTCCAGTTGAAAATTGCAGAAGACGGCGAAATACTCTTCAAAGGACCTAATATTATGAAGGGATATTGGAAGGATGAAGAGGCTACCCGGCAGGTTATCAAAGATGGCTGGTTTTACTCCGGCGATATCGGAGAGGTCGACAAGGATGGCTATTTAAAAATTACCGATCGTAAAAAACATATTATCGTAACCTCAGGGGGTAAAAATATTGCCCCTATGCCTATTGAAAACATTATTTCTGAGAGCCCATATGTGGACCAGGTCATTGTAATCGGCGAAAAAAGGCCATTTCTGATCTCCATCATTGTGCCTGATTTCAACAAACTCAAAGAATTTGCAGCTTCAGAGGGTATTAAGTTCAACTCAAACAAGGAGTTGATCCAGCATAAAAGTGTACTGCAGATTTTTGAAAAACTTATGCGCACGGTTTCACGTCAGCTTGCCACCCATGAAAAGGTTCGCAAGTTCTTGCTTGTGGATGATGCATTCACCATTGAAAACGGGCACTTGACCCCCACCCTCAAACTTAAACGCAAAGAGATTATAACAAAGTATTCAGCCGAAATCGACAAAGTGTACAAGACACTCAACATGGTCTATAATACGGAGTAAGAGGGTTGATCAGCTCCCTTTGATTTTCAGAATTGAAAGAGCACCGGAACTGGTGCTCTTCTGGCGTTCAACCATTCCTTCGGCAATGAGGTCACTGATAATTTCGTCAACATCCCATGGGCAGACAGCATATTTTTCGCTGATCTCTTCAAGATACATTCCATCCGTACTGAGAAGTTCTTTAATGATTTTTCCACGATACCATCGCTTGGAGCCCTGAAACTTTGACTGCTTTGTCAAGGGGCGTATCCCTGTCTTTTTGCTGGTCAGCACGAGAGAACCGTAATCCATCAATGCGTTATGCCACTCTCGGCTTCTCCCGGGCGGTACTAACGCTTCAGCTTCCTGTTGCAATGCAGCCGGAGCAATATCTTCAGGAAGACCGAATTCATGAATCATAATTCTGCGAATATTGGTATCAACTGCAGCGGTATCAAAATTATCGGCAAACACAGGAATGGAACGACAGGTATACTCCCCAATACCGGGAAGGGTTTTCAGAATCGAAGGCTCGCCAGGAACTATTCCATCAAAAGAGTCCATAATGAGAACGGCACAACGCTGGAGTCTTAGCGCTCTTGAATTATAGCCAAGCCCGCTCCACAACGAGAGCACATCTTTAAGAGGAGCTGATGCAAGACGGGCAATATCAGGAAATTGATGCAGCCATGCCTCAAACCTCGGAACCACCCTTTCAGCCTGAGTCTGCTGCAGCATGATTTCGCTGATCATTACGGCATACCGGTCGGTCGTATTCCTCCAGGGAAATGACCTTCCATACAACCGGTAAAAATCTAAAATCTTCTCACGAAAAAGTTCAATAACCTGCTTTTTCAATTCGCTTACCCCTTAAAAGTAGTGATCGGCTGGAACGAGACCCTGACCCTTAATGCCATCCCTGCCAAAATACAATTTAAGCTGCATGCGGGCAACGGCCGCATTACAACATGAAGTCACACACCAGCATTAACCACTCGTCCCTCAGTACTCTTAACTCAGCACTTTATTTTTCAACACATTGCTTACCGACAAGGCCGCGCCGTTGCAGCTGACCGAGCACAAAATCTTTCAGCACTTCTGCGCAGGGGAGGCAATTGATCAGGTCTGCTCCGGTATATTTCCTATGAAAAGCTCAGGGATTTTACCTGTAACCTGTTTTATTTCTTTTATTTGATGTGATGTGAATATTTAGTAAATATCAAACTGATGAT
>Ga0073936_10011849_pt1 | contig 10496 bp, 6 predicted proteins | sample AliMusrvi5mmetaG_FD_87041 | JGI IMG/M metagenome (GOLD analysis project Ga0073936, IMG submission 87041) | Freshwater lake bacterial and archeal communities from Alinen Mustajarvi, Finland, to study Microbial Dark Matter (Phase II) - Alinen... | ecosystem: Environmental > Aquatic > Freshwater >... | reverse complement strand
GGGCGGGGCTGCTAGCGCCGGAAGCGGTTGCGCACGGCCAGGGCGAACAGGGTGAACTGCACGGCGATGAGGAACTGCCACGCCCCGCGCGCCACCTTAACCCAGCCGTCGCCGGGGATGTCCTTGGCAAAGGGGATGCTGGCCATGGTGGCGTTGGCGGCTGCGCTGCCCGGCAATTCGCTCCAGGCCCAGGGCTGCGGGGTGGCGTTGGCGAGGAAGGACAGGCCGAACAGGGCCAAGAGCCAGACCCCGGCGCGGACGGCGCGTTCGCCGAAGCCGGAGGTGGCCCAGTAGATGCCGGTGAGGGTGAGCTTGGGCAGATACGGTGGCAGCGCCAGGAGCTTGAGCCAGGCCCAGGCGCGGGCGTGCCACTTGGCTTCCCGGTCCTCAACGACTTCCAGCAGATCGTTGCTGCGCTCGTTGTTCAGCATCGCCTTCAGCTGCATCAACTTCTCGCGGAAGTGCCAGCGGGAGACTTGCAGTTGGTCGTGCTCCTCTGCGGCACGTTGCTTCATAGCGCGGTAGAGTTCCTCACAGGCCAAGGCTGTCTTCTCGCTGTTGCCATCAGACATCTCTAAGTTCAAACGTAAAGGCCAGCGGCAATTATTGAAAGATAATTATGGTATTTCAATTCGCGTAAAACGGAGATTCGCAAGAGACTCTTTTGTGAGCTCATGCATATGCACCATTTGATCGGATGTTTTGCATCCACTAAAGTTTGCAACCCCAGAAAATTTAACCTTAGTAAAAATTGCTCGGTTACGAAACAAAGATCCAATAAATATGGCATCACGGAAAAATGTAGAATCGTAGAAGTTAACCGAATATTCGAATGTAGAAAATACAAAAGATGCGTCACCGAAAAATTTTGCATCAGAAAACTTGGCCTCCCCGCCAAATACTGTATGAGTAAATGAGGCATTGCCGTTGAATGTAGTTGCAGAAAAGTTTATTGTAGGTAGTGGATTGTCTTTGTTGTACTGGAAAAAATAGATGTCGCCAGGGAATATTGTGCCTCGAAGATTGCAAATATCCCCTGTGCTGGAACTATTTGTCTTTGCCTTTACCTTAAGTATGAGTTGGAATACTCGTCTGTTAAATGAATCAAGAGATAGGCCCTTCTTGTCTTTTGGTGCGTGAAATACGCAATATTGCTTCCCCTCTTTGTGGTCGATATATATTGGCGGCTGTGGGTCTTTCCACTCGAAAAATTCTTCCTCACACTTGCAACACCCCATCACGTTCCCCCCTTTCCCCAACCTTCCCATATCCACTACCAAATACCACCCGCCCTGCAAAGGGCCAAATCGAGCCCAGGTGCCGCCCCCTTCCAAAGCGCAATCAATTGGCGTAAGCAAGCCGAACGTATGGTGCACCTGGAACATGTGAATTGCACACTGGGCGTAGCCCAGGCCCTGAAGGACGTCACGCTGCATGTGGAGCGCGGCGAGTTCGTGTTCTTGACCGGCCCTTCTGGCGCGGGCAAGACCACCCTTTTGCGCGTGCTCTACGGCGACCTGAAGCCCAAAACCGGCGCGGCGGACGTGGCCGGGGTGGACCTCATGCGCCTGCGCGGCTCCCAGTTGCCGGAGCTGCGGCGCAAGGTGGCCGTGGTCTTCCAGGACTTCAAGGTCCTGCCCGAGCGCAGCGTGTTCGAGAACATCGCCATCGCGCTGGAAGTGCGCGGGGTGTCGTCGGTGTCCATCGACAAGCGCGTGCGCGCCGTGATCCGCGCCCTTGACCTGGAGGAGCGCTCCTACGCGCCCTGCCGCCAGCTCTCCGGCGGCGAGCAGCAGCGCGTGGCCATCGCCCGCAGCATGGTCGTCAACCCGGAGCTGATCCTGGCCGACGAACCCACAGGCAACCTCGATTCCGACCTCTCGCGCCACCTGATCGAGCTGTTCAAGCAGTTCAACACGTACGGCACCACCATCATCATGGCCACGCACAACCGCGAGGTGCTGTCCTGGGCGCCGGAGGCCCGGCAGGTGCATCTTGTGCGCGGGCAGATCGTGCCGCCGGAGCCCGGCGCGCCCGGCTCCGTGCTGGACACCAAACCCATCATCGGGGGCCGCCTGTGAGCACCACCAAGCTCTTTCTGCGCGGCGTGGCCGACATGCGCCGCTTCCCCCTGCCGCAGCTGTGCACCCTGATTACGGTGTGCATGGTGGCCCTGCTTGCGGGCACGGGCCTGTTGATCCTGCACAACGTGCAGACCGAGGTGCTGCGCACCCAGGGCCAGGCGCGCTTCCAGATCTACTGGAAGGTGGGCGCGGACATGACCGCGGTGGAGGCCCAGTGGACGGACCTGAAGCGCGCGCCCGGCGTGGCCGAGGTGAGCACCTTCACCCCGCGCGCGGCCCTGTCCGAGCTGATGCGCGGGCTGGCGCCCAAGACCTCGGGCGGTGGGCTGGCGCAAAGCAATGTGGCGGCGAACGCCTCGGGCAATGCCTCTGCGGCTGCCGGGTCTCCGGGCGCCGGCGAAGACTTTTCCTGGCTGGAGGGCGACAACCCCCTGCCCGCCACGGCGCTGGTGAGCTTCAACATTCCCCCGGCCGAGGAGCCGGAGCCCTGGATGGGCCGCATGTACGCCCGGCTCAAGGCCCTCGACGGCGTGGAGCAGGTGACCTACAACCCGACCCAGCTGACCCTGGCCACGGGCTGGATAGCCCTGGTGCAAAAGGCGGCCCTGCCTGCGCTGGGCTTTTTCGCGCTGGTGGTGGGGCTGGTGGTGGGCAATACGCTGAAGCTGATGATGCTGGCCCGCAAGGACGAGGTTGAGATCCTCTCGCTTGTTGGCGCGCGCGCCTGGTTCATCCGCGCCCCGCTTTTCGCCAACGGCGTGGTGCAGGGGCTGCTGGGCAGCGTGCTGTCGCTGTTCTGCCTCAAGTTTTTGCAGTCCTGGCTGCGCAGCGTGCTCGACGTGCCTCCGCTGTTCCTCAAGGTCGAGTTCCTGCCCCTGACGCAGTGCGTGGCGCTGGTGCTCTGCACCACCTGCGTGGCCGGGCTGGCCAGCCTCATTGCCGCCAGGAAATAGGGCGCGGAAGTAGGCTGCACAGGCGCCCTCGCCGCAAAAAGTCACTTCCGCGCCGCCGGACTGGAACCGCCAGCGCATACATTTCGCCGTCCCCCCCCGGCGCAGAACCAATCAGGAGGAAGCCATGCCCGCCAGCAAGACCAGCAGGAAGATGACCGCCCGCAGCTCCAAGATGACCGGCGGCCTGGAAAAGGCCCCGCACCGCTCGCTGCTCTCGGCCCTGGGGCTGACGCATGAGGAGATGCGCCGCCCGCTCATCGGCATCGCCAACTCGGCCAACGAGATCATCCCCGGCCACATGCACCTGGACCGCATCGCCCAGGCCGTGAAGGACGGGGTGCGCATGGCCGGGGGCACGCCCATGGAGTTCCCGGTCATCGGCGTGTGCGACGGCCTGGCCATGAACCACGCGGGCATGCGCATGTCCTTGCCCAGCCGCGAGCTCATCGCTGACTCGGTCGAGATCATGGCCACGGCCCACCCCTTTGACGCCCTGGTGCTCGTGCCCAACTGCGACAAGGTGGTGCCGGGCATGCTCATGGCCGCGCTGCGGCTGAACATCCCCACGATAGTCGTGTCCGGCGGGCCGATGCTGGCGGGAGAGGTGCGCGGCAAGCGCGTGGACCTGATCAACGTTTTCGAGGCCGTGGGCCGGGTCAAGCTGGGGAAAATGGACGAGGCCGAGCTCTCCGAGCTGGAGGACAACGCCTGTCCGGGCTGCGGCTCCTGCGCGGGCATGTTCACGGCCAACTCCATGAACTGCCTGTCCGAGACCATCGGCCTGGCCCTGCCGGGCAACGGCACCATTCCGGCGGTGCACGCCGCGCGCATCCGCCTGGCCAAAGAGGCCGGCATGCAGATCATGGAGCTTTTGAAGCGCGACATCCGCCCGCGCGACATCGTGACCGAAAAAAGCGTGAAAAACGCCGTGACGCTCGACATGGCGCTCGGCTGCTCCACCAACACCGTGCTGCACCTGCCGGCCATCTTCCGCGAGGCCGGGCTGGACCTCGACCTGACCATCTTCGACGAGGTGAGCCGCAACACGCCGAACCTGTGCCGCCTGTCTCCTGCTGGTGCGCACTACATCCAGGACCTGCACGCCGCTGGCGGCATTCAGGCCGTCATGGCCGAGCTGGCGAGCGCCGGGCGCATCGAGACCGGGGCCATGACCTGCACGGGCAAGACCGTGGGCGAGAACCTGGCCGAGAACAAGTCCCGCGTGCGCGACTACGAGGTCATTCGGCCTGTGAACGAGCCCTACGCCCATGAGGGCGGCATCGCGGTGCTCATGGGCAACCTCGCGCCCCAGGGCGCGGTGGTCAAGCAGTCGGCCGTTGTCCCGGCCATGATGCGCACCACGGCCAAGGCCCGGCCCTACGACTCCGAGGAGGAGGCCTGTGCGGCCATCCTGGCCGGAGACATCAAGCCCGGCGACGCGGTGGTCATCCGCTACGAGGGGCCCAAGGGCGGCCCGGGCATGCGCGAAATGCTCACCCCCACCAGCACCATCATGGGCATGGGCCTGGGCGAGAGCGTGGCGCTGATCACCGACGGACGCTTTTCCGGCGGCTCGCGCGGGGCGGCCATCGGCCACGTCTCGCCCGAGGCGGCCAGCGGCGGCATGATCGGCCTGGTGCAGGATGGCGACCTGATCGAGATCGACATCCCCGGCCGCAGGCTGAACCTGCTGGTGGACGAGGCCGAGCTGGCCCGGCGCAAGGCCGTGTTCAAGCCCAAGCGCAAGAAGATCAACTCGCCGTTCCTCAAACGCTATGCCGCGCGGGTGAGCAGCGCAGCCCAGGGCGCTGTGCTGGAATAAAAGCAGAGCCTCCGGCGGCCAGGGCTCCGCTCCGGCCTCACCAGACGCGAAAGGCTCCTTCCAGCGCACAGGCGTTGGGAGGGGCCTTTTGCTTTGCAGGGCAGACCGCGATGCGAATCCCGCTGAGCAGCCCGGACCGGAAACCCCATTCCTGTCCTGACTGTGTGCGTGCAAGCCCCGCTCACCCACTCCCTCTTCGTTTCCCGATCACTTCCGCCCGCATCCATCCCGAAACTTCATTGCGCCCAGCCAAAACGCCTGGAAGACACCCAAACCCCCTGCCGAGCGCACACACTCTGTGCAAATATGACAATTATGAAAATGATGCCGACAGATTTAGCGTTCCTGACACATCTGGCAACGACACTTTTGCTGACACAATTCATAGATTTTCAATGAAATAAAATGGTTGTCAGTGATTGGCACGATTTGGCCCAGCTCTTGCTTTTGTAGTTGCCACAGCGAACGAAAACGCAGGCATCCTGACAAATGTGTAGCAGAGGCTGATAGGGCGTCTGTGCGGCCCGCCTGGGCAATCCGACAAGGGTGTTAGTCTGCGCAGGAAGCAAGGCTGGCTGGGTGGAACAGTGCATACAAAAGCGTATTTGACAAAATCGTAATGGCGTAGCCCGGCCGAGGCGTTCCATCGGCAGGGCGTTTCCCTGGACCTGAGAGGAAGGAGGATCCCTCAATGAATGCGGCGGATACTGCATTTGTGCTCATCTGCTCGGCCCTGGTCATGTTCATGACCCCGGGCCTGGCCCTGTTTTATGGCGGCATGGTGCGCAGCAAAAACGTGCTCGGCACCATCATGCAGAGTTTCATCCTGCTTGGTTTGGTCTCTGTGCTCTGGGCCGTGTGCGGCTACACCCTGGCCTTCGGAACGGATGTCGGCGGCTTCATCGGCGGCCTGGACTATCTGTTCATGAACGGCGTGGGCATGGTGCCCGGTCCCCCGGCGGACACCATCCCGCACCTGGCCTTCATGATCTCCCAGTGCATGTTCGCGGTGATCACGCCCGCGCTCATCACCGGCGCCTTTGCCGAGCGCATGCGCTTCGGCGGCTTTCTGGTCTTCAGCGCCCTGTGGCTGCTGCTGGTGTACTGTCCCATGGCCCACTGGGTCTGGGGCAAGGGCTGGATGGCCAGCATGGGCGCGCTGGACTTCGCGGGCGGCGCGGTGGTGCACATGAGTTCCGCCGCAGCGGCCCTGGCTGCGGTCATCGTGCTGGGCAAGCGCAAGGGCCACGGCCACACCCCGTTCATTCCCCACAACCTGCCCATGACCGTGCTCGGCGCGGGCATCCTGTGGTTCGGCTGGTTCGGCTTCAACGCGGGCTCCGCGCTCGCGGCAGACGGCTTCGCGGCCAACGCCTTCGTGACCACGCACATGGCCGCCGCAGCTGCGGCCCTGGCCTGGATCTTCATGGAGTGGCGGCACTCGGGCAAGGCCACGACGCTCGGCGCCGCCTCGGGCGCGGTTGCCGGGCTGGTGGCCATCACCCCGGCGGCGGGCTTTGTCACGGTCATGCCGGCCCTGCTCATCGGCCTGGGCGGCGGCGTGTTCTGCTTCCTTGGCGTGCTTTTGAAGAACAAGTTCGGCTACGACGACGCCCTGGACGTGGTGGGCGTGCACGGCGTGGGCGGCACCTGGGGCGCCATCGCCACCGGGCTGTTCGCCAGCATCAACAAGGCCACCGGGCTTTTCTATGGCAATCCGTCGCAGCTTTGGATACAGTTGGCCTCAGTGGCTGCCACCTGGGCCTTCTGCTTCGTGGCCAGCCTGATCCTCTTCAAGCTCGTGGACGCCACCATCGGCCTGCGCGCCAGCCAGGAAGAGGAAGAGCGCGGACTGGATCTCACGCAGCACAACGAGACCGGCTACCAGGCGTAGCCCCCACCCACGACAGAATAGACCCGAGGAGAGAAGGAGCCCGAACATGAAGAAAGTTGAAATCATCACCCGCACCTTCAAGCTCGACGACATCAAGGCCGCCCTGGGCGAGATCGGCGTCAAGGGCATGACCGTGAGCGAAGTCAAGGGCTTTGGCCGCCAGGGCGGCCACAAGGAAGTCTACCGCGGCGCGGAGTACCAGGTGGACTTCGTGGTCAAGGTCAAGATCGAGGTCGTGGTCGAGGACGCCCGCGTCACCGACGTGATCAACGCCGCCACCAAGGCCGCCCGCACCGGCCAGGTGGGCGACGGCAAGATCTTCGTCCTGCCCGTGGACGAGGTGGTGCGCATCCGCACCGGCGAGACCGGGGACGCAGCCGTCTAGGCGCCCCCGCCGCCGCCGAACGTAGTCCATGACCACGGAAAGCGAACACAGCGGACCGGTCCTGCCGCCTTCAGCGCTCGCGCTGCGGCAGGACCGGTCCAACCTGGCCGAGGCGGCCCGCAAGGGCGACCTCACCGGCTACCCGGCCGCCGCCGCGCAGCTCATGGACACCTATTTCCGGGAGCGCCTGGCCGAACTGGCCCCCCTGGGCACATCCCCAGGCGCTTCAACGTTCGGAGCCATAACGCCGGGAGTTCCCTCCCCTGGCGCTTCAACACCCGTGGCCAGCCCTGTCCCCGGTACCGAAGGCGGCAGCGCCCGTGCTGGCTCTTCTGGCCTTTCCGGCCCGGTCCTGACCCACACCGCCGGGTCCGCCGCAGGGCCAGAGGCCTTGTCGGGCGCTGTATCAAATGCTGGCCGGGGCAAGGCCGCTGCCGTTGCCGGGTCCAGCCCGCCCTTCGCCCTGGTGGCCGTGGGCGGCTATGGCCGCAGCGAGCTGTGCCCGGCTTCGGACGTGGACGTGCTGGTGCTCTACGAGGGCGCGGTGCCCGGAAGCGCGGAGGAGCTCTCGCGCGGGCTGTTCCACCCGCTCTGGGACCTCGGGCTGGACCTGGGGCACGGCGTGCGCGCCCTGAAGGACGGCCTGGCCCTGGCCCGGGAGGACACCCAGGTTCTGACCTCGCTGCTCGACATCAGGCTCATCGCGGGGGATGCGCAGGTGCTGGAGAGCTTCCGGCGCGAATTTTCGCAAAAGGTCCTGGCCTGCGCAGCGGAGCCCTTTGGCCAATGGGTGCTGGCGCACAATGTCCAGCGCCGCGCAGAGTACGGCGACTCCTCCGGCCTCTTGGAGCCGGACCTAAAGAACGGCCTGGGCGCATTGCGCGACGTGCACCAAATCCACTGGCTGCTGGGCCTGAAGAGCGGGATGGGCCAGAACTCCGGCCAATCCGTCGGCCAGTCCGTCGGCCAAGCAGTCGGCCAGCCCTTCACCCCCGGCGACCAGCCCTTCACCCCCGGCGACCACGCCATGCTGGCCCAGGACTACGCCTTTGTGCTGTCCGCGCGCACGGCCCTGCACCTGGCGGCGCGGCGCAAGACCGACCGCCTGTCCTTTGACTACCAGCCCCAGGTGGCGCGCGCCCTGGGCTTTGCCGGGGCCGAGCCCGAGGCCGGGCCGGAACATGGGCAAAACCCCGGCCAGGGCAATGTCCAGGCCAATGACCAGGCCAATGGACAGGCCAAGGACCAGGCCAGTGGACAAGATGACGGCCTGGCCACGGGACTGGCGGTGGAGGCCTTCCTCTCGCGCCTGCACCAGAGCATGACGCGCATCCGCTCCATGCGCCAGGCCTGCTGGCTGTGCGTCTTCCCTCCGTCCACGCCCGCCCCGGCCCTGCCGCCCGGTGCGCCGCAGGGCATCGTCGACACCCCCACGGGCGTGGCCTTTGCCGTTGCGGATCCGCCCCCGGGCCCGGAGCTTCTGCTGGCCCTGTACGTGGCCGCAGCCCAGGCCGCCCGGCCCGTGGCCTGGTCCGCCCTGCGCGCCACGCGCCTGGCCCTGGCCGACCCCCAGCCTGGGGTGAATATGCGCGCGGCCTGCGCCAGCCTGCCCGGCGTGCTGGCCGCCCTCATCGCCATTTTCCGCGCCAGCGGGCGCGACGCCGAAAGCTCACCCCTGTCCCTGATCTCGGAGCCGTGCAGGCCAAAGTCGGGCAGCGGCCTGGTGCGCGCCCTCAAGGGCTTCTTCGCGCCGTCCAGGGCCCCTGGCCTGGACCAGGAGCTGCCGCCGCCCAGCACCCCCAGCCTGTCCACGGCCCTGCAGTCCATGCTCGACACCGGGCTGCTGGCCGCCCTGGTGCCGGAATTCGCGCCGGTGGAGCACCTGGTCCAGTTCGACGACTTCCACATCCACCCCGTGGGCAAGCACACCCTGGAGGTGGTGCGCACCCTGGCCGCCCTGCGCGAGCCGGAACAGGCCAGCCAGGCCCCGGCAGACCCCCTGCTGGTTGAGCGCGCCCGGTCCCTGCCGCATTACGAGCGGCTGCTGCTGGCCGGGTTCGCCCACGACCTGGCCAAGCCCAACTGCGACCATTCCGGCGCGGGCGCGAGCCTGACCGAGGACCTGCTGCGCCGTCTGGGCGCGGACCAGGAAACCATCTCCGACGTGGCCTTTTTGGTGCGCGAGCATCTGCTCATCCCCAAAACCGCCACCCGGCGCGACCTGGCCGACGAGTCCGTATCCGCGCGGCTGGCCGAGGTCTGCGGCAGCGTCGACCGGCTGGACATGCTGCACCTGCTGGCCGTGGCCGATTCCAGCTCCACCGGCCCGCGCGCCTGGAACCCCTGGACCGCCTCGCTGTTCAGCGAGCTGACCCTGAAGGCCCGGCACCTTTTGACCAACGGCCCGCTGGCCGCGCCCCGCGCCGTGGAGCACAGCCGCCAGGTGCGCCAGGCCGCCCTGGCCCTGGCCGAGCAGCCGGTGCCGATCAGCTTATCCGGCCCGGCCAGCCCATCCGGTACGGCCAGCCCATCCAGCCCGCCGTCCGCCGCCGCGCCGCCCCTGGGCCTGGACTATGCCGAGAAGTGCCTGGAGCGCATGCCCGCCCGCGCCACCTTGGTGCTCGACGCGCCCACCCTGGTGCGGCACATGGACCTGGCCCGGCGCTTCCGCGCAAGCCTGGACGAGGACCTGGTGCGCAAGCCCTCGGGCAAGGCGGGCATCGGCGTGGTGGAGATCGAGGCCGTGGCGCTGCCCGGGGCCAGGGCCTTCCAGGTCAGCATGGCCGCCCTGGACCAGCCGGGGCTCTTTGCTGTCATGGCCGGGGTGCTGGCCCTGCACGACCTGAACATCCTCTCGGCCGAGGTGCTCACCTGGACCGGCCTGCCTCCCGCCAGCACGCACGGCGGCGGCAACGGCGCAGGCAACATGGCCCTGGACATGTTCGTGGTGCAGGAGCCGGCCGAGGGCTTGTACCTGGACGACCTCTGGGCCCGGGTGCGCCGCGCGGTGAGCTACACGCTTTTGGGCAAGCTTTCCCTGGAGTACCGCCTGGAGCAGAAGCGCGTGTCGCCCCTGTCCGTGCCCTCGCGCGCGCCCAAGGCCCGCAGCAAGGTCCGCGTGGACTTTGACGCCAGCGACTTCTACACCGTGGTCGAAATAGCCGCGCCCGACCGCCTGGGCCTGTTGCACGACTTGGCGCGGGCCCTGGCGTCCCTGCGGCTGGAGGTGCACCTGGCGCGCATCGCGACCTCCGCCGGGCGCATCCACGATTCCTTCTACGTGCGCAGCGAGGACGGCCAGAAGCTCAGCGACCCGGCCCAGGCCGAGGGCATCAAGAAGGCGCTTTTGGCCGCCGCC
>Ga0073936_10011842_pt1 | contig 10499 bp, 7 predicted proteins | sample AliMusrvi5mmetaG_FD_87041 | JGI IMG/M metagenome (GOLD analysis project Ga0073936, IMG submission 87041) | Freshwater lake bacterial and archeal communities from Alinen Mustajarvi, Finland, to study Microbial Dark Matter (Phase II) - Alinen... | ecosystem: Environmental > Aquatic > Freshwater >... | reverse complement strand
GTGGGTGTCCCGGACGACACAAAATTGACTCCCCATATATTTCCAGAACTAGAAGAGTAGTCCGTGGATTGTAGCGTGCTGACAATTTGGTCCGTGAAAGAGTAACCCGCCTTGCTCGCTCTGACCGTATATTGACTGTTGGAGGGGATTTTCGCGAGAGCATAGATCCCCTGCGCGTTGGTCGTTGCAGTATACGTCCCCCCACCGGAGCGGGTTGCGGTCACCGTCACCGCTGAACTCGGCGCCCCTACCACATCCGTGATACGGCCGCTGATGATCTCGCCCGTCCCAGTGGTCCAAACATTGTAAACGCACCCGGTAACGGACGTGAATGTGCCTTGGGTTGTATCAATGGTCGGCAGGTTATACCAAGCGGTGTCAGCCCCTCCCCAGCCAAGGTTCAGATGGTGGTAAAGCGTCGCTAAATTGTAACCGTACCCATCACAGACGATAGCATGCCCACCCGCTCCGCTGATGCTAAACAAAACAGGACAACCGGCATCTAGGTTCGGATTAACCATACCGTTCAGCCCGACCCCAATTGTTGCGATGCCATTCGCTCCAGAGACTGCATTGGAGTAATTAAAAGTTGTGCGAAGGGCAGTTTGAACAGCAAAAAAATTCGCACTGGAGCCGCCGTCTGCGGCGTCTCCATAGTTCATGCTGACAGCAATGCCCGCATCGGCACATAGCCCACCAATGGCCTGTAACTGTGAAACCGTGGCACCTGCGGAAGGATCCGGCACCATGTCACTCCAAGAATACGGTCCTCCAATGCCGTCTCCGCCACGCAGACTACGTGTCGAGTCTACTCCTTTTAGTTTAATGGGGAACGATGCTGTTCCAACACCGCTACCCGGAGTCTGCCAGTAGCGCATGAGTTGAGCCATAGCTGTTGCAACGCAGCCAGAATAATAGTTGCTGGCGGACCCGGCTGAGTTGGGAGGAGTAAAATAGTTGTAGCAGGCAGTTCCGTTTGGACTTCCGTCAACTGTGAGTTGATCCCATTTTGTATTAAGCAACGGAAACACGCGAACGTCTGCAACGGTCGCAATCGACGCCGCTCTAATCCCCGAGGCCGCCTGACCGAGGCTTTTGAGTTGATCCCACTTGCTCTTTGCTGATAAAGATGGGGAAGATCCTTTTGCTGCGTTGGCAGCGAAAACGACAACGCGCTTCAAGCTTGCGAGGCGTTGGGTCAAGTCGCTGCTGACAAGCGCACCTAGGGGATTGTTGCTCGATGGGTCGAAATTTCCGGTGACCGCGAAACCAATGATCGGTTCGATCTGGTCGTCCGCCGGGACAATGACGAAACCTTCGGGTGCCAAGTAAACCACATAGTAGAGCGGAGATCCTTGGGCATCATCAAATTCGTCCGCCTTTTTGATCTGCTGCCCCATTGCCGTTTTGAGAGGGGTCGGGTCGACGCTAAGCCAGCCTCGGACCGCTGCAATGGCCTGCTCCTTGCTCACGATAGCGCCGGACACATTCCGAAGAGGCGCGAGCATGAGAAACACAATGAAAAGCGCTCTCAGGGAAAAAATGGCCTTCCAAAAACCGAGGCGATCCGACGCCTGTTTGGTGGTTGTTACGGACGTGACTTTCATATTCCTGTACGGGAGGCGCAGTCTCTTGTGCCAATAGTCACATCCCGCGTCAAGCTATCCGTGGCGTAAGAAGCGGGGGTGTCAAAAGCATCGGAGCGCGAGGCGGTGATTGGGCGGTTGATGGAATTGCTGCGGGAGGAGCGGCTGCGGCGGAAGCTTTCTTTGAACGAGGTGGCAACCCGGTCCGGGCTGAGCCACACGATGGTTTCGCGGGTGGAGAAGCGGGAGAGGCTTCCGACCATCGACACGTTGCTGCGGATCACGGGGGCGCTGGAAGTCGATCTCGCCAATTTGCTCGGAAAGGCGGCAACCAAAGCGGGCGAGTGACAGAACGTCGAATCGGCATCTAGTAGCCGCTGGGATTCTTCAAGCAAGCGGCGGGACGCCTCTTCTACGATGCGGCCGTTGCTGAGGAGTCTGCCCGGAAAAGCGCTCCAGCTTATCCGTGGTAATCCGTGAAATCGGTGGTTCATATTCTTGCCGGTAGTCGGTTGATTTCTGAGGACGCGGCAATTCCTACCAGAAGGGCTGGGCTATGGCAGGCCGAATGGGCGGTTTTCTGTCTTTATCTTCCGACAACGTGACGCGGGTCACGGTTTTCGGTGTTTTGGCGGCTTCTTCCGGGAGGGCGAAGGCAGGAAGTGGATTCAGGATGGGGAAAGGGAAGCGGAAGGCGGAACAAGCATGACCGGTCGCATTGGGTCAGGTCGGGGGGTGAAAACCTCGGTGCCCGGATTATCGGGTGGCGAGTTCGGCACGAATCCACATCGGGTCTTTGCGGAGATCCAAAACCGCGAAAACCCGGATCTCGGTCCGGGTCTCGTCGTAGTAAATGCCGAAGGGAAATCTGCCCGAGAGCATCCGGTGAAACCCGAAGTGCACCGGGTGGATCCCATGAAAAAGACGGAGGCTTTCCAAATCGGAGAGCAGCGAGTCCACGAAGTAGTAGCCAAGGCCAAGATCCTGGGAATCGTAGAAGGTTCTGGCGAGGTCGAGATCGTCTGCCGCGTCCGTGAGGACGACGACGGGCTTCATGGATGGGGCGGGTTCAGCCGCGAGCGAAGTTCGGAAGCAGAAAGGAATCTGCCCTGTCCGGCAGCGACCTTGGCGCTCCGGGCGGCGAGAACATCCTGATGCCAGGAAGGAGACTCCAGAGAGTCGGCCGACCGTGAAATCGAGTTCCAGAGAAGTTCCATCGTTTGCAGGCGCTCGGCCACGCTCATGCGCTCGATGTCAGTTACGGCAATCACTAATTGAGTATAGCAGGTTCTGCAAAGGATGACAAGGAAACTGGAAGGCGGTTTTTCATTCCCAATGCAGGTCGGCACGGCAGCTATCCCTCCAGGGAATCATGCAGCTTTCGCAGGTGCGCCCCTCCTCGCCGGGTTCGATGCAGACGACTGGGCTGGTGGCGCTCCAACCGCTTGGGGAAGCGGACTTATTCGCCGACTTCGAGGCCCATCTGGCGGGCGGTGCCGCAGAGGGTGCGGAACGCGGCTTCCTCGCTGCGGGCGTTCATGTCCTTGAACTTGATCTTCACGATGTCCATGACCTGCTTTTTGGTGAGCTTTCCGACTTTCGTTTTGTTCGGCTCCTTCGATCCTGAAGCCAGGCCGGCGGCCTTTTTGAGGAGCACGGCGGCCGGCGGGGATTTGGTGATGAAGGTGAAGGTCTTGTCCTTGTAAACCGTGATGACCACCGGAAGGATGTCGCCCGCCTGCTTCTGCGTCGCCGCATTGAATTCTTTGCAGAAGGCCATGATGTTCACGCCCTGCTGACCGAGGGCCGGGCCGACCGGAGGAGCCGGATTGGCCTGCCCCGCAGGAATCTGCAACTTGATTTGTCCAACTATTTCTTTCGCCATAAGAGAGATCCGCTGGTTGAGCGGAAAAGGGGACAAGGAAATCACCCCACCCCACCGGAAGCAAGAACAATTTCCAGATTTTGCGCCGATCGGGCCCGCTCCGATCTACGGCATGATCGCGCAATGAACAAGAACCACGCGCCAAGCTCGCAATGCCAGCAAAGGACGATTCCCGCTCAAACGATCTTGAAATCCACCTGCTGCTTGAACATGTCCACCCGCGCCACGATCACCTCGACGGTCGCCCCGACCTGGTAAACTTTCTTCGTTTTGCGCCCGACGAGCCGGCCGCGCGCGGTGTCCAGAACGTAGAAATCGCCGTCGAGCGAGGAGACGTGCACGAGGCCGGACAATAGGAACTCTGGCAGCTCGACAAACATCCCGTAGTTTTTGACATCCAGGATCGTGGCCTTGAACGACTGCCCGGTCCGTTTGGCGACCTGAATCTGGAAATATTCGAGCTTTTTCAGGCGGACCGATTCCCGCTCCGCATCCGACGCCGTGCGCTCGGTCGTGGAAATGTGATCGGCGACGGTGGCGAGCGCGGAGGAATCCGGCCCGGATTTCGTAAGCCCGAGCATCCGTTCCAACCCGCGGTGGACGACCAGGTCGCTGTAGCGGCGGATCGGGCTCGTGAAGTGCGTGTAGTCGGGTTTCGCGAGCCCGTAGTGCCCGATCGGATCGGGAGAATAGCGGGCGCGCTTGAGGCTCTTGAGCAGCGCGATCTTGACGGCGGACTCGTGCGGTTGCCCGCGCAGCCCGGCCAGGAGTTTCTGGAGCTCGGGCCGGTGGGTGAGATCGCCCGCGCGAACCCCCTGCCCTGCCGCGAATTCGCGGAACTCGATCAGCTTGTCGGCGTCCGGCTTCTCGTGGATCCGGTAGAGCGCAGGCTGGTTCCGCAGTTTCAACTCGCGACCCACGAGCTCGTTCGCGAGGAGCATCATTTCCTCGATGAGCTGGTGCGAAATGTCGTTCTCGACCCGCTCGAGGCGGATCGGCGTTCCCTTGTCGTCGAGCCACACCTTGATTTCAGGAAAATCGAGGTCCAGCGACCCGGCGGCGAAACGTTTCTTGCGGAGGAGCGACGCCAGCTCCCAGGCGACATGGACCCTTTCGGCCAGCGCATCCCCGCCGGCGGGCTTCTTGAGGATTTCAAACGCCTGCTTGTAGGTCAGCCGGGCTGCGCTTTTGATGACGGATTTCGCGAAGCGGACGGAGTGGACTTTCCCCTGCTTGTCCACTTCGGCAAACACCGAAAACGCCAGCCGTTCGACTCCGGGCTTGAGGCTGCAGATCCCGTTGCTCAGCGCCTCGGGAAGCATCGGGATCACGCGGTCCGCGAGATAAACGCTGTTCCCTCGGGCATGCGCCTCGCGGTCGAGCGTGGTCTTCGGCCGCACGTAATGCGAGACATCCGCGATGTGGATGCCCAGCCTCCAGCCGGAGGCCGTCCGCTCGACGTCGATCGCGTCATCGAAATCCTTCGCGTCGTCGGGATCAATCGTGAAGATGAATTTCCCGCGCAGGTCGTCGCGCTTTCCGGCCTCGCGCAAATCCACCTCGGGCGAAACCCGCCCCGCCTCCTGCAAAACGGCGGGCGGAAAATCGGTCGGGAGCTGGTGCTTGCGGATGATCGAGAGCATGTCCACGCCGGGCTTCCCGACTGGCCCGAGCACTTCGATGATGTGACCCTCCGGGTTGACATGGCGCGACGGCCACGAATCCAGGTGGGCGACTACTTTGTCGCCGATATTCGCCTGCAGCGGCGGGACCGGCGCCTGCAGGTAGAGGTTGTGGATAAACCGCGGGTCGTCCGCGACAAGGTAGAAAAAGTTTTTCGACTTCTGGAGCGTGCCGACAATCGTCTCGTTCGCCCGGTTGAGAATCCTGATCACCCGCCCCTCGTGAACCGCCTCGGCACCCGGACGCCGCCCCGCAGCGCGCTCGACAGAAACGCGGGCGACAACCCGGTCCCCGTGCATCGCCGTAAAAGAATTTTCCGGGCTGATGAAGAGATCCGGCGCTCCGGTCTTCTCGCTCAAAACATGCGCTGTCCCGCTCGCATGGAACTGGATGTTTCCCGTAAATAGATCCGCCGCCTGCGGGATGATAAACCGGTCCTTCCGGATCCTCGCGACGTCTCCCGCGAGTTCCATGTCCCGCAAAAGCCCCAGCAGCTTCGTGCGCATCTCCGGAGCGAGATTCAACGCTTGCGAGATCTCGGCCTTGTCCAGCGGACGCTCGGCCAGCAGCCGGAGGATGTCCTGCTTGAGGGTGTGCTGGCTCCCCTCGCCTCCATCGGAGCGTGGGCGTCCCGCCCGCTTACTCTCCATGCGGGCAAGATGCCCGCGCTCCTGTCGGTTGGAACTATCCGCGACACCCTTCTTCAGATTCGACGGCGGGACATTCCCTTGCTGTGCGGCTTTCCGGGGCAGAACTTCCCCCCGCTGCGGATTCCGAGACCTTTCGAGCGCCTTCCCGGCCTTTCCTTCCGCATTCAACGATGCGCTGCCTCGAGGGTGTTCCGCTTTCCGACCTCCGCTTTCCGGCCTCCGCTTTCCCCTCCGACGCCTAGATTGTTGCCGTTCTGTTCCGGAACCCGACTTTGCAGACTGCCCCCCTGTTTGTTTCCCGCCACGAGGGCTCTGGTGTTTCACAACCCCACCCATCGCCTCTCGGCAGGCCGTTGGCAAGAAATTGCTTGCCGATGACGCCTATCCAATGCAACTTGTCCCGGCTGGTTTGGACAGGAAACCGGCAGTCATCACCATGAACAAAACTCCCCGAGTCCCGGAAAAATCGGCGTTCACGCTCATCGAACTTCTGGTTGTCATCGCCATTATCGGAATCCTCATGTCGCTCCTGTTCCCCGCCGTCAACTCCGCCATCGACGCCGCCAAAAAAGCCCAGGCCAAAAACGACGTCACCCAGATCGCCACCGCGGTCACGGCTTATTACACGGAATATGGAAAACTCCCTCCGAACGGGATGGATGGCACCTCGCCGACAGCCGACGCGGCATACAACGTAGACGCCAATAATGCAATCATCGGCACGCTGATGGGAACCAACACAACTTGCAACCCGCGACAAATCGTCTTCATGGAAGTCTCCGACGTCAGCACGAAAAAGGGGAAAAGTGGATTGTCAAACGGCACCTTCATCGATCCATGGGGGAATCTTTACTATATCGCGCTCGACTACGCTTACAACAACCACCTTGACGTATCGACGAACGGCACGACGACAACAAACTTGAACGTGATGAAGACCGTTGGCGTGTGGAACCTTACCACCAACAGCCGTCGTCAGGTTCGGTCTTGGGAGTAACTTTTACGCGGGTGTAGTTCAATGGTAGAACGGCAGCTTCCCAAGCTGCATACGAGGGTTCGATTCCCTTCACCCGCTCCATTTATTATCAACGACTTACGAAAGAGTGCAGCAAATTTGCAGCAAGTGGCCCTGTTTTGAAGAGGTTTTCAGCCGGAAACGTGGGAGCGGGGAAGCGGCCATCTGCCCCCCAAGAAAAGAATCATCCCCGAAGAAAAGAATTCCTGTCTGATAAGCTGAAAGAACCAATTTGGAAGCTCCCCCCGAACGCCCCTGCGGCGAGCAGTGCGGGGGATTGGGGGGCGCACGGCCCCCCATCAGACCGGTTGCCTTCTTGCCTGAAACTGGCGTCAAACGCGCCGGAAACTCTCTCCGCCAGAACGCGCAGAGCATACGGATGCTTGGAATAATGGATGCGAGGCAATGGCCTGGCATCCCCCTTTCAAGAAGTGGGGAAGCCGCCAAGAGGACATCTCCATCCCGCTCCGATCGCCTCGCGTTCCTCACACAGTCTTGCGGACCAGCGGTGGTGGCGAACTCAAGCCCGATGCGCTAAGCGAACCGAGGATCAATGAAACACCGGAAAGCCCGGGACGGCCCAAGGCGGCACCGCTTCTGTCCGTCCTATTTTTGCAAGGGATTGCCAAATCTCTTCAACACATCCTGGACTCGTTTCTCGGCATCCTTCTGGGACACGCCAGAGGTTTCGCACAGCGCGTTGAAGGCAACGCGCTGCTCCATCAGAAACTTCGAGACATCGGTTTCATAAAACAGCATCTTGGTTCGCTGTTTGACGGCGTCTGTTATCGCGGCCGCGTTATCGAAAATGCTGAGAGCGACCACCTGGATCCAAAGGCTCTCTATTGACGCGTAGTAGATCCAAGGGATCTCGTGCTTGCTAGCCTGCTGGATGTAGCGCCGGAATTCGAGGATCTGAAAAAGCTCGCGCTGGTCGTCGTCGTATCCTTCTACGATGAAGGTCATCTCGCCCATTGCGCACCGGCAAAGCGGTTTTTTGTTCGCGCCCCGCAAATCTTGGACGATACGATCGATGAGGCAGTTTTCGATTTCGTACCGGGTGATCTGATAGATGACGGACGTGCCCTCCGTGGCTTTGTCACCGGGAGTCGAGTGTAAGACGGCAAAGACTGATCTGAGTGTATTCATGGTGTTCTTCCATCGGCCTGTTCCCTGTCGCTAGACGGGTTTGGTTTGTTCCGTAACGTGGAGTCGTTTCCGCCGCTATCGTGATTGTAAGCCTCTGGATTTCCGCCATATTTTTTCGATCTGACATTCGCCCCCAGCGAAAGCGGTAGAATGAGACGTTTTCCCTAGGCTGAACCTCAGCCCAAGCAGCCTCTGGTGTTCCCGGCCCGCGATGGATGCGGGGGGGGACGCCGGCGCATGTTCAGCCCAGATGAGCGCGTGTGCGCCACTCCCGTCGGACGAGAGTCGATCAGTCCGCCACCCGCCTCAAAGTTGAGGCGTTTGGCACCCCTGACCTCTTGCGGTAGACAGGAGCCAAGATGGCGATCTCGCGTTCCGCGAGCTATTCCACAGCGCAGTGCCCTGCGGCAATTTTTTTGCAAACACATGGACGAGCCCAAAAGGGCCGTCCGTGTTTTTCTTTGGAACCGTTAAGGTTTTTGAACTGAAAACGGAATGATACCGGGATTGGGGGAGAAAGTTTGGGGATTGATGTGGTCTGTATATATAGGCGTATCCCGATATCCTGACATTTATTTGTCGAGCCAGATCATCCTTGCCCTTTTATCTTTGGGGCACTTCTTTTGCTTGATCTGCTTGTCCTCCTTCATCCACTTGCCGATATCCTTTGCGACGGTATCCGTTTCGATCCCGTGATTTTTTGCTAGGATTCGGATAACGTCGCTCTTTCGAATTTCGCCCGCGGCGGCCCGCAGGTTCTCGTAGAAATCATTTTTTATGGCTTGCCTGCTTTGCTCTTCCGCAGGGCGGAAGATCCGTTCGTCCCCCACTTCGAGGTCGAGATCCTCGAGGCTGACATTGCGGGCCTCCATGATCAGTTTCATCTTGGCTCCCCCTCCCGCCCCTCCCGCGCTGCTGGCGAGCCCGAGAATCACGTCGGCTTCTCCTCGGATCGCGCTTCCCCCGCGAATTTCAGCCGCTGTGAGATTCTGCGCGCTGTCGGTGATGTTCATCGCGGTCTTGCGGGCGTGGTGAACGATCATGTGAGCGATGGGGTCGCCCTCCTTCTGGCACACGTTGCGGACTTCCGTGAGAACATGCTGGATCGCGTTGTTCTCCTTTTCGTCCACGCCGTGCAGTTTTGCTAGCGTGTCGAAAACAATGAAATCCGGGGAGTGCTCGGCGATGAGTTTTGCGAGGGCCTTCTTCTGGCTGGAGATGTTGGCGCTCCGGGGGCTGACGGAAAAAAGGAGGTGGTCTTTGATCTGCTCGTCGAAATGGCTCACCAGGTCGGGCTCGCTCAGCTCTTCCTTCGGCTGAATGAGGAATTTGGAAATCCGTCGGGCGAACACGCGTTCCCCCATCTCGAAATTGATGTAGAGGACTTTCCTTCTCTGCTTCACCTCCCATTTGAGGAACGGCCTCCCCGTGGCGAGGGCGCAGGCCAACTGTATGGCGAGAAACGTTTTCCCGACCTTCGGTTGGCCGTAAAGAAGAACTTGGTCTCCTAGCTCGATCAACCCCTCGACCAGAAAATCGGGCGGCTTGGTCAACCCGATGTATAGGCTCCGGACGATCTTGAACTCGACGTCTTTTTCATCGCTTCCGTCGGTGGATTTGCTCATCGCCCCGATTCCAAGACGAAAGCGCTCCGGAATGCAATTTCTCTTTCCGGATTCCAAGCCCTCCGAGCACCTCGACGGCCTCTCTCTAATCGAGCGAAGCCCACTTGCCGGCGATGGCGCTTCAGGGCAAGCGTCCCTATCGAAGAAAAATACTCATCCCAGCAAACCGCAAAGAACCAATTTGAAAGTTCCCCCCGAACGCCCCTGCGGCGAGCAGTGCGGGGGCTTGGGGGCGCAAAACCCCCATCAAACTGGTCAGGTCTTCCTGCCAGAAACTGTGGTAACTGCGCCGGGGACGTTCTCTGGGTCAGAGATGTGGTTCAACGGAACCGCGTTCTTCAAACGGAGCTTCGATCTCAAAAAATCAAAGGTGACCTGATCCCGGAATCCGCCCCCGAGGAGATCATCTGCGAACTCCAAGCCCTGTTCGCCCGCCACCGGATCAATTTTGAATTCCTTCAGCTTTCAGCTTTCCTGTTTCAGCTTTTTCTTCCCGTGGTGCCGGTCGCGGCGAGCGTGAAGACGAAGCTCGGGAGGGGCGGCTCAGCGGAAGAGTGAGAGGGAGAGGTTTCTAAAACCGACTGAGTGTAGCCGAACGGGAGATCCTGGTCGTAGCCCAAGTTTCTTATGACATGGGGCGATTTTGCCAAAAACCGGCAGATTTAGCCTTATGTGAATTCATAAGTCGTTGATAATCAGATATAGTAATTTTCAAAATCAAAATGTAGTGCCTAATTCGTATATCCGGCTCTTGATTTTTTCCACACGGGTGCCATGATTGCCCCGATGTATTTTCGCACCAAGACCGTCAAGGGCACGGCCCTCGTCCAGCTCGTGGAATCCTACCGCAACGCGGAGGGCGATCCACGCCAGCGGGTGGTGGTTTCCCTTGGAGACGCCAGCGTG
>Ga0073936_10011836_pt1 | contig 10501 bp, 9 predicted proteins | sample AliMusrvi5mmetaG_FD_87041 | JGI IMG/M metagenome (GOLD analysis project Ga0073936, IMG submission 87041) | Freshwater lake bacterial and archeal communities from Alinen Mustajarvi, Finland, to study Microbial Dark Matter (Phase II) - Alinen... | ecosystem: Environmental > Aquatic > Freshwater >... | reverse complement strand
CCTATTTGGGATACAGTCCGACAGTCCTTATTGTTCCTGACTCACTAAAATCTGAAGAGTATGTTATGGGGGTTTTTATGCGGGAGCAGGCTGTAAAATTAGCCGAAATAATTATTTTACGAAGAATAGGTTCATCCTCCATGATGATTACTCAGGTAAAAACGGATCAACAGACCATGAATATTGCACAAAACAATGTTGATAAAGCTGTAGTTGAAGGTTTAACCCAGGCGCCCAAAGTATACGACGCAGATATGAATACGCGACAAACGATGCGAACCATTCAAATGCGCAATGAATATAATGGGATGCTGGTTACCCCTGAAAACGCAGTCGGATTATCTACCATGAACTACAAAACATTCAATGTGGTCTACGGGACACCGATTGTCTCTCCTGGTAAAATCTCACGGGAGATGATTTCAAATAATGAAAGTTCGCTGTTGCTAAAGCATTTTGAAGCTTTTCAAAAGTCGCTACCCATACCTGAAGCCGCAGATACAATTGTGAAAAATTTGAGGTAAACCCAAGAATAGGAGATCAGGAAATTAGGCTATTAGACTTATAGGCTATCAGGCAAAAATCTGACAGATTTATAACCATCAGGGACTAATGCCTGACAAACAACGCCTTAAGAATATGCCAGACCATCCCCGGGTTTTCTTTAAGCCTACGTGTTGAATATCCAAACCATTGCTTTCCATATGGTACATACACCCTGAGTCGATGGCCTTTTGCAATGATAGACCTCCTCAATTGAGGCGTTACTCCAAATAGCATCTGGAATTCGTACTTATCTTTCGGTATTTTCAGCTCATCGATTAGTTCATAAGACTTATCAATCAGATATTTGTCATGAGTTGCAATTCCTGCATAGATTCCGTTTGTAAGCATAAATCGCAAATCTTCGAGATAATGATCCCTGATCTCCTGGTGCCCCTTGTATGCTACATGAATCGGCTCTATATAAATCCCTTTGCAAAGTCTGAAATTCAGGGGAGCCGAAGCGGTATTTAAATCCATAAGACTTTTAACATCATCGAGTGTTCTGCGCATATAGGCCTGAACGACCAATCCGACCCTGGCAGGAAATTCTTTTTTTAACCGTCTGAAAAGTTCAATTTCAATAGAGGTACATTCTGAATCCTCCATGTCAATCCGGATCGAAGTGTCGCATTTATCGGCCACATCAACCACTTCCCGAAGATTTCTGTAGCACGATTCCTGATCAATAAGGAGTCCGAACATGGATGGTTTAACCGAAAAATTACCGTCAACCCGTTCGAATGTGAACCTTTCAATCAAATCGATATATTGCTCTTTGTAATGTTCCGCCTCCTGCAGATTTTTGACGTATTCTCCAAGTAAGTCGACAGTGACCAACGCCCCTTCGATGTTCAACTTACGCGATTCTGAAAGCGCATCGTTAATATATTGACCTGATATATAGCGTTTTGAAAAAATCCAAACGAGCCTTTCAGGGAAGTATGGAAGCATTTTTGCAATTAATTGATTAATCATTTTTTCAGCCGATTTGCTTATGTTTTATTTTCCGGTAATGGGATTAAAAGTAGAGCGAGGAATCGTACTGATCTATGATGTTTATCAATACAAAAGATCAATTTAAATGATTTTTCTCAGCCAAATATTCAACTGAAACAAATATTGACAGAGTTGCTTTTACGTCGAGTTTTCAATTATATTTGTACCTCAAAATATTTGAGGAGAAAGAAACATAAATGCTTTATATGAAGAACTCAACAGTTGTTAATATCGTTTTGGGACTTGCAGTGGCAGGTCTTTATATTATCTACTTTAGTGGAAACCATAAGGACAAATCAACCCCGCCAAGTAATTCAAATGGGACAAACAATCCGTTATCCATAGCTTATGTGAAAATGGATTCAATGCTCTTCACCTATGAACTTGCAAAAAAATTAAACGGCGAATTTGCTGAGAAAAAAGAGACATTCAGGAAAGAATACACCGATAAGCGGATGAAATTCGAAAGGGATGCAGCCTCATTCCAGGAGAAAGTTCAGCGCGGTGGTTTTTTAACCGAGGAACGGGCAAAACAGGAGCAGGAGCGCCTTGTAGGTCTTCAGCAGGAAATTCAAAAGCTTGATTATGATCTCACACAGAAATTATCTGAAATGCAGGCGCAGATTAATCAGCAAATTGTGGATAGCATCTCCTCTTATCTGAAGAGTTTTAATGCAGTAAAAAAATACGACCTGATACTCAATAGTCAAAGCATGCTTGAAGGTTCAGCCCAGTTCAATATTACAAAAGAGGTTACCCAGGGGCTGAATGACCGGTTCAAATCGTTGTCACGGTAAACGGATAAACCTTATCTGTTTGGCTGAGTGGTGGGTGAAAGGAAACGAGTTGACGAAGTGAAGTTTTGTTATGAATATTTTTCAGCGGTACATCAACCAGCAAAACAATCAATATGTTCAATATCTGGACCGACCGGCAACAAAAAGCACTATTTTTGTTGTTATACCCTGCTATGACGAACCGGATATCGTAACTACGCTTAATTCACTTGCCAATTCCATTCCACCTAAGGGGTCAGTGACTGTTTTAATTGTAGTCAATGATGCCGAAAATTCTGCTCCAAAGGTTGTGGAGAGAAATATTCTGACCCTTAAATCAATCACAGAATGGCGTTCTCTTCAACCAGATGTTTATTTTCAGGTGCAGCTTTTATATGCCCATGCACTTCCATCAAAATGGGCAGGGGTAGGATGGGCGCGTAAGCTGGGAATGGATGAAGCGGTCCGTCAAATCGCCAATAATGGCTTTTCAGATGGGATTATAGTCTCTCTCGATGCCGATTGTACCGTATCATCCAATTACCTTCATGCTATTGAAGGTGCATTTAATCAAAATCCGAAAACCAATTTTTTCCTTATAAACTTCGAACACCCCCTTGACGCCTGTGCGTTGGATGCCTCAATCCGGGAGGGTATTATCCGGTATGAGCTTCACATGCGATATTACAGAAATGCACTGCAATGGAGCGGATATCCACATGCAATACACACTGTTGGCTCGAGTTTTGCATTAAAAGCCTCCGCCTATGTCAAACAGGGGGGAATGAACCGGAGAAAGGCTGGTGAAGACTTCTATTTTTTACATAAGCTCATACTGCTTGATCATTATGGAAATATTCATAATGCCACAGTCTATCCGGCATCCCGTATATCTGACAGGGTTCCGTTTGGTACCGGTGCCGCCCTGAAAAAGTGGGAAGAAGGAAGTCCTGAGTTGAATACCACCTATTCACTCGAAGCTTTTTGTCATTTGAAGCCTTTATTTAATTCGGTTTCGGCATATTGGTCAATGGAGAATGCAGAATTAGAGAATTCCCTCACCAAATTTCATCCAATTCTTCAATTTTTTTGCAATACTTCACTGTTGATCAGCCAGCTAATAGAACTTAGGAGTAATTGTTCAAATGCCCGCGTATTTATCCGACGGTTTTTCCACCAGTTCAATGCATTTTGGATTCTAAAATACCTCAATTTTGCGCACGAAAATTCGCTGACCCGTAATGAACTAAGCTCAGAGAGCCGAAAACTGCTGTATAACCTTGGGATTGAAACAGATCAGGATTCATCACTTGAAGAACTCCTTCGGATTTACAGGAAACTGGATAGGGAAATAACGAATAATAGCGACAGTCAATGCTAATTAATCCTAAATCCAGGTTTTAAAGTTTCCGAAGGTGCTATAATTTAAAATTGACCTATCTGCCTGCTTTATTCCCCTTTTATTTGAAAAAATCCAATATTTGACCATTTTGAAACAATTCTGAAATAATAGGATGCTATATTTGCAAATTATTTTTTAACAATGGATTTAAATTTAAATCAATCATCCTCGGGAATAGTTATGCGGAATAGTCTCAGTTTTCTAATCCCATATCTCTTTATTTCTGCTGTAATTATCGCTCTTTTAGTAAGCTATGGTAATACCGAGCTATTTCTGCATATTAATAGTTACCATTCTGCATTTGGTGATTTTCTCTTTTTCTACCTCACCAATTTAGGTGACGGGGTCGTTGCAGCTTTACTCATCCTTGTATTACTATGGATTTCCTTTCGGGAAGCACTGACTTTCCTTTTAATAACTCTGGCCATAACCATTATTGTCAATATATTAAAAGATCATATTTTCCCTGAACTGGATCGCCCTGCCTCCTATTTCAGTGGGTTGGAGGTGCTGCACCTTGTACCTGGCTACGACCCGCCGACACTAAGTACCTTTCCATCAGGCCATACTGCTACAGCCTTTAGTGTTGGTCTTTACCTTTCATTTCTAATTAAAAACCGTGCAGTAAAATTTTTGTTATTCGTTTTAGCCGTTGGAGTTGGATATTCCAGAATGTATCTTGCCGCCCATTTCCCGCTCGACGTACTGGCAGGAGCAGCCATCGGTGTGTTTACAACCTTAATATGTTTTGATATTGGCCGGTTGTTTAAAAGTGAATGGATAGACAAAAAGATTCTTTACATGCCTAAAATTTTCGCCAGAGAAAAAATTGTATGATTAAAAATATCCCGTTAGAAACACGTTTAAGGGTTTTAATAGTGTTTATAGGTCTGCTCTTATTTTTACCCTTTAATGGATTAATTCATTTATTCGATTGGGATGAAATCAATTTTGCAGAGTCGGCGCGTGAGATGCTGGTTTCCGGTAATTACAATACGGTAAGCATCAACTTTGTCCCTTTTTGGGAAAAACCACCACTTTTTATATGGATGCAGGTGATAAGCATGAAATTCTTTGGGATTAATGAATTTGCAGCCCGGTTTCCCAATGCAATTTGTGGTGTTGTGACGTTGTTACTCCTTTTTGAAATTGGAAAACGTTTAAGAGACTACAAGTTTGGATTAGTCTGGGCACTCGCATACGGAGGATCCATTTTACCCTTTTTATACTTTAAATCAGGTATTATAGACCCCTGGTTCAACCTTTTTATCTTCTCTTCGCTCTATTTTGCTTTCCTCTATTTCAAACAACGGGAACTAAACCACAGTGGTTATTTCAAGGTAATCCTCTCTGCCGCGATCCTTGGCCTGGCCGTTTTAACCAAAGGACCGGTAGCAATAATATTATTCGGAGCTTCACTCTTGATCTTCGTACTACTGACAGGTAAACTAAAACTTGTAAGGTGGGTTGATATCCTAATATTCACCGTGGTTTTAATCCTTTCTGGAGGGGCTTATCATATTTATCAGTTATTGGCCGGGAATTCACAACTGGTATACGATTTTTTTAAATATCAGATTCGGCTGATGAAAACGGAGGATGCCGGACACGGCGGAAGTATTTTGTACCATCCAATAGTCTTGTTTATAGGTGTATTCCCGGCATCAATTTTCGCCCTTAAGGTATTCTTCAAAAAAGAGCCTTTAAACGACGATTTCCGCAGGCTAATGATCATCCTCTTTTTAGTTGTTTTGATTATCTTTTCATTGGTTCAGACCAAGATTGTCCATTACAGCTCACTTTGCTATTTCCCGCTTAGCTATCTGGCGGCCGTTTCGATCTATGAAATATGCTTTAACGGAGCTACCCTAGGGAGAGTGAGTAAGATCCTTCTGCTGGTTGTAGGTATTTTTTATACACTGATTCCAGGACTTCTTCAGTTGGTTGCCACTGTTATTCCGCCCGATATTTTAAAACGGTTTATCCATGATGACTTTGCAATTGCCTGCATAGACCGAACAATTACCTGGAGCGGGATTGAGTTCCTAATTGGTATATTTTTTGGAGCAGCGCTTCTGTTTGCCGTACTTTACTGGAAGGGGATCAGGCAAATGATCACAATTTTAGTGAGTAGTGTGTTGTTTGTTTTTATGCTTATGATATTTATTGTACCAAAGATTGAGAAATATTCTCAGGGACCGGCAATTACATTTATTCAACGATTTAAAGACAAGCCTGTTTGGGTTTCCACACTTGGCTATTTCAGTTATGCCCCGTTCTTCTACTCAAATAAAATGGCAAGATCCTGCCAGGATTGTAACGAAGAGGAGTTCCTTCTGCATGGCACCACTGACCGTGATGTTTATTTTGTGACAAAAACCACTGCTTTGCAATTGATTACCGATCAAAATCCACAGCTTGATATTATTGAGAAAAAAGGTGGATTTGTTTTGCTTAAAAGAAATGATAAAAAGATAATACATGATACTAAATAAGACTGTTGCTGTTGTAATGCCGGCGTATAATGCCGAGGAGACACTCGAGATGACCCTCAATGAGGTACCGCGTGATATTGTTGATTATGTGATTCTTGTTGACGATAACAGTAATGATGAAACCTCTGCCGTGGCATCGAAACTCAATATTCAGTATGTGATCAGACACGACCGGAATAAAGGGTATGGCGGAAATCAAAAGACCTGTTACAACAAGGCCCTTGAGATCAATGCGGACATTGTAGTGATGCTACATCCTGATTATCAATATACTCCCAAACTAATACACTCGATGTGCTATTTGATAGCAAATGGTGTATATCCGGTAGTTTTCGGAAGCCGGATTCTGGGGGTGGGTGCCCTAAGGGGGGGAATGCCGCTCTATAAATATGTTGCAAACAGATTCCTCACGCTGTTTCAAAACTTCATTCTGGGTCAGAAATTATCGGAATACCACACGGGCTACCGTGCCTTCAGCACCGATGTTTTGCGCAAGATCAACTATGAAAAAAATTCGGACGATTTTATTTTCGACAATGAGTTTATTGCCCAGATTTTTAGCGCCGGTTTCGAAATAGCGGAGATCACCTGCCCTACCCGCTATTTTGAAGAAGCCTCTTCAATAAGTTTTCTCAGGAGTGTAAAATATGGTCTTGGAGTTTTAAAAGTGACAGTAAGGTATCGCCTTCACAAGTGGAAAATACTCAATTACAGCCTTTTAAAAAACTAATATCCTCAGGCATTCCACGACAACCCTGATTTTGGGTACAAAAAAGAGGGTCTCTCAATTCATGAGAAACCCTCTTTTTTATTTATGTTTGAGAAGTCTAAAGACCTATTCAATAGTAACTAAGAGCGTATTTTTAGGGACTCTGTCACCTTTTGCAACGTCGATAGATTTGATTACACCGTCAAATGGCATCTCAACTTTTGTATACATCTTCATTGCATCGAGTGTCAGAATTGCCTGGCCTGCCTTCATCTCCTGTCCCACAGCAGCGAATATTTCAATCACCGAGCCCGGGATAATGGAACGGACCTCTTTGGGATCTAATGCCTGCCATTTTTTACGCCTGTCATACTTCGTAGTTGTCAGAGTCAGGTATCTTGCACTGTTTACGACGAAAATCTGATAATTCGGATTGTTTTCTTCCATAATTTAATTTTTTACCGAAATTGGGATCAAAACGGTGGGATACCATGTTTGCGTGCCGGACGCTGATCCACCTTACTTGCAGAGACTTCGAGTGAATGAATCAGTCGGGCCCTGGTTTCAGCAGGTTCGATCACCTCGTCAATATAACCTTTTGAGGCTGCAACGAATGGATTTGCAAACTTATCTTTATACTCCTGTATTTTTTGTTTGCGCATTTCCGCCGGATTTTCAGCCTCATCGATCTCTTTTTTAAACACGATATTTGCAGCTCCTTCAGGACCCATAACGGCGATTTCAGCTGTTGGCCATGCAAAAACGAAATCCGCGCCCAGGTGACGAGAGTTCATTGCGATGTATCCACCACCATACGCTTTACGTATAATTACGGTTACCTTAGGTACAGTTGCTTCGCTGTAGGCATAAAGCAGTTTGGCTCCGTGCCGGATCACACCGGCATGCTCCTGATCAACGCCAGGTAAGTATCCGGGCATATCTTCAAGGGTAACAATGGGGATATTGAAAGCATCGCAGTAACGGATAAAGCGGGCAGCCTTATCGGAACTGTCGCAATCCAGTACACCGGCGAGGTACATCGGTTGGTTAGCCACAAATCCAATGGTATTACCCTGAATACGGCCAAATCCAATCACAATATTCCGCGCAAAATATTCCATGATTTCGAAAAAATCGGAACCATCGGTAACTGCTTTAATAATATCGCGGATATCATACGGATGGTGGGGGTCAACAGGGACAATCTCTTCGATACTTCTTTTCGACAGTGGTTCCTGTACCGGAAACTTTAACGCTTTTTGAGCGTTATTCCATGGGATAAAAGTAATCAGCTTCTTGATTTGCGCGAAACATTCGTCTTCGCTTTTGGCAAAGAAATGGGCATTTCCTGTAATTTCACTATGAATCATTGCTCCACCAAGATCTTCCATCGAAATCTCCTCGCCAAGAACCGATTTAATCACACCTGGACCGGTTATAAACATCTTCGAGATGTTCTCAACAACAAACACAAAGTCAGTCAAAGCCGGTGAATATACTGCTCCCCCGGCACATGGTCCAAGGATAACAGAGATCTGAGGGATTACACCTGAGGCATTGGTGTTTCTGTAAAATATTTCGCCATATCCTGCAAGAGAGTTTACCCCTTCCTGAATTCGGGCACCACCTGAATCATTGATTCCGATAAGAGGAACGCGCATTTTGAGGGCGTGATCCATAATTTTTGTGATCTTTCGTGCATGCATCAAACCAAGTGATCCGCCTGCAACGGTAAAATCCTGAGCGTAAATTGCCACAGGCTGGTTATACATCGTTCCGGTTCCAATGATGACACCATCGCCATGTAATACCTTTTTCTCCATGTCAAAATCACGTCCCGTGTGTTCAACAAAAAGATCATACTCGTGAAATGAGTTTTCGTCAAGGATGGCTTTAATTCTTTCGCGGGCAGTTTTCTTGCCCATCGCCACCTGCTTCTCAATGGCCTTTTCGCCACCTCCCTGCTGAGCCTCCTTTTTACGTTTGCGGAGGTCAAGGATGTTTCTCTTAAATGACATAAGTGTGTTTTAAATTACTAATTGTTCGAATGTTACCAAAAACAAACTCTTTCCGGGTAAAAAAACCCGGATGCAAAAGTACAATAATTTATACTTTTAACGCTCAATCTTTGAAATTAAACTTGCTAATTCTTTCTAAATCAAAGAATAGACTATCCGGGTGAAATGTTCAAATTACTTAGAGGCCCACCGGTAAAGTCCAATTGCGATGAATGAATAGATAATATTGGGAAGCCAGACAGCAAGCAAGGCATTGAACCCCACCTTAACAGCGAAGATTGTCGAGACCTGCATAAACATGATGTAAGAGAAGCTCAGGAACAGTCCTATTCCCAAATGAATTCCCAAACCGCCTCGCATTCGCCGTGAAGCCAGAGATACACCAATAACCGATAAAATAAAGGTGCTTACCGGGCCTGCCGTACGCTTGAAACTCTCCTGCTCGTATCTCGCAACATTATCCACACCCCGCAGCTTCAAGTCCTTAATATACGCATTGATCTTCCAGTAATCCATCGTCTCCTCCTTGGCATTTTGCTGACCAAAATCAGCAGGCAACATCCGTAAGGTTGTGTCCATCGCAAGGCCTGTTTTTATCACCTCCTGCTCCTTGCTCATATCGCGGATATAGTAATTCTGAATGACCCACTTTTTCTTTTCCCGGTCCCATTTAATACTTTCAGCCATTAACTTAGTCACAAGTTTCTTCCCATCAAATCTCTCAATGGAGAACCGGTATCCAACATCAAGTTTATTATTGTAACTCTGCATATAAACATACATGCCGGGTTCGAGCTGACGGTGAATATTCTTATCGATATTGACGAATTCACTATTTATATAGGTATTTCTGAAATTTACGCGTGCCTCAGTTGCCGAAGGGATTACAAAATTTCCTAAAGCCCATGACATCCCTGCAATTACTCCAGAGGCAATCATATAGGGACGCATCAGCCTCTTATAGGAAACGCCGCTCGCCAGGATTGCAATAATCTCGGAGTTGTAGGCCATCTTGCTTGTGAAAAAGATAACCGCAATAAAGGTGAACAAGGCGCTAAACAGGTTCGCGTAATAAGGGATAAAATTCAGGTAATAGTCGAGGACTATCGCTTTAATAGGAGCATTTTTAGTGATAAAATCATCGATATTCTCCGACACATCGAAGATTATTGAAATGCTGATTATCAATGCAATCGCGAGGAAAAACGTTCCCAGGTATTTTTTAATGATGTACTGGTCTATTCTTTTAATGTACTTTGTGACCATCCCTCTTCATTTTAAGTAAAAATTAAACTGCTAATTTAAAGTCGCCTCCCGATTTTTTTCACCATCTCCTCTTTCCAGGATTTGAACGTGCCTGCCAGAATCTGCTCTCTCGCTTCACCCACGAGCCAAAGATAGAAGGCCAGATTATGCATGCTTCCAATCTGTGCCCCAAGCATCTCTTTGGCACTAAAGAGATGGCGAAGGTAAGCCTTCGTGTATTGATGATCTACAAAAGAGGTCCCCTCCGGATCGATCGGAGAGAAGTCATCTTTCCATTTATTGTTCTTTATATT
>Ga0073936_10011832_pt1 | contig 10504 bp, 6 predicted proteins | sample AliMusrvi5mmetaG_FD_87041 | JGI IMG/M metagenome (GOLD analysis project Ga0073936, IMG submission 87041) | Freshwater lake bacterial and archeal communities from Alinen Mustajarvi, Finland, to study Microbial Dark Matter (Phase II) - Alinen... | ecosystem: Environmental > Aquatic > Freshwater >... | reverse complement strand
TGATGCTGTACGCCGCTGGAATCGGGAAAAGATGTGGCCGTGCTGTCGCTGTAGCGGCCGGTGAGATTGATCACGGCGCCGGCGATTTGCGGCAAGGCCAGCGCGCCGTCCAAGGCGGTGCTTTTCAGGGTGCTGCCCTCCACCGGCATGCCATTGTCGGTATAGGACAGGCCGATATTGCCGGTGGCGCCGCCAATTGGGCCGCCGACATGCCCCGCCGCGCGGACATAACCAAAGCTGCCGCCTTCGGCTTGCAATCCGGCATCCAGCGTATCGCCGCCGCGCCGGCTGATGATGTTGATCACCCCGCCCACCGCGTCGGAGCCATAGACCGCCGAGGCCGGCCCACGCACGAACTCGATCCGTTCGATATCGTTCAAGTCCAGGGTGGAAAAATCATAGGAGCCGCCGCGGGTGTTGGTGGGATCGTTGGCCTTTACCCCGTCCAGCAGCACCAGGGTGAAATTGGGCTTGGTGCCGCGGGTGAACAGCGACACCACACTGCCGCGCCCGCCCGATTGCTGCACGAAAACCCCTGGCAGGTCGCGCAGCAGGTCCACCACACTGGCGGGATCGCGCGCCGCGATGGTGGCCGTATCGATCACCGAGACATTGCTGCCCGCGTCCTGCGCGGAAAGGCGCGTGGCGGTGACGATGACGTTTTCAGGCTGGGCAAGGGCCGATATCGGCCAAAGGCAAAGCGCGGCGATGGACGCGCCTGTCAGAAGTTTCATCACGCAACGAGCCGTTATAAAGCGGCCGGGACGCTAACTGTGCGCCCAGCGGAACGCAAATGGCATCATTGTGGCAAGCTGCGCGGCGCAGCATGCGCCGGCGGCGTGACGCATCATGCGTCACTGCGGCAAGGCGAAAACATACACCATGTTGCCACCGCTGGGCTGGTCCAGGTCGGGCCGCACCTGGATGGGGCCGTTGTTGAAGCCGCCGCCGGCCGCCACCGCGATATACTGCCGCCCGCCCACCTTGTAAGTGACGGTCGCGCCGAACACCTGGCTGCCCAGCCGCGTCTGCCACAAGACAGTGCCGTCCTTCTGGTCGAAGGCGCGCAGATAGCGGTCCATGGAACCGTTGAACAGGATGCCGCCGGCTGTTGCCAGCACGGGCGAATAATTCGACCCCGGCGTCTCCCAACTCCACAGGGTCTGGCCCGTTTCCACCGAGATGGCGTCCAGACGCCCGATATTGGTCGAACCATCGGCCAGCACCTGCGGCCCGATAGTGTTGTACTGGTCCTTGGGCTTGCTGGGGATATTGTCGACCCGCACCTTATAGTCGGCACACAGGTTCTGCAGCTGCACATACAGAACATTGTTCTGCGGGCTATACGCCGAGAACGGCCAGTCACGCCCGCCGGCATGGGTCGGGCACTGGTGATAGGTCTTCTTGTAATCGGTCATGAACATTTCGGGGTTGGGCGTGACCTTGCCCTTGCTGTCGATGTCCTTGACCAGGTTCTGGAACACCGTGGACTTGGCCCACAGAAAGTCACCCTTGGCGGCATCGAAGCTCCACATGATGGAGGTCTTGCACGGCACGCCGGTCAAGGTGCGGCGGTTGGCGGTGGCGGCCTTGCGCCCGATCGCCATCATGCCTTTGGCCTTGGGATCGGGCGCCACCCTGGTTGTGATGGGCAGCATCTCGTAGGTGCATTCCTGGTCGGCATTGTCCTGCGCAAAGACTTGGTGCTTCCACACGATCTTGCCGGTCTTGGGCTCGATGGCGAAACGGGTGTTGGTGCCCGCCAGAGTGGCGACGCCCTTGACGCCGCGCTGGGTATCGGACGAGGGGCCGACGCCGCTGGAGCCGTAATAGGCGAGGTTCAGTTCGGGATCATAGGTGATGGGTCCCCACACGCCGGTCATCCAGCGCTGGTCGAACGGCATGCCGCCCCAGGTCTCGTCCCCCGGCTCGCCCGGCTTGGGGATCAGCGTATTGCGCCACAATTCCTTGCCGGTCACCGCGTCGTTGCCGGTGACGTAGCAGCCTTGCGCCGCTTCCTGGCAACTGGCGCCCGCGATCACCACGCCGTCGACCACGATGGGCCCGGTGGTGTTGGTGATGTAGAGATCGCCACCGCGATTGACCTCCCACAATTCCTTGCCGGTCCTGGCGTCCAGCGCCATCAGGAAATTGTCGCGCGTGACCGTGTAGACCTTGTCGTCCCAGAGAAAGATGCTGCGTTTGCGCTGGCCCCAGAAATTGTTGTGCATCGCCTCCTGCGACGGCAGGGTGCGGCGGTATTGCCAGAGCAGATCGCCGCTGGCCGCATCGATGGCCTGGATCACGTCATTGGGATTGCCCAGAAACATCACGCCCTTGTAGACGATGGGCGTGGCCTCATTGATGCCGGCCTCCATGGTGCGCGACCACACAAGCTGCAGGCCCTTCACATTGGTCTTGTTGATTTGGTCCAGAGTCGAAAAGCCATAGCCCTCGTAATTGCCCCGCATCATCAGCCAGTCATTGGGGTCGGGCTTGCGCAGCACCGCGCCCGTCACCGGCACGAACTCCTTCAGGGCATGAGGCGCGATGGTGACGCCCTTGATGCTTTCGGGCGCCTGCGCCAGCGCCATACAGCCGGAGGCCAGCAACAATCCCAATGTCAGCTTCTTGAAAGACATAACCTATCCCCTGTTCGCGCCATCCGCGCGTCTTTTGGGGAATGATACCGTTTTTTGACGGTCTGGCTACTCAGCCGCGATTGCGGATCACCAGGTTGCGGATCTCGGTCATGTCTTCCATGGCAAAGCGCACGCCTTCGCGCCCCAGCCCGGAATCCTTGACCCCGCCATACGGCATGTTGTCCACCCGGTAGGAGGGAACGTCGCCGATCACCACCCCGCCGACCTCCAGCTTGTCCCAGGCGCGCATCGCCTTGAACAGGTCGCGGGTGAAAATGCCGGCCTGCAGGCCGAACTTGGAATCATTGACCTGGTCCAGCACCGCCTCGAAGTCGCTGAACTTGGACAAAGTGGCGACGGGGCCGAAGGCTTCCTCGCAGTTCAGCTTGGTGGACTTGCCCACGCCTTCCAGCAAGGTGGCCTGCAGCATGGCGCCTTCGCGCTTGCCGCCGCACAGGAGGCGCGCGCCGCCCGCAACCGCTTCCTTGATCCAGTTGTCCAGCCGTTCGGCTTCCTTCACGTCGATCATGGGACCGATAAAGGTCTTCTCGTCGCGCGGATCGCCGCACACCAGGGCGCCGGCGCGTTCCACCAGCTTCTTCTTCAGACTCTCGTAGATGGATTCATGGATGAAGATGCGCTGCACGCCGATGCAGGACTGGCCTGATTGGTAAAAGGCGCCGAAGGTGATGCGTTCCACCGCATCGTCCAAATCGGCATCGGCGTCCACCACCACGGCGGCATTGCCGCCCAGCTCCAGCACCACTTTCTTCTTGCCGGCCTTGGCCTTCAGCGCCCAGCCCACATCCGGCGAGCCGGTGAAGGACAAAAGCTTCAGCCGCTCGTCGGTGGTGAACAGGTCGCTGCCGTGCCGGGTGGCGGGCAGTATGGAGAAGGCGCCCTTGGGCAGTTTGGTCTCGGCCAGGACCTCGCCGATGATGATGGCGCCCAGCGGCGTGCGCGAGGCGGGTTTCATCACAAACGGGCAACCCACCGCCAGCGCCGGCGCGATCTTGTGCGCCGCCAGGTTGAGCGGAAAGTTGAAGGGCGAGACAAAGGAACAGGGTCCGATCGGCACCCGCTTCCAGATGCCGAGATACCCTTTCGCACGCGGGGCGATGTCCAGCGGCTGAACCTCGCCCAGGATGCGTACCGACTCTTCGGCGGCGATTCGGAAAGTATCGATCAGGCGGCTGACTTCGCCCCGGCTGTCCTTGATCGGCTTGCCCGCCTCGATGCACAGGGCATAGGCCAGCTCCTCGAACCGCTCCTGGAAGCGCTTGACGCAATGCATCAGCACGTCCTGGCGCTCATAGGCCGCCATCCGCGCCATCGGCTCGGCGGCTTCGACCGCCGCCGCGATGCCCGCATCGATCGCCGCCGCGTCGGCAAGCGCCACGCGGGTCGCTACTTTCCCGGTATATTTGTCGATGACTTCCAAATCCTGATTGGGGGACTTGGCTTCATTCGCCAGATAGTAGGGATAGGAGTCTTTCAAGGACGACATATTACCCTCACACCGCTGCGCTGAGCTTGCGGATTTCCTTGTTCAGGATGCGGTCATTGTCCGAATAGTCGATCGGGCAATCCACCAGATGCACGCCGGGCGTATCCAGGCAGGACTTCAGCAGTTCCGGCAGCTGCTTGGCGCTGGTGACGCGGTGACCCTTGGCGCCATAGGCTTCGGCATACTTCACGAAGTCCGGATTGTTGTAGGTCAGGCCCCAATCCTTGAAGCCCATATTCGCCTGCTTCCAGCGGATCATGCCATAGCTGTTGTCGTTCAGGATCAGCACGGTGATGTTCAGCTTCAGCCGCACCGCGGTTTCCATTTCCTGGCTGTTCATCATGAAGCCGCCATCGCCGCAGATCGCCATCACCTTGCGGTCGGGGTAGACCATCGACGAAGCCATGGCCGAGGGAAGCCCTGCGCCCATCGTCGCCAGCGCATTGTCCAGCAGCACGGTGTTGGGCATATGGGCGCGGTAGTTGCGGGCGAACCAGATCTTATAGACGCCATTGTCCAGGCAGATGATGCCGTTGGACGGCATGATGCTGCGGATCTGGTCCACAAGGTAGGGCGGATAGATCGGGCAGCGCTGGTCGCCGGTCATGGTCGCGGTATGCGCCACTTCGGCTTCGCGCGCCTTCAGCATCTTGCCGAAATCCCAGTGCGGCTGGGCCATGATGTGTTCCTTGATCTGCCAGACGGCGTTGGCGATGTCGCCGATCACTTCGATCTGGGGAAAATAGACAGGGTCCACTTCCGCCGAGCGGAAGCTGACATGGATGACTTCGGTGCCACCGGTCCGCATGAAGAAAGGCGGTTTTTCGATCACGTCATGGCCGATATTGACGATCAGGTCGGCGGCCGCGACGGCGGCATGCACGAAATCGCCCGACGACAAAGCGGCGCAGCCGACGAATTTGGGATTGCGCTCGTCTACCACGCCCTTGCCCAGCTGGGTGGTGACAAAGGGAATGCCGGTCTTTTCGATCAGCTGGGTCAGCATGCGGCTGGTCTGGGTGCGGTTGGCGCCGGCGCCGATCACCAGCAGCGGCGACTTGGCGCGTTCGATCCGGGCCACGGCGGCGCGGATGGACTTCTCGTCGGCCGAGGGGCGGCGGATATGGCTGATCTTCAGCGGCACCGAGTCCGTCTGCTCGTCGGCGATGTCTTCGGGGAATTCGATATGCACGGCGCCGGGCTTTTCTTCCTGCGCCAGGCGGAACGCCTCGCGCACACGGCTGGGAATATTGTCGGCGCTGGCCATCTGGTGGGTGAACTTGGTCAGCGGACGCATCATGTCCACGATGTCCAGGATCTGGAAACGGCCCTGCTTGGAGCTCTTGATGGGCTTCTGGCCGGTGATCATCATCATCGGCATGCCGCCGAGCTGGGCATAGGCGCCGGCGGTGACCAGGTTGGTCGCGCCCGGTCCCAGGGTCGCCAGGCTGACGCCGGCCTTGCCGGTGTGGCGGCCGTAAGTTGCGGCCATGAAGCCCGCGCCCTGTTCATGGCGGGTCAGGATCAGCTTGATCTTGGTGGAACGCGACAGGCTGTCCAGGAAATCGAGATTTTCCTCACCCGGAACGCCGAAGACATATTCGACGCCTTCCTCCTCCAGACATTGAATGAACAGATCGGATGCCTTGGTCATGGGGTCCTCGTTGGGAAAGCGTTGGAAGAAAGCGGCAGGCCGGATTCCGGCCTGCCGTATCGATGATCAGACGACGCCGTAGGCCAGCATGGCATCGGCGACTTTCTTGAAGCCGGCGATGTTGGCCCCGCGCACGTAATCGACATGGCCATCCTTCTCCTTGCCATATTCGAGGCAGCGCGAATGGATGCCGAGCATGATGTCCTTCAGCAGCTGCTGGAGTTCTTCTTCCTTCCAGGAGCGGCGCCCCGAATTCTGGGCCATCTCAAGGCCGGACACGGCAACGCCGCCGGCATTGGCGGCCTTGCCTGGCGCATACAGGATACGGGACTTCTTGAAGACCTCGATGCCGGCGAGATCGGTCGGCATGTTGGCGCCTTCCGACACCGCGATGCAGCCATTCTTGACCAGCGTCTCGGCATCCGAGCCGTTCAGCTCATTCTGGGTGGCGCAGGGCAGGGCGACGTCGCATTTGACGCCCCAGGGCCGCGCGCCGCCGCCGGTGAAGGTGGCGCCCTTGAACTCCTTCACATATTCGGACATGCGGCCGCGGCGCTTGGTCTTCAGCACCTTCACCCAGTCGATCTTTTCCTGGGTGATGCCGTCCGGATCGTGGATGAAGCCTTCGGAATCCGACAAGGTCAGCACCTTGCCGCCCAGCTGCACGATCTTCTCGGCGGCGTGGGTGGCGACGTTGCCGGAGCCGGAAATGACCGCAGTCTTGCCCGCAACGCTGTTCTTGTTGGCTTCCAGCATGTTCTGCAGGAAGTAGACCGCGCCATAGCCGGTGGCTTCGGTGCGGATCAGGCTGCCGCCATATTCCAGGCCCTTGCCTGTCAAAACGCCGGTGAACTCGTTGGTGATGCGCTTGTACTGGCCGAACATGTAGCCGATCTCGCGCCCGCCCACGCCGATATCGCCGGCCGGCACGTCGATGTCGGCGCCGACATGGCGATACAGTTCGGTCATGAAGGACTGGCAGAAGCGCATCACTTCATGGTCCGACTTGCCTTTGGGATTGAAGTTGGAGCCGCCCTTGCCGCCGCCCATGGGCAGGCCCGTCAGGCTGTTCTTGAAGGTCTGTTCGAAGGCCAGGAACTTCAGCACGCTTTCGGTGACGGAAGGGTGGAAGCGGATGCCGCCCTTATATGGCCCGATGGAGTTGTTGTTCTGCACCCGCCAGCCGCGCTGCACGCGGATATTGTTCTTGTCGTCTTCCCAGCAGACACGGAACGAGATCACCCGGTCCGGCTCGGCGATGCGGCGCAGGATCTGGTACTCGTGATAGACGGGCTTGCCCTTGATGAAGTCGAAGATGTCGTGTGCGGCTTCGTGCACCGCCTGGACGAATTCCGGCTGGCCGGGATTGCGGCGCTCGACGCCCTTGATGAAGCCTTCCAGATCAACATGGTCTTGGGACATCAGTTTTTCCTCGCTGGTTATGTTGGAAATGAATCACAAAGGGATGACGGCTTGGCGCGCAGCAGCGCAAAGCGCGAAAAATCGCTGGTACAAGGCAATATCGCGGGACGGCAGGGGCGACAGCAGGCGGTCGCGCGCGCATACGACAGGAAGATCCGCGTCATAACATGCGCGCCCCGGCGTCAGGTTTCCCGCACCCAAGGCGCATAAAAACCTGTTATTCCGAGGAGCTCCCCAAAACCCCAAAAGAGTAAATCGCGCGGTTGCCGGAGAGTCAACGAAAGGGCCAGGCAATTGCCCTCTTGTGCTTGATTTTTAAGCGCTTTGGAGACTGACGTCTTGTCAAAGACTTGTCATGGACGAAGGCCCGGCCGCGTCCCTTGCGTGCCGCTTTCTGCTATAGGTCGAAGCCTTTCGGAGAAGTCCTGTTGGCCGAGACATCGAACATCCTGCGCATCGCCGCCATCGGCCACCGCGTCATCTCGTTCAAGAACAGGGCCGCGGTCGCGCGCTCGGTCCATCATATTTTGGCCGCCATCGGCCAGGGCGGGGGGCGCCCCGAAGGGCTTGAACTAGCGGTGATATCTCCCCTGGCCCAGGGCGCCGATCAGCTGATCGCCAGCGCCGGGCTGGAACAGGGCTACCGTCTCCAGGCCATCCTGCCGGCGGCGCAGGCCGACTATGAAAAGACCTTCAATCTGGGCGATTTCGACGAGGAAATCGCGGCCTTCCGCGGCCTGCTGGACCAGGCGCGCCAGGGGCTGGGGGTGGAGGAATTGCCCGGCAACCTGGCCCATGAGGACACGCGCAATCGCGCCTATCTGACATGTGCCGAAACGGTGATCCGCAAGGGCGACATCGTACTGGCGATCCTGTCGGCCGATCGCTGGGATTCCCAGACCGGCCAGAGCGCGCGCGATGCCGTCGCGCTGGGCCTGCCGCTGCTGGTGGTCGATCCGGCCATGCCGGGCCAGCCTTTGCTTCACCGCAAGGACGGCATCACTCCCGCCACCGACGCGGCCATCGCCGACATGATGGCAGCACTTCTGGACAAACGCTTCCCCAATGACATTGCCCGCGCCAAGGCCGCGCTGGCGGCGGGCGATTTCCTCACCGCGCTGGATTTGCTGCGCCATGCGCCCGACGATCCGGATATTAAGCGCCGCACCGAGCGCGACTATCTTCTGGTGCTGGGTCTGGCGCGCGCGGGCGCGGCGCGTCTGGGACTGGAATGTTTTCGCGAGCGCCTGGCGCATGCGCCGCTGGAGGCGCTGCCCGCCGACATGGCGCGCGACATCGCCGCGCTGGAAGCGCGCTGCCTCAAAGACATCGCGCTGGAAGCGCACCCCGATGCGCGCCGCGAGGCGTTGATCGAGGCAGCTGATGCGTATGAGACAGTCTATCGCCGCTTCGGCGGTTATTATCCGCTGATCAATGCCGCCACCCTGTTTTTGCTCGCGGGCGAGCAGGCAACGGCGGAAAATCTGTCGCGCCAGACATTGCGGGAAGTGGCGGATTCAAAGGATTATTGGGGTCTTGCGACCAGGGCCGAAGCGCTGCTGGTGCTGGGAAAAAGCGATGAGGTGGGCCCGGTTCTGAAAGCGGCCAGCGCGCTGGGCATGTCCGCGTCCGGCATGGCCTCCACCAAGAAACAGCTTTTGACGGTGTGCGCGGCGCGCGGTTCCGAAGTCTGTCTGCTGGACGAACTGCGCGTGCCCTCGGTGATCTATTATTGCGGTCACCGCAACCTCGACGATGCGGATGCCGCGAAGTTGCAGATCAACGCCCAGATGGCGGCACTCAATGCCGGCTTTGCCTATGGCTCGTTGTGCAGCGGCGGCGACATATTGATGGCCGAAGCGGCGCTGGCAGCGGGCATCGAACTGCATGTCGTGCTGCCCTATCGGGCTGAGGACTTTGTGAGAAGTTCGGTGTCGCCAGGTTGGGAGGCGCGCTTCGCCGCCTGCATGGCCAAGGCCCGCACCGTCTCCTACGTGATCGACAATGACGTGCTGGAGCATGACTGTGTCAAAGCCCTGTGCAGCAGCCACGCCATGGGCATGGCGCGCCGCCATGCCGATGCCCTGGCGACCAGCGTCTGCCAGCTGGCGATCTGGAACGGCGCGCCCGCCACGGCGGTCGCCACCGCGGCGGCGGAAGTGGCCAAATGGTCCGGGCTGGGCCTGCCCAGTGTCATCATCCCGCCACAGGGCGCGCCTTACCGGCTGACCCAGCCGCCGCCGCCGCCCGATGATCACATCAGCCCGGATGTGGCGCCGCGCGCCTTCCTGTTCGCGGACGTGCGTGGTTTCAGCAAGCTGCCGGAACGGCAGATGGAGCTTTTCGTCCAGACCTATATGGCCGGCCTGGCGCAAGCCATCGAGCCTTTCGGGGGCGATATCGACTACCGCGCCACCGCCGGGGACGGGATTTTCCTGGTTTTCCGCACCCCCGCCTTGGCGGCGGCTTGCGCCATCGCCATGCAGGAACGCTCGGAAGGCTTCGACCGGGACGGCCACGGCATCGCGGTGCATCTGCAGTTGCGGATTGCCGTCCATTACGGCCCCTGCCACCCCATCCATGATCCCATCCTGAAGAAAGATTCTTTCGCAGGCCGGGAGATCATCCGCGCCGCCCGGATCGAACCGGTCACCCCGCCCGGTGAAATCTATGTGACGGAGCAGCTGGCCAGCGCGCTGTTTCTGGCGGGTGCGAAAGACTGGCGCTGCGACTATGTCGGCATCCAGCCCACCGCCAAAGGCTTTGGCAATTTCCGGATGTATTCGATCAAGCCGCACGGCTAGCCCTTGAGGGGCTGGTTTGCCGCAGCATGATAAATTGTCAGAAAGGTTCCCTTGCTTTCAAAACAGGGCTGAAACTGCTACGAAACCAAGGCTTTTGGCGGGATAACCGCCGGCGTGGGGTAGGGGGTTTTTGTGGCGGGCTTTTGGCAGGATAAGTGCGCGCGCGCCTTTGGCTTGACGCTCCTGCTGGCGCTTTTTTCGGTGCCTGTTTTTGCCGCCGATGCGCCGGGCACCCATGAAGGCGTCGCTTCCTGCGGCGGCTCCACTTGTCACGGCCGCCTGGCGCCCACCGGCAAAACGGTACGGCAGAACGAACTCATCACCTGGCAGGACACGACGTCAGCGGCCGGCTCGCACAGCCAGGCCTGGCAGGTTTTGAACCGTTCGCGCGCGCACTTATCCTGCCAAAAGCCCGCCACAAAAACCCCCTACCCCACGCCGGCGGTTATCCCGCCAAAAGCCTTGGTTTCGTAGC
>Ga0073936_10011831_pt1 | contig 10504 bp, 10 predicted proteins | sample AliMusrvi5mmetaG_FD_87041 | JGI IMG/M metagenome (GOLD analysis project Ga0073936, IMG submission 87041) | Freshwater lake bacterial and archeal communities from Alinen Mustajarvi, Finland, to study Microbial Dark Matter (Phase II) - Alinen... | ecosystem: Environmental > Aquatic > Freshwater >... | reverse complement strand
GGATACATTTCCACGGGCTTCAGTTCGACCATCTCCAGTGCGATCAGCGGCAGCGGCACACTCATCAAGGAAGGCAGCGGCACACTCACGCTTAACGGCAGCGCCAACACCTACAGCGGCAGCGCGACAATCTCACAAGGCACGCTGGCCCTGACCACCCTCAACGTCGGCGGTGCCAAGACCCTCATGGGCAACGGCTCGCTCAACGGCGTGGTGAATATGACGAACGCTTCGACCTTTGCCTATGAGATGAATTCGGGTGCGGTGTCGTCGTCCCATCTGTTGAAGATCAGCGGTGCCGTTTCCCTGGAAAGCACCTCGGGCAACAAGGTCTATCTGACATTGAGCGATTTGGCTGGCACCCCGACCGCGTTTACAACCGGCACCACGTTGTCGTTGATCAACTATGCCAGCTCACTGAGCGGCGAGTTCTTCTACGGCACGACGGACTTGACCGACGGCACGACGTTCAATAGTGGGCTCAACAGTTGGACAATCCATTACGGTCAGAGCACCGGCGGGGCCAATTTCAGCGGTTCGCCTACTGGTCTATTCATCAACCTGACCGCTGGCGCGCTCACGGCCATTCCCGAGCCCGGCAGCCTGTTGGCGCTGGGCTGCCTGGTGGGTTCGGGCGCGTTCCTGCGTTCGCGCCGTCGCACGGCATAACGGTCGCCGCGAGACGACAGTCCCCATCCACAAGACAAGCCGCCGGTGCGAACCGGCGGCTTGTCTTGTGGTACCTATATATTAGAAATAATCCCTTGCGTGTAGGGATTCATCGCGTTGAGTTACACGGCGAAAGGAGGGTAGGGGGATTTCCTCGTGCACGGGTGTAAGGTACCCATCATTCGCCAAAAAAACCAACATCCATGAAACCGTCCCGCTCCCTCGTTCTCGTCGTCGGCTCGCTCACTGTGCTCGTCGTCAACTCAGCCGTTCAGGCCGCCGATCTCACTTGGGACAATGGCGCTGCCACGGGAAATTGGAACCTCTCCGACGCCAATTTTGGCGGCCAATGGACCAACGGCAACAATGCCATCTTCGGCGGCAGCGCCGGCAGCACGGTGACCGTCAACGCGGCGGCCATCTCGACCACCGGCCTGACGTTCAACGTCAACAATGACGTCATCGCCCAAAGCGGCGGCAATAACCTCAGCCTCACCGGTGCCGCCACGATTTCCGTCGGCAGCGGTCTAACAGCATCGATCGGCGCTCCGCTGGCGGGCAGCGCGGGGGTGAATGTTGATGGCGGCGGGGTATTGAATCTGACCGGAGTGAACACGGTTGATGGCGGCGGCACCGGGACCTTCGGCCTCATCGTGGGTTCCGCCTCGGCCAACAACACCGTCAATCTCGCCAGCGGCGGCACAATGGGCACGGTGACCGCCAACCGGCGCAGCCTGTACATCGGCGATTCCACGTTCGGTGGCAATAGCGTGGTCATTTCCACGGCGGGATCCTCCGGCACTCCGACCTTCAATTTGTCAGGCAACGGCGCGCAATTGCATGTCGGCACCAGTTCCTCCGGCAACTCCCTGCTCATCAACAACGGCGCCTATTTTGCGCAGACCAATGGCGCCGGCACCAACACTTGGACCATGGGTGCCAACACCGGTGCCAACAGCAATTCGATCACCGTCACGGGCACCAATTCGTCGCTGATTGCCGGGTCCAATCAGGTTCTCGATGTCGGCAAGGCCGGTAGCAGCAACTCCCTTGAGGTGAGCAACGGAGGTGCCCTCCGACTCGCGAGAATCGGCGTGGGTGACGCCGGGGGTGCCAACAACTTCGTGAACGTCATCGGCACGGGCGCGGCCAACTCCGCAGTGGTGACGCTCAACGGCACGACGAACAACCTGTTTGAAATCGGTTCCGGCGCTGGTGCCAACTCCAACTTCGTGTCAGTCCAGGCCGGCGGTGTGATCAATATCACCGGCAGTGGCACCACCAGGAACTACTCCATCGGCGGCAAGGGCCAGCAGAACGGCCAGTCGGTCGGCGGCGACAGCAACTACCTTGAAGTCACCGGGGCCAATTCGGCGTTCAACATGACCGCGGGCCTGCCCTTGGTGGTTGGCGGTACCGCCACCGGTGCCGGCCCTGGCACGCTCACGGACGGCGGCAACAACAACCATATCAACCTCAGCAGCGGCGGCACGATGACCCTGACGAGCACCTCGCTCTATGTGTTGGGCTCGGTCTCGAGCGGCAACACCTCCGTCAATCTGGGGAATGGAACCGGAACCAGCACCCTGAGTGTCGGGGCCACCTCGGGTTACACCGCCGGGGTTCTTCTCAACAACGCCAATGGCGTCTTGAACATCAACAGTGGCCGCTTGATCGCCGGGGCCAACGGCGCGCTGGTGTCGGGCGCGGGCAAGGTCGATCTGCTCGGCGCGGCCTATGTGTCCACCGCGCTTGGCAACACCAACACGATCAGCACCGAGATCACCGGCGCGGGCAGCCTCACCAAGGAAGGTGCCGGCACGCTGGATCTAACGTATTTGAACACCTACACCGGCAACACCACGGTGACCGCCACCGGGGGTGTCCTGAAAATGGAAAACGCCTATCTGGCGGATGGCTCGACCGTGAACCTGTTCACCGGTGGCAAGCTGAATCTGAACACCGGCGGTGCCACCGACACGATCGGGGCGCTCTACTTGGATGGCGTGTTGCAAACCGCCCCCGGCACCTGGGGCTCGAGCGCCTCGGGCGCCACCAATCAGAATGACACGTTTTTCAGCGGCACCGGCATGCTGCTGGTCAGTGCCGTGCCCGAACCGACGGTCGCCTTGCTCGGCGGCTTGGGCTTGCTGGGCCTGCTGCGACGCCGGCGCAGCGTGTGAAAATTTTCCTGTGTAAAGGGTGTTTGTTAGTCATAGCGGGGCCGTCGGTGCAAACCGGCGGCTTCGTTATGGAGTCTGAATTGATCATAAGTCCGCTGAAAGATTCTCCTCGGCCTCCAGGTATCAGGGGCGCGGTTGCAAACGCCTCTAACCGATTTAAGGCGCCACTTCCGCCCAACCCCAGCACGCACTCCGCACGCCCGTTCTAACAAAACCATGAAAACCACCCACTCCCGAATCCTCAAGTCCCTCCTCGCCGGCACGCTCCTGTGCTCACTGGTCGCACCCCTGCATGCTGCGGCACCCAGTGCCCAGGATCTGGACAACGCCATCAAGGCCGGAGATTTTACCGGCTACCTGCGCGACACCTCCGCCTGGCTCAATCAGTCCGGGACGCTGGCGGAAGCCCGGTTGCTGGCGCTGCTCAAGGACCCGGCTTTTGTTAGCGCATTGGACCAGCGGCAGCTTATCGCCAAAACCGGCGCGGACAAGCTGGGTGCCTTTGCCAAGGCCGATCCGGCCAACGCGGCATTTCTGAGTTGGCTGATGAAAAACACGCCGGCGCTGGAATTGTATTTGGAAGGAGTCGTGCCGATCGGTCTCGGAGCCAGGGAAGATAACAGTTACGGGCTTTCCACCACGGCCCTCGACACCTGGAAGAAAATCCTCGCGGCCGACCCCGACGCCAAGGATGGCTTGTACCTGAGGCTGGCCATCGCCACCGCCATCGCACCCCCGGGCAGCGGCGCACCTGGTGCCGGTCAGGCCAAAGTCCAGGCCGATCCGGTATCGCGCTACCAACATTTCAAGACGGCACACAAGAACAAGGAATTGTTCCCGAGCTTCGACGGTCTAACCGTCTGGGAATTGACCAAGGTGGTTTCGTCGGGTGCGTCCAACGAGGATTTGGCCTGGGGCCGGCAAATGATCAACGCCTGGCGGCCCGATCTGCGCAAAAACGAGTTGGTCGTCAATTCGACCAGCGAAGTGTGGCGCAGAAACTCGCCCATCGACTTTGCCAACACCTTCAAGAACGTGTTGGCCGGTGGCGGCAAGTGCGGTCCGCGTTCATCTTGGTCGGTGTTCATTTGTCAGGCGTTCGGCATTCCGGCCATCGGCGTGGGGCAGCCGGCGCACGCCTGTGTGGCCTACAAGACCGCCTATCCGATGACCGAGCCGCAACCCGGCAGCGCCTGGAAGGTCGGCTACGGCCGCGGCTGGCAGGTGTCGCACCTCGAAGGCATGGGTGGTCTCGATTTCATGGCCGCGGTGCAGGACCGCGAGCACACGGCGGAATTCTCCCAAGTGGAACACCTGCGCTGGTTGTCCGCGTCTCTAGCAACCCCGGCGCAGGCCGCCGCGGTCAAGGACATCGCCCACAAGATCCAGAAGTCGCTCACCTCGGTCAAGACCGACACCACCGCCTCGCTGAAGCCCGAGGAGGCCGAGAAGGAAGTGGCTGCGGCCAAGGTGGCCACTGCCGCAACCGAGACACAAGCTCCGGTCAAGCTTTCGGCGGGCACCACCCGCATTGACGCGGCGGCGTTTAACGGCATGTCGGGGGTCAACGTGTTTGATTGCTTCACCGGCGGCAAACAGATCAATTTTGGCAAGAGTGTGCCGGATAGCTGGGTCGGATATGTGATCGATGCACCAGCCGCCGGCATCTATAGCCTGGTAATGAAGACCGCCGCAGCCAACGTCGAGCAAGTCCTCAACGTCAAAGCTGGGTCTAACGAACCGGTCACCGTCAAGGTGCCGTGGAGCACCGGCCTGTGGGACATGACCCCCGCCGCGGAAATCAAATTGACGAAAGGCCCGCAGACCTTGCGGGTCTCCGCTCCCAACCAGCGCGCCGTTTCCGTCCAGTTTCTGGAACTCAAGGCTGGGAGCTAACGAGAATTCGCCGCCCATGCGCGTCGAGTTAAGGGAAAGATGGTCGAGAAACCGCGCGGTTCTGGGGAATGGTGACTGAGAAGACCACAGATTAAAGGATTACGCGGATTACACGGATTGAAGAGGAGGATTTAGGCAGGAAGATTTCGGGCAGGAAAATAGGATGGGTATTAAACCTGAAGAGGAAGATATTACCGCCGATGGACGCGGACATGATGTCTCCCGTTGAGCCACCGGCAAAAACAACCGATAGATGAGAAATTCCGCGATGCTTGAAGGGGACCTTCAACCATTCCAAGCTAACCCGCGGCGGGTGGGGACGATCACGCAATGGGTCAGGGCGAAGGGTTATGGCTGGGTGAAGTGCGGAGATAAGCTCCTGTTCGTGCACATCAAGGAATTTGAGCGGGGGCAACGTCGGCCACGGGTGGGGGAGGATCCACACTGAGGACCGCCGTTGGTCATGGGACGCTATAGCAATGGCTTGCTGCGAGACGCCGCAATCACGGCCTGAGGCGGTTGCCCCGGGACGACGCCTAGAGTCCTTGAAAAGCCAAAGATGGTGTCGTTAGGTCAAATTCTTCGTCTTGCGTCTTGAAGTCTTGCGTCTGGGGTCTGAGGCGAAGCTTCGCTAGACAAGTCGGTGGAGGGCCTGAAGATCGCTTCGCTGCAAGACGGAACGCAGTCGAAAAGGATAGGATGACCAAAACCACGATGAAACCCACCCCGCTCGTCCGTCTCGTCCGCACCGGTTCACGCCGGCTTGCCCTCGTTCTCGTCACTCTGCTCGCCGCACGCTCATCCAATGCCGCCACCATTTAATTGGGACGGCAGCGGCAGCGACTGGAGTCTGGTCGGTTCCTGGTCCACCCTCGTGAGCGCCACCAGTCCTGATCCATCTGCCATTCCCGGTGCCGCGGACGTCGCTAATCTCAGCATCAACTCGCTCAACTCCGCGCAAATCGTCAACTTGAACGCCAGCCAAGCCGCGCAGGGCTTGGTCTTCCTCGGCACCAACACCACTACTACCACGCTGCTAGGCGGCGGAACAGAAGACGAGGACCTCACGCGGGGCGGCAGCGGCATCAGCGTCAACAGTTCGGCCGGGGCGGTGACCCTCGGGTCCGCGACAAGCGGACAGAGGGTCGCCATCACCCGACCTCGATGGATGTATCTGCCGTGTTTGGCCGCCGCAACGACTACCTGGCCGCCGGCTTCTCCTACACCGTCCAGTTCAGCGCCGACCTCAGCATCTGGACCAAATAGCACCGACACCCCGAGCATCCTGGCCTCCGACGCCACCCTCGACGCGGTGAGCGTGCCCTATCCTGCGTCAGTCGCCTCCACCCAAGGCCCCAAAGCCCCCAGGTTCTTCAAGCTCCAAATCACCAAGAACTGAGCCCCACTCTAACGGAGCACCGACTTCAGCCGGCGTGTCAACACCCGGTCGATGCCCTGCCATGAACTGCCGACCGTGGACTGCGTGCAGCCTCACAGATCCTGCCCAAGGGGAAGATGTTTGAGCCTGCCAGGAGCTTGGCAGCGGGCAAGGATGCCCGCGCCACCGTGGTCCGGGCATCCAGCACGGTTCCAAATGGGCCTATTCAGTTTTCATGCGAGCAATAATTGTCGCTTTAACTCAAAATTTCCCTTTTTCTCTGTAAGATAGGCCTAAATGGCCGATTTAACCGTCAGAAATTTACAGTTTTGCCTATTATATTCTTGACTCTTTACCTGTTTTGAATATGGAAGTGGCATGCCGATCGAGCACCCCAAGCACCCGTTCAAGCTTCTCAGACGCCACCTGAGAAGCCATCCCTTGCTCCGCGAGTCATCCACGCAGAAGGGATTTGCAGTACTCATCGACCGCTCTGAAAGCCTGGTGAGGTCAGTGGAAATCGGACGCATCAGGATGAGCCCCAAGCTGGCTCAGCACATCGAAACCATGCTTGGCGTTGCGTCAACCTGGCTTTCATCCCGCCACTACGCCAATGATCCAATCATATCGGCAAGCGGCAAGCCCTTGACCCACGACATGGTGCTCGCGTACCTCAAGCGGGCAAGCGAGAGTGACATGCGAGACGTGGAGGAGAATCCGGCAATAAACCAAGACGCTCGGGCGGACGCACCCATGACATTGGCTCAGCAAATGGCGGCCGGCACGCTCAAGCTGGTCGAACAGGCATTGGCAATGGCCTTGGCGCGGGATGACCACAGTCTGATGCACGAGATCACCGGTTTGTTGTTGAAGTACGAGACCCGGCATAACCCGCGCCCGAAGGAATGATCCATCCGACCCTGGATGGCATCGGACGTGTCGCTCGCCCGGGCGAAGTCGACGAAGCCCACCCGCTGGCGCAAGGGGGTGAGGATCAGGAAGCGGAGTGTCACCCCAGGAAATTGATGATGGTGGCCATCAAGGGTTTATAGCACTCAATCGAAGTGCATTGCAGGGTGCCCGACAGGCATCCACCATGGGAAAAGCCGGGGGCCTCCAGGCCGGTGGCCGAGGGCATTTGGCTTTACCCTGGGCATGGCCACGCCGGCGGCGGCCTGTTACTCCACGTTGTTTTACGACGTGCTTGACCGCAAGGAGGATGCCGCCCGCAGCCAGGTTGCGACGCAGGAGGTTCTGGCCCCGTGGCAATCGATTCGCAGCCCGGCATGTGAACGCGCCCGAGGCGTCGCTACCTTCCACCGGTAAAGGACATGGACGAGAAATGGCTGCGGTCATGTGCTGAACCCGCGCCGCACGTCATCTGGGCATCCACTCGCCTGCATCTGCAGAAACAGGATAAAACAACAGAATTCCTGCTTCCTTCCAACCATCCAGAACCAACCCCTTGTGCCAATCTCCGCCTTGGGAATACAGGCATACGGCATTGTGTTCATTGAGCTTTCCTCGATTCCTGCATATCAACTTCATGCGGAGTTTTGCCGGAAGTTCCCTTTTCAGCCTATAATACAAATAGTCCGCCCAATGGTAACAGAGCCCATATTCGTTGATTTTGGCATTCACGAAGATGTTGTTCACCCATGGGGTGGCATGAATATTCCAATCCAATCGTTTGCGAGCCGCAGTTTCGACGGAAACAGCCGCAAATCGCCTGGTGCCAGGTGGGCTAAGATTGGGGCGAAGCGACCGGATTTCGCTGGCGAGAAGTTCAATCCTCTTACCACGTTGCACCTCATTTTCGGCGGGCGGCGCACAAGCTGACAATCCGATCGCAATTGCCACTGAAGCAACCGCCGAGCTGAATTGCCATTTTCCCGGAGACGTTTTCATCTTGATCGCCATTCATCTACCACCTTAAACAGGTAACCAGTCAATCACTTTCTTCCCGTCATCCGGTCGATCCCTAACACTCCCAATGGCTTTCATCTCAAAAGTAATTTCCAATCAATCACGCAGCCCGCTCACGCGACTCCGAGGGGAATAGCGGTGGCGAGGCCGGTTTAGCAGTAGGCTATTGTAGCTCCGACTTGGGAGGCGAGTTTTGCGGCGATTTCTGCGGCGTGCTCATCGAACGCACGATCCGCTTCCCTTGCCGAACGGTCAAGTCCTTTCCGGCTCCGCGGATTGACCCCAGAACCCTTTTCATTGTCTCGGCATCGGGAACATGGCCACGTTTGTCGCTGGTCCGTCAGTTTCAAGGCACTATTCCCATGACAACGCGGAATCCCGCATGCCGAAATAGTTTTGCGGATCGTTAAGCAGAACATCGAACGGGATCGGGTTTCCCGCCTTGTCGAAAATCACGTTGTCGGGGTGAGCGTCATGGATTTCCACGCCGGTCTTTGAGTTGGGCATCCTCTGCGTCTATTTCGGCTGGGCTTGATCCGTCTTCACTTCGAGTCCAAGCCTTCCGAGGATTTCCTCTTTCGATGCCATATTGTTCCGGTTGTTCAAGAGGAACTGCTTGTCCCTCTCCTCGTAAGACAAGTTGCTCGGCACATAGGTTCCCCTCGGGATGATCGGTTTGCATTTGGTCGCTTGCGCTTTCATGGCTTGAATCTAGCGTTTTCTCGCCCTTCCTGCCAGCATTATTTCGGCTGCTTTCAGAATCTTCCGGCGACGAAAGCAGCGTCATTTGCCCGCCCTTCTCCTATCCGCCCAGTAACATCATGTCGCCCTGGCCGCGAAGCCCGCGCTTGCCCCACTGGAAAGCAGTCGCATCTGACCGCCCCATTCGTCGGGAAGCGTCTTGCGTGTTGCGCCAGTCTTCGGCTGGTCTAATCCCGCGGATTCTCGTTCGCCGGGAAAGGCTGGGAGACTTTGCTTTTGAACTTCTCCAGCGCTTCCTGCAATTCCGGGCTTTTCTCGAAGTTGCGTTCCGCCTCCAGGGACTCCCGCAACACGGGATGCATCTCGCCAGTTGGCGGCGAGTGCGCGGCCAAGGGCGTCGGTGAGGGCGTGCCAGTCATAAGCGATTCCGTGTTGTTGGACTACGGCGAGACCTTAGCCAAACTTAGCAATTTGGAACGATAAGAGCCAATAGGGCTTTTGGTGGATTTGTTCCCATTTTCGCTCCCATTTTGGCATTTTCTGCCCCTTGAATCGACATGACTCCTTGGAATCCAAGGAGAGTCGGGCTGGCGGGATTCGAACCCACGACCCCTTGACCCCCAGTCAAGTGCGCTACCAGACTGCGCTACAGCCCGCTGTGTGAACGGGGCGCAAAAGAAACAGGACAAATCAAGATTGGCAAGCACCGAATTTCATGAGATTGCATTTGTCCCATGCAACGCATCAAAACCGCCATCGTCGGAGCCAGTGGATATACCGGCATGGAATTGCTGCGCCTGCTGCTGGTCCATCCCCTGGTGGAGCTGGTGGCGGCGACTTCGCGGCAGGAGGCGGGCAAGCCTCTGAGCCTGGTGTTTCCTAGGTTTTCCAAGGCTGCGGGGGCACAGCTCACCTTCAGCGACCCGGACCCGGAGGCCATCGCGGCGAGCGGGGCGGAGGTGGCATTTTTGGCGCTGCCCCACGGGGTGGCGGCACCGATCGCCCGCGGATTGTTGGAGCACGGGATACGGGTGATTGATTTGAGCGCGGACTTCCGGCTGCGCGATCCGGCGGTGTACGAGGAATTTTACGGCCACCCGCATCCGGCGCCGGACTTGTTGGAAACGGCGGTCTATGGGCTGCCGGAGTTGCGGCCGGAGGCCATTCGCGACGCCCGCCTGGTCGCCGCGCCGGGCTGCTACCCGACGAGCATCCTGCTGCCGCTATTGCCGCTGCTGCGGGCCAAGCTGCTGGATCCGGCGACGCTGGTGGCCACTTCGATGAGCGGGGTGAGCGGTGCCGGCCGCAAGCCGGACCTGAGCCTGCTGTTTTGCGAGTGCCACGAAAGCGCCCGCGCCTACGGCCTGCCGAAACACCGCCACCTCTCGGAAATCGAGCAGGAACTCAGCCTCGCCGCAGCCAGCCGGGTGATCCTCACCTTCATTCCCCACCTCATCCCGGTCAATGCCGGCATCCTCACCACAATCACCGCCATGCTGCGGCCGGGCGTGGCGGCCGAGGCCATCGGCGGAGCGCTGGAGGCCGCCTACGCCGGTGCCGCGTTTGTCCGCCTGCTGGGACGCGGCGGCTGCGCGGACACAAAGAACGTCACCCGCACCAATTTCATCGACATCGGCTGGCAGCACGACCCGCGCAGCGGCCGGGTCCTGCTGTTAAGCGCCGAGGACAACCTCGGCAAAGGTGCCGGCGGCCAGGCGGTACAATGTTTCAACCTGATGTTCGGGCTGGC
>Ga0073936_10011829_pt1 | contig 10507 bp, 9 predicted proteins | sample AliMusrvi5mmetaG_FD_87041 | JGI IMG/M metagenome (GOLD analysis project Ga0073936, IMG submission 87041) | Freshwater lake bacterial and archeal communities from Alinen Mustajarvi, Finland, to study Microbial Dark Matter (Phase II) - Alinen... | ecosystem: Environmental > Aquatic > Freshwater >... | reverse complement strand
TGTGGAAGGCCATTCCCTTCACCTGGGCCATGATGCTGATCGGCAATCTGGCGCTGACCGGCGTGGGCATTCCCTATCTGGGCATCGGCCTGGCGGGCTTTTATTCCAAGGACGCCATCATCAACGCCACCTTCAGCGCTCATACCAGCATCGGCACCTATGCCTTTACCCTGTTGATCGTGTCGGCGGGCATGACCAGCTTCTATTCCTGGCGCCAGTTCCTGATGACCTTCCATGGCCGCTATCGCGGGCTGGATCATCATCATGACCATGGGGCACCCGACACCGATGACCACGAACATCATCACGCCCCGACCCTGGACGAAATGCATGAATCGCCGCTGACCATGCTGGTGCCGCTGGGCCTGTTGGCCACCGGCGCAGTGTTCGCCGGCATGGCGTTCTTCCACTTCTTCGTGGGCGAGGGCGCGCATGAATTCTGGCGCGCTTCGCTGTTTGTCGGAAAAACCGCCGAAGGCGAATTGCCCATGTGGGTCGAGTTGGCGCCGCTGACCGTCACCATCATCGGTTTCGCCATCGCTTATTACTATTACATCCTGCACCCCGACCTGCCGCGCAAGCTCGCCGCCAAACGTGGCCTGCTTTATCTGTTCCTGTTCAACAAATGGTATTTCGACGAGCTGTACGATTTCATCTTTGTGCAGCCCGCCTTCTTCATTGGCCGTCTGTTGTGGAAGAAGGGCGATGGCATGATCATTGACGGGCTGGGGCCTGACGGCATTTCCGCCCGCGTGCTCGATGCGGCGCGCGGCGCGGTCAAGCTGCAATCCGGTTACGTCTATCATTATGCGCTGGCGATGCTGCTGGGCGTGGTGGCGCTGGCCACCTGGTTCATGGCGACGGGAGGGGCGCTGTGATGGGTCTTCCCTTGCTCTCCATCGTCACCTTCCTGCCGCTGCTGGGCGCCGCCGCCATCCTGGCGATGCCGTCGGCCAATCCGGCGCGCTGGATCGCGCTGATCACCACCATCGCCACCTTCATCGCCTCGCTGGTGGTTTGGGCGTCATTCGACAACGCCAATCCCGGCTTCCAGCTGGTCGAAAAGCTGAACTGGCTGGGCGGCGGCATCTCCTATCACATGGGCGTGGACGGCATTTCCATGCTGTTCGTGGTGCTGACGGCGAGCCTGATGCCCTTCTGCATCGCGGCCAGCTGGGAAAGCATCGAGAACCGTGTCGCCGAATACATGATCGCCTTCCTGGTGCTGGAAACCATGATGATCGGCGTGTTCTGCGCGCTTGATCTGGTGCTGTTCTATGTGCTGTTCGAAGCCGGCCTGATCCCGATGTTCCTGATTATCGGCATCTGGGGCGGCAAGCGGCGCATCTATGCCAGCTTCAAATTCTTCCTCTACACCTTTGTCGGCTCGGTGCTGATGCTGCTCGCCATCATGAGCATGTACTGGTATGCGGGCACCACCGACATCGTCACCTTGCTGTCCGGCGCGGTGCATTTCCCCCGGGCGATGCAGACCTGGCTGTGGCTGGCCTTCTTCGCCAGCTTCGCGGTCAAGATGCCGATGTGGCCGGTCCATACCTGGCTGCCCGACGCGCATGTCGAGGCGCCCACCGCCGGTTCGGTCATCCTGGCCGGTATTCTGCTGAAGATGGGCGGTTACGGCTTCCTGCGTTTCTCCTTGCCCATGTTCCCCAGCGCCACCGAAATGTTCGGCCCGCTGGTCTTCACCATGTCCATCATCGCCATCATCTACGCCTCGCTGGTGGCGCTGGCGCAGGAGGACATGAAAAAGCTGATCGCCTATTCCTCGGTCGCCCATATGGGCTTCGTCACCATGGGCATTTTCACCCTGACACATCAGGGCGTGGAAGGCGGCATCTTCCAGATGCTCAGCCATGGCGTGGTGTCGGGCGCGCTGTTCCTGTGTGTCGGCGTTGTTTATGACCGCATGCACACCCGCGAAATTTCCGCCTATGGCGGGCTGGTCAACCGCATGCCGATCTATGCCGCCTGTTTCCTGGTCTTCACCCTGGCCAATGTCGGCTTGCCCGGCACCAGCGGCTTTGTCGGCGAATTCCTCACCATGCTGGGCGCCTATCTGCACAATAGCTGGATCGCGATTTTCGCCGCCACGGGCGTAATCCTGTCTGCGGCCTATGCCCTGTTCCTCTATCGCCGCATCATTTTCGGGGCGCTGGTCAAGCCGACCCTGCAGACCATCCAGGATCTCAATGCCCGCGAAGTGGCGATATTGGCGCCGCTGGTGGTGATCACCATCCTGCTGGGCGTCTATCCCAAGCCGGTGTTCGACGTCACCACCCCGGCGGTGGCCAAGTTGATCTCCGACAACAAGACCGCGCTGGCCTTCGATCATGCGCCCAAGGTCGCGTCTGTGCAGAAAGCCTCCGCGCCATGATTATTGACGATATCATGACCATGCTGCCTGAAGTCGTTCTCGCAATCGGGGCGATGGCTTTGCTCTTGGTCGGGGCGTTTGCAGGAGAGAAAGCGGCGCGTTTCGTCACTTTCGCCTCCATCGCGCTTTTGGTCGTTGTCGGCGCTCTTTGCCTTTTCGAAAATATGGAATGCGTGGACATCATGAATGCCCCGAAGGGCTATGAAGGATGCAGAACCAGTATTGGGGCTTTCCACGGTGCTTTTGTAACCGATGGCTTTTCCCGCTTCGCGGATGTTCTCATCCTGATCGGCGCGGGCTTCTCCATCCTGATGGCCGAAGAGTTCTTTTCCCGCATCGCCCTGTCGCGCTTTGAACTGCCGGTGCTGATGCTGCTGGCGACATTGGGCATGCTGCTGATGGTGTCGGCCTCCAGCTTCCTGTCGCTTTACATGGGGCTGGAGCTGCAATCCCTGGCGCTCTATGTGCTGGCCTCTTTCAACCGCGATCATCTGCGCTCCACCGAAGCGGGCCTGAAATATTTCGTGCTGGGCGCCTTGTCGTCCGGCATGCTGCTGTACGGCATCTCGCTGATTTATGGCTTCACCGGCAGCGTGCAGTTTTCGACCGTCGCCACCGTTATCAGCCATGGCGGCGTGGGCATCGGCCTGATCTTCGGCATCGTCTTTCTGGTGGCGGGCCTGGCCTTCAAGGTTTCCGCCGTGCCGTTCCATATGTGGACACCAGATGTGTATGAAGGCGCGCCCACCCCCATCACCGCCTATTTCGCCACGGCGGCCAAGGTGGCGGCGATGTGCCTGTTCCTGCGCGCCATCCTGACGCCATTCCCCGACGCCATTCACCAGTGGCGCCAGATTATCATTTTCATCTCGGTGCTTTCCATGGCGCTGGGCGCGGTGGCGGCGCTGGGCCAGAAGAACATCAAGCGCCTGATGGCTTACTCGTCCATCGGTCACATGGGCTATGCGCTGCTGGGTCTGGCGGCGGGCACCGCGCTGGGCGTGCGCGGTGTGCTGATTTATCTGGCCATCTATGTCGCCACCAATCTGGGTGTCTTCGCCGCCATCCAGCAGATGCGGCGCGGCGGCAAATCGGTGGAAAGTATTTCGGACCTGGCGGGCCTTGGCCGCAGCAATCCCAAGCTGGCGCTGGTCTTCTCGATGCTGTTCCTCAGCCTGGCGGGCCTGCCGCCGCTGGCCGGCTTCTTCGCCAAATTCTATGTCTTCCTCGCCGCCATCCAGGCGGGGCTGCTGTGGCCCGCCATCATCGGCGTGCTGGCGAGTGCGATAGGTCTGGTTTATTATCTGAAGCTGGTGAAGGTGATGTATTTCGATGAGCCCGCCGCCGGTTTCGACGGCGAGATCGGCATCGGCTCCCGCGCTATCCTGATCCTGTCGGGCGCTTTTGCCTTGCTGTTCATCTTTGCGGCATCGCCCATCATCACCGCCGCCGACGCCGCCGCCAAAGCGCTGCTGCCTTGAACGCCCCATCTTCGGGGTCATGGCCTTCGGCTTACGGCCTCAAGGCCTATGACGAACTGGATTCCACCAATGCCGAAGCGCGCCGATTGGCGCCCGCACAGACAGCGCCGCTGTGGATCACCGCCGCACGGCAAACCGCGGGCAGGGGCCGCCGTGGCCGCAGCTGGGAAAGCCCCAGCGGCAATCTTGCCGCCACCTTGCTGATCCGCCCGGAACGCCCGTTGGAGCAATGGGCGCAATTGTCCTTCGCCGCCGCCATCGCCACCGCCGACATGGCGGCAAGTTTTGCGCCCCAGGCACGCATGACCGTCAAATGGCCGAATGATGTCCTGGGGGATGGCCGCAAGGTGGCCGGCATTCTGCTGGAGGCAATGGGGCCTTCGCTGGCTATCGGCATCGGCGTCAATCTGGCCGCCTATCCCGGCGATACGGAATTTCCCGCCATCTCGCTGGCGGCGCTGGGGGGCAAACCCATCCTGCCGCCCCAGGCGCTGGGCGTCCTCGCCCAAAACTTTGCGCGGTGGTATGAGGTCTGGCGGGCAGACGGCTTTGCCCCCATCCGCGATGCCTGGCTGGCGCGGGCGGCGGGCCTGGGCCAGCGCATCCGGGCGCGGCTGCCGGACAGGGAACAGATGGGTATATTTGAAGGCATTGATGCGGATGGCGCCCTGCTGCTGACGGAAGCAGGCCGCACCACCGTCATCGCCGCCGGCGACGTGTTTTTTGGATAACAGATGCTGCTGGCGATAGACGCAGGAAACACCAACATCGTCTTCGCTGTCTGCGAGGGCACAAATGTGCGCGGCCAGTGGCGCGCGGTTACCTCCACGCCCCGCACCGCCGATGAATATGCCGTGATGCTGGGACCGCTGTTGGGGCTGGAAGGACTTTCCTTCGGCGATCTCGATGCCGCCATCATCGCCACGGTGGTGCCGGCGGCCTTGTTCGACCTGCGCCTGTTCTGCCGCAAATATCTCAAATGCGAGCCGCTGGTGGTCAAAGACCCCAGCCTGGATCTGGGCATCAAGATCACCACCGACCGCCCCGCCGCTGTGGGCGCCGACCGGCTGGTTAACACCATCGCCGCCCATGCCGCCTATCCCGGCGCGCTGATCGTGGTGGATTTCGGCACCGCCACCACTTTCGATGTGGTGAGCGAATCGGGCGATTATGAAGGCGGCGTGATCGCGCCCGGCGCCAATTTGTCTGCCGAGGCGCTGCACCAGGCCGCCGCCTTGCTGCCCAGGGTCGCCATCCAGCGTACCCAGAATGTGATCGGCAAGGACACCGTGCCCGCCATGCAGGCAGGCCTGTTCTGGGGTTATCTGGGATTGATCGAAGGCATCGTGGCGCGGATCAAGGAAGAATATGGCGGTCCCATGACGGTGATCGCCACCGGCGGGCTTGCCAATATCTTTTACGGCCAGACTACCGCCATCCAGCATCTGGATTCCGACCTCACCATTCGCGGCTTGGCCCTCATTCACGCCCGCGCCGTGAAGTAATGGACGCTCCAAACTCTCGCGACGAACTGGTCTTCCTGCCGCTTGGCGGCTCGGGCGAGATCGGCATGAATTTCAACGCCTATGGCTTTGGCCCGCCATCGCGGCGCAAATGGATCATCGTGGATTGCGGCGTGCTGTTCGGCCGCGAAGCCGCCACGCCCGGCGTGGATGTGATCATGCCCGACATCCGCTTTCTGGCCGAACAATCCGAAAATGTCCTGGCCATCATCGCCACCCATGCCCATGAGGATCATATCGGCGCCATCGCGCCGCTGTGGCCGCAGCTCAAATGCCCCATCTATGCCACGCCCTTCACCGCCATCCTGATCGAAGGCAAGCTGGAGGAAGCGGGCCTGCTGGGCCGGGTGCGAGTCAAGAAAGTGCCGGTGGGCGGCTCGCTGACCCTGGGCCCGTTCCAGATGGATTTCATTTCCATCACCCATTCCATCCTGGAACCCAATTTGCTGGCGATCCGCACGCCGCTGGGCCTCATCGCCCATACCGGCGACTGGAAGATCGATCCCGATCCCATGCTGGGCGAGGAGACCGATGTCGCCCGCATCAAGGCGCTGGGTGATGAAGGCGTGCTGGCGCTGGTCTGCGATTCCACCAACGCGCTGCAGCAGGGCCATTCAGGGTCGGAAGCCAATGTCCGCACCAGCCTGACCGACCTGATCGGCACCCTGAAAGGCCGCATCGCCGTCACCGCTTTTGCTTCCAATGTGGCGCGGCTCGATACGGTGGCGCATGCCGCCCGCGCCCATGGCCGCAAGGTGGCGCTGGTGGGCCGCTCGATGCACAAGATCGTGGGCGCGGCGCGCGACAGCGGCTATCTCAAGGATTTTTCCACGATCGATGAGGAAGAGGCCGCAGACCTGCCCGCCCGCAAGGTGCTGTATCTGTGCACCGGCAGCCAGGGCGAGCCGCGCGCCGCCTTGGCCCGCATCGCCCGCGACGATCACCCCAATGTCCGGCTGGGCAAGGGCGATGCGGTGATCTTTTCCAGCCGCATCATTCCCGGCAATGAAATCCCCATCTTCGAACTGCACAACCAGCTTGCGGAAGCCGGTGTCGAAGTGCTGACCGAGCAGGACCATTTCGTCCATGTCAGCGGCCATCCGGCGCGCGAAGAACTGGCGCAGATGTATGCCTGGACCCGCCCGCGCATTGCCGTGCCGGTGCATGGCGAACTGCGCCACATGGCCGAACATGCGCGCCTGGCCAAGTCGCTGCAGGTGCCCGAGGCGCTGGTGCCCGCCAATGGCCAGCTTTACCGCCTGGCGCCAGGCCCCGCCGAACTGATCGACGAAGTGCCTTCGGGCCGCATCTTCCTGGATGGAAGGGTGCTGATCGCCGAAGGCGAGGGCCTGACCAAGACCCGCCGCGCCATGGCCCATGCCGGCTTGATCGCCATCACCCTGGTGCTGGACGGCAAAGGGCGGGTTTGCGCCGAGCCGGCGATCCTGATGGAAGGTATTCCCGAACCCGTGCACCAGGCCGTGCGCGAAGCGGTGGACGAGATGGCCCGCAAGCACAAAAAGGGCGATGCCGGCCACCTGTCCGAGAATATCCGCCGCGCCGCGCGCCGGGCGGCGCAGGATTCGTGGGGCAAGAAGCCCATTACCCGCGTCACGGTGGTTGAACTGTGATCGGCAAGCTGAACCACGTCGCCATCGCCACCAGCGACCTGGACAAGGCCACCGCCCTCTACCGCGACACCCTGGGCGCCAAAGTCTCCGCCCCGGTGGACCAGCCCGAGCATGGCGTCACCACCGTCTTTGTCGAACTGCCGGGCAGCAAGATCGAACTTCTCAGCCCGCTGGGCGAAGCGTCCCCCATTGCCAATTTTTTAAGCCGCAACCCGCAGGGCGGGGTGCATCATCTGTGTTTCGAGGTCGCCGACATTGCGGCGGCGCGGGACAGGCTGGTGGGGCAGGGCGCGCGGGTGCTGGGCGACATCAAGACCGGCGCCCATGGCAAGCCAGTGCTGTTTCTCCACCCCAAGGATTTCGGCGGCGTCTTGATAGAGCTGGAACAGGCATGAGCGACGCGGCCATCGGCACCCTGATCCATTATGTGGTGCTATTCAGCGCCTTTGCCGTGGCGTGGTTCCTCTGCCTGTTCTGCCTGTTGCCGGTGGGGCTGGGGGCCGAGCGCGATCCGGAGTCCGGCGCGCCGCTCAACCCCATGCTGAAGAAGAAGGCGCAGATCGCGACGGTGCTGGCGGCGATTTTGTGGGTCGGCTTTTACGCCACCATCCACTTCGGCTGGATGTCACTCTGACAGCCCCATAAGAGAAAAGGCCGGGGCGAACCCCGGCCTTTTTTCCTGAACTGTTTTACGTCCCTGAACTTGGCCTCTCTTTGTGGCGCCCCTCCGCCTTGTTGGCGGTATATTTATTGATTGGGGTGATACTGACTTTTCGGGACGGAGTCACGAAATATCTGGAGTCAGTGCGGTGCAGCAGGCGCAATTTAATTACCGAGCAATGAGCATCGGGGCCGCCCTTCTTGTGGCGCTGGTTTTTGCCGGTAAATCCGCCTTTTCCGAAGGGCTTTCGGATCGGAGCAAGCCGGACTCCATCCTGAATGACAAAATGTCTGGTCCCTGCGACCCGGAACTGGGTCAGGCCGACCTGGTGAACGGTACGGATGTGGACGGCAATTCCGTCGCCCCGGCCAATTTGGCCAGCGGGCCGATTCCGCTGCGGGGCCAGATTGAAGTCCCGCTCAAGGCCCGGCGTGGTCGCGCCCCCGCCTATGTCGCGGTGGACGGCGCCAAGCTGGACCCGCTGCTCAATCCCAAATCGTCCTGCCGGTAAGCCCAGGCGTTAACCGTCCCTCCTGTTCTGCCGCTTTGCCGCCGCGCTGCCGCGCTAGATTGCCGGCATGCGCGCCTTGGCTTTCGCACTCCTGAGCCTTGTCCTGCTGGCTGCCCCGGCGGCGGCGGGGCCGTGGCGCATCACGTCCGATCATTGGAGCCAGGCCGATGAAGAGGGCTTTGGCCGCTTCGTCACCGCCATCGGCGACAGCGGCTGTTCCTCGTCGGAAAGCTGCCTGCGCTCCGCGGCCAATCCTTGGGCCGGCAGCGAAGACCGCGCCTTCCTGGACGTGGATGTGGACTGCGCCAAGCTGCCCTATCTGCTGCGGGCCTATTACGCCTGGAAAAAGGGGCTGCCCTTTTCCTATGTCGATGCGGTGAGCGGCTCGGGAGACTTGCGCTTTTCCAAAACCGCCAATGTGCCGGTGTCGCGCACCGCCATCCTCGACCACTCCTCTAATGGAAGAGGGGGCGGCATAGATGGCCCCAAGGCGATGCGCGAATTGCTGGACACGGTCTATACCGCGACCTACCGCACCGATGCGGGGCAGACGCGCGGCGTGCTATCGGATTTCTATTCCCCGGCGCTGCAGCCGGGCAGCATCCGTCCCGGCACCTTGATCTATGACACCAACGGCCATGTCGGCATTGTTTACCGCGTGGATGCGGCGGGGCGGCTTTCCTATATGGACGCCCATCCCGACTACACCATCACCCGCAGCGTCTATGGCGCACAGTTCGGCCAAAGCCCGATGCGGCTTGGCGGCGGGCTGAAGAACTGGCGGCCGCTGATGCTGGTGGGGGCACGTGCCGAAAATGGCGCGCTGGTGGGCGGGCATATCGTGTTTGCCCGCAACGACCAGATTTCCGATTTCTCCCTGGTGCAATATCAGGGCACCGAGCCCAACCCGTCCGGCGACATTTCCGGCGCGCGCTGGAGCTACAATGGCGCGCCGCTGGGCTTCTATGAATATGTCCGGGTGGCGGTGTCGGGCGGGCGCAGCGATTTCAATCCGGTCTATGAGCTGGAATCCACCATGCGCACTCTGTGCAACGACCTGGAAGACCGGCGCCAGGCGGTGGATCTGGCGGTGAAGGACGGCGTCACCGCCAAGCTGCACCCGTCGGAAATTCCCGCGAACATTTACCTCTCGAACGACAATGCCTGGGAAAGCTATGCCACACCCGCGCGCGATGCCCGGCTGCGGGCGGCGTTCGTGCAGTTCCACCACGACCTGGCCGATATGATCCAGATGTGGGTAAAGCGCGATCCGCGCATCGTCTATGACGGCCAGTTCCTGAAAGCCGATCTGCTCAAGGCGTATGAGGCCGAAAGCCGCCGCTGCACCATCACGTTTCTCTCATCCAACATTCATCCCGTGCCGCTGAGCTTCGACGATATTTCCCACCGCCTATTCGCGCTGTCCTTCGATCCGTACAATTGCGTCGAACTGCGCTGGGGCGGCGACAGCCCGGCCTGCCCGGATCAGGCCGGCAAGCGCCGCTGGTACGCCGTGGAGCAAAATGCCCGCAATGAAATCGGCCGCGACGAGCAAGGCACGGCAACACAAATGGCCGGGCCGCAGGATGTGGATATTCGCGGCTTGATCGCAGCGATGCCCGACCGCGTGCCCTATGTGCAGTACATGCCGGACTGACCCTGGCCGGCGGTTTGACACCGCCCGCATTTGCCAATCACTCTGCGCCCCGGGCCAATACCGGGGGGCACATGCCGCAAGCGCCGCAAAAGACGCGCGAATTGATGAACCATCACATGGATTCCTCCATCTGGAACCAGTTTGCGTTCCGGCCGGATGACATCATCGTGGCGACCTACGCGAAATCCGGCACCACCTGGATTCAACAGATTGTCGGGCAGCTGGTTTTCCAGGGCGATCCCGCGGTGCCGGTGCATGCCATCTCGCCCTGGGTGGATTTGCGCGTGCCGCCCGCGCCGGTGAAACTTGAAATGCTGGAAGCGCAGACACACAGGCGCATGCTCAAGACCCATTTGCCGCTGGATGCGCTGACCTTTTCGCCGGATGCGAAATATCTTTATATCGCCCGCGATGGCCGCGATGTCGTGTTTTCGTTTCACCATCATCACAGCCAGGGCAATGCGCTCTGGTATGAAATCCTCAACGACACGCCGGGCCGCGTCGGCCCGCCGATGCCCAAGCCCGATCCCGATCAGCGCCGCTATTTCCGCACCTGGCTGGAACAGGACGGTTACCCGATCTGGTCCTTCTGGGAAAATATCGCCACTTGGTGGGCGGCGCGCGATCTGCCCAATGTCAGGCTGGTGC
>Ga0073936_10011825_pt1 | contig 10508 bp, 12 predicted proteins | sample AliMusrvi5mmetaG_FD_87041 | JGI IMG/M metagenome (GOLD analysis project Ga0073936, IMG submission 87041) | Freshwater lake bacterial and archeal communities from Alinen Mustajarvi, Finland, to study Microbial Dark Matter (Phase II) - Alinen... | ecosystem: Environmental > Aquatic > Freshwater >... | reverse complement strand
GGCGGCAATGGCCTTCTTCACGCCATCGGCGCGTCGGCCAGTGGTCTGCGAGTCAAAGTAAATGACGTTGTAGGGATCGGCCAGGGCGGCGTCGAGGTCCGTGCTGTAACGGATGTTCTCGCCCATGGCGGCAAGCTTCTGGAGCTTGACTTCGTTGCGGCCAACGAGGATCGGGTCGGGCAGGATGACCTCGGTATCGCCGATTTTAACGCCCCCTTGCTTGATAATAGCGAGGATGGAGCGGATGTAGTGCTGGTTGGTTCCCATGCGGCCCGTGACGCCGTTCATGATGATGCCAACCTTGTGGATTTTGATGCCGTTGCTCATTTTTGATGTGGTGGTGGAGAGGGTTAAGCTTGGGGTTTATCGGTGCACTGCGGATACGCGCCAGCGGGCAGCGCCGGAACGTCGATGCCTTGCTTGGGCAGGGTGCCTTCGAGTTCCTGTTTCCAGTGGGCCACGTCGCCTGCCGGGCCGTAGATGTAGATGAAGGTGGTCGGCTTGTCCTTGAGGTTGTTGGAAAGCTGATGAAACACGCCCGAGGGGATGTAGGCCGCTTGCCCCGCTTTCAGGATGGTGATTTCCTCGCCGAGACACATCTGGGCTTCGCCTTCGACGATGAAATAGACTTCCTCCTGCTCCTGGTTGTGCCACGGCACCTGGCCGCCGTTGGGCTCCAGGACGATGTAGCCAGACATGAAGTTCTTGGCTTGAATGGGCGAGGGTCCGCCCACGATGTTGCGGCCCCAGCGGCGCGCCGGGAATTTGCGGCCGGGTTGAGTGTTGATGTCGGAGATGATCATGATGTTTTGGGTGGGTTTAGAGATTACCGAAGAAGGTGAGATACGGCGCGCCGGTGGCGACGCGCTGGATGTAGAGGGCGAGTTCGCGCAGATGGTAGTCGCCCCACATGCTCGATTCCCCGCACGGGACTTTCTGCCCGTCCGGGATGTAATCCCAACCGTTCGGGCGATGGTAAACGGAGTGGAGCAGCAATCCTTGGTGATTCGGATCGCGGCTCAGATACGGCTCGCCCAGGAGCGTATCGGCCACGGTGAGCCCGGCCTGCCAGTAGCGGGCTCCATTGGCATCGCCGCGCTCGGTGAGGTAACGGCCCAGGCGCAGCAAGCCTTGCGCGCTGATGGCCGCTGCGGTGCTGTCCACCGGTTCGTAATCGTTGAACGGTTCCGCCGGACGGTCGAGGTAGTTGCCCAGTTTGTGCAGGAGCGGCGCGCCGGTATCCCAATACGGAATGCCGTCGGTGGGCGTTTGATCCAGGTAGAAATCTGCCGTGGCGAGGGCCGGTTTGAGGAATTCCGCCTCAATCTTCGCCCGTCCGCCAAACGGCTCCAGTTCAGCGTCGGAGAGGGTGGCGAGAAATTCGAGTTCCTCGGGGTACCCAGCGAGAATCCACGAAAGACCGCGCGTCCAGGTGGTGAACGGCGCATAGCCCTGCTGCGAGTTGGGGCAGCGGTAGTTGCCGTCGTTCATGTTGAAAATGCTCTCGTGCGCCGTGCGGCCCCGGACGTCGTAGGAGTCGCGGCCTTCGCCGTAATAGACGGCAAACGTCGAGGTGGTGCGGGCGTGCTGGATGAGGCGTTCGAGGAGCGAGATTTTCACATCGCGCTCGCCCATGAGAACGTGCCCAAGCTTGTGAGAAACCGCCAGCGCGCGCAACGAACGGATGGTATCGGCAAAAAGCGATTGCGGGCCGTTGAAAGAGTAAACGTAGCCTTCGCCGTTGGAGATTTTGCTCCAGCGCGCCGCCTGCACCGCGCCGGTGCATTTGAGGGCGAGTTCGTAGAACTCTTGCTCGCGCTGATTGGCGGGGATGCGCCCCTCGCCCATCAGACGGCGCAGGTTTCCATACGTGCTGACGTTGTTGAACCCGTGATCGTGCACGCCGATGTGCGTGATGTGGTGGGCCATCCGCGTGATGGTCTTGTTGCGGCCCAATTCCAGGAACGACTCGTCGCCCGTGGCGTCGAACTGGTAAATGGCGGAGCCATAGACGAAGCCTTGCGTCCATTCCGTCCAGCCGCGTGCAGTGTATTTGCCTTTGACGGTGAAGACCGGCGTGGCAGTTCCGGGCACGTCGTCCTTGTCGATGGAGAGAATCTTGGGCGCGGAAGCTTCCCAGAGATTCTTGATTTTGCCGGTAAGATCGGCGGGCTGGAGCTGGTTGTTGATTTTAATCATGGGAGAAAGAAGGAAAAATCTGCGTCAATCTGCGAAATCTGCGGATAAAACTCCTAGAGCGTGCGCAGGTGGAAGCCGCCATCGACGTTGAACACCTGGCCAGTGGAATATGGGAAGAGCCCTTTGCCGACGGCCACGACGCACTTGCCGATGTCCGAGGGTTGCCCCCAGCGGTTGATAGGCGTGATGCCTTCGGCGAAGAGTTTGTCGTATTTCTCTTTCACCGTGCCGGTCATGTCGGTGGCAATGATGCCGGGCTGGATTTCAAAGACGTTGATACCGAACTCCGCCAGGCGCGCAGCGTAAAGCTTGGTCACCATGGAAAGCGCGGCCTTGGTGATGCAGTAGTCGCCGCGATTCACGGAAGCCGTGTAAGAGGACATGCTCGAAACCGTGACGACGGCGCGCGGCGCTTCCGGCAGGGCCTCGCCTTCGCGCATCAGCTTGACGGCGATCTGCGTGAGGAAATACGGGCCTTTCAAATTGATGGCGATGAGCCGGTCAAAGCTCTCCTCGCCCGCTTCGAGGATGTCAGCGCGCACGTTGGGTGCCACACCCGCGTTGTTCACCAGCAGATCGAGCCGCCCGAATTTCTCGCGCACGAAGTCAATCAGCGCGGCGCGGTCGGCCGCCTTGGAAATGTCCCCTTGGACGATCTCCACGCGGACCTGCCCTTTGGAAGCCTCCAAACAAAGCTGCTGGCACTCCAGCGCCGCCGCTTCGTTGCCAGCGTAGTTGATGACGATGTGATGGGTCCCCGCCGCAGCGAGTTCCAAGGCGATCCCCCGGCCAATGCCGCGGGAGGAACCGGTGATAAGAGAAACGGCCTTCATAAGTGGGGCTCACTCTAGGGGAACGGCCAAAAACAAGCTAGCACGAGGCAAAAATTTATTAGCACAAAATCACCCGTGCTCAACATAGGCCGCATACGACCTATGGGTCTTATAAGACCCATAAAATGGGATCCCCGAATGCTCACAGCGCCTCGAGGGATAGTGCCTGCCCTCGTTCCCAAGTTGCACTTGGGAACGCGGAGGAAAACTGAACCGCCCCGTTTTTCATATTCACGGCGCAGCCGAAATGGTGAGCGTCAAGCCGGTCCACGCACCGTTTTCTTCCACGGGTGCCAGGGTGAACGTGTAGCCGTTCGCCGTCTGCGTCATGACCATATTGTTGTGGTCGGCGGGAGGCCCCGTGAAATCGAAGGCAAAGTGGTGCTCCATCAAGGTCCGGCCTTTCGCAGTCAGGGTGACCAGCTGGTAAGTCCCCGGAGTCAGGCGCTTGGTCAACGGATTGAGGACCACGCGCCCTTTGATGGAGTTCGAGTCCGACACATTACCGATGATCAAGTGATCGACGCCGCTATCGGTCACATCGAACTTCACCGTTTCGGTGCCGCCGTTGGGGCCGTCAAGCACGCCGACCGAGAAGGTCCCGATTTTCCCATCCGCCAAGTTCAGCGTCGCACCGTTGCGCAAACTGAGCCGTCCCCTCACGCTCGTCCCGGCTTCCGGCGAGAAGATGGATTCTACGCTAATTGATCCCGGGCTTGGGGCGGCACCCTGCTTCACCACGAAGTTCCCGCCGTTAATCGCCGCGTTCCACGTCTGGTCGCTGTTATCGCCGGTCAAGGTCCACGTCCCCGTGTTTTGTTTCTGGAGGGTGGATCCGGTAAAAACGCCGAGCGTGTTCCCGGTCGTCGTGCCATCCAACGTAATATTGCCCCACATCGTGCCCACGGCGACATCGGTATTCCCGGGCTTGAGCGCCGGGCCGGATTGAGTGGTGGCGACGCAAGGCAGCACCAGCGTGGAATGATTGGCGCTGTTGACTTGGACGGTTGTGTAGGTGCCGATGCTCAACGTGCCGCTCAACGTCAGCGTTCGCGGGGTTGCGTTTGCCGTGGCGATCTCAATCGTCGCTATGCCGTTGGATTTATTCGCGTTGACGCCAGCGATGGCAAACGTGGCATCTGTGCCACTCACTAATTGGAGCGTGCCGCCGCTTAAGTTGATATGCTTGGCGCCCCCGGTGCTCTGGATTGCATCCAGAAGGTAGGTTTCGCCCTCCGGCACATTCACCTCCTCCACCGCGACGGCAGGATGGAAGGGTAAAGCGGCCATCGCTGCGGCAACGAGCAAGAAAGCGAATCGGGACGGGTGGAAAATCGGGGGGATAACCATGGCTCGCAAATTGAGGTAAAACCCATTCCGAAGCGAGGGAAAAGCGCGTGGTTTTCAGAGTAGCTCTAACCGCTAGTCCGCCTCGATCGCCCGCCGTTTCTCTCCAAAGAACGACCGCAGCAGCCCCCGGCATTCGTCCAGGCGAACGTCTTTTGTGATTTCGCACTGATGGTTCAGATTTGGACTTTGCAGGATGTTGAAGTGGCCCCCCGCGCCGCCGCCCTTGGGGTCCGGGCACCCAAAAATGACCCGCGCCAGCCGGACGTGGACGATGGCCCCGGCGCACATCGGGCATGGCTCCTTGGTGACGTAAAGTTCGCATTCGTTGAGCCGCCAATTGCCCAGCGCGCTCTCGGCTTGCGTGATGGCGAGCATTTCCGCGTGGGCGGTGGCGTCGCTGAGCTGCTCGACCTGGTTGAACGCCCGGGCAATGATCCGCCCCTTGTACGTGATGACCGCACCGATGGGGACTTCGTCCGCCGCGTACGCGCGTTGGGCCTGCCGGAGCGCCTCGCCCATGAAATAGGCGTCGCTTTGCAGGTCAATCAGGGGCTCAGAGCCGGGGCAGAGTTCAAAATCCATGTTCTAGGTTAGGCCGTGGTCAACAGTTTCAGAAAACAAAAAGGAATCTCACGCAAAGACGCAAAGGCGCAAAGGAAAAAGTGCAGGGGGCATTCGCCTGCCTGTTCGGGGTCTCGAGGAGCAGCGAACCCGTCACATTTTAACAGGATTCACAAGATTAAGAGGATTTTCAGGATGTGGATTCACGGACAATCGATTTTCGCAAACTTTCGCCAAAATCATGCGAATCCTGATAATCCTGTTAAAAATTGCCGAGATCGCCATGTCTAAAGGTTAGCCCACACCTGAAACACGCCTTTCTCTTTGCGCCTTTGCGTCTTTGCGTGAGAAATTCTCCTCTTTCCAGCATGAATTTCACGCGTATGGAGCGATTTCTGTTTGCCAATGCCCCAAAATGCGGTAAATAACCCGGCTCTTTTCCAATTTAAAGAGGCCACGACCATGAACATCATCCAGAAGATCGAACAGGAACAACTCAAGCCCGACGTAACCGCCTTCAAAGTAGGCGATCAAGTGAAGGTTCACACGCGCGTGGTCGAAGGCGACAAGGAACGCATCCAGATTTTTACCGGCATCGTGATCGCCCGCAAAGGCTTTGACTTGAACGCCTCCTTCACCGTCCGCCGTATCTCCTACGGCGAAGGCGTTGAGCGCGTTTTCCCGGTTCACTCGCCCCGCATCGCCAAGATCGAAGTCGAGAAGTCCGGCACCGCCCGCCGCTCCAAACTGAACTATCTGCGGGCTCGTAAGGGCAAGCAGGCGATGGCTGTCCGCGAATAGTCCGTCTCATTTTTCGCCATGAGGTGCTCCCTCCGGCATGAGCGCGCGCTGCGCAAGGCAGGGGTGGAGATCATCGCAGGCATCGACGAAGCAGGCCGTGGGCCGCTGGCTGGACCAGTGGTCGCGGCCGCTGTCATTTTACCGGAAGGCTTCCGGCACAAGACGCTTACCGACTCCAAGCAACTCCGCGCGGCGGTGCGCGAAGAAATCTATTACGAACTGACCGCCGAAGGCTCCGGCGTCGTCTGGGCCGCTTCCATTTCCGAGAGCGAGGAAATTGACCGCATCAACATCCTGCGCGCCACCCATCAGGCGATGCGCCGGGCCGCAATCGCCCTCACCCGCGCCCCGCAGCACGCTTTGATCGACGGTCTGCCTGTCCGCCCCTTCCCCATACCGCACACGGCCCTGGTGGGTGGTGACGGGCTGAGCTTGTCCATCGCAGCGGCCAGCGTTATTGCCAAAGTCACCCGCGACCGGATTATGGTCGAAATGGATGCGCTTTACCCCAGCTACCATTTTTCCCAACACAAAGGCTATGGAACTGCGGAGCATCTTGCTATGCTGCGCGCTCATGGGCCTTGTCCAATCCATCGCCGCAGTTTTCTCCCGGTTCGCCAGGCGCAACTCGACCTTCTCTGATCCGCGCCACGCCTTGGGCCGTCGTGGGGAACAGATCGCCGCCCGGCACCTGCGCCGCATCGGCTACAAAGTGCTTTACCGCAACTACCGCGCGCCAAAAGGCGGCGAAGTCGATCTGGTTTGCCGCGACGGCGACACACTCGTTTTCGCGGAAGTCAAAACGCGCACTTCCGAGGAATTCGGCGCACCAGCGGAAGCCGTCACGAGGGAGAAGCAGCGTCTCATCGCGCGGGGCGCCCTGGCCTGGCTCAAGTTACTCGGCAACCCGGACATCCATTACCGCTTCGACATCGTGGAAGTCCGCATGAAGGGCAAGAAAGCCGATGTGACCGTCCTTCGCAATGCGTTCGGATTACCGGAGCCTTACCGGGATTAAGCGGCCGCAGCGTTCCACTTATATTTGGCGGGACCGGTTTTTTTGATTTCGGCGATCTTTTTGCCGGTGGTCACAAACCAGATATAGACATTCCGGTAATTGGCACCGAGTTTTGCCGCGAGGTCTTTAATGGTCACCCCTCCAGCCCCCGCGCTCTTTAATTGACTAAGAATCCGCGCTTTCAACTCACCGCGCCCTGCTTTGACTTTTTTCGATTTGGCTTTTTTGGTGGCCTTGGGAGCTTTGGCTTTCATCTTAACCTTGGCCTTCTTCGCCTTGCCTGCTTTGGCTTTTTTGGCAGGTTTCGCGACGGGGAGTTTTGCGCCATTCCATGCATAACAGGCTTCACCTACCTTTTTAAGACCCCCAATCTTCTTTATATTAATGCTAAACCATGAATGAATATTGGCTGCTTTAATACCTATGCGACTCGCTAGATCCTTGACTGTGGCTCCGGTTTTTCCAGAGGCATGCAGGATTTCAAGAATTTGCTGCCGGAGTTCACCGCGCCCCTTGCGTAGCCCCTTGGTCTGTAGTTTAACCAGAGCTTTCTGATAGGGTATCCCGAGTGCCTTTGCAGATGCGCCGCGCGAGTTTCCAGCTCCATAAAGTTCATTCTGGATCGTGACGAGCCGCTCATCCACTGTCGTGATCTGGCTTACCAATGTTGAGCGTTTTTCCTCAAGGGCAATCATTTCTTTGAGGCGCGCGATACGAATGTTGGGTTGGTTCATAATGCATATCTATTTGCAAACCCATGGATAGCTATCAAGCATATTTTAAATTATGCTCTCATTTTGGATTCATATTATAGTCCAGAGTTATGCAGAGATGCGACTTCCTGCCATGCATCGTTTCTGATGTTACTGACGCATGGCTTAAACTGCAACGCGGTTGGCATTCCTCTCATTTTCTTGCAGGCAGGCATTTTGAGCGCAATAGTAACGGCATCTTCCTATGCCGACCTACATTTACGAAACCGTGGAGCCACCTCATCTTCAGTTTGAGGTGAAGCAAAGTATGAAAGACGATCCCTTGGCGGTGCATCCCCAGACGGGTGCTCCCGTGCGGCGGGTGATTTCCGGCGGCTATGGCATTCTGCAAAAAAGCGCTCATGCGTCTCCTTCCAAATCCAAAGGCCACGGCTGCTGTGGCGGAGCGTGCGGCTGCCATCACTAATATCCCACTATGACCAATCGACGCTCCTCACTTTATCTGATTTTCCTGACAGTCTTCATTGATCTGATCGGATTCGGCATCGTCATCCCCGTGCTGCCTCTCTATGCCAAGCATTTTGGTGCGAATGAATGGACGAACGGCTGGCTGGTGGGCATCTATTCAGCGATGCAATTCCTGGCAGGCCCTCTATTGGGACGGCTCTCGGATCGCGTGGGACGCCGCCCGGTGCTGCTGGTGAGCTTACTGGGAACCGCCGTGGGGTTCTTCATCATGGGCGGAGCGACGACCCTGTTCTGGCTCTTTGCCGCGCGGATCATCGACGGCATCAGCGGCGGCAATATTTCCACGGCGCAAGCCTATATTGCCGACGTGACGCCGCCAGAGGAACGCTCCGGTGCGATGGGATTGATCGGCGCAGCTTTCGGGCTGGGATTTATTTTTGGCCCGGCCATCGGCGGGGTGATGTCACAGATTTCCATCAGCGCGCCGTTCTATTTCGCGGGAGCGCTGGCCTTGGTGAACGCAGCGCTAGTCTGGTGGCGGCTGCCGGAGAGCCTGACGCCTGAACACCGGGAGGCTCCTCAACAAACCGCGCCATGGCGCGAGGTCTTCGCACATAGCTGGCATCTTCCGGTGCTGATGGGTAGTTACTTTTTCGCCATCACCGGGTTCTCAATCATGACGGCCGATTTTGCGCTCTTCACCGCAAATCGCTACGGCTACGACGCCCGGCACAACGGCTATCTCTTCGCATTTATCGGGCTGGTGGGCGCGGTGATGCAGGGGGGCGTGTTGCGCCGCGTTTTGAAACATTGCCGGGAACGGACCATCGCAGCAGTGGGCTGCGTGGCGCTCGCGGTCGGGCTGGCTTTCCTGCCCTTGAGCAGCAACTTGAGCTCGCTGCTTCTCTTTATTACGGTGGTGGGGATCGGTAACAGCTTCATCACACCCACACTCACCGGGCTCGCCTCCCGGAGCGCCGACCGCCAGTGGCAGGGGCGCGTGATCGGTTTGATGCAATCCGCCGGAAGCCTGGCCCGCTGGGTAGGGCCTGTCCTCGCCGGGTGGTTCCTCTCCCAAGACGCGGCCAATCCGCACCGCCTCTACGGGCAGACGCCGTTTTGGGCTGCTGCTGCGATTCTCGTCGTGGCGCTGCTCTGCACGTTGCGGCTGCCGCCGAAACCGATGACATCGGAGGGTTGATGCCCATGGCGATTCCTTTGGAAGACAACTTCGCGGACATTGTGGGGAAAGCCCAGCGCGGACTGAGGCTCTCCGACCGCGAACTTGCCGGGCGCGCCGGAATTTCCGCAGAGGCATTGCAGCGGGTGAAAAGCGAGAAGCACGATGCGGCGACGCTCCAAAGGATCGCCCCCGTCCTGGGCCTCAACGCGCAAGCACTGACCACGCTACCCCATTACCGTCCGGCAGCCGTCCGGGTGGACGGGCTCGCCGCCTTCAGCACGGATTACGGCGGGATGCTCGTGAACTCCTACCTTGCTTGGGATGAAGAAAGCGGCAGCGCTGTGGCATTCGATACCGGAACGGATGTCACGGAAATGCTCGACGCCCTGCATTCCCACAATCTGAAACTGTGCGCGATTTTCCTCACACACACCCATGGCGATCACATCACCGACCTCGACCGCCTACGACGCGAGACCGGCGCAACAGCATTTGTGTCCGCCCGCGAGTCGTTGCGCGGCGCAGATCCGTTCGAGGCGGGACGCGAGTTCCCATGCGGGCGTCTACGGATCGAAACGCGGCTGACGTGGGGGCATAGCCGTGGCGGGACGACCTATGTGATTCACGGGCTGGAGCGCCCAGTGGCTATGGTGGGAGACGCGATGTTCGCGGGCTCAATGGGCGGCGGAATGGTCTCCTACGCCGATGCCCTGCGGACCAACCGCGAGGAAATCCTGTCCCTGCCGCCACAAACCGTCCTCTGCCCCGGCCACGGCCCGCTAACCACCGTGGGCGAGGAACAGGAGCACAATCCGTTTTTCGCGTAAAAAATCCCTAAGATTTCTTCTCCCTCGGCGTTATTCCCTGTGATAACGTCTTCACCGCGAAAGGAAACCTTCACCCCCCTCTCTTGTATTTATGAAACTGAACTCGCTTCTCTGTTTCTCCGCCCTGCTCGCCATCCCATCCGGCTTCGCCCAAGCCGCCGACCTGCCAAAGCCACCCGCGCTCACCATCTACAACCAGAACTTTGCCGTCGTGCGCGACGTGGTTCCGCTCGACCTCAAGGCCGGGATCAACACCATCCAGTTCACCGAGACGACTGCCCATGTGGAGACGGATTCGGTGATCCTTCGCGATCCCTCCGGCAAGATCGCCCTGCAAATCTTGGAGCAAAACTACCGGAACGATCCGGTCTCCCAGGAACTCCTGCTCTCGTTGAACGAAGGCAAGACCATCGACTTCCAAACGGACATCGGCGGGGGGCAGAAGAAGGTGGTGCAGGGGAAAATCGTCCGTAGCGGCTACGTCCCCCATGGCTCCGAAGCCATGCAGCGGTATGGACGGCAATACTACCAGCAACAGATGGCGATGGCCTATTC
>Ga0073936_10011824_pt1 | contig 10509 bp, 10 predicted proteins | sample AliMusrvi5mmetaG_FD_87041 | JGI IMG/M metagenome (GOLD analysis project Ga0073936, IMG submission 87041) | Freshwater lake bacterial and archeal communities from Alinen Mustajarvi, Finland, to study Microbial Dark Matter (Phase II) - Alinen... | ecosystem: Environmental > Aquatic > Freshwater >... | reverse complement strand
GTGCTTCACCGGCGCGTCGGGATCTTTCAAACCGTGTCCGGTGACGGTGAGGACGATTTTTCCGCCGGCGTGTTGAGGGATCGGGCAAGCAGGGCAGCGTTCGGAGGACAGGCATTTGAGAAGCCCGGCCACGCTCGCGGCGCTGGCGGGCTCGACAAAGATGCCTTCGTGGGAGGCGAGCCATTGCTGGGCATCGAGGATTTGCTGGTCCGTGACGATGTCGATGCATCCGCCGGATTCCTTCACCGCGGTGTTTGCCCCCTCCCAGCTCGCCGGGTTCCCGATGCGGATCGCGGTGGCGACCGTGTGGGGATCGACCGGATGCCCGAGGTAAATCGGCGCGGCCCCCTCGGCTTGAAAGCCGACCATTTTCGGCAGCCGTGCCGAGCGGCCAGCGGAGTGGAATTCGCGGTAGCCCTTCCAGTAGGCGGTGATGTTTCCCGCATTTCCGACCGGCAGGATGTGGATGTCCGGCGCGTCGCCGAGTTCCTCGATGATTTCAAACGAGGCGGTCTTCTGGCCCTCGATCCGGTCGGGGTTGATCGAGTTGACGATCGCGACCCCCTCGACGCCGCCGAACTCCCGCACGATCCGGAGGGCGTCGTCGAAATTCCCGCGGATGGCCACGACTTTCGCGCCGTAGGCAAACGCCTGGACCAGCTTGCCGGCGGCGATCTTTCCCGCGGGCAGGATGACCGCGCAGCGGATGCTGGCCCGGGCGGCATAGGCGGCCGCGGCCGCGGAGGTGTTGCCGGTCGAGGCGCAGATGACGGTGGTGGCCCCGCGTTCGACGGCTTTCGAGAGCGCGACGGTCATGCCACGATCCTTGAACGAGCCGGTCGGGTTGAGCCCTTCGAATTTGAGATAGACCTCCGCGCCCGTCCGATCGCTGAGTTTCGGCGAGTGGATGAGCGGGGTGGAGCCTTCGTTGAGCGAAATCACCGGGGTGGCATCGGTTACCGGAAGAAAAGCTCTGTATCGGGAGATGACCCCGCGGTCGTGCAGCGAGTTTTTCACGAGAAAGACTCCATGTGCAAAAGCAGCGGTTCGGTTTTCACGCACGGAAGAGCCGCGATCGTCGCTGCAGCAGCCTGCATTTTTCCGTAGGGAGCGTCATGGAGGGTCAGCACGAGCGGGACCGGCCCCTCGGCATGGCTTTCCGGCTGGATGACGGAGAGGATACCGATCCCCGCCTCGCCGAGGGCCCCCGCGATCTGCGCCAGCACGCCGGGACGGTCTTCGACACCGAGCCTCAGGTAAAATTTGGAAATCGAATCCGCCACCGGCTTGCACCGGCCATAGAGATCATGGGACGCGAACCCGCAGGACACTCGGGGCGAGGCCAAGGAGATCCCCGCCTCGGCCAGGTCGCCGAGAACAGCGCTCGCCGTGGGATCCTGTCCCGCGCCGCGCCCGTAGAAAAGCGTTTCGCCGACCACATCGCCCCGGACGGCCACCGCGTTGAAAACCCCGTTCACCGAAGCCAGAACGTGGGATTTCGGGATCAAAGTCGGGGCGACGCGCACTTCGATCTCGTCACTCTCGTCCGCCTTGATCGTGGCGACAAGTTTGATCCGGTAGCCGAGCTCGTCGGCAAACCGGATGTCCGACGCCGTGATTTTTTCAATTCCCTCGACCAGAACATTCGGTGGTTCGACCCAGAACCCGTAGGCCAGCGAGGCGAGAATGATCGCCTTGTGCGCAGCATCCCAGCCGTTGACATCGAGCGTGGGGTCGGCCTCCGCGTAGCCAAGTTTCCGGGCCTCCTCCAGCGCCGGGCCGAAATCCATTCCGGAATCGGTCATGCGGGTCAGGATGTAGTTGCTCGTGCCGTTCAAGATCCCGTGGATCGACTCGAACCGGTTTCCGACGAACGCCTCGCGGACGGCTTTGATGATCGGGATCCCGCCCGCCACCGCCGCCTCGAAAAACACCGGCACTTGCTTCGCCTCTGCCAGAGCAAAGATTTCCTTCCCGTGCTCCGCGAGAAGCGCCTTGTTCGCGGTGATCACGATCTTGCCCGCCTCGATCGCCCGCCGGATGAACCGGAGCGGAAACTCGATCCCTCCCATTAGCTCGATCACGATCCGAATCGAGGGATCCTCGATCAAATCGTCCGGCCTCGTGACGAAAAGCTCGGCTGGAGCCTCGACCCGGCGCGGCTCGGCCAGATCTTTCACGGCTATGCGCCGCACCGAAAACGCCACCCCCGTGCGCTCTTCCATCAACGCGCCATTGCGCGCGAGGTTCTTGTAAACCCCGGAGCCCACCGTGCCAAATCCAGCCAGTCCGATCCCAATTTCTGTTTTCATCGCGAGCCGCACACTATCGCCACCGGAGGAATTGCCTGTAAAGCGCGATCATCGAAAAGTCGTCGCATAACTCAAGAATTCCAAATCCCCGCCACCCCACAGTCGGGCGGCCTCGCCCCAATTATGACGATCCGGCAACGCTCTGGAGTGTGACACAGGCTTTCCAGCCTGTGTGTTGAACCGCTCACAGGCTGGAAAGCCTGTGTCACTTTCTTACACCCGAACGCCACATCGTATCCCCCAACATCAGGTTTGGGCTGGCCTATCCCACCCCCTGACAGATTATGATCTACATCAATACTTTCCAAAATCATTGGATTTTCTTTGAACGAAACCCTTGGTTTGGCGGTCTTACATTTAACCTCATTAACAAATCGTTTCCGGTCCATTCCAGAGGTGGAAAGCCGTTGAAACGGCAAAACCCCAAAAACTTATGGCCATCGAAGATTCAGACACAGGATTTCAGCTCTACCTGAGAGAGATCGCGCAGTTTCCGCTCTTGACGATCAAAGAAGAAGTGCAACTGGCGCGGAAGATCAAGCGCGGCGATCAGGAGGCGCGATCGCGGATGGTCCGGTGCAACCTGCGGCTTGTTGTGAAGATTGCGCGCGATTACAGCAATTACGGCCTGCCATTGCTCGACCTGATTTCCGAGGGGAACATCGGCCTGATGAAGGCCGTGGAGCGGTTCGACCCGAAAAAGGGCGGAAAATTGAGCACGTATGCGGCTTGGTGGATCAAACAATCGATCAAGCGGGCGCTCGCCAACCAGAGCAAGACAATCCGTCTTCCCGTTCATCTGGTGGACAAAATCGCCAAGATGCGCCGGGTTTCGACGCAGATGACCGAGGAGCTGGGGCGCGAGCCCACCGACGACGAATTGGCCGAGGAAGTGGGCCTGTCACCGTCGAAGGTCACGGCCCTCAAGAGCGCCGCGATTCGCCCGACCTCGCTCGACCAGCCGATCGGTGACGACGATTCCACCCAGTTCGGCGATCTGGTGGGCGACGCGGAGGCGCTGGATCCCTTCGAGATGCTGCGGGACAAAGACCTGCGCAACGAAGTCGGCGACCTGCTGGATGTTCTCGACGACCGCGAGAGGCGGATCATCAACTGCCGGTTTGGTCTCGACGGGAAAAAGCCGAAAACGCTCGAGGAGGTCGGGGTGAAATTTGGCGTGACCCGCGAGCGGATCCGCCAGCTGCAGAACATCGCGCTCAACAAACTGCGCAAGGCGCTCGGCAAAAAGGAAAAACCGAAGGCCGACGCCTGCGTCTGACCAATTTTCATAAGTGGGGTTGGGGGCCGGGGTCCATGTGTGTGCCCCGGCCCTTCTTTTTAACCCGAAAACAAATTTTAGACAGGATTGACAGGATTTGCAGGATTAACAGGAAGGGAGTTATGCCCACTCGAAGCCGGCTACTTTGGTGCAGGCCGCAAACCTCCATAACTTCTTTCCTGTTAATCCTGTAATCCTGTCAAAATTCTTCAATCGCCGGATCCGGGTTTATGGGAACGAGCTTTCCGAGCCTCATCAATCGGGAACGGATCGCCCCTTCGGTTCGCTCGTGCGTTTGTGCCAGGCCTCGACACTCACGCCGCAGTTTTTCAATCTGAAATTGACTGGCGATCCTTTCTGATGGAAGGTTGCGGCGTGACTGCGAGCAGCATCGACATCTCCGGTTTGAGCAGTGGCCAGCGAGTTGTTCTCATGGAGCGTTTGTGGCGATCCCTGGCTGGCGATCTGGCGGCCCAAGGGCCTCCCGCGTGGCATGACGCAGAGATCGAGTCCCGGCAGGGCGAATGGGCCGAGAGAGAATCAGTCAGCGAGGAGTGGTCAGTGGTCCGCGAAGAACTCCGAGGCGAGATCCCGTGAGAGTCCGGTTGCTTCCCTCGGCGAAGCGGGACTTGCGGAGCGGCAGTCGCTTCTACGAGAGGCAGGAGAGTGGACTCGGCTCGTATTTCCTCGATTCGGTTGGCGCGGATATCGATTCCCTCCAGTTGCTCGCAGGGATCCATCCGATACGGCGCGACCACCACCGGTTTCTGGCAGAGCGATTCCCCTACTGGATCTACTATCGGATCGAGGGCGGGATCGCCTACGTCGTTGCCGTTCTGGATGCGCGACAAGAGCCTGCCAAGATCCTGCAACGAGAAAAGATCGAACGAGCCCGTCGGGCGATCGGCTAAAGCATAACACCTGACCTGCCGGAGTGGCGGCAGGTTTTGCGCAGGAGGATGCAAGCGCGAGGGTCTTGTTTGAGCTACTCCGCCCCGGCAAATGTCAAAGAGCAAGAACCGACCCCTTTCTCCAAGGAGTTCACGAAAAAGCGCCCGCCGCAATAGCCCCCCTGGCGGGCCACACCCAAGGAGTGTGTGCCCGCCATCACTTTCATTCACGCTCCGGACATTCCGCCGGGAGCCAAACGCCGCACATGCGGCCATCAGTAAAACCACTGGTGACCGCTACGGGTGCTCTGTGCCCCGCGGTCGCCTTTCAACCAAGAAAGGAAAAACACAAATGAGTCCCAAAGCCGGATTTGTTTTGTTGGATCAGATCGAACCACGGCTACGCGCCACCATGCCGTATATCCGTGGAGTCGGCTCGGAAGATACCGAGGAGCTGTTGCAGGATGCCCTGACCGTGGCAGCCAAGATGCTCCACGACCTCGAAGCGCGGGGGAAGACAGTCACGCCGGGCAACGTGGCGTATTACACGATTCTCCACATGAAATCGGGTCGCCGGTCGTATTCGGCAGGCAGGACCGATGTCATGAACGCCGGAACCCAGTTGGACAGCCTGTCCATGGTTCTCTCGTTCGAGGAACCGGCGGGGTATGACCCGGAAACCGACGAGGAGATCCCGCTGGGCGATATGCTGGCGGGCAGTGATGACGACCCCGCAGGGGCGGCGGCGAGGGTGATGGACTGGGAGGACTTCCTGGATACCCACAACCCCCGCTACGAGGCAATGGTGTGCGACTTCGCACAGGGCAGGCACGCCAAGGACACGGCAGACCGGTTCGGGTTCAGCAGCTCGTGGGCACACGACTTGAAGAAAAACCTGGCTGATGATCTGCGGGAGCACTTTGGCGAGGACGCCATTGCGGACTCCATGCAGGTGCCCTCGTGGCGCGGCAACATTATGGTGGACCATGAGAAGGCCGCGTGTCGGGCGGAGCGTCGCCGGGGTTGAAAGTCGTGTAGCACATTGATTAGACGTGGAATCCATGCGATGACGTACACGCGGAAAAAGCCCGCCTCCACAGGCGGGCTTTTTTTTATTTATCAGCAGAATAGCATGGTAAGTTGAGGCCAAAGCCCATGACAAGATAGTGCGGGTCGGGCGCTCGAATTCCTACCTGGATAGATTCTATTCAGTATTGTTTATAGTTAAACATTATTGGCCAAAACCACGGTCTATTTTAGGATGCACTGGCACGGTGAGCAGAATTATCGCCTGTATGTGATCGTTACATCCCTCAAGATCGACTCCCCAACCATCTAAGCTATCATAGTATGCACTTGCACGGCCGTCTTTCCTTACAATTTCTAATCTAGGAATTCCATATGAGTCAATAAACATTTGGTTGAATCCCTTGTAGCTAAGATTTTTGATATTAAATAATTTTGCCGTCGCGTTGTAACCAAATTTGATATAAATAACTTTTGCAGGATTGCCAGCAACGCCGACTGACACAAGGGGCCCCGTATGCTCCAAATTAGGATTTTTAAAATCTAACACTTCGAGATTTACGTCCATCCACGAGATAATACATATCACCTCCTCGCCCATATGTAAACGCCTATGACCATCCTGTTTCAAACCTTCAGGGAAAATTGCTTTTAGTTGCTGAAGGAAGTCAGTATATAGCATCCCTAAATAAAAACCGTGAATCTTCGGTCCTTTTTGATCGAAAGAGTTTTGTGACCCACTTACGTCATGAGGAAGCGGATTCGATTCATTTGCTGTCCCACTCACATCGGATTCGCCAGGGGGACGATCTGCCTCCTTGCTCCCATCCCCCTGCTTCAACGAAGCGATCTTCGCCAAGATTTCATCACTTTTTTTCTTTTCTTCAATTTTGGCCAAACGCTCCTGTTCGTTTTTTGCTGCTTCTTTCGCGAGGCGCTCCTGTTCGATTTTCGCGAGGCGCTCCTGTTCGATTTTCGCGAGGCGCTCCTGTTCGATTTTCGCGAGGCGCTCCTGTTCTTTATTAGTCTCGGCAATACGTTCCTCTTCAGCCTTCTTGTACGTCTGAAAATCAGCCTGCACTTTCTCCACAGCGGCCCTCACGTCGGGCGGAAAGGCAGGTAGGTTTGAAATATCCGCCAGTAAAACTTTGGTGACACCCTCAGAGTGACTGACGCTGGCTTGGTCGTTTTCAAACCTCGTGACCCTGGCATTCTTGAATTGTTGTCCGGTCTTGGTCCGAATCAACGGAATCACCGTCTCTAACCCCGGTGCAACAAAACTTTTTCCTGATTGCGAGGGGGTTGCTGCGGGTGATACAGCCGGTGCCCGGGATTGTTCCAACTTGGCTGCTTCCGCGCTTCGCCGCCAGAGCTCCCCTACGCCTTGGAGGAGTTTGGCATGCTGCGGGTAACGGGTCGCATACGCCTCCGTTTGTGCAATAATTGATGCCGCGTCATCGGGAGAAACATTCGACCCTGCAGGGAACGGAATGTTGGTGATGATTCCCTGAGATTGAACCTGTGTTCTGCTACCGCCCTTGACGGTGATGTAGGAAAGGTGGGAGGAGGGGGAGGAGATTGTTTCATACACCACGGCATTGACGTACGGGGATCCGTTTGCAGTGAAAAGCAGTAGGCCGCCCGCCGCGTGTACGGATCCCAAACCGAAAAATGACGCGAATAGCAGGCAGAGCGCGGCAGCTCTAGGGAGAATTGAGATTCTTGGGATCATGTTCCGTTTTCAAACCAGCATGTATGAGTGAGTGTTTTTCTGTCTCGTTTATACCCACCGGCATTGATGTTCTACTTGTTTTTCGACGCCACGGAACCAAGTTGAAGCGCCACAGCAACAGCAGAACAACAAAACCAAGAAGACAGCCTACAATGGTAATGATGTGATTACTAACTTCGACGGCAATCTTCGGATCCAACCCGATAGCCTTGGCAATCGCGGTAAGAGGTTCCGTTGCGCGATGTGTTCCATAGATCATCGCGACTGAAAGGCCGCCCGCAAGTACTGTACTAGGTTTGATGCGTTCAAGGACGGAACCACCGGATTTTTCTACGGCATCCAAAAGGGCACGCGGCGCTTGTTTCTCCGTTGCATGTGCTGAAAATGAAATGACCGCCTTAGCCTGGTTCGTGGGTAGCTTGGCAAGGCGGGAGATATCGGCGCCTTCAGGGAAACTTTTCACGGCGCTTTCGGCGAGTCCGGGCATCCGCGCGTCGATGCGGAGAATGTCATCGCCATACCGCGAAGCCAGCGGAAGGAGCGTTTCCGCCCGTACGGCGATAACTGAAGCAGCTTCCGGCACGCGCACGGCCAGACGATATACATCAGGGCCGAATTTTGCAGCGGCCTCGGGCAATGCGATACCTGCGACCTTGGTGGCATCGAGAGCAGCACGCCCCTCAACTCTGTAAGCAGTTTCCAAGGCCGCCGCTGCACCAGGCGCAGGAGCGCGGCCCGCAATTTTCGCGACTTGCTCCAATACTTCTGTGGCTAACGAAGCTCGGGCAGTCGATGGGATGAGAACCTGAACGCCAAGGACCATGGCGATGAGAATGCATGGGACTTTTATCAATTTCATAGACGTCGGAATGTATTTTAGAGATTTATCGATGGAGTGGGAATATTCGTACTCGCTTCAACTGTTGCGATGAATTTCCGCGATGCAGCGCCCATATCAGCGAGTTGGGCATCAATATCGCGCTTAATTACCCCCGGTAACTCTTGCTGACGCAGGACCGCAGCATAGATGTCAGCGACGGTCCACACCGTTCCACCTATTGCAGCAGCTGCTACAATCAGGTCGACAATTGGTACCTCAAACAGTGTTGCCGCCGATATGAGCAAGACAGCTTCGCGTTCTGCCATCCCCCCTACGACAACCACAATCGCCGACACTGTGTCCCTTATCAACATGATTTCAACGGTGGCACCGACTGCGGCGAAAGCGTTCAATGTCGCCACTTCTTGGATGTTGGCTTCGATGGGGTGCAACGAGATCTCGGGGAGTGATGGAGGCTGGATGCCGGCTTCATTGGATAATTCCAGTGTCGTGAGGCGCAACTGGTTGCCCGCAGCGATACTCTCGATGCGGAATTTTTCGAGTTCCCCCAGGATTTGCTTCCTCGTTGAATTCAAAACCTCCGCGGTCGGTTGCATGGCATTACGAACGCGATCCTGTAAATCTGTCTTTTTGAACGCAATTTCTTTCGCTCGCGCCCAAACACACCAAGTCACGTTTTTTACGCCACGAAATGGCAAGGAGGCATTTTCAGATAGAGCGCCGGAGCGGGAGGCTGCGGACGAGAGGATCGCTTGAACCTTCTGACGGGTCATCGCAGCGCGAGCGCTTTGTTTGCTGGTGTAGTCTGCGTTGAGAATCGCGAGCTTGTGCTTTACCTCCTCGATGTGAGCGAGCTTTTGCTTTGCTGCCTCAATTTGGGCTCTTTTTCTGTATTCGGATCGGACATAAAAGGAACCGCCTGCCACCAGACACAAAATGGCTACAGTGACTACATATCTTGCATGGAATATTTTCATAAAAACGGAGGTATGGCATCTCGCCCGACTGCTGGAGACTGGTGGCTTATTTGATTCAAAAAGATCCAAGCGAACACTGGTAATAATGTCAAATCGTTATCCCTACGATCACTGGTGTGACTTCCTTGGATCGAGTTCGGTTTCGTTTGAAAGAGCTCCGGCTTCGCCATGGCTTGACGCAGCAGGAGCTGGCGGAGGTGGCTGACTTCTCCCAAAACTTCCTCCAGCAGATCGAAGCCGGTCGGAAAAAGGAAATCTGGCTCTCGACGGTTGATCGCCTGGCAGCTGCCTTCTCGCTCGAAGTGCACGAATTTCTTGCCCCGGTATGCCCGGCGCACAGCCGCCTTTGGAAACGTCGTTTCTCCAGCCGCGTGCACAAGTAATTCCGGGTCATCCTGCAAAATGCTCACTTTCGAGCCTGCGGTATTTTGTCGGTGGGGCATGGCGCCTACCGGTGGTCCATGTACTGGCCGTCGTTCGGGCACTTGTAGATGCCGGGGACGGTGTATTGCTGGATGAGCCCGCATCGGGCACAGCGATACGTGTATGTGGCAGCCAGTAGGATTCCGGCGGCCGCGAGGATGAGCAGACTGGTGAGTGTGGTTTTCTTCATCACCTCTCCATTCGTGCGGTTCTGGAAAATCTCTCAAAAAATGTACCATCGGTCCGGAAAATTTTGCAGTGGGCCTCGGGATGTATTCTCCGGCAGCCAAACAAAAACTAGAAGTTCAATTGGTGCATGGAAGCGAAAGCGGTACATCAATTCCCGTTAAGCTGGATAAGTTTATCTTGTATTCCTCGGGTAACAACGCTTTCCGCCTTGGTCCTTTTTGCAAGATCCCCACTGCCAGCAGCCAAAGTCCCAGCGCTCGGGGGGGTCGTGTCATAATTTTCTTGCAACGCCTTGGAGAATGCCATGGTCAGTCTGTTCAGAACAGCTCCTGTGAAGCTTTCGCCAGGCAGTATCCCGAACGCCTTTTTGTATTTGCTGGCCATCTCTGGTCGCAACTGGTCGAAAAATCGCGCTCGATCCTCGCTCGACTTGGCTTGAATAAGCACCTCGTTTGCAAGGGCGTCAAATTTGCGAGCGAGTTTGTCGGATACTTCTTTGGGTGTCAGATCTGGTTTGGCGTCGATCACTGCCACCAGGGCGGAGTCAATTTCATGGAGAGCCTTCAATCGATCTTCCGTAGTCGGAAGGTCGGCTTTGGCGAAGCCGTTTATTTTCTCAAGTGTGGCAGCTTCCTTTTCCCTGAAATTCTTGGTATAGGAATTCAACCAAGCCCCCATTTTTTCCAGTTCCTTATCGAAGTCCGCAAGAGACGCACGAAACGCGTCGCTTTTTTCTCCTGTTGTATCGAGGGTGGCCTCCACAGCCGGATCGGCTTTGCTTGGGAGTTGAAGTGACTCCGTCTTCGTAGGCTGTTTTGTCTGGAGTGGCGTGGGAGGTGG
>Ga0073936_10011815_pt1 | contig 10518 bp, 4 predicted proteins | sample AliMusrvi5mmetaG_FD_87041 | JGI IMG/M metagenome (GOLD analysis project Ga0073936, IMG submission 87041) | Freshwater lake bacterial and archeal communities from Alinen Mustajarvi, Finland, to study Microbial Dark Matter (Phase II) - Alinen... | ecosystem: Environmental > Aquatic > Freshwater >... | reverse complement strand
GTTAAAATTTTTTAGAAATATCCCCTTTTTATAAATAAAAGTTAATTACCGGGAGGTCATTAACATGAAAATGGGATATATCATTATGAGTATCAATGAACTTGAATGCTCGGATGCGTTTTTTGAAGAAATACAAAAAGCACGGAACTGCAGCCCTAATTTCCCCAAAATTTTATTATGGCCATTTATTATCACTACAGCAGACCCACATTATAAAGAAGAAGGTATCCCTTCGTCAGCTTTTAGTAAGATCCCAACTTTCCAGTGGATCCTAATACCAAACCAAACTTTCCTCTAACAAGAAGATCTCCAACATCATCATATCAGTCGTTCCACTTATGCCAAAGGGAGTCCTGGGTAAAATCAAGTCTTGCGAGGCTCATCCCTGCGTCTAATACTTCGACAATCTTTTCGTAAGTATTGAAAGCCTGCCCAATTGTCCAAATGATCTTAGTACGCGTATCCATAGTCTCCATTCAAATGGCTAAATTTTAAAAATTAAGTCTAGCGTGTCTTCGCATATTCTACGAGGCTACCCTTGGATTTTAAAACTGAAGTCCTTTACAATCGATTATCTAACAATGCACCCTAGAAAAAGGCTACATGGAAAAAGATCAGATCGTTTTAAAAAAAGTCCGCGTTCATAACATAAAAAACGAAAGCCTTACCCTCGATAAAAACCAGCTGATCGTATTTACTGGTGTATCGGGATCGGGCAAATCTTCCCTAGCCTTCGACACCATTTATGTAGAAGGGCAAAGAAGATACATAGAATCCCTTTCCACGTACGCAAGAAGACATATGGGAGATCTTCCAAAGCCCGATGCCGACCTCATTGAGGGGATCTCTCCGACGATTGCCATCGAGCAAAAAACAACAGGAAAAAACCCTAGAAGTACTGTCGGGACTATGACAGGTCTCTACGACTTCTTGAGAGTTCTTTTTGCAAGGGTAGGCGTTGCTCACTGTCCCGTAAGTGGAGATCCAGTAAAGCCCCAAAGCACAAAACAAATCGCTGAGAAAATTTACTCTCTTGCATCGGGAGATAGAATCATCCTTTTAAGCCCCTTTGCAGAAGGAAAAAAAGGAGAATTTAAAGAAGATTTTTCCGATCTTATTCGTAAAGGATATACCAGAGTTCGACTCGATGGAAAGATCATCGACCTTACAGAGGATATTGCCCTGGATGGAAAAGTAGCTCACGACATCGATGTCGTAATCGATAGAGTAACAGCCGATGAAGAAAACAAATCCCGTCTTACTGAAGGGATAACATCTGCCCTTGAGTTTAGCAAGGGCATTGTAAAGGTACTTCATGTAGAATCTAAGGAAGAAACTCTTTACTCTCAGCATGCCTTTTGCAAGGCCTCAGGACTATCGTATGGTCCGTTAGAGCCCTCGGATTTTTCTTTTAACCATCCTCTGGGTATGTGCCCTGTCTGTCAAGGCCTTGGGATCACCCAAGAGTTTGATGTAGAAAGAGTCATAAATCCCCTTCTTAGCATCGCTGAAGATTGCTGCCAGGTAGCAAGTTCCTATAAGACGGTACGCTATGGGAACATCTATGACAACCTAGCCAAAATCTATAATTTCAGTGTTACAACACCCTGGAATAAGCTTCCTGAAAAAGGAAAAAACGCATTCCTTTATGGAATAGACAGCAAGTGGACAAAGATGCTCTTTGTCCACCCGATCAAAAAGACTAGGTGGCATGACTATATCCACTGGAAAGGTGTTCTTAATGAAGCAAAAGATAGATACCAATCGGCACAAAGCGATCTGTATAGAAATAAAATGAAAGAGCTAATGCATGAAGCTCTATGCCCTGGATGTAAGGGAGCTAAAATTCGTCCCTATCCGGCCGCTACGACAATCGGTGGCAAAAAGATCTATGAGCTAACAAATCTACCGATTGGTGAACTTTTAGCATTTATTGAGACACTCTCTTTTGACCCCTTAGAAAGACTTATCGCTGATGAAGTTGTTAAAGAGATAAAAGAAAGGCTCTATTTCTTAAACCAAGTGGGACTAAGCTACCTTTCCTTAGAACGGACAGCACCGACCCTGTCTGGCGGGGAAGGGCAAAGAGTGCGCCTTGCCTCTCAGATAGGCTCGGGCCTTGTGGGATCTACCTACATACTCGATGAGCCCTCCATCGGTCTACATCCTAGAGACAACCACAAACTCTTGCTTACCCTTAAAAATCTTCGAGACAAGGGCAATACGGTCATCGTCGTCGAGCATGATGAAGAAACTATTGAATGCGCTGATACCGTCGTCGATGTTGGTCCCCTTGCCGGACAGCTCGGTGGAAAAATTATCGTAAAAGGAACAGTGAAAGAGCTGATGGATTGTCCTGATTCTTTAACAGGTGGATACCTATCAGGAAGACTCTGTATACCCATCCCTAAAAAAAGAAAAAAGCCCTCTAAGAAAAAAATCAAGATCTTAGGGGCTACCCACCACAATCTAAAAAACATCGATGTATCGTTTCCTCTTGGTGTTTTTACGGCTGTGACCGGTGTTTCAGGTTCTGGAAAATCCTCTCTGGTAATAGACATCCTGCATCCCGCTTTAACCAATCACTTGCACCATGGAAAGATGTCTATCGGCGCCCACAAAAAAATAGAGGGCCTCAATAGTATCGATAAAATCATTGCTATCGATCAGTCTCCCATTGGCCGCACTCCAAGATCAAATCCTGCTACCTATATAAAACTCTTCGATGAAATTCGCGATCTATTCTGTCAGCTTCCTGAAAGTAAGGCCTCCGGCTTTGATGCCGGACGGTTTAGCTTTAATGTGAAAGAGGGATCATGCCCCTTTTGTGGTGGTATGGGTATGTGCAAGATCGATATGGACTTCATGGAAGACGAGTGGGCAACTTGTGAGCACTGCCATGGACAAAGGTTCGATACTAAAACCCTATCTATTCTGTATAAGGGAAAAAACATCCACGATGTTTTAGAACTTACCATTGCTGAAGCCTCCTCCTTCTTCTCCTCTATCCCTAAAATCACGGCAAAACTGGAACTCCTTTTAAAAGTTGGCCTTGACTACCTAAAACTTGGGCAACCATCGCCGACTCTTTCAGGAGGAGAAGCTCAGAGAATTAAACTTGCTAAAGAACTTTCTCGCCCCTCTACTGGAGACACGTTTTACATACTGGATGAACCAACAACGGGGCTTCACTTCCATGACTGTAAAAAGCTTATCGAAGTCCTCCACTCTCTTGTCGACAAAGGGAATACCGTCCTCGTCATCGAGCACAACATGGATCTTATTAAAACGGCAGACTGGATAATCGATATAGGCCCGGAAGCTGGAATGTATGGCGGGACAGTTGTCTCTGAAGGGACTCCTGAGAAAATTGCTGAAGAGGACTCACCTACAGGCAAAGCTCTAAAAACCGTTTTACAGAAACGAATATTTCAGCCCTCACCTCAAAAAAACTCCTATCCGAAAGTCGAATTTATCGATGTGAAAGGGGCCTGCCAAAACAACCTTAAAAATCTCGATGTCGAGATCCCAAGAGATAAGATCACAGTTTGCACTGGACCCTCAGGGTCTGGTAAAAGTTCCTTTGCGTTTGAGACGATCTACGCAGAAGGGCAGCGTAGATATATCGAGTCACTTTCTCACTACGCCCGGCAATTTGTAAAGCAGATGCCCAAACCCAAAGTAGAAAGTATAGAAGGGCTTTCTGCTGCAATTGCGATCGAACAAAAAAGCCATGCCGGCAACCCTCGCAGCACCATCGGCACTATGACAGAGACCTACGACTACCTAAGAGTTCTGTTTGCCCACCTAGGCACCGCCTACTGCCCGGAAACGGGGGAGCTTATACAAGCAATCAGCAAAGAGTATGTAGTTAATAGAGTACTAGAGCTTCCTGAAAAAACCAAACTCCATATCATGGCTTCATATACCCTTGCCAAGCAGGAGACCTTTGAACAGGTAAAAGAAAAACTGCTCCAGGAAGGTTTTTTACGCATACGGCTAAATGGGACTTTTTATGAGCTCGATGAAGAAATCCCCTTTGATAAGAAAAGAAGCCAAGAGCTTTTACTTGTGATCGATAGGCTCATCGTATCACAAGATATCCGCAAAAGGCTCTTTGAAGCCCTCGAGCTTGCTGATAAAATCTCTAAAGGAACAATAATTGTTGCAGCCGACGGCAGGGACATGCTTTTTAACCTCTCATTTGCAGTTGAGAGCACTGGCAAATCCTATCCTCCAATTACCCCCCATACTTTTTCTTTCAATACAGAGCAAGGGATGTGTTTAGACTGTTTGGGTTTGGGCTTTCAATATGGAGCTAATTTCGGAAGTAGCAAAGAGTTAATGGAGCTGACTCCCCTTGATCTTATCTATTATCTTTGGAAAGAACATGCGACCAAAGAGTCCCTACAGCTATTTCTTCGTATTTTACAAGAAGAAGGGATCGATCCTGATACCCCCATAGAATCTATGAATGCTTCACAATTGCAATTTTTCTTTCATGGGGACAACAAGGAAAATTCTCTGAAGAAAAAAAAGATCTCCTTCCGCTGGAAAGGGATTAATAACACACTCATCAACTACACCAAATCTCCTCATGGGCAGGTAAGACCTATCCTTACCTCGATGATGGAGCAAAGCACCTGCCTATCTTGCCAGGGAGCACGATTAAATCCCCTTGCAAGAAATGTGAAAATCGGAAAAACAACCCTTCCCGATCTTTGTAAAATATCTATAGAAAAATCCTCTATTTTTGTAGATGAACTAAATATCTCCTCGCATTTATTTTTACAAGAGACCCTGGACCAACTTAAAAATCGCCTCCGCTTCTTACTAGCCATTGGCCTTGGTTATTTGAGCCTTGAGAGGACAGCCCCAACACTCAGCGGGGGCGAAACACAAAGAATTAGATTAAGCCGGCAGCTGGGCAGTGGACTTACCGGGTGCATTTACGTCCTCGATGAGCCAACCATTGGCTTGCATCCCCATAACAATGACCTACTCAATAAGGCGCTAAAATCCCTTTGCTCTCTTGGTAATACCCTACTGCTTGTAGAGCACGATCCCTTAACGATTAAAATTGCCGATCATATCATCGACTTTGGTCCAGAAGCTGGAATCCACGGTGGGATGATAACAGCTGAGGGAAGCCTGGAGGAAATACTAAAAGACCCAAACTCTCTTACCGGAGCCTATCTTAGCGGGAGAAAAAAAATCCCCTTGCCTTCCTCAAGAAGAACTTCTAATTCCTATTTAACGGTGTTTAATGCCTCTATTCATAACCTCAAAGGATTTGATGTCGATATACCCTGCCATGCAATCACCTGCATTACAGGAGTGTCGGGAGCTGGCAAATCGACCCTTCTACTAGACATCATCTGTCCGGCCGTGGTAAAGACCCTTTTGTCCAGAAGCAAAGAAGATAAGATGCACATCGGAGATAGCATCATAAAAGGGATTTCCAATTTCGACAAGTGTCTAGTTCTGGATCAAAATCCGATTGGCCAGACAAGTAGAGCTGATGTAAGCACCTATGTAGATGTTCTTACCCCCCTGCGTTACCTTTACGCTTCGGTGCCAGAGGCCAAAACTCGAGGGCTCCAACCAAAACATTTTAGCTTTAACCACCGCAAGGGGATGTGTACCGGATGTTTTGGTCTTGGCACCAAAAACATCAGCTTGCAATTCCTCCCCCCTGTAAAGGTTCCCTGTGAATCATGTAAAGGATACCGCCTAAATCCTTTAAGCCTGCAGGTGTATTTTAAAGGAAAGCACCTTGGAGAAGTTCTCCAGATGACAGTAGAAGAGGCCCTCTACTTTTTCGATGCGATCCCTAAAATCCGAAGGATCTTAGACACCCTAGTATCTGTTGGCCTTGGCTACGTAAAGCTCGGCCAAGAGATCTCTACACTTTCTGGTGGTGAAACACAACGGATACGTCTCAGTCGAGAACTTGCGAAACGATCAACAGGGAGAACTCTTTATCTTCTAGATGAGCCATCCATTGGCCTGCATAGTGAAGACATCGCAAAACTTGCTAAGATCTTCCAAGAGCTTGCTGACAAGGGCAACACCCTGATCATGGTAGAGCATAATCTCGATCTCATGGCAGCTTCTGATAAAGTGATCGACATAGGTCAAGATGCAGGAGAAAAAGGAGGAGAGCTAATAGCCCAAGGAACCCCAGAAGAGGTGGCATTAAATAAGCGCTCATATACAGCCAAGTATCTCAAAGAGCATCTGGAGATGTATAAGTAAGCTAAGTATCGAGTAAGAGGGAGTAGTTAGCTCCCGTCTCCTCACACCACCGTACGTACGGATCCGTATACCGCGGTTTATGTAAGTGTCCGTAAATTCTTCCAAATAGAGTGGTGATCTTGCTACCATTTCCTAGACATAAAAAACGTAGACGAGAGAAAATAGAAACCAATAAGGCACGTCTGTTGTGATCAACAGCTACCCAAATTCCAGTATATATAAGAAAGACTCTCAACCTCAAACAGTCGTAATCGAAAAACCTAGAACATATAATTCATGATAATTAAAATTTAAGGAGTATACCATGGCATCTCGTGCAACAACTGATTCTCTCAAGATCACCAAAGATATTCTCCATCAAATCAAATCAGTTACAGGAAGAAGTATTACAGATGCCCGTCGAGAAAAGCTAGAGAGATTGCTTTCTCAACTAAGTAACCTCCGACAGGTTTTACCCACAAATCTTCAACCGAGAGTCAGCCAATGGATAAAGGGAGATGGATCCGTTGCCGATGCTCCCCCATCAGTTGCTAAAATTGCTGCAGCAGCCTCTGCCAGCGCTTGTTTTGCAACCTCTTCTAGATCTACTGAAACAGGGAGCTGCATATCCGCTAGTGGTATTTCTATGGCATCTGTACCGCCCAGAGAATTAGCGGCCCCCTCTTTACCTTGTGGAGGAACAACAATAGCTACAACAAAAGATCCATCGCTACATGATAAAGTATGTTTGCCGCCCCCATACACTGATTCATTCTCAGCCTCTTTAACTTCTCCCCTTATTAGTAAACAAGATATAGATACAATGATAGCATGCCTTAATTATAGTATCTCTCTTTCGCCCGCTATGACTTTGGACTCATTAGCCCCACCCACATATCTATTTGGGCTTAACATTACAGATTCTTATATAATGCAGTTAAACAACACTATAGTAAAATTACTTATTAAAATAGGAGAATCCGGCAGAGAAAAGCAATTAAATCTCCCGAATATATATCTATCATTTTTATCTGAATTAGGGACTCAAGACACAAAAGAAAAAAACAAAAGATCAGTAGAATTTTTCGCTTATTTATTCATATTGACAGGAAAACTAGACCTCGGAACAGATCCGATTTTATCTCTGGGTTTTTATGCTAGTTCGAAAGGGGAAATAGATACATTGCTTACTCCTGAAAAAAAACGGTTTTTAGACGCTGGAGCAGCTGTTCCATCTAAAGTTGCCAAAACACTCCTCAGAAGAGATTCAGCAATCGATGAGCAGTATCTAAAGAATGCTTTTGACAAAGGCACACTTGCCGGACAGCATTTACTAGAAGGGACTAGTAGCAATTTCACTTCAGGTTTGACCCTTATTGACTTTTGGCTGGCTCAGATTATTATTACAAACAAACCAATCCCCCTCTTTACAGAGAAATCCTCAAAGAAGACTCTTATAGCAAGGATTAGAGACGCCCGATATTTAGCCTTTCTACCGAGAGAGGCTAGAGTCTATGCCCTTATTCAAATGGAATCATACGCCCGTAGCATAATTACTGCCGAAACCAATCTATTTGATATCCCTAAACGATATTCTGATGTACTTTCATTTTTTTGCCCTACTATAGAAAGGATAGTGAGAAAACTTGATGCAATTGATAAAGAAGTAAGCAATCCAGAGAAGAAAAGGTCCATTCAATTTTCGTTAGTAAAAGAAAACTATGAAGAATTGTTACACGCCCAAACACAATTTTCAATCTATCATCAACAGATCCTTTTAGCTCTTGAACAGAGTGTAATAACAGCTCGATTAATGGCTTACACAGTACTCTTTAAAGAGGACCCTGATAAAGAAGCCGACTCCATTTTAACAAAAGGCATTAGAGAGTCAATTGAAGATTACATGAAAACCCATCCAGATCCCGAGTTGAGTAGATTAGACGATATAAATAAGTGTGTTATAGAAAAATATCTGGAAATTGCAGAAAAAAGACAGACCGCTCTAAATGCTTTTAGAATACTGTTCGATCAATTGAAAAAAACTATGGAAACGATAAAAGCACAATATTCTCCCGATTTTGACAAACTACGTGAGCTATATGAAAAAGGCATGATCGATATGGGTGGAGATGAAGGATTAATCCCTGTTTTCCACATTCCAAAAGTACTAACTGCAGCTGCCGAGACCTCTTCAACTACAGACTATATGTTAACAGAAAAAAGCTCCCCTCTCCCTGCAGAAGCAACCGAAGACCTCCCAAAAAGAGACCTTTGTGGACCTTATTTTTATTTGAAATTACTTGAGATTTATCCGCTCGAAGCTTTCACCAATCCCGAAGCTGCTCGGGCTTATACCACAGCCCTTCAATACATCGAATCTCTATACAATCTTATGATTCTGCAAAAGCGTGGGCCTATCGAGGGCAATTCTTTAGGACATCTACAAATGGATATCGGCCTTGCAGCCTTTTACGCCCTAGAACAACTACTTACAGCTATCGTGTTAGAAAAAGAAAAAAAGCCCCCTGAAGGAGGAGCTGGAAGCGGGGATGAAAGGAATTCATATCTTTTTAAAACTCTAAGACATAGTTTAACGAATCGTTTGATAAAAGCACGTTTACCCGCCTCTAGTGAAGTTCTGGCTGTACTAGAAGAAACAGAAGGGATGGACATTGCTATACGGGAGCTAGAAAAAAGATACTATATTCCCCCTTTACTAAAAAATACTTCCTCACTTTTATATCAGACTGAAAAAACGAGCAAAATCTTACCCGACGAAGTAAGCAAAAATCTAGCTTACGGTAATCGTGTCGTCCATGCTTTTATAGAGCTGCTTTCGATCGTTTCTCCGAATCCCCTTGCCTCAAGGATTAATCTGAGTCCCTATTTTACGAACATACAGGAGGTTCCGAAATTAAAAAGAACTGAAGACGGCTGTCCAAGAGATCCTCTACCAGCTGATGCTAAAAAAGCAACGTCTGAAGATCTAGTCCTTTCGCCTGTGGACGCTTTAAAAACCGCGATGAATTCGGCTTTAAATAATTCCAATGATTACCTTCAGAGTCAGCTTAGGTGGATCATGATCGAGCATAATCTTCATCGCTACCGGTATCTTGTTAGCTGTATTTCAATTCCTACTAATCTTCCCTTGTTTCCTTTCTATGTCAATCAGGGAAGATTTACTCTCCGTGTAATTATCGAAGAGTTTTTATGTGCTGCCCACGAAAGCAAAATTGGCGCTATAAATCAACAGGAACTATTCCATAGAGTTTCTATCTTAGCTGATAGGTTAAAACTTTCCAACTTATCCGATCAAGAACGCCACTTTTTAGCCGATACACCTAATGCAAGAAATGAAGCTCGGTATGGACCTAAGGTAAAAGCTCATCTACTGCTAATGACTACTTCGGAGCTTATGAGCAGCGCCTTTGAGAAAGCTGAACCAGGCTCTGAGCGAGCTGGCGACGAATATCAAGTGGCTTTGAGACCTCGTTATGAACGGATGAGAAAAAGTCTCGAAAAGGAATTTGAAATCGTTAACTCTTTATGTTTAAAAATTGCTAAACAATGTTTTCCAGATCTTGCTGAGAAAGAGTGAAGCCTCTCCTAGACTAAAGATCTAGGAGCTTCCTTGAAAGAGGGAGTACTTCACAAGAACACTAACAGAAATAGGAGCAACAATGTTAGTAGACGATAGAGTAGAATTGCAGTACGTAAGTACTGCTACAATAGACACTTCAGGATGTCGACTCAGTCCTGAATTCTGTGGTCATGCATTAAAGAGCCGTGAGAGGAGTGGCAGTGTGTATGACAAAAAACCTACTACTACCGGTTCGAGAGTAAGTCAGAAAGAGCATTATCATCCTTGGATGTGCTCTTTTATGCATAACCCTCGTTCAGGGGGATACACTTCATGTTAGTGTATGTACTGAACAAAGATGGAAAACCTTTAATGCCTTGCAGTCCCTGCAAGGCATTAAAGCTGCTAGAAGCTGGAGTCGCTAAAGTTATAAGAAGAGAGCCTTTTACAATTAAACTGCTTTTTGCCTCAGCAGGATATAAGCAAAAAGTGACTGTCGGTTGTGACAGTGGTTCTAAGGTGGCAGCCTTTTCAGCTACCGCAAATCAGAAAGTACTCTATTTATCGGAGGTGAAGTTAAGAGATGATATAAGATCCAATATGGATCAAAGACGAGCTTATAGAAGGACTAGAAGATCTAGAAATACCCGCTATAGAAAGCCTCGCTTTGATAATAGAAGAAGAGATGGGTGGCTGACTCC
>Ga0073936_10011813_pt1 | contig 10519 bp, 8 predicted proteins | sample AliMusrvi5mmetaG_FD_87041 | JGI IMG/M metagenome (GOLD analysis project Ga0073936, IMG submission 87041) | Freshwater lake bacterial and archeal communities from Alinen Mustajarvi, Finland, to study Microbial Dark Matter (Phase II) - Alinen... | ecosystem: Environmental > Aquatic > Freshwater >... | reverse complement strand
TGTGGGGGGTGGGTGGGGGGGGTTCTGGGGGGGGGGGGGGGGTGGGCGCGGTGGGGGGGGGGGTGGGGGGGTGGGTTGGTGGGGGGGGGGGGGTGTGTGCCGGGGGTGTGGCTGCGTACATTGATTCTGGAGCTGGCGGGAGTATCTATCTTAGTTCAGGCCAGTTGACCGGGGGAGGCACGATCCGGGCGAATGGGGGATCGGTTAGTATGTATGGTGCGGGTGGCGGCGGGCGTGTGTCGCTGATGGTGACGAATGCGGGAGCGGACTTTTCATTGTATACCGGTACGATTCAAGCTTATGGTGCTGGCGCCGGGACGATCTATGAGCAATCCGCAGCGGATCGCCCGGGACGCGGTGTGGTGTTGGTGAAAGGCGGTAGTACTTTTACGGACGTGCCGCCCAGCACGAACTATGTTGCCGGGGAAGTGGAGCGTGTCACGTTCAATGTCGATTCAGCCAAGCTCCGGCTCGTGAACGACTTCGCTGTGGGAGATATCCTGCTTCAGTCGGCGGGTGCGCAACTCGAGCTGAATTTCAAGAATCTGATCGTGCATTCCCGGCAACATGCGTTATCTGGGACCGTGACCAATTTCGGTGCGATTATCTGGATACCCGATGTATCAGGAACCGTGTTTTCCATCCGGTAACCTCATAAAATTTGAATGGATATACTGGGAGGACTTGGTAAAGAAAGCCTGATGAAAACATTATCGCGTACCCTGGTGGTGGATCAAAGCCGTGCTAAAGGTTCTTTCCGGAGTATTCATGAGGCGGCGAAAATCGCGGTGCCCGGCGATACGATCTTGGTCAAACCCGGCGTTTACCGGGAACATGTTGCGATTTCGCACGGGGGTACGGCGGGTCGACCGCTGACAATCAAGGCAGAAACGCCGGGGACTGTCTTTGTTCGCGGTAGCGAGGTGTGGAACCCGCGGTGGAAGAAGCTGGAAAAAACCGGCAACGTGTACGAGGCGCCTCTGCCATGGGAGTGGTTTACCGGCCAGTCCAATCCCTTCCGTGCCAAACTTTGTGTGTGGAGTAAGGACAAGAAGGAAGACTCCCGGCCCGTTGATCGGAGCACGCTGACGCCTTACTCGACGGACTATCCCGCCGTGGATGCCGCGTTCCGGCGTGCTGTTATCGGTAAGCGGCCCGCCCGGCCGGTGGCCCCGCTGCCAGTGGATCGATTCAAAGAGAAATGGATCGATGCGCATGACCGTCCGATAGGTGATCTATCCAAACTGATGCCATATTCGTTGGGACAGCTTTTCTATAACGGGCGGAATCTGGTTCAATCGCAGACAGAAAGTGAAGTGCGGCGTGTGCCGGGATCCTGGATCCTTTCGCTTGATGGAAAACGTATCCTGTTGCATTTCCCGAAGGGGGGGAGCCCTGGTGATGGTCGGCTGGAGATCACCGTACGTGATCGGGTTTTTTCACCGGCGCGACGCGGGTTGGAGCACGTCATCCTGTCGGGCTTCGTTTTCGAGCATTGTGGCAATCAAGGCCCCTTTCCGCAGAACGGTATGGTATCCACGCGGAGCGGGTCTTTCTGGGTCATCGAAAACAATATCATCCGGTTTGCCAAAACCATTGGACTCGACTGCGGCTGCGAATACTGGGTTCACGAGGATCTCGCTTATACTGTGCCCGAAGATAGGCGGAGTTTTTCGCCGCGGGGTGTAATCATTCGAAACAACCTGTTTTGCGATAACGGGTTGGCAGGGATCTCCGGGCTGTGCAATAGCGATTTCCAGATTGTCGATAATGTGCTGGAGCGGAACAATGTTCTCTCTCTGTCGAACGGATACGAATGCGAATGGGAAGAGCAGGGCGCCATCAAACTCCACGCCACGGAACGGGTGTTGATCGCCGGCAATCTGGTTCGCAACAATTGTGCGCACGGTATCTGGATTGATAACGGTAATGCGCACTCACGAATATCCCGGAACCTTGTGGTGGGAAATCAGGGCAGCGGGATTTATATCGAAATTGGGAAAGGGAAAACCGCTGGTGTGATTGACAACAATATTGTCAGCACTACTTCCTTGTTTTTTAACTTCCGCGGGGCCGGTATCATCATTGAGAGTACCTCGGATATGACCATTGCGCATAACCTGGTAATCGATAGTTATGGTCCGGCGTTTTGTGCGGCGGCTGCCGAGAATCGTCCGTTCCCCGATGGATCACCGGCGACGGCTTCTGACGAGAAGATCTTTAACAATATTTTCATAAGTAATCATGGCAATGTGGAACTGCCTTTTCCTCATTCGGATGCCTTCAACAATCGTTCTGACTCCAACGTATTTGTGAATGGTGGGGATTTCCGGTTCTGGCGCAGCCGCGCAACGCTTACGGAGATTCTCCGGAGCGCGAAGGCTATGTTGAGGAACAAAACTGATCTTGCGGATTTGAAAAAAGCCAGCCTCACGGGTGGGTTTTCTCCTGAAATCTGGTCAAAGATCACGGGCTGGGAAAAGCAGTCTGTGTATCTTGATTTTACTCAGATGACCTGTTGTCTGAAGCCGTTTGAGGCCTCCCTGCGGCTGCGGGTGAATCCCGTGGTGTCGTTACTCAAGGCGAAATGCCGACGGGTTCGTGGCGTGGAAGTGGATTTCAGCGGCCATCCGATCCAAGGTAAACGTATTCTGCCCGGTCCGTTCCAAGACCTCCGGGACGGCGATAATTATTATCTTCTGTTCGCCCGAAACGGAGTGATCCCCGCAGTGTGAGCGAAGGAGATGTTTGGAGGAAGGCGGCGGCGCGGAGGAGGCGTCCTGCGCGATTCGCAATCTCATCAGCGCGGGGAACCTAGTCAGCAATCCACCATCAAGGATCTCTAAGCGATTTGTCCCATGGCTCTGAACTCACCTGGGGTCATGGCTTTAACTCGATGGAAAGTCCGTCCGAAATGGGCGGGGGAATCATATCCGAGCTGGCCTGCAACCTCTTTGACGTTATATTCCGAATGTTTTAGCAGGTAGCTCGCATAGTTCATTTTTTGCTGGAGGATGTAGGTGTGCAAAGTCACGCCGGTTTCCTGTCGGAAAACCCGTGAGAGATGCTCGCGTGAGACCCGGAGCTGGCTGGCTATTTCTTTACCGTTGAGGTCGCGATCAAGATGATTGGCGACCATTTCCTGCGCGCGGCGAACCAGTCCGGCGGTATCAGGGGAACTGGCGCCGATTTCATTTGAACGGGTGAGGGTGAGCAGAAGCTTGAGTACAAACTCCGCTCCCCAGTCGGCCTGGATGACGCGATGTTGTTCTCCTGATTTTCCGTAGGAACAGAGCTGTTCAATGATCCCTGATTCCTGCGGCAGATGGAAAATGGGACCTGATTGCGTGAGTAGATCGCGTTTCCATTGGAATGAGCATTCGCCGTCGAAAACCATGAATACGAAGATCCAAGGCTCCACGGCAGAAGCGGGATAATAGTATTCAGTCTCGGGGTCTCCAATCTCACAAAGAAAGCCGTGTTCACGGGGGACGAGATGCTCGCCTTTGGCATCACGGAAAATTCCTGATCCTGAGAGCGTGTATTTGAATAGTACATGCTCATTAATTCTCAGTCGGCCATAATTGTGATAACCGCTGTCAATCTGTTTTTCGCTGCAAATACAAAGGAGCCGCGGCATTCGCGTGTACGGTCCGAGCGTATTGAAAATGGTACTCCACAGGATCATAAAAAATCACATAATGTATACAAACATCAATAAACAGGTGTTTACAGATGATTAAAATAAGTCATACTATTTGAATAGTCAACTTGCTGTTGACACATATTGTATATAAGCGGAGTGAAAAATGAGTGATTTTCCCAGAACAATGGTTGGTGGCGTTTCGCTGTCCCGGATGATTATTGGTACAAACTGGTTTCTCGGTTACTCGCATACCAGTCTTGCCAAAGATAACTTCATCAAGAGCTTCCAGACTCGTGAGAACATCGCGAACATCATTACGGTTTTCCTCCAGCACGGCGTTGACGTCGTCATGGGTATGCCCGTTCCCTTGTTGCACAATGCCATCAAGGATGCGGAGGATCGAGTGGGACGGAAGGTCACGCTGGTGCTTACCCCGCACTTCAACACTCTGCCAGGTGGCCCGGCGGAAAGCGAACCGGCCCGTGTGTTTGACACTTGCAGGGATATGGGGGCAACCATCTGCATGCCTCATCAATGCGTTACGGACAGTCTGATTGACCGTATGCATGAAACGATTCGAGATATCGACAAGTACACGAAGATGATTAGAGAACGGGGCATGATCCCCGGTCTGTCTACGCACATGCCCGAAGCGGTTACCATTGCGGACGCCACCGGGGCCGATGTTGAAACCTACATCCAGTTGTACAATGCCGCGGGATTTCTTATGCAGGTCGAAGCTGATTGGGTTATGCGGATTATTGCCAAAGCCAAGAAGCCGGTGATGACCATCAAACCCCTGGCGGCAGGCCGGTTGTTACCGCCCGTTGGACTGGCATTTGTTTGGAGCACGATTCGCGACCAGGACATGGTTACGATTGGTACCACCACCCCGGACGAGGCGAAGGAAGTGATTGATCTTTCCCTCGACTTTTTGAACCGTCGTTTGCCGGATAATAAATTGCAGGCCACGCGAAGCAAAAAATCCCTGCATCAATAATGGGCGGTGGTATGGTATGATAAAAAATCGGGGTTATATAAATCCTTGTGTTATTACGCTGAGAATCAGTGTTGCCATTTTAGCCTCTAATCTCGCTATTGTCTGCAGCGCCACGAACCTTGTGACGACTACGGCCATTACGCAGGATCGGGACCGTGACATTTACAATTGGCAGAAACGCCACGAAGAGATTCTTGACCGCAACAGACAGGTCAAGCCCGACGTCGTTTTTTTGGGCGATTCGATTATCCATTACTGGGGCGGTGAGCCAAGAGCTCCCTTAGTATGGGGCGCACAAGCGTGGGCGAATTGTTTTGCCGGCATCGCTGTCGAAAACCTTGGCTTTGGCTGGGATCGTACTGAGAATGTTTTGTGGCGAGTTGAGCATGGTGAACTGGATGGCATCAAACCGAAACTCATCATCATCAAGATTGGCACGAACAACACTGGTCTCAACACCCCGGAAGACATCGCGGCCGGGATTGAATCGATCTGCGCTGCCGCGCATGATAAACAGCCTGAGGCGAAGATACTGCTACTCGGAATTTTACCGCGACATGATGAAAAACCGGGGCATAGTGACACGGAACCGGTCAACCAATTACTGGCTTCGCATTTTAGAGGCATGGATGGTGTGACTTTCTGTGATTTAGGATCTGCATTTCGCAATGCCGATGGTATGCCGAATGCCGCCCTTTTTGCCGATGGCGTTCACCTCAATGCCGCTGGTTACGATATATTGGGTGCGAAACTCCGTGAGGTGGTTAAGAGTTTGCTGAAGTGAAGATAAAGAATGATCAATCGTTTTTGTCAACCTGGCAGAGCAAATCGTCGTGCTTTTTGAAAGGAGGCAAAGTCATGAAGGCGTCTTTAAAAGTGGGTGCGGCTGAAGTGGATATAACCCCTCCGATTGGTGTCGGAATGGTCGGAGGCTTGGAACCCCGTTATTCTATCGGGGTCGATGACCCGTTACTGGTCAAAGCGCTGGTCATAGAATCCCTGGGTACCCGCCTTGCTATTGTTGCCCTCGACCTTTGCAGTCTGCCCCGTCGTTTTGGCGATGCCTGTGTTAAGGCGGCTTCTCGGAAAACTGGAATTCCCGCCGACCACATTATCTGGTGCGCGACGCATACCCATACCGGCCCCATTTCGGATGCCGATATTTTCCCCAAGGGCGTCAGGCCCTCCGATCTTGCCTGGCTCAAAAAACTCCCAAGCCAATTTGCGCAGGCGGTTGACCAGGCCAACGCCAATCGCCAACCGGCTCGTATGAGCCGGGTACGTACTTTCTGTGAAGGGGTGGCCTGCAGTCGTCGTATCCATTTTAAAAGCGGATTTGACATCAACAGCTGGAATCTGGATCGTGCAGATGACACCCAAAGTCTGGGGTATGCCTCCCACTCGGATCCGGAAGTCGGGGCGTTGTGTTTTGATCGTTTGGATGGTAAACCGGCGGCCATTCTTTGGACTTTTGCCTGCCATACCAATGCGAATTCTGGCCCCCGATTTAGTGCGGATTATCCCGCCGTTACCGCTGCCCGACTGCGGGAACGTTACGGGGCCCAGGTTATTTCCGTTTATCTTCCCGGTGCCTGCGGGGATGTCAACGCAAACCCGATGCTGCGTTATCGCGAAGTCGGCAACCGGCTTGCCGATGTTCTGGTCCGGGTGTTGGACAGTCGCAAACCCTCCGATCAACCCATTCAGGTCCAGGCAATCCGCCAACAGGTCACGGTTCCCACCCGCCCCTTTCGTGCAGATGAAAGCTGGAGGCGTAAAGTTTCCGGTTGGGCGCCGGAGGATCAGAAATGGTTTGAGTATTCTGAGAACATTATCAAGAAACGAAACGAAAAAGAACTCGCAACCTGGGTTCAAGCCTTCCGGATTGGTGAGGTTGGATTTGTCACCCAGCCTGGCGAGCTTTTTGTTGAGTGGGGGCTCGCTTTCAAAGCCACCAGCCCTTTCTCATGGACTTATCCGGTTGAATTGTGCGGGGATTGTGTCGGCTATTTTGTCACCCCCGAAGCGGAAGCCGCTATTGGATATGAATCGTTGAACAGTTGGGCCAGTCGTATCGGGTTGGAGGGTGTAAAACAACTGGTCGCGTCCGGAAAGAATCTGCTGAATGATTTGTGGAAGACGTCGTAATCCAGTACCGCCTTCCCTTTCAAAATAACTTAAGAACAGGACGACAATGTCTGATGAAATAAGCGCGGCGGAGCATCTGGATTACCTGACATCAAGTGTCAGGCTGATGATGTGGTTTGCCTGGTATTCCCTCGACGAACACCCGGAAGAAACATTCGCCGGCACCATCCGCAATCGGACGGATTTGTGGCGGAGAACTTTCCTGAACCCCGATTATATCGACGTGCCGCATCCTGGCGTTGATTCCCCTGAATGGGCGGATCTGCTGAATTCCCTTGAAAGTATTTATGTCCGCAACCGGGAAAAGGGTTCGGCATCAGCATTTGAAAATGAAGCGCTGGCCATTCTGGTGCCTTATCTGACGCCGCGTGTTGAGCGCGATCTGAACGATATTCGCAACAAGGTGGATCTAGTTCACTATCAGTGCGGGAGTCTGAGATATGCTCTGGAACCGGAGTTGGGTTGTCGTCAACGTATCGGGTTTCATATTGCCAATGCCTGCTACCCCGCGTCTCCTTTCGATGATCCGCTCTACTTTCCGCATTGTTTTATGGATCTGATGGATCAGTGTGAAGACAAGTTTCAAGTGACCGAAATCAGCACTGAAACCTGGATGAATTCGTATCCCCGCTGGCTGAAGCTTTTCCCGCCGGAGTGGCTGGAGCACATGAGTCCCCCGAATTATGATGTTCAATGGCATTATGGTTTTTGGGGACAATTCGTGACGGCGCGTCGAACATTTAATCACAAATTGGGGTGTCAGTTTCGTGATACGGGCCGCATTCCGTTCCCTCCAAGATCTTCCTGGTGCACGATCAAGGCGATGCGAAAGCATCTCCGCGCGCATGCGGGTTAGATCACTGGCCTGTACACATGTCCGGTCCGGAAAGAGCCACGCCTTATCAGGCGCAGCTACGTAGCCGCCGCTGCTAAGCCGATCCATAGCCCGGATTATTATGAGAACTTTTGTATCAATCCGTTACATCCTTGGCATCCCTGCGGGATGATATGTGTATATCACATAATGTATGTAAACATCAATTTACGGATATTTACAGGCAGTTTAAATAGACCATAATCCATAAAGCTGCACTTTGATATTAGCACACATTGTATATTTTAAGGGTGACGAATGACGATTAGAAATCCCGGATCTGACAAGATGTTTGAACAGGAATTAAGGTTCACTCAAACTTACAAACAGAACATCAACGCTCCTATCGCCATTCGTGAGGCTCTGTGCTTAATGGAACAATTCCCGGCAGTATTTGCCCCGATGCAGCAAGACGATCTACTGGCTGGCCGATTACAGTTTGGATGGATCGGTTTTGGCTTAGAGGGGGGAAGTGGGGGAACCGCAGGTTATGGGATGGGGAGTGAATATGACAGCATCGTGGCACAGATTAACCAGGCCGGACTTGATGATGACCGGCGAAGAATAACACTGGATGCGGTTGAGTTTTGGCATAAAAAAGAATCCATTGTCGCCAAACATCTCGCTGCAACCCCCCAAGGTTCTGCTGTAAGCCCCAGGTTGGCCGGCGTTTTTTTGAATTACGATAAATTGCTCAACATTGGATTACCGGGACTGGTCAATGAGATCGAGTTGAAAAAGCAACAGGCTCAGGCCGAAGGAAAAGATGGCCAGTTCTTTGAGGGAATGCTGATTGCAATGGGGATTTTGTCGGATGTTTGCAGGGAGTATTCGGAAAATGCAAAAAAACTCATGGAGTTAACTGTCGACGAGAAGCAGAGAAAAGAGCTCAAAACAGTATCTGAAGTTTTGGAACGGATAACCGTTTCAAAACCGTCAACGCTCAGGGAAGCCATACAGCTTTTCTGGCTGTATTCGCTTGTCGCTGGCGTAGTCAACTATGGCCGTGTGGACGTCTTCCTCGGAGATTTTTATGCCAGGGATATCGATACTGGCTTACTGAGTGAAAATGAAGCTTTGGAATTGCTTAAAGCTCTCTGGCAGTTAATTGCTGATAGAAAGATCATCTACAATGGCCGTGTCATCATTGGCGGAAAGGGGCGGAGAAATGTCGAAAATGCCGACCGATTCGCTTTAGCGGCCATGGAGGCCACCCGATTGATCAAGGAGGTTGAACCCCAGCTCACGTTGCGCTTCCATGCGGGGATGAATCCCCGGCTCATGGAAAAAGCGCTGGACGTGATAGGGGAAGGCAGAGTCTATCCCATGTTGTACAACGATGACGTGAACGTGGCGGCGGTACGAAAAGCATTCGGTATAAGTAGGGAGGAAGCGGAGCAATATCTGCCTTACGGGTGTGGTGAATATGCGATTGATCATGCAAGCCTGAATTCACCTAACTGTGCTCTTAACCTGTTGAAAATGCTTGAATATGCGCTCCACAATGGAAGAGACGGTCTGACCGGGGAAGTGGCGGGGGTGAGGACGGGCAAATTCAGTTCCTTTAATGATTTTGAGGATTTGTTTGATGCCTACAAGCGACAAGTCGAATACCAAATGGAGGCGCTGGCAAAAAGCCATGCCGTCGAGTATGAGGTGGAGAGGAATAACGCCTCCTACCTGTATGCGAGTGCTTTATTTGATGACTGTATTCAAAGAGGTAAGAGCATGGTGGATGGGGGGGCGCGCTATCTTGGCGGATTATTAGAATCCTTTGCCATTGTCAATGTCAGTGACAGTCTGGCCGCCATCAAACAGAGCTGGTTTATGAACAGAAACGTTTTACCAAAGAACAATTCCTTCAAATGCTTGATGCCAATTTTGAAGGATACGAAATGGAAAGGCGAATATTTCTGCATGCGCCCAAATATGGAAATGACGATGATGAGGTCGATTCCATCACGCAGCAGGTGAGCAATCATGTTTGCAAGGCTGCCATTGCGGCGGCGGCAAAAGCCGGAATCCGTCACTATTTAGTAGTCAATATCAGCAACCTTTCCAATGTCGTTTTCGGGAAAACGACGGCAGCCTCAGCGGATGGACGAAAGGCGGGATACCCGCTGGCAAACGGAAATACGCCAACGGCAGGCATGGATAAACAAGGGGTCACTGCATTTTTAAATTCAATCATAAAACTGGATCCGGCAGTCCATGCCGGGTTTGTTCATAACATGAAGTTTAGCCGTCAGATGTTTACTACCGAACGGCCCAAACTGGAGGCATTGCTGGATGCTTATTTCAAAAGCGGCGGGACTCAGGCGATGATTACGGTTGTAGACCGGGGCGATCTTGAAAAAGCCATGGAGGAGCCAGAAAAATATAGCAATCTCATCGTTCGGGTCGGTGGGTTCAGCGCGCGCTTTGTAGAACTTTCTTGGGATCTCCAGAAGGATATTTTGAACCGTACTCTGTATTAATCCGGTGCAGGGAATGGATATTAATATCACATAATGTATATAAATATCAATAAACGGATATTTACATCCTGTTAATTATGGATATAATGCATAAAGTTGCATTTTGTTATTAGCACAATTTGTATATCTAATTTCTTTTACACGGCTATGCCGGACAAGGTGGTAGGGGGAAAATGTAAAGGAGGGGGATCATGAAGATAATAATGAGTTTACGCTATGTGTTATTGATCGGCTTATTTTTTACGTATTTTGGTTTGGTGCCAACGGCCTCCGCTGTCAGTGCGACAGGCGGTACCATTACTGAAACGAATGGCTATCGGATTCATACGTTTACGACGGTGGGAACCACCAGCCTCACGGTTATTGTAGGTGGC
>Ga0073936_10011812_pt1 | contig 10520 bp, 3 predicted proteins | sample AliMusrvi5mmetaG_FD_87041 | JGI IMG/M metagenome (GOLD analysis project Ga0073936, IMG submission 87041) | Freshwater lake bacterial and archeal communities from Alinen Mustajarvi, Finland, to study Microbial Dark Matter (Phase II) - Alinen... | ecosystem: Environmental > Aquatic > Freshwater >... | reverse complement strand
CGCAAGAATACTTGTCGCGGCGCCAAGGAGTGCGGTGGCGAGCCACCGCACTCCTTGGCGCCGCGACAAGTATTCTTGCGCGGCTCCTGCGCTTGACGGCAATTTCAAGGGAATTGAACTTGCTCGTCTCTGTGGCTCTTTTGAGGTCGAACACGGAGTTTTGGAGTTCTGCGCTCCAGGTCCTTGATGATGCGCGAGACGTCAAAGCCAAGCTGTTGGGCCCGGGTGAGCAGGGCGGAGTACTTATTTGTGCCTATTTGTGAGCGGCGCTCTGGATGTGCAGCCGGGGTGTGGCGAAGCTGTAGATGAACGACACCGAGGCTGTGGTGTAGTTGCGGAAGTTATCGCGGTAGTAGGCGAGGTCGGCGTAGTCACGGCCGGGGAGGATCACGTAAGAATCGCTGCCGGCACAACGGGCCATGTTGAGCCAGGGGATGTAATACTGGCTGATCGTCTTTTTCAGCGCGGCGTCATCGGATGCCAGCACGCCGGCAAATCCCCAGGTGAAACCCATCATCGCGTCGGCGTGGCCGTCGGGTAGGTCCTTGAAAGCAGTGTTGATATGGGCGAGGTGCAGCTTCATCCTCGCGGCTGAATCGGACCGGGCGGGCGAGAGCATATAAGCCATATAGGCGAGGCCGGACTTGGCGGAGAACGTATTGCTGTTATCGGAGCCGGTTTTCCATTTATCTGGATCGACAGGGCCGTTGTTGAGTGTGAATTCGCCGCCGTAGGCAACATGACCGCAAACGGTGGTACCGCGCTCCAGAAACCCGAAGGCTTTTTCCAAGCCCGGATGGTCTTCCAGGATGCCACACTGCTTGCCGAGTTGCCAGGCGTCTATGGCAAGGATGGTGGGCCACTGCATCGGGCCGTATCCGCCGCCGCCGCGGGGTAAGATCACGGTGGTGTACGGGGCATGGCCGAAGCCACCATCGTAAAGATCCATGTGCTCTTGGAGGGTTTGCTGATCCACTTTGATGTTCTTTTTCGTGAATTCCTCAAGCTTATAGCAAACAATGTTCGGGCTTTTCCACTGACAATTGCGGAGGAGGTTGCAGGTGGACTGCAGCGTCGGCAGCACCGCCTTATCCTTGGTTAGCAGGTAATACTCGCCGAGCGCGATGCCTTGGAAATCCAAGTGCCAAGACCACGTTTGATTGTCATAGGGTTTGTTCCAGGCAAGCGCAAGCTCCCTGCCGGCTTCAAACACACCGGGGTCGTGTGAACTGAGGAAGGCCAGCGTTTTGACACAACGGCCCTGAGAGTCGATGCCACCGGGATGGTCTATCAGGTATTTATATGCCCGCTGCCGGAGGATCTGGAGCTTCTTACAATCCTGGGACAGCGAGTCACCGAATCGTCCGAGTTTTTCGAGCTGGATGTTGACTGTGAGCTTCTGCTCGCCGCGTTTGACCATGAGTTGAAGCACTCCATCACTGCCGCCCTCGCTGTCTTCGATGGCCAGGCCGAGATCCTGGATCGGGCCTTCGATGCCGTGGACTTTGCTGCCGAACGTGTGCTCCGAAAACGCTTTGCCATGGGCACCGTAAACCTCGTCATCCAACTTTAGCACGTTCGAAGCCGGAGTGTTCGGGAACACAAACTTCACCACGAACGAGTGCTTGGTGAGAATGCCACGGGCTCCGGTCGGCCCCATGTTGACGAGAAACCCAGGCACCGCCGCATCCGGCCCAACGGTGCAAGGTTTGTCCCAACGTCCCTGATTCGATTCGTCGCGCAGGGCAAAGGCATGAGTCGATAAGGCGGGTAACGTGAGGATGACGATGCTCCATCTCGTCAGGAATCGACCCAGGCAGTGCTGTGAAGGTGTCATGGTTTGGCTCGGTGCTTGTTGAAATTGATGATGCAACACAGCATTCATTACCGCAGTGGAATGGCAGTACTTTCAATCGTCCCGGGAATCCGGGCCGCATTGACCCGAGTTTATCCAGCGAGGCTGTTGACTTAGCGCTTTGGGTTGTTTGAATAGAGGTGCCGGGCGTTCGGCTGAGCTCGCCGAACGCCCGCCGCCTCTTTCTGTCTCGTTTCTGCATCCCCTAAGTCAACAGTATTGTGCGCCCTGGGCCGAGCGAAAGCCTCCTGAGTTCTGAGGCTCGTAGCAGGGGGAGGCTTCCCCATCACGACAAAAAATATCGTCAATTCCAAATTTTTCCGAAAAATATCCTTGGCAAGACGATTCGTTTTTGTAGTTTCCGCCCTGAGCGACCCATCTCTGGCTCTATCGGAACTGCCGGTTTCCCCGGTGATCCGGCCGAATCCAGGTCATGGTGCTCGTCATTTTTAATCCCACCGGGCCGACTAACGGCTCCAGAAATGGCTCCAAACAAAATAGATCCCCAGCAGTTATGAAATATCAACTCCTTGCCTCGCTCCTTGCCGGACTGCTCGCGGCACCCTGCGTCATGGCCCAGCAAATGCCGCAAAATTACTGGCGTTACGAAGGGACTCAGTTCTCCGACCCCGGTGGCCAAGAGATGCGCTCGATCGCTATCGGTTCCAGCGGCGTGTTTGTGGCGGAAATCAATGCGGGTGTGCCGACGCGCTTGCTGAAATTCACGGAGGCTGGGGTATTTGTGAGCACCTTCGCCACGGTATTCACCAACATTCATGGCGTTGCCTGCGATCCGGCGGGCAATGTCTATGTGCTCGACGGCACAGCACCTTTTGTCAATAAGTTCGATGCTGATGGGAACTTACTCGGCCAGTGGGGCACGCAAGGCGCGGCTGACGGCCAGCTCGACATTGCAGCGAGCAACGGCGCGGAGATGATCGCCACCGACAGCGCGGGCCTCGTCTATGTCTGCGACCCCGGAAACAGCCGCATCCAGGTGTATAACAGCAGCGGCGTGTTCCAGCGAAAATGGGGCAGTGCCGGTGCCCTGCCCGGACAGTTCGCAGCAGGCAAACCCACCGAAATCTGCGTCTCGCCGGACAATCATGTCTTCGCCAGCTACGGCAAGGTTTTCGACACCCTCGGCAACTACGTCACCACCTACTACAACGTGCCATCGCCCGTAGGCGTGTTTGCCGTGGCCCCCGATGGAATGTTCCTGACTGAATACAATAACTGGATGTTTGCACATCTGAGCGGCATGACCGGCACCTATGAGGGCTACCCGTTGGCATACCCCACCGCGAACTCGGCGTTTTCCAAACGCGGCGATTTGTACAGCGTGAATACCACGAAAATCTCCGTGTTTAAACGCGAATACCGCGACGCCCCGAACTTCCCGGTCGCACCGGCAATCCCGCAGCCCTCCGTCCTTTCCGCCGTACAGCGTGCCGCCACTTCGCTGATGGACATTACCTACAAGGTCGCCGATACGGATAGCCCCACAGTCACCACCGGTCTGCTTGCCTTCAAAAGTGGTGGCCAGAACCTCGGCCAAGTGGTGGTGCCACGCACATTCGTCGAGGGCACGGCCAGCAATCTCGGAAATTCCCAACCGCGCGATACGCCTCTGACGGTCACTTGGGATATGGCTACCGACGCCTTGACCGACACCAATATTCAGATGGAAGTGCTTGCCAAGGATACCCGCGATCTGCTCGGCATCCATTGGATCAACGTGCCCGCTTCGGGCGGCCAGCCGGCGTTCCAGGCCAGCGCGGCACCTATCAGCGACACCCAGCTTTACGACTTGTGGCTGTGGTTCCTCGCCACCCGCAATGACGTGAGCCTGTCCACCTCCCCGGACACGCGTTTTGGAACCGTCCTCGGCACCTCGGGAATCTATGCCGGACGCTCTCTGGCCACCGGCGACAGTAACTATTGGATCATTCCCTCAACTTCCACTGCGGGTAGGACGTATGCCTACGACAGGATGAGCGTGCGGCCAATCTCCGGGGCCGAACTGGCACGCGCACAGGGCGGCAGTTATGGATTTTCCTCGCTCAGCAACCTCACCGTCGTTAAAGCAGTGGGCTCCGCAATCAACTATTACGAAGGCTGGGGAACCAACAACTACGGCGAGTCGAACTGGTTCAGCTTTTTCGCTCCTTCTGCGGTTGACGTGGCATGCGGTTCGGAGTTCACCCTGTTCTTGATGAGCGACGGCAGCCTGTGGGGCCTCGGGCGCAACGAACAAGGAGAGCTCGGCGATGGCACCGTCACCAATCGGAACGTCCCTATCCAAATCGCCACGGACGTAACGAGAATCGCCGCCGGTTTCTATTTCTCCATGTTCGTCAAATCCGACGGCACCCTTTGGACAATGGGCCAAAATGGCAGTGGCCAGCTAGGCGACGGCACCACCAGCCAGCGCATCACACCCGTCCAAGTACCGGGGGCGACGAATGTCGTTGCGATTGGTGCCGGTGGCTTTTTTAGCCTGTTTGCCAAGGCAGATGGCACATTGTGGGGGATGGGAGCGAATGAAAACGGTCAGCTTGGCGACGGTACAAACAGCCAACGCAATTCGCCGGTCCAAGTGCCAGCGGTATCTGGTGTGATCAAGGTTGCCGGAGGCAGTAACCATAGCGTTTTCCTCAAGAACGACGGCACACTGTGGGGGATGGGCTACAACGGCAACGGTCAGCTTGGCGACGGCACCTACACCACACGAAACACGGTCGCTCCGGTGACCGGTGGTACCAACGTCACCGATATTTGCGCCGGCTCCTATCACTCGATGTTTGTCAAATCCGACGGTACGTTGTGGGGGATGGGATACAATGGCAACGGTCAGCTCGGCGACGGTACCACTAACCAGCAGCTCACCCCCGTACAGACTGCAGGTGCTGCTAATGTGACCCGTGCGGCAGCCGGAGAAAATCACACGGTATTTCTCTGCGGCGATTCCTCGGTGTGGGCGATGGGCTACAACGGGAGTGGCCAGCTTGGCGACAACACTAACATCACGCGGCTCCTGCCTGTCCAAGTCGCTTCTCATGTGACCGCCATCAGCGCGAAAATCAGCCACACCGCTGCCATCGGCACTCCCTGATTTTTCTATCCGCACGCATCCCTGCATGATCGCGAGCCTCCACCCGATGAACCGCAGACACTCCGGCATCCGCCAGCGCTGCGCCGTGCCCGGGTGGCTTGCGGTGCTGTGCTGCGGGCTGCTGGTGCAAACCCTTGGCGCGTTCCAGTTCCACCAAACCTCTGACCCGGTCGGAATCGTGGTCCACACGGCTGAGCTTGCGGCCGATAGCGCAGCGACCACTGTTACCGCGCCGGCTATCTCAGGAGCCCTCCGCTTCACCCATTGGACGCTCAACGGTGTTCGCGCGAACACCCCAGTCGGCGACGCCGCCAACCCAGTCAATTTCACGATCAACTCGCCCGTCGAAGCGGTCGCTCACTATCTGCCCGCCGCGCAGGACAGCGATGCCGATGGCTTGCCAGATTGGTGGGAAATCCATTATTTCGGCAATCTATCGCAGGGGCCGACCGATGATCCCGACAGCGATGGCTTGGACAATCTCGCCGAGTACTTGGCTGGCTCCAATCCATTGCTCGCCAATCAATCCGAGGGCTGGTCCGTTGGCGGGTTGAGCCGATCTCGATCACTGCCGCTTTATCTCGTTCAGGATTCCGCCACCCAGATCCGCTTGCGCGAAACCAGTGTCCCGCCAGGTGTCGTCAACCAGGTTCGCATCGTTCCTAAGGGCGTCCCTGTCACTTTGACCAATCCGCCTACGCCCTATGCGGGCTGGCGTTTCACCGGTTGGCTCCACAACGGCGTGCGATTCGACGCCCCCACCGCCATTCAGCCGATCACCATTGTGCCGACGGAAGATATGGAAATGGTCGCCCGCTACGTGCAGGAGTCGTTAGATTCCGATGGCGACCAGGTGCCCGACTGGATGGAATGGCTGCTCTATGATTCCCTCGCCTATAACTGGACATCAGATACCGATGGAGACGGTTTTACTTGGGCGGATGAGAACGCACGAGGGTTCTCGCCGATAGCCGCCGACCAACTTGTTGGCGGAGGTGTCAGTCGCAGCCGCTCGATGACGACTTATGCCCAAACCAGCGGTCGCATTCCCTTCCGCCTGACCAGTGATCCGGCGACGATTCTCGAACAAACCGACTATTATACGCCGGGTACCAGCGTTGCGTCGCCGGACCTGGCTGGCCATGTTTTCGCAGGTTACAAGTTCGCGTGGTGGGATCTCAACGGTGTTCGCCAATCGGATCCTTCAGGTGCCGCTCTCGGAACTTTCACCACCACCCTATTAGCTCCCGCCGTCGCCACCGCCCATTACATCGCCGTCGGCCTGGACTCCGATGGCGATAGCATCCTGGATTGGTTCGAGTGGTATTACTACGGCAACCTCTCTCAAAACGCCAGCAGCGATAGCGAGGGCGACGGATTTAACTTTGGCCAGGAATTGGCACGCGGCCAATCACCCGTTGTTTTTGATGAGTTGCTCACAGGCGGTGTCTCGCGTGCCCGCTCGATGACGCTCTCCGTGTCCGCCAGTCCGCGTTATACATTCCGTCAGGTCAGCGATCCGCCCACCATTATCAGCCAGACCGATTTCTATGCGCCGAGCACGCCAGTCACTTCTCTCAACTTGGCTGGCAATACCTTCGCCGGGTATAAGTTTGTATGGTGGGATCTGGACGGCGTCCGCCAGGCAGATCCATCCGGTGCCGCCCTCGGCGTGTTCTCTTTCACCCTCAACCATGACTCCGTCGCTACCGCGCACTATGTCGATCCGAATCTCGACTCTGACGGTGACGGAATTCCCGATTGGATCGAATGGTATTACTACGGCAACCTCTCCCAAAACGCTAGCAGCGACAGCGACAGCGACGGTTTCACCTTTGCTCAGGAGCTAGCACGCGGTCAATCGCCCGTAGCGCAGGACACTCTCATCACCGGCGGTATTTCGCGCTCGCGCGGCGCTACGCTTGCCGCGCAGATATCTGAAGATCTGATTTTGCCGGGCATCGGTGCCATCACCGTCACTGCCGTGTCGTCCAGCTCGGCCCATATTAGCGTCATCGTAAATCCGGCCAACAGTGCTACCACCGCCTATTTCCAATATGGTATTACTCTCGGTTACGGTCATCAGGCACCCGCCGATAACACGCTTAACGGTGTTTCCACGCAAGCGATGGTATGCACGCTGCACGGCCTCATCCCCGGCACGTTGTATCATTGCCGTATCGTCGCTACTAATGCGATAGGCACCGTCCACAGTGAGGATTTCACCTTCCACACGCTCGGTGTGGCACCTATCGGCTATGACTTATGGAGCCTCGACCACGGCGTGGGCGGACCGCTCGAAGACGCCGATAACGATGGGGTGGCCAATCTCTTGGAGTATGCATTCGGCCTCGATCCGAATGTGTATGATGCCAACTTGCTGCCCGCCCCCGAACTCATCGGCGACCGCTTCCGCCTGCGCTGCACCGAACCCGCCGCGGGTGTCAGCGGCATCATCTACGGTGCTGAGTGGTCCACAGATTTGGTCTTATGGAATTCAATTGCGGATGACGGGGTTGCCCCCAACCATGTCTTCTGGACCCCGCCGGGTGCCGCAGTGGACGGACGACTCTTCGTTCGTTGGAGTATTTCCCAGGCACCGTGAGTGGGGGTACGTCATTCTAACGTCTAACACTAACCGCCGATCATGGTGAGTGTGTGTCAGCCGTTAGAACTCAGGGTTCGACAAGGGAGCGAGCAAGTCTGATTCCCGAAGTGTCGACTCCGCGCCGCAGTGGGCAAGCCCACCCCCTCCCAGGCGGTGGCAAGCCACCGCACTCCCAGACGAACCGACACTTAGCGAACTGGCTCGACCCCGTGGCGCTTTTGAGGTCGAGCACATGAGTTCTGAACACAATCACGATTCGTGGAAATTCGTGAATTTCGTGGTTTCTATTTTCTTGTTTGAGGATTATTCATCCTCCTCCCTTGACTACCTCCACCGCCCGCATACCTCACCCCGCCCCCGGCCAACGCTGGCTCTCCACCTCAGAGCCCGCCCTGGGCCTCGGCGTGGTGCGTGCGGTGGTTGGCGATACCGTCACTTTGCACTTTCCTGCGGCCGAGGCCAGCCGCACTTATGCGTTTGCCTCAGCCCCACTGGTTAGGGCGAGCTTCGGCCCGGGCGATGTGATCGCTGACCGCTGCGGTCATCGCCTCACCGTGGAGACGGTGGCCTCCGACGAGGGGGTTCTAACTTATCACGGAGGTGGCCGCCAACTCGTCGAAGGCGAGTTGCTTGACTCGCTGAGTTTCGTGCGCCCGGACAAGCGCTTGCTTGCCGGGCTCTGCGATCATCCGCGCGACTTCGATAGTCGAATGCAGGCACTCGCCTGGAACAGTCGCCTCCGCCACGCCCCCGCCCGCGGGTTCTCCGGTGCCCGCATCGAGTTGCTCCCTCACCAATTGGCCATCGTCGCTGAAGCCGCCGGCCGGCTGCATCCGAGGGTTTTGTTAGCCGATGAGGTGGGCCTCGGCAAGACCATCGAGGCATGCCTGATTTTGCACCGTCTTCACCTAACCGGCCGGGCCGGGCGCATTCTTATATTGGTTCCCGAGCCGCTCATTCACCAGTGGTTTATTGAGTTATTGCGCCGCTTCAACCTGCGCTTCGCCATTTACGACGAAGCCCGTTGCCTCTCGCTCGAAGTCCATGCCTCCGACGCCAATCCCTTTCTCGACGCACAACTCATTCTCGCCGCCACTTCCTTTCTAACTGACCTGCCGAACCGCGCTGCGCAGGCCCGCGAAGCCGGCTTCGAACTGCTCATCGTCGATGAAGCCCACCACCTCGAATGGTCACCTAACGAGCCCTCCGCCGCCTATACCATGGTCGAGGCGCTCGCCCGACACATTCCTTCGCTGTTGCTGCTCACCGCTACGCCTCAACAACTCGGGCCCGCCGGTCATTTCGCCCGCCTTCGCCTGTTGGACCCGGACCGCCACGCCGATCTCGGGGCGTTTCTAGCGGAAACCCTCAGCTATGGTCCGCTCGCCGCTGCGGTGGACGCACTCCACCGCGGCGAATTGCCCGCCGACCTCGATGAGTTCAGTGCCCGTTCACCCCGTGCCGCCGCCCATCTGGCGGCCCTGCGGGGCGGCGACGCGAGTGCCCGCGCGCCGCTGATGGCCGAGTTGATCGACTTATTTGGCACGGGCCGGGTTTTATTCCGCAACACCCGCGACCAACTCAGCGGATTTCCTCAGCGCCAACCCCAGTTACACCCGCTGGCACGCGGCACCTCGCCTTACCGCTGGCTCGCCGGGTTGCTCCGCTCGTTGCCCGATACTGAAAAAGTCCTGCTCATCACTGGTTCGCCAGAGGCTGCCATCGCAGTGCAGCAAAAACTCCTCGCCGAAATCCAAGTCGATACCGCCCTTTTTCATGAGGACCTCAGCCTCCTCCAACGCGACCGCAACGCAGCCTGGTTCGCCGACCCCGAGGGGGCGCGTTTGCTGGTGTGTTCGGAAATCGGCAGTGAGGGGCGCAATTTCCAGTTTGCCCACCAACTCGTCCTGTTCGGCTTGCCGCGTGACCCCGAGTTGTTGGAGCAGCGCATCGGCCGTCTCGACCGCATCGGCCAGCGTGGCACCATCCACATCCACGTGCCCTACGGTGTCCCTAGCCGCTCCGAACTCCAGGCCCGCTGGCTCCACGAGGGACTCGATGCTTTCAGCCGCCCCCTCAAAGGTGCCACCGCCCTCGCCAGTGTCCTGCTGCCCGAACTCGACGCCCTCCACAACATCGCCCCCACCTCCCCAAAATTTCAAGCATTCTTGAGCCGCAGTCGCAAACTCAAGGCCCAGGTCGCCCGCGAACTCGCCACCGGCCACGACCGCCTCCTCGAGCTGGGCGCGCCGGCCTCGGCCAAAGCCGCCGGATTGCTAGAATCATTGCGCTCGGCCGACCTCGACCTACGTTTCGAGCGCTTTGCCGTCTGGCTCTTCGATCACCTTGGGCTCGATGTGGCCGACCTGAGCCCCCGAACCTATCACTTTGAGCGCGGCCAACGCCACAGCGAAACCTTCGCCGATTTGCCCCCCGACGGCCTGGCCGCCACCTTCGACCGCCCCACGGCCCTGGCCCGCGAGGATCTAACGTTTCTCACCGCCGATCACCCGGTATTCCTCGGTGCCTTGGATCACCTCCTCGACAGCGAGGCTGGCAACGCGTCCTTCGTCCATTGGCACGCTGGCCAGGGCAAGGCGATCCTGCTTGAATGCGCCTTCGTGCTGGAAGTTCTCGCTCCCACCCGCCTGCACCTCGACCGATTCCTGCCGCCAACCCCTATCCGCGTCATCGTCGATCACCACGGCAAGGCGGTGGATTCAGCGCCGCCGAGCGCCATGCTCGTGCCCGGTGACCCTCACCGTCTCGTGAACCAGCCCGCGTTTCGCCGCGAAATTTTCCCCAAAATGCTCACCGCCGCCCGCAATCTCGCGACCACTGTCGGCAAAGCTCCAGCGGATACCGCCCGCCAACTCGCCGCGCACACGCTCAGCTCGGAACGCGATCGCCTCGCCGACCTCGCCACCCGCAACCCCCAAGTG
>Ga0073936_10011807_pt1 | contig 10522 bp, 9 predicted proteins | sample AliMusrvi5mmetaG_FD_87041 | JGI IMG/M metagenome (GOLD analysis project Ga0073936, IMG submission 87041) | Freshwater lake bacterial and archeal communities from Alinen Mustajarvi, Finland, to study Microbial Dark Matter (Phase II) - Alinen... | ecosystem: Environmental > Aquatic > Freshwater >... | reverse complement strand
GTCTTTGATACCTGTAGTCCTGTCGTTACCGTCACTGATAAAGCCAAAATATTCAAGAATAATTCGCATCACCAGCCACAACCCGGCAAAAAAAATTGATATGGATTCCCAGAAGGTAGTAATACTTTTTTTTCCCATAAACAGTGTTGATATCTCTATAAAAAAGGCCACTCTATAAAGAATGGCCTTTTTGTTGAATCAAGGTAAAGGCAAATGCAAATCAGTCCGTCAGGGAGTCTTCTGCTTCATACCAGTCATCAGTATGCGCACCGTGGCTTTTCCCTTTCTGTTCCCAGCGGTAATAAGCCGCAAGTCTGACTTTCTCCTCCCGCTCTTCCTGAGTATACTCAATGTCAGCTTTTTTTCTTTTTTTTGCTGGCGCCTTCTCTTTTTCTTCTTTTTCAGCTTTTTTGGCCATTGTTATTTTAGTGTTTTATTTATCCTCCGACATAGTCGAATATTATCTAATTCTCATGAGGAAAAAAAAATAATCCTGCAGCAAATCAAGCATTAACAGGAATATTTTCCCCCGTACTCTTTTTTTACACTCTTTTTTTGCAAGTCAATAAGGCTGATCACAGTAAAGTTCATGCCAATTGAAAGCGTTTTCCGAGAGCACTGAAGCTGATGACAAGAAGAATCGTTATAGCTTCAATCATCATGAAGATATCCTTTGGAATATAGGCGTTGACTGTCAGCCCGCCGTATTCGAGAATCCCAAAAAAGAAAGCCGATAGCAGTATCCATAAAGGGTGAGCCCCAGCCAGCAGAGCTACAGCGATACCTGTAAACCCTATTCCACCAGTCATTCCGGCTTCATAGTAATGCTTGTAACCGAGCATGATATTTGCGGCCCCTAACCCGGCGGCAGCACCACCAATACTCATTGCCGCAAGCGTATGCATTTCCGCATTGATCCCACCGTATCTGGCCGCTTCAGGCTGCAACCCGGTTGCACGCATTTCATAACCGAACCGCGATTTAAACAGAATAACCCAGAAAAAAAGCGCAACACAAGGCGAAAGAAATGTACTGAGATTTGCAGGCGACTTTTTCAGTAACCCTGTCATGGAGCTCAATGACGGAATAATTGCACTATCAATAACTGGCTGGGTATGGACCGTCGACGGCAATGCAAAATGGTACGTGAGCAAATATCCCGTAATCCCCTGAGCAATAAAATTCAGCATGATTGTCGAAATCACCTCATTGACACCAAAGCGAATCTTCAATATTCCAGCCAACAACGCCCAGCAGGCGCCAGCTCCCATCGCCGCAAAAACACACAGCGATACAGCGGAAAAAGAGGGCAGTGAGGCCGGCAGCATTGCACCAGTCAGCGCTGCGGCGAATGCCCCCATCTGAAGCTGACCCTCCGCCCCGATATTGAACAGCTTAACCTGAAAGGGAAGCGCAACAGCAAGACCGACAAGAATCAGGGTTGTCATTCTGAATACCACCTGACCTGTACCATAAGCAGAACCAATCGTCGCATGAAACATTTTCTGAAAAATCATTATCGGATCCCTTCCCGCAAAAAAGATAATCAGACTGCTGACCAAAAATGCCGTGACGATAGAAAGTACAGGTATGACAAACTGACTTGTTTTTCGAGTCATAGTCTTGTAATGTGTTCAGGTGATGTAAAGGCCAATCTCTTTTTTAAACGCAAGTTCAGAATTTCTTTTCAGCCCCACCTCATCCTGACTGAATTCATGTCTGATAGAACCCTTGTAAAGACATCCGATACGAGTTGAAAGCGCAATAAGTTCTTCAAGTTCAGATGAAATCAGGAGTATAGCGATACCCTTGCATCGGGCAGCAATAATCTTGTTATGGATAGTCTCAATAGCACCGATATCAACCCCGCGCGTTGGTTGAGCAAGGATCAGAAGCGATATATCCGGCCGGTTGAGTTCCCGCGCAAGAACAATCTTCTGCTGGTTGCCGCCCGAAAGGGAGCTGAGCGATTGAATTGCCGGTGTAGAGCACTTGATATCATATTCAGCAATCATATGTCCAGTATAGCGGTTAAGCGCCTGGCTGTCAAACCCGATTCCACGATGAAAAGAACGTTCCCTATGTCGTCCGAACAAAAGGTTCGCTGAAACCGAATAGTCCAGAATAACAGCATGTCGCTGCCTGTTTTCAGGAGTAAGTGATACCCCCATTCCAGTGATTTCAGAAGGCTTTTTTCCAATCAGCGATTCACCTTTCAGCATTGCTTCCCCCGAAAACCGCGAGCCCGAAGCACACAGGCCATAGAGAGCCTGCAACAATTCCGCTTGCCCGTTCCCCTCAACTCCGGCAATACCATAAATTTCTCCAGCTCTCACCTTGAGGCTCAAATCATGAATTCTTTCTTCACCCTTTGACGTATGAAATCCAAGATGATTGATGTTTAAAATATCATCACCAGGCACTGGCGCAGGGTTCGTTACCCTTAACAGCACACTTCGCCCAACCATCATCCTTGCCAGCTCAGGTTTAGTAATGGAAGCCGCAGGCACAGTCCCGATTATTTCCCCTGTTCTCATCACGCTTACAGCGTCCGCAACCGTAAGCACTTCATCAAGTTTATGAGTAATGAGAATAATAGTTTTCCCTTTATCACGAAGGGATCGGAGTGTTTCAAAAAGTCTGTCAATTTCCGAAGGAGTAAGTACAGCAGTCGGCTCATCAAAAATCATGATGTCCGCATTACGGAAAAGCAGTTTCAGAATTTCAACCCGTTGCTCCTCTCCAACACTGAGGTTTTCTATAAGGGCATCCGGATCAATCGCAAGCCCGAAATCCTGAGCATGTTTCTGAATAAGGGTTTTAGTATGCTTGAGAGGTAATCGTCGAAACAGCCCGGCATGTTCATTACCAAGAATGATGTTTTCAGCCACAGAAAGGTTTGGTATCAGCATAAAATGCTGATGAACCATACCAATGCCAGCATCAATAGCCTCACGGGGAGAATTGAAATGAACAGGCTTGCCATGGATAAAAACCTCCCCGGACGACGGAGGCAGCATACCGTAAATGATTTTCGTCAACGTACTTTTTCCAGCTCCATTTTCACCGACAAGCGCATGAATGGAGCCTTCCTCAACCGAAAGAGAAATATTACTATTGGCCGAAAAGCTTCCGAACTTTTTCGATATACCACGGAGACGGACGGCAACACCCATTACTTCCGGATTTTCAGTTATACCCAGCTCAGGACGGTTTTAATGGATTCCTTGCTGTCAAGGGCCATACGGTAGGCAAGTTCATACTGCGAGACAGGAAAAACATTCGTGAAAAACTTTTCACTGTCAAGCATCTCATTATTAAGTACCGAAGAAGCGTTCTGTATATGGGAAAAGTTCGTAACGCTGGACGAAACAATCGCAGGTTCTTTATGCTGTATCAGCCTGTAATCATAAGCCATAATTTCATAATTGCCCATCAGCAGTATCGATGCCCGCTCTTTCATCAACCGCATAGCCTTCTCAACCAGCAGAATTCTTCCGGTTGTTTCAATAACAAGATCATAACTGTCATTAAAGTCCGAAGTGAAATCACTGATATCGAGAGCAATATGTTCAGCATGAGAAAGTTGACCCCTGATACTGAAAGTTTCTACAGCATCAACCTGCTGAATTCCAAGCGAGTAAAGGTACTCCGAAACCATCAGCCCGACCGAACCAAGACCAAGGATAAGAATTCTGGATGCACTATGCAGAGGTACTTTTTCAATCGCACTCATCACATAAGCAAGCAGGCCGATCAGAAGGTCCCTATGGATAGGTTGCCGCCCCAGAGAAAACAGATTCCGGTGCGATGTCGGGATTATTTCCGCATGGCAACCGTTATATGATTCAATTCCACTCCAGCAGTCCCCCTTAAACGCATACACAAAATCACCAGGAAAAAGGTCATCAACACCAGACCCAGTCGAAATCACCTGACCGATCGACTCACTGCCCGGCATGATAGGGTAGTGGAACACCCTGCTTGACACGGGCTTATTGGTAAGCAGAAGTCTATCAAATCCAGGAGTTATGGTGCTTGCAATTGTTTTTACCACAACATCCCCAGGTTTACTTGCATCGTATGCAGCAGATTGCAGTTTAAGTTTATTGGCTTTCTGCAGAACAATTGCTTGCGCGTCCCCTTGCATCTTCATAGGTAAGGTTACTTCCGGATTGATAATCTGTTTATCAGAGATTTAAAAGAGAGCTCAATATCCACGAAATCGCACTGATCACAATAGACCCAGCAATAGCCCACCCAAAACTGTCAATGGAAAATCCATGCACAAGTGAAGCCGAAAACTGCAACAGAAAAGCATTGATGACCAGCAGAAAAAGCCCAAGCGTGACAATAATAAAAGGAATCGAAAAAAAGACCAGCACCGGCCTGACAATAGTGTTGACCAAACCAAGAACCAGTGCCACAATAATAGCAGCCCCAAAACTTTTTATATGAATACCCCCAAGTAAATGCGCCGTAGCATAAACCGCCAGAGCATTTACCAGCCATTGAATCAGAATGTGCGTCATCATATCCTCCTCGCTTAAGTTATAGCTCCACTTACCAGCAATGTAATAAATTGAAATATAATAGACTTGCCGGCAAATTATAGATTTTTGGTTATAGGCTTACGAGGAGCATCTCGAATAAACTCTCACTGGAAAATGTTGTTGCATAAATTCTCGTTTTGAGATATGTGACATGTTACGATAGAAAAGTAAATACCATCAAACAGAGAGGCATACCATGTCCGGAGTTGTTGAAAGGGTAAAAAAGTACAGATCAAATTTACAAAAAGCAGGGTTGCGCCCGGTTCAAATCTGGGTGCCGGATACACGTCGCCAAGGGTTTGCCGAGGAATGCAGGAGGCAATCCGCACTGATAAAAAATGACAAACAGGAAAAGGAAGTTTTACGGTTATTGGATGAAGCTGCAGACCGTGAGGGTTGGACCGCATGAAGAGAGGGGATCTTGTTACCATAGCGTTGCAAGGCGATTACGGCAAACCCCGTCCGGCCCTTGTAATTCAGTCTGATTTATTTACAGATCACCCCTCCGTGACGATATTGCCAGTGACAAGTGAGCTCCGTAACGTACCCTTATTTCGGATTGAGGTTGACCCCACACCCCAAACCAATCTGAAAAACATAGCACAGGTGATGGTTGATAAAGCACAAACAGTACCCTGTGAAAAAGTTGGCCCCGCTTTCGGACGGCTCGACGACGCAACCATGTTGTCTATCAATCGTGCCCTTGCCGTATGGCTTGGCTTCGCCTAAACAAGGAAGTACCCTGCAGATAAGGCTCGAACAGCTATTGGTCAGAGGAAAAAATACAAAGCCACCATGCGCCGGATAGCACAAGGTGGCTTTATCAATAAGAGCGGGGTAGTTACTGTTTCGGAGTGATAGCCGAAGTTACAGCAGTCGCAACACTCTGGATGAGCTGAATAGCTGCATTTGCAGTGCTGGTGATAATTGTTCCAAAGGTATTCACCAAAGCCTGAGCAATCTCGGTAGCTGAATTAAAACCACTGCCAATGGTATCAGCCAAATTCTGGATCGGAGCGCCGACCGCATTAAAGAGGTCAGAAAAAATGCCGTTGTCGTTTGCCATAATAGAATGGGTTTTTAAATAATTGTTTTGAAAATGTATACAACCAGATTCATTAAGAATACTATAACTCAAACATACAGAAAAAAACAGGATTTTTCTCTCTCATTCAAACTGACTGGCACGAATGCCTTTCATATCAGGTCTTTCCCTGCCAGGCATTATTGTCTAAGGCAGCACAAGTCCGAATTTATTGGCCAATAAGGAAGCACGGTCTTCAACGGCAACGAATTGTTTCATTGTCTTCCCATCGGCAACAGTCTTCAGGGTATCTCCAATAAGAATATCCCTGCCCATTGGATTATGAAGCACTACCAGCAATTTTTTAACAAAAATCGTATCCGGATGCGTAGAGTTAAGGTGGTTGGCAGGAACAAAGTCAATCCATTCCTGCGGATACAGATCAAATTCATATTGATCAGCCCACTGTCCCTCAGTTAAAGCCCTCAGCAAATACTTGTTCTCATTACCTTTGCTCAACATAAAAATATCAGCATCCTGCATCACTTCAACATCCAGGACACTAAGCCTCATAGGCTCCCTTATACCGTAACTTCCAAACCCTAAATCAAACAACCACTTCTCGCCATCCACATCAGCAACAATAGCCATATGCGTTTTAGGACGCCTTACCGCATAAAACATCGGTCGTGCAGCCACAAATATATAAGGCACCCCCAACTCCTGGAGCGCCATAGCAAACAGGCCATTTACCTCATAGCAATACCCGCCCCGCTTTCGCGACAATATTTTATCAACAATTTCCTCAGGAACCAGAGAGACAATTTTACCAGCCTGAACATCAAGATTTTCAAAAGGCACAGAAAATAATTGGCACCGCATTATTTCCCTCAACGTTGCAATATCACAGCCAGCATCACCATCATAGGCAATCCGGTTAAAGTACTTCTCAAGGGTGAAATTATCAGCTTTCATAACGGCGCTTATCCTAACAGTTGGTTACCGGAAAAATAATCTACCAGCAAAAACAAGCCGGAGAAACAGGCAGCGAAGACTTCATAACCACCAATGCAGACGCAAGAATTACTCAAACCAATACAGAGAATGCTCCCGTGATTAGTGCAATTTCAGGTCATTTCCGCAATATAATTCTTTTTGCAAGACCCCTATACCAGACATTTCCCATTAAAATACATGTATAAAACAAAAACATATAAGTATTAAATTGTGTTAAGTAAGTAATTAACTTATTTCTTTTTAACACCCCAACCCTTTCATTGAGTGAGCTCAACATCAGGTCTCGCATCTAAGCTTCACCGGCATTATCATAAACACTATGATGCAGGTAAAACAGAATCATCAGGACTCTTGATGAGGTGCCTTTAAGTAAATAAATCATCATAGGTTTACTATGCAGAAAAAACTGCGTAACCAAATACCGCCCCATTTATCTGAGTTAAGGTCACTGGCAGAAGACCGCCTCAGACTGAATCATCCGCGCTCACCGGAAGTTTCTTGCTCACCGCAAGAAATGCTCCGGATTGTTCATGAACTGGAAGTTCACCAGATCGAACTCGAAATACAACAAGACGAACTGGCACGATCCAAGATAGAGCTGGAGGAATCCCTCAGCCAATACACAGAGCTTTATGACTTTGCCCCATGCGGCTATCTGACACTCGCACACGACAGTAAGATTCTCACAGCCAACCTTACTGCCACAAAAATCCTTGCTGTTGATCGCACCCGATTACAGGGTATGTACTTTAAGCAATTTGTTGTTCCGGAAGACTATAGGGTAATTGATGCCCTGCTCGATAAAGTGTTTACCAAAAGCGTATCAGCAAATTGCGAAGTAAATCTTTTGTCAGAAACTGCACAACCATCAAAGACTCACCCTGCTCCTGCCGGTCGTACCGTTCGCATTGATGCCGCCATAAGCGACACCTCGCATACCTGCAGGATTATTCTCTCGGATATCACCGAGAGAAAACGCGTTGAGAACGCGCTCAACGACAGCAAAACAAGATTCAGTCAGGCATTGGATGCTGCACATGCAGGCGTCTGGGAATGGGATTTGGAAACAAATGAAAATTTCTGGTCAGATGAACTATGGCCATTGTACGGGATAAAACGCACCAGTGAAAAACCATCATTTACCTTATGGGCCGATTCTATTCATCCTGATGACCGGGAGCAGGTAATCAACGCGGTTACAACAACAGCCGCAAATGCAAAAGACCTGAATCTCGAATATCGTGTACGTTACCCCGACGGTACCAATCACTGGATCATGTCACGAGGCAGGCCATTATACAACGATAAAGGAGAGGTGGGTCGTTATATCGGCACGGTTATCGATATAACTGATCGAAAGCAGGCAGAAGAAGCTCTCAAAAAAAATGAAGAACGCTTCAAGGCCCTTTTTGACAACCATTCCTCAATCATGCTGGTTATCGATCCCGTAACGCGCAAGATTCTTGATGCCAACAACGCTGCAGCTGAATTTTATGGCTGGTCGATTGAAGAACTTAAAATGATGCAGGCAGAACAAATCTCCATGACATCATTGGAAAACCTGCAGGCAGATATACAGAAAATCAAGAACTCGGAACTCAGCAGATGTAAAAGAAAGCACAGAAGGGCTGATGGCTCAAGCTGTGATGTTGAACTATCAATCAACATGATTGTTATTGAGGGCAAAGAACTTTTTTATGCCGTCATCAACGACATCACCGAACGCAATCTGGTTGAAAAACAACTCACCAAAATGAGTGCTGCTGTTCAGCAGAGTCCAGCAGCAGTTATGATTACAGATTCTGTCGGAAATATAGAGTTCATCAACCCTATGTTTACCAAACTCATCGGCTATTCAGCTGAAGAAGTCATAGGAAAAAATCCCAGCATCTTTAAATCCGGCCTCATATCCAGAGAGATCTATGAAGACCTTTGGACAACAATTCGTTCAGGCGGTATCTGGCGAGGAGAATTGCAGAACAGGAAGAAAAATGGTGAGCTTTACTGGGAATCAGAAGTGATTTCCCCCTTGCTTAATCCAGAAGGAGTGATCACCAATTTCGTTTCAGTAAAAGAGGATATCACTGAACAGAAAATGGCAGAGCAAAGTATTGCAGCAGGCAGAGCGAAACTGGAAGCAGCACTCGCCAGTATGTCTGATGCACTGTTTATTTCCGATTCAGAAGGAAGGTTTACCGATTTCAATGATGCTTTTGCAACATTTCACCGATTCAGCAGTAAAGATGAATGCGCAACAACCTTAGCCGAGTACCAAGACATTCTTGATGTATTCATGCCTGATGGTGAGCCGGCACCACTGGAACAATGGGCCGTCCCCAGAGCCCTCCGTGGCGAAATTGCAACCAATGCCGAGTATCTGCTGCGGCGAAAAGATACAGGCGAAACATGGGTCGGAAGCTATGGCTTAGCCCCCATTCGCAACAAAGAATCTGAAATTGTTGGATCTGTAGTTTCCGCTCGCGACGTTACCGCGCAAAAACAAGCTGAAGAAGCACTAAGGAATAGCGAAAAACGCTTCAGGGAAATGTTTGAGAAGCATTCAGCCATAAAGTTAGTGATCGAGCCTGAAACAGGCAATATCATCAACGCAAATCAGGCAGCAGCCGACTTTTATGGTTGGTCGGTCGAGGAACTACGTAAGATGAGGATACTGCAAATCAACACCCTCCCCCCTAACGAGGTTAAGCTGGTCCTCGAAAAATGGAAGTCTGAAGATAAGCTCAGTTTTCAATTTACCCATCGCAGAGCAGACGGCTCAATACGTGATATAGAAGCATTCGGATGTAAAATAACCATCCAAGGCAAAGCTTTCGTCTATCTCATTATTCACGATATCACCGACCGAAAACTCGCAGCAGAAGAAAGCGATCGCTTAAAGGCAGCATTCATTGCCAATATCAGCCATGAAATACGGACACCGATGAACGGTATTCTGGGTTTTGCTGAACTGTTGAAAGAGCCCCAGTTATCCGGAGAAGAACAGACTCAATATATCGATCTCATTCATCAAAGTGGCCAACGGATGCTGAATCTGGTCAATGACCTCATGGATATTTCAAAAATTGATGCCAAAGAAGTCAAACTGGAGATAACCGAAACTCCAGTTAATCAGATTTTAAGAGAGTTAAAGGCATTTTTCACGCTTGAAGCCAATAAAAAACGATTGCGGTTAACCAGCACAGCCGGTCTGTCTGACCAGGAAAGCATCATCCTTACGGATAGCGTAAAGCTAAACCAGATTGTAACAAACCTCATCCAGAATGCCCTGAAATTCACCACAAAAGGTGGTATCGATTTTGGTTATTCCAAAAAAGATGACATGCTGGAGTTTTATTGCATTGATTCAGGTATCGGAGTTCCCCTCGACAAAAAAGAGAAGATATTCGAGCGGTTCCATCAAGCCAATAACTCATTGACCCGCAATCATGAAGGCGCAGGTCTTGGATTGAGCATCACTAAAGCATTCGTTGAATTGATGGGCGGCAAAATCCAGGTAGAAACATCAGAAGGTGCGGGAAGCAACTTCACCTTCACGCTGCCTTACATCCCGGCAACAGCAAAAGTGCAGCAGGAGGTTACAACCAGCCAGCTGGTTGTCGATAAGCAGTCAGAACTATGTATGCTCATAGCCGAAGACGATGACGTCAGCACCCTGCTCCTTAAAAAGAACTTCAAGAATGATAATGTCACCATTATTACCGCCGAAAACGGCTGGGAAGCGGTAAACCTTGTTCAGCATCACCCAGAGATAAACCTTGTCCTTATGGACATTAAAATGCCGGTGATGAATGGATTTGAGGCAACAAGACTCATCAAAGAGCACCGTCCCGACCTGCACGTTAGCACTCAGTCAGCCTTTACCTCAATTGAGGACAGGCAAAAAGCTAAAGAAGCCGGCTGCGACAGC
>Ga0073936_10011806_pt1 | contig 10522 bp, 6 predicted proteins | sample AliMusrvi5mmetaG_FD_87041 | JGI IMG/M metagenome (GOLD analysis project Ga0073936, IMG submission 87041) | Freshwater lake bacterial and archeal communities from Alinen Mustajarvi, Finland, to study Microbial Dark Matter (Phase II) - Alinen... | ecosystem: Environmental > Aquatic > Freshwater >... | reverse complement strand
TTCGGCCCCGATCTTATGATGCCCCGCGGCCCCATCGGTCACCGAGACCATTTTCACCTCGTGCCCCAGCTTCCGATGCCGCGCGATCAGCCCGCCCGCATGGACATCCGCGTCATCCGGGTGAGCCCCCAAGACCAATAGCCTCGGCGTTGTGTCCATCAGCCTAATTCAAATTCGCTTTCAAGATGAGTCTAACGCACCGCACTGACCATTGTAGGAGACGAGGTGACGAGTCTCTGATCAGAGTCCACAGCACGCGAAAGAAGGAGATTAGAGACTCGTCACCTCGTCTCCTACAACGGTTAGTCTCATTTTGAGGGCGAACTGGAATGAACTCATAGGACGTTGCTTTTCGCATTCCCGAGTATGCTTAGCGCCAGGCGAATTAGACCTCGCTCGGGACGACGAACGGCTGGCGGTACTTGCGGGTTACTAGTTCGTTGGCTTGTGCGTTGTCCACGAACCGCTCGGTCCGGGGATCGAACTTGAGCGGCATGCCGAGCTGCACTTTATCTTCGGCGATATCCACGCCGTTGGCATCCAGGTGGCCGGCCATGCGGTCAAAGGCCTCGGCCAGACTCTTGTTGTCCGAGAGCGCCTGCTTGATTTCGCCCGGCTGCTTCCGCGCCCCGAGCCGGTAGGAGATGTTCCCCGTGTGGACAAGGCCGGCCGATAAATGGCCCTCCAGGATTTCCGCGTGCAAGGCTTTGGAATTCCGGCTCCGGACCGCGGCAATCCAGTTGCCATGATGCCCGCCGGATTCGGCCGAAAGTCCGACCGGGGTGTTCACGTCGTCGGCGTTACCCTTCTTCTTGCCGTTGAAGCGCGTGATTTCCTTTCCGTCTTTGTCGTAGATGATGGCTTCGGTATAGCTGGGGACTACGACATAGCCGTTCTCGCACTCGATGACGTTGCCGACCCCTGCGCCCTTGTACTGGTCCATCTTCCATCCTCCAGCTTGCGAGGCCTTGTCCTGCGGCAGGCCGCGCACTTCAAACAGCAGCGGCGTTTGGTATCCGTGATAGACGATGAGTGTGTTCGGCGTCTCCGCGCTGTCTTTATAGCCCAGGCGTCCGCCAACGGCCAATGAGAATGGAGCGATGGCATTCTCACCCAGGAACCAACGGGCAATATCCACCTGGTGTGGCCCCTGGTTGCCATAATCGCCGTTGCCGTAATTCCAGAACCAGTGCCAGTCATAGTGTACCGGGCCGAAACTGCCATTGCGCCGCGGCGGTTCATTTTGGGCGGGGCCGCACCAAATATCATAATCGATGTAATCGGGCACGGCTTGCGGTCCGTCCACCAGGCCAATGCTCTTGCGGGCTTTGTAGCAGAAGCCGCGGGCGACGACGATCTTGCCCAGGTGTCCATCCCGCACGTATTTCACTGCTTCCTGCAAGCCCACCGAAGAACGGCACTGCGTGCCGCACTGGACTATCCGGTTATACTTGCGAGCGGCCTCCACCATCTTGCGACCCTCAAAAATGTTATGGCAGGCCGGCTTCTCCACGTAAACGTCCTTCCCCGCCTGGCATGCCCAGACGGTCGCCAGCGCGTGCCAGTGGTTCGGTACCGCGATCGACACCGCATCCACGTCCTTATTCTCAAGCAGCTTCCGGATGTCGGTATAGGTCTGAACGCCGTCGCCCAGCGCTTTTGCTTTGGCCTCCAGGACGTGCCGGTCCACGTCGCAGAGGGCTACCAGGCGCACCCCTTTCATTTTGCTCAGGGTGCTGATGTGGCCGGCGCCCTGGCTTCGGAAGCCAATCTGGGCGACGCGAATATCGTCGTTCGCGCCGGCAGCCCGGCCCCACGAACGAGCGTCAAAACTGAACGCAGCAGCGCCCACGGCGGCTGCCTTGAGAAAGTTACGGCGTGTGAAGTTCATAATGATTTGCTAACTGGCTCTATCGTCTAGGTATTCATTGTGCGAAAACGGCTTCCGCCTCAACTCTTTTCGTCGTCCAATTTACCGGTTGGCTTAGCCCTACGGCCAGTGGGGATGGTTTTGAGCATTTGTGTTTGCTGCTTTGGATTTGTTTCGGATTTCGGATTTCGGATTTGGAGGACCCGCTTCCGGTAGTAACGTCCAGGAGCGCCCGCCGTTGAGAGTGGCTCACGAAGGTCTTTGCAGAATTCCCAAGGGCTGCTTATTATTCTGCTTCGATATTCCTCTAATCTGATGAACACGAAGATTTGCTACGTTTTCGGCACTCTGTTGTTATACGGTCAACTTTGCCTGGCGCAGCCTGGCGCGGTTCCGACCCCGCTGACACCGACTGAGAATCTCATAGTAGAAGGCATTCCCCCAATCCCGGCCGCGATCGCAGCAAGGGCCAACCGCTATACCGAGTCTCGGACCGCCACGGTATTCGCCTGGCACCCGCAGCGGCGCGAGATGCTCGTTGGCACGCGCTTTGCCGATACCGTGCAGGTGCACCAGGTTAAGATGCCCGGCGGCGCCCGCACTCAACTGACCTTCTTTCCCGACCGGATCTCGGGTGCCGTCTATCATCCGCACGCGGGCGACTACTTCGTCTTCAGCAAAGACATCGGCGGCGGGGAGTGGTATCAACTCTACCGGTATGACGTCTCCTCCGGCGAGAGCGCGCTCCTCACGGATGGCAAGTCCCGCAACCTGGGCGCTCGCTGGTCAAATCGGGGCGACCGTCTCGCCTATGCTTCGACGCGGCGCAACGGAGCGGACCTCGATTTTTACGTCATGGACCCAGCGGACAAGGCGACCGACCGGTTGGTGGTGCAGAACCAAGGAGGCGGCTGGGCGGTGCCCGACTGGGCTCCCGACGACCAGACGCTTCTGGCGGTAGAAGAAATCTCCATTAATGAAAGCTATTTGTGGTTGATCGATGCGACCACGGGGCGGAAGACCTTGCTAACGCCCAAAGGAGCTGAGAAGGCGGCGTATGTGCCGATCGGATTCAGCGCCGATGGCAAGGCCGTTTATGCCGCCACCGACCGCGACAATCAGTTCAAACGCATCGCCCGCCTCGACCTAGCTGGCGGGCAAGCACAATACCTAACGCAGGACCCCTGGGACGTGGAAGATGCGGCCCTTTCGCACCACCGGCAACTGCTCGCTTACGCCGTCAATGAAAACGGCTTGAGCCGGTTAAGAGTGTTGGACTTGGCCTCCGGCAAGGAACACGCGCTGCCGCAGACGCCCAAGGGGGTTATCAGCGGACTGGTGTGGCATGAAAACAACCATGACCTGGCATTTGGCGCCAACTCGGCGCGTTCTCCGCTCGATGCGTATTCCATCGACCTCAATACTGGCCAGTTAGAGCGCTGGACCACGAGCGAGACCGGCGGACTGAACGCACAGACCTTCGTCGAACCCGAGTTGGCGAAATGGAAGTCATTCGACGGGCGGGAGATATCCGGCTGGCTCTACCAACCCTCGCCGGCGCGGTTCCCGGGCAAACGGCCAGTGATCGTGGTCATCCATGGCGGGCCGGAAGGTCAGGCGCGCCCGACCTACTTGAGCCGATACAATTATTTCCTCAATGAGCTCGGCGTGGCACTTGTATTCCCGAACATCCGGGGTTCCTCAGGGTATGGCAAGACCTACCTGATGCTGGACAACGGGTTTAAGCGGGAAGACTCCTACAAGGACATCGAGATGCTGCTGCGATGGCTGGGTCATCAGCCCGGGGTGGACGGCGAACGAATCATGGTCACGGGCGGCAGCTACGGCGGGCACATGACACTCGTAACCGCCACCCGTTACAACGACCTCATCGCGTGTTCAGTGGACATTGTGGGGATGTCCAGCCTGGTGACGTTCCTCGAGCATACCGAACCCTACCGCCGCGATTTACGCCGCGTCGAGTACGGCGACGAGCGTGAGCCCAAAATGCGGGCTTTCCTGGAAAACATCGCCCCCATCAACCACGTGAAGGAAGTCAAAAAGCCCATGTTCATTATCACGGGGGCGAACGACCCTCGAGTGCCGAAAAGCGAGGCTGACCAAATGGTAGCCGCGCTGAAACAGCAAGGGACGCCGGTCTGGTATTTGGCCGCCAAAGATGAAGGTCACGGTTTTGCGAAGAAGAAGAATGCCGATTTCCAGTTCTACGCGACGATTCTGTTTGTCGAAAAGTACCTCCTGGGAGGAGATCAGACGAAGTAGCGCGCCAGAGGTCTGGCCTCAGCCCAATCCCGAAGCCAATCCCGAAGGGATTGTATCACTCAGCCCGGGGTTGCGCGCGGCGCGCTACCCTGGGTGGACAATGGATTGGAGGGTTAACCCTGAAAGGGTTTTATCGTTGTCCCCTTCGCGGGAGTAAATCTCACTCCGAAATAGCGGTGCAATTCTTGACGTAGCGCGGTGTCGCACAGCAAAGGACGGCGGTCTTTGGTGGAGAAGACGGTATGACGAGAATCCGGGCCTATGATTGTGGCATGGTGGCGAGCATGGAACGGTCGAGGCCCAGAGGCAACCCTTTCAGGGTAGGAGGTTATCGGGCGCACACACCCGGGGTAGCGCGCCGCGCGCAACCCTGGGCTCAGTGATCTCATCCTTTCAGGATGGAACAACGCGGAAAATATCCAATCTCCAGCGGCAGCTCGGAGACCTGCGCCACACCTTGTCATAACGAGAATTGTTGGGCAAGAACGGCCATCGTTTGCGACCTTAAGCAGAGCGTGTTAGCGTGTGTTATCAACTTAAGAAGACACGCAAACACATCGAAAACCATGAACCGGATACTGCTTTCCACCGTCGTTGCCCTCACCGCCGTTGACAATGCCCCGGCGCAAGATTGGACAAAAGTCCGCCTCGACCAGTCTCAACGCCACATGGAGTGGGTCAAGGTGAAGCAAGGAAAGCGTGAAGTGCAGTCCTTCCTCGCCTTCCCCGAAGTGAAAGAAAAAGCCACGGCGGTGGTTGTCATTCACGAGATCTTCGGCCTCACGGATTGGGTGCGCGGCGTGGCCGATCAACTGGCCGAGGCCGGTTACATTGCTATCGCGCCCGACTTGCTCTCAGGCGCCGCTCCGAATGGCGGGGGCACTAGTGAACTCGGTGGCGCCGACGGTGTTCGGAAGGTCATTTCATCGCTGCCGCCGGAACAGATCACCGCTGACCTGAATGCGGTGGTGGAGTACGTTTCGAAGCTACCGGCCTGCAACGGCAAGGTGATCGTTGCCGGCTTCTGCTGGGGCGGCAGCCAGTCGTTCCGGTTTGCTACGAACAACAAGGATATCCGTGCGGCGCTGGTCTTCTACGGCACGGGACCGGGCGAGGAGCGCGACATCACCCGCATCAATTGCCCGGTGTACGGCTTTTACGGCGGCAACGATGCTCGCGTGACAGCTACCGTCACCCAGTCGGCAGACCTAATGAAGAAGGCGGGCAAAACATACGAACCGGTCACCTATGAAGGCGCCGGGCACGGTTTCATGCGCGCGGGTGAGGCGCCCGACGCCAACGAAGCCAACAAAAAGGCTCGCGATCAAGCGTGGAAGCGCTGGAAGGAGATACTCCAGCGCCTCTGAGCCAGGTAAAGAGCGTGTTCCCCAAATCACGTTGCCCGCTTGGCAGGTAGGGCGAGCACTCCGTGCGCGCCGCCGGAGGTTTCGAAAATCCTCGACTTTCGAGCATCTCGGGACGCTCGCGTCGCGCACAGAGTGCTCGCCCTACCACCGGAGCCGTTTGGGCAATACGCCCTAAAATCGGTTATACGTCCCACCCCGGCCGGTAGGTTCGCCGCACATAGCGGTTGATTTCAGGCATGTTCGTGCATTTCATTTGCACAACGTCCCATTCGAGTTTCTTGCCCACCCCGGCGAACTGGGCCAGGTGACCGGAGAGCGCAAACGCCGTCAGTGGAGCGGAGGCGTCTGGGAAATTCGAGCATGGAACCGTTCCATTCTTGCAGGCGTAGAAGAGGTCCTCGATGGGACCCCCGTGGGCGCGAGGCAGAACCTTCTCCGGCACGGGTATCTCGGTCCGCCGGTCCTCGGGCAGGAAGCCGAGATTCCCGCATGTCCCCCCAGTGCGGAACAGTCCCTTGTCTCCGACGAATAGCGTGTCTTCGCCGAACTTGACCTCGTACTTCTTCTCGGCCTCCTTCATTATGTCCGGCCGCAGCGAGGCGTTATCATAGACATGCACTTTGACTGGCCCCATGCCGGCCCGGGCGGGGACTTCGTAACGCACGACGTTGCTCTGGGGGTACATTTCCTCGCTGCCACCCTTGGTTTGGAGGCACTCGACGGTGAAGCTCTTGGCCTCATTGATTTTGAGCGCCCAGAAGAGGGCATCCAGGTTGTGGCAGGCCATGTCGCCAATGGTGCCAGTGCCAAAGTCGCGGTAGTTCCGCCAGCTAAACGGATGGAGCCCATCATGGTATTCGCGGAAGGGCGCGGGGCCGATCCATTCATCCCAGTGCAACCCGGCCGGGACCGGCTTGCTGGCTGGGCGTGCGCCGTTGCCGCCGAAGTCACGTCCCAGCAGTGAGTGGGTCTCCGTCACGTTGCCGATGGCGCCGGCCCAGATATACTCGCACGCCAGGCGAATCGTATCGCTGCAATGCCCCTGGTTGCCCATCTGCGTCAGCACCTTCTTCTCTCGTGCAGCCTTGGCCAGGGCGTAACACTCGGCAATATTATGGGCCAGAGGCTTTTGCGAAAACACGGCCTTGCCCAGATGAATGGCCCGGATGGCTGCCGGCGCATGGTGATGATCCGGCGTGGCGATGAGGACTACGTCAATGTCCTTCTGGCATTCCTCGAGCATCTTGCGGTAATCGTAGTAGGCCTTGGGCGCCGGCTGGTCCTTGACCTTCTCGCTGAATAGCTTGAGCTTGCCCGCGAGCTTGTTGTCGTCCACATCGGAAACCGCCACGAAGCGCTCCCGCATGGCGCAGTCGAAGCTGTAACCGCCCATGCCATCGGCGGCAATAACGGCGACGCCGAGTTTCCCGTTGGGCGAATCCGCCCCCAGCAGCGAGGGCATACCGATGTATTGTGCTCCGGCGGCCATGCCGGCGAGGGTTGCGGTGCGTTGGAGAAAACGACGACGACTAACCTGGAGGTTTTGTTTCATAAACAGTTTTGATGCTCTGCCGGAGGTCTGTATTCATTTAATGGCCAAACTGCAACTTAAAAACGGCGACAGCCGAGTCAGACACCGCACGGGCCAGTTTCGCCGCCAGTACGTCCGCCCCGTGCCCCCCGCACGCCAGCGCAATTGGCGCGGCGCGACGCGACGCGTTTGAACGTGCCGCCCAACTCTGGGCCACCTTGACCCAGGAACATTACCGGCTGTGGAAAACCGCCGCCAAAGACCACCGCACCGATATCATCGAACTCTAGGTTCGCTAGTGGGGGCCAGCCGCGCCCCGATTTGCGCGTGTTCATCCAAGTCATCCAGCCAACCAACGGCTGGTAGCACCTGCCGCTCCGGCTCAGCGCCCTCGTGCCCATAACCCAGCTCATGGACTCGTCACCCATCCGCAAGCCGGGGACTAGCATATTCCTAGCAACGGGAAAGCAAGGGGATAGCAGGGGGAAAGCAGGGGGAGAGTTTTCCCCCTGCTTTCCCCCTGCTATCCCCTTGCTTTACTCCTGCTGGTTCATGGCTTGCGGGTGACTGGATGTCAACGTCTTGGCTCAACGCACTGCCCGAGAGCGTTTCGGGGTCCAGGTTGCAACGGCAAAACCCGGGGGCATTGGCGATTCCTTGGGGAGCCGCGTAAGGACGCCTCGCGAATGCGCCCGACGCGAAGACGCGAAGAATATGCCCAAGAAAGGCGTGCCAGAATGGCGAAAATAGGTATTTTGGTTCCGTGATAGTATGCGCGACAGAGCTGGCCAATGACAGCAAGACTGTCTTAGATCGGGTTGCTTGCGGCGGGGAAACCGTCGAGGTTCAACGCCATGGCAAAACCGTCACGGAGATTCAGCGCAAGGCTGGTGCCAGCCGGGACGAACTGCTCCGGCTGTTGCGGGGCCGCGGATTCACTGAAACAGATAGCCGAGAGTTGAAGCGGGTCATGGACGCTGCCTCCGAAATCTCTGGCTATGCCGGACGGGAAGCGGCTATGAACGCCGCCGCACCGCCGTATTTGCGCATTGTCCTTGCCGCATCTAAAGGACAAACTCCCATGCTAATAAATGCAGGACACCAGTGCTCAAAGTAGGAAGCGGGTTTGGTTGCGGCGAGCGCTCCGGATCACAGGGGCGGCGATAATTCTCTTTGGCCTGATTCTTTTATTCTGGCTGAGCGGTGCGCTGTACCACCGTTTTATCACGTTTCCGCGCGAGGAGGCAGCGTGGCAAGCTCTCCGCGCACAGCGCCAGGCCGTCCCGGGAATTGCCGGCTTGAACGATTATCGGGGAATCCTTCACAGCCACTCCAAATACTCCCACGACAGCGAGGTGCCCTTCGAGGAGATCCTGCGCGTCCTCAAAACCACCGGGATAGACTTCATCTGCCTCAGTGATCATCCCATCCAGGGCCGCGCTGATTTCAACCTCCAATGGCGGGGCCTGCGCGAAGGCAAATTGTTCGTGCCGGGCTTCGAAATGAAAGATGGGATCATGCCTTTTGGCGTTGCCTCCGACGTCGTGCTCAGCAATCAGACCGATTCGGCCACGCTCGCCAAGCAGATCTCCGAGAACGGCGGGCTGATGTTTTACGCCCACCCGGAAGAGCTGCGGGACTGGGACCGCCCGGAACTCGTGGGAATGGAGATTTACAACATCCACACTGACTTCAAGCGGAGTAGCTCCAGGCTTCGCGCCATGGTGCCGGATCTCCTCCTCAACCAGAGCCGCTACCCGGAGCATGTCTTCCGTACCGTCTTTGTTCCGCCGGCGGAGTTTCTGTGCCACTGGGACGATCTGAACCGGACGCGCCACATCACCGGCATCGCCGGCAACGATTGCCATCAGAATGTCGGCGTCAGGGGAATCTACACGACCTCGGACACCATCCGGGTGGAGGACACCAGCCCCAAAGTCCTGAAGAACCTCAAACTGAACTGGATCACCCGCCCTTTGGCACGCCTCTGCTTTGGTCCGCTTACCCCGAATCGACAGCTATTTCATTTCCAGTTGGATCCTTATGAACGAAGCGCGCGGTTTGTGAATACGCACGTCCTTGCCCGCTCGCTCAGCGAACCCACCATTCTCGAAAGCCTCCGGGCGGGCCGCGCGTATATCGGGTTCGATATGATCGCCAACAGCGTCGGCTTCCAGTGGTTTGCCGCGGACGGAACCAACCAGGTGGTCATGGGCGAGACTGCCGCGTTTTCCCCGGCGACGCGCCTTGCCGCGAAATCACCTCTGCCCTGCCGATTTACAGTCATCAAGAACGGCACCGCGGTGCACGAGGAGGAAGGCCGCGCTTTGGATTGGACGCCATCGGGACCAGGCAAATACCGCGTCGAAGCAGACCTCAAGGTGCTAGGCAATTGGGTTCCCTGGGTCTACGCGAATCCCATTGAGCTGCGCTGAACGCCGACGGTTTCTCCTTATTTGCTCACCAGAGTCAGAGCCATGGTCCGGATCAGCTCATCGAAATAGTCCGGCACGTTGGGTCCGAAAAAGGACATCAGCCGGGGCTCATAGCCGTTGAGGTGATAGTAGCGCGCGGGAATCACGTAACCGATATAGTCCCCATTGAAGCTGGTAACGGCCGCGCTGCTGCCCCGCGCCTGCAAGTAATCCTTTATCCCCAGGGCTAACTCGCCACTGAAATCGCATGGGGTCGAAATCCACACGGAATCATCAATGCGGAAGACCTGCATGAAGCTATGGCTTCGGGCCGGCACGAGCTTCCCCGCCAGCCACGGGCGAAGCCGTAGGCCGTCGGTGAGGCGCACATTGAGCGGCGGCATCGTGACGTCAAGGCCCAGCATGCCGAAGGTAACCGCGTTGGTCATTGGAGTCTGAGGCAACCGTTCGATGAGCATCCGCGCCAGGGCCTGCCCCATCTGCTCGGCGCCCGCCAAGCCCCTTTCACCCGGGACGGGCGACTGGCTCCCCACGCCACCGGCGAGAAACTCGGCCAGTCCGCCAGTGGCCTGCTCGACTGCCCGCTCCCAGTAGCCCGGGTAATCGGCACTGAACTCCATCATGTCGCTCGAGAGAATGGTCGCATGAGCGCCATACACTCCCAACACCGCGAGTTTGCCCGGGTCTTGCTTTAGCACCGCATAGCTGAATTCGGGGTCAACCTTCCCCAAGCCGCCCACCAGACGATTCCGAATAAACTGCGCGGCCGCGAAATGGCCATGCCCAAACCGGGCAGGCTTGAGATCCCCCAAGGCCTCCCGCACCGCTGCCACGATGCAATCCGAAAACCAGACTCGCGCTTCCGGCTGGAACCCCCCGGCAAACGATTCCGCTACTACCCCCTCACCCCAACCACCCAGGCTGCAATGGGTGTGCGTCGCGCCCAGGTAGATCTGCTCCCGGCTCAAGCCCGACTCCTGTTCCAGTCGCCGCACGGCCCGGTCTGCTACTTCCGCGGGAATGATCAATGCATCCG
>Ga0073936_10011805_pt1 | contig 10522 bp, 7 predicted proteins | sample AliMusrvi5mmetaG_FD_87041 | JGI IMG/M metagenome (GOLD analysis project Ga0073936, IMG submission 87041) | Freshwater lake bacterial and archeal communities from Alinen Mustajarvi, Finland, to study Microbial Dark Matter (Phase II) - Alinen... | ecosystem: Environmental > Aquatic > Freshwater >... | reverse complement strand
GGCCTCAACCACAATATCGCAACGCTTGTAATCGATCAGACGGCTGACAAAAAGAAAATAATCCTTGGTTATGTCCGGTTTGGACAAAGAAAATTGCGAAATATCGACCGGCGGGTAAACGACAGTGGCATCACGGCGGTAATATTTTTTAATCCGAGCGGCGGTATATTGCGAATTGGCTAAAAAATAATCTACCCGATCGGCGGCCAGACGATCCCAAATCCGCATTTTGTGAATCGTGTTTTGGCGCAATCCCTGAAACCGGCCTTTGCTTGCTCTCGGGTCGAGATTTGGCTCCCACAAATAACGGGGCGGGGTGTGACAATAGGAAATGTGGATCGTCTCCGGCTTAGTAATGACACCCTTGGCTGCCATAGTAGTAGAAGATATGACAATGTCATACTTTGATAAATCAAACTGCTCAAAAGCAAACGGGGTAAATGGTATTAGTAATTCCCTTTTTGTTTTAAAAAAGGGCAGATTTTGTAAAATAGATGTATGAATTTCAAAGCTGGCAAAAACCGGCGCTTTTTCTTTATCAAAAACGGCCGTATAAATCGGCGCTTCCGGAAATATTTCCTTCAAGTTCAAAAGGACTTTTTCGCTTCCGGCGACGTTAGTTATCCACTCGTGGACGAGCGCTATATTCGGCTTTCCCATGTCCCGCCTCATAAAAGATTAGACCGACCGTTTTCAAAATAATTTTAAGATCAAACCAAATCGACCAGTTTTCAATATAGTAAATATCGTATTTTATCCGCTCCTCAATCGAGGTATCGCCCTTAAATCCGTTAACGGCAGCCCAGCCGGTCAGCCCTGATTTTACTTTGTGCCGACGGAAATATTCCGGCATTTCATTTTCAAACTTTGCCACCAACTTGGGCTGCTCGGGGCGAGGACCGACAAAACTCATATCGCCTTGTAAAATGTTCCAAAGCTGTGGCAGTTCATCCAGATTGGTTTTGCGGATAAAGCGACCAAACGGCGTCACTTTTGTCTTTTCATCCGATTCTTTTGTCCAATTAACCCCGCCTTTGTAGTCGCATTGGTCGGCATACATCGAACGAAATTTATAAAAATCAAAAACTTTTTCATCGCGACCGATTCGCTGATGCTTGTAAATGACCGGACCGCGCGAAGTTAATTTGATTAATATTGCCACAATTAAAAACACCGGTGAGAGTATAATCAGCCAGAAGGCGGAGAATAAAATATCGGCCAGCCGCTTGGTAATCCGGCCCCAGCCGTCAAGCGGAATCTGTTTGAGCTCCATAGCCGGTAAAGTGCCAATAAGCGAGGGCGCAAAGCTCGAGGTCATCATCGCCAGCACATCGGGAATATATTTGAAATCAATCTTTTGATCGGCGCAAATCCGGACCAGATTGACCATTTTGCTGACCGAAAGCTTGGCTTCAGTCAGGATGACTTCGTCAATCTTATACTTTTTAATAATCTGCTCCAACTCACCAAAACTGCCCAAATTTCGAAGATCAGTCGTACCTATATCCTGATTTAATCCGATTACGCCGATAATGTTTATCTCCGGACCGCTTTTTCTGGATTCGTCCGCCGCCATTTTGACTGCGCCGTTGTCGCCAATAATCAGAATATTTCGCTGGCCGAAGCCGAGAATATAAATAAGCTGGCGAATTCCGCGCCAGATCAGGCGGGCGCCATAAATACAGACGATTGAAATGCCCCAGGTCAATATTAGAATATAGCGGGAGTAGAAATAAAGCTTTGACAAAAAAATCAGCACGACTAAGCCGAGGATGGCAGTCGATGATGCGACAAATACACGCAAAAATTCTTGGCGCGCAGAGAGTTTCGACCGGACCGGATAAAGTCCGTTGTAAGCCATTAGGAGCAACCAAAATGGCAATAAATAAACGGCGTAGCGGAGGTAATCGTGAAAACCGAAATTTGAGATAAATGGAGTCGTCTCGATGTGAGCTCTGAAATAATATGCCAATGCAAAAGAAACCAAAATCATGGCGGCATCGAGCGGGACTAAGATAAAAGCGAAAAACAGTTCAAGTCTTTTCATATTTACGTACTAGTATAGTATAAAACGGGTAAAAATGAAAGGCGCAAATTCGTAACTGCTCACTGTCATTCCCGACTTGATCGGGAATCCAGAATAAAAGTAGCTGGATCCCCGGGTCATGGCTACGCCTGCCCGAGGATGACAATATAAGTGAGTGAGCAATTACGCAAATCCGTTAATCCGTTCTTGGTTAATTCGTCAATTCGTTATTCGTATGGTTTTGTTACACAAAAATGCCGCCTGAATTCTCAGGCGAACATCTTTGTGTTTCAAAAACAAAAATATATTTAGTACTAGGCGCCGATTCTGTACATGCCGCAACCACAGTCCGGGCATACTCCTTTTGTCGCCGGTTTGCCGTTTTTCATGGTGACTTTCTGTTCGTCTTTCATCTCTTTTTTGCCTTTGCATTTGACGCAGTAAGCTTGTGTCATAATATTCACCTCCTCTCGAAAATAGTTTTTAGTTTATAGTTTATAGTTTTTAGTCGCTCCCCGCTTCGTGGCTACCCTGCCTGCCCTGAGCGAAGTCGATGGGCTTCTCCGCTGCTACTTTATAATTGTATGCTTCCGCCAAGCGTGCTGTCAAGCGTATTTGAGCGTGATTTTTAGTGTTTATAATAATTTAAATATTTTAAGCTTGAAATTGGCTCTGCAAGCCACTTTTCTGATAGTCCATTCCCTTCTTATTTAGAAATTAGAAATTAGGAATTAGAAATTTACCTATGTTTATCCCCAGCCTGAATACAAAAAACGAGCCGGTACGACTCGTTTTTCATTATGGTCCAATCTTAATTACCGGCACCGGTCGTTGTGCCGGTAGTGGTAGCGCCGCTGCCAGTGTCAGCCCCAGATGTTGTTGCGCCGGTTATGGTATTGTCCACCGTATCTGAAGAATCGGCGAAACCGACAATCTGAGCTAACTCGGAGAGGGCTTTCTGGCCGCTATATTTTGTACCCTGATAAATCCAGGTCGGATAGCCGTCAACACCTTGAGCGGTGCATTCATCCGGATTTGCGTTTGGCCCCTGAGGATCGCACTCTACATAATCGACGTATTTGAAAGCATCGCCAAATAACTCTTTCTGCGCTTTGCAGTGAGGACACCAATAGGCGCCATACATAATCATCCCCTTGGCCGTCAAAAACTTGGCCAGTTTTTCGATATAGGCCGGGTCGGTGTTTTCACCGGTTGTCGCCCCGCTTGTCGAAGCGGTAGTATCATTTTTGGAGCCGTTTGACTTGCTGGCATAAAAAATCAATCCGGCCGAAACCGCCGCGACTGCGACAATTATCAAAATAAATTTCCATGTGTTGCTCATCTCGATCCTCATTTAATGTTTTAGTGTAGGTACATCGTAGGCAATATTAAAACCTTTGTCAAATTATTTATTGAGACATCTGTGGATAGAGCGCAATTTGATGATGAAATTTTACAAAACAGTGTCGATTTCAATTATCGGGATCATTTTTGTTTCTCCCGATTCATCGCGATACTCGACTGAATTATTTTCAATCGTTTTCCTGGAAACAATAATTCTCTTTGGGGCGCCGATCAGATCGGCCTCAGCAAACTTTTCACCGGCCGACAGCTCACGGTCATCGAACAGAACTTGTGCTTTTTTCTCCAATAATTTCTTATAAATTTTTTCTGCCGCGTCGTTTTGACCAAGTGATATAATTTCAACATCATAAGGAGCAACCGATGCCGGCCATTTCATGGCATTCTTTGCCGAATCATAATAAATTTCGACTATCGTAGCCATAGCGCGGGTAATGCCGATACCGTAGCAACCCATCAGAAAATCAACCGGCTTGCCCTCTTTGTCCAGAAAAGTCGCCTTCATCGGAGCGGTATATTTATTTTTTAGCGGGAAAATATTGCCAACCTCGATACCGTTGTCAACCTTGATATCGCCGTCGCACTTTGGACATTTGTCACCCTCACGCACAGCGGCGATTTCCTTGTTCTCGGCAAAATCACATTTATCACAATGGTATATAGTATCCTCGCCCGCCGGCGCCAAAACCTGAAATTCATGAGAATATTTTGAAAAAATACCACCGGAGGCTTTAACAATTTTGGCATCTAGCCCTAGGCGTTTGAATATTTTGGCGTAGGCCACTTTTGATTCTTCGTAATATTTCTCAAAATCCTCCTGATTGGCGTGGAAGCTGTACATGTCTTTCATAATAAATTCGCGTCCGCGCAAAAGACCGGATTTGACCCGCGGCTCGTTCCGGAATTTGGTTTGAATTTGATAAAGAGAAAAAGGTAAATCCTTGTAGGATTTAATCCGGTGGCGAACGATATCAACAACCTGCTCTTCGTGAGTCGGGGCTAGCGCCAGATCTTTACCCCGGCTATCTTTCATTTTGTAAAATATATCGACTGCTGATTCCCAGCGACCGGTCTCCTCCCAAGTTTCACGCGGCTGGAGAACATTCATCAGAATCTCTTGGCCACCGATGGCGTTCATCTCCTCGCGAACAATATTTTCAATTTTTCTTAATACGCGTAGTCCAAGTGGTAAGAGGGCGTAAACACCGGCCATATATTTTTCGGCAAAACCGGCCCGAATCAGGTAGCTCGCATTGATAGAATCGGCATCGGCCGGCACTTCTTTGCGCGTTTTCATAAAAAGTTGTGACAATTTCATACTTTTCCTTTGTTATTTTTTTTCGGAACAAGTGACTGAGGGACGAGGGACTAGTAGAATGAATAATTCAATCCGCTTGTCCCTTATTCCTTGTTACTCGTTACTATTTGACGGCCAGTGTGCGATCATAATTGATTCCGGCCAATCCTTGATTTTGACAATATTATTGAGCTCAAGCCAGACCGCTTCAGTCACAAACGGCACAAACGGATGAAGCATGATCAGCGACTCAGAAAGAATTTTTATCAATATTTTTTTGGTATTGTCGGCGGTCGGCGGTTGGCGGTCGGCAATTAACAATTGCTCTTTTGCGCTTTCAATGTATTTATCACAAAACTGGTGCCAGAAATATTCATATAATTCTTCACCAGCTTGAGAAAATTTGTAAGTGTTTAATTTGTCGGTAACTGATTTTTTAACTGTTTCATGCGCCTTTAACATTTCCTTATCGGCGTCGGTCAACAGATTGTCATCAATTATTAAATTCTCAACTCTAAATTCCCCTGTTTCCCCGAGTTTCAAATCCCCTTCTGACGCCTGCAACATCACAAATCTCGAGGCGTTCCAGATTTTATTTGAGAAATTTCTCATTCCGCGAATTTTCTCCTCTGATATCGAGGAGTCAGCCCCAGCCGAAGTCCCAAAAACCAGCGCGGTCCGGACGGCATCTGTGCCATAAATATCGGCAACATCGAGCGGATTGATCACATTTCCCTTCGATTTGCTCATTTTTTGATTATTTTTATCACGCACTATTCCATGCATATAGACATTTTCAAAAGGAACTTCATCTGTTACATATAGCCCGAGCATCACCATCCGCGCAACCCAGAAAAAGATAATATCATAGCCCGTTTCCATCACCGAGGTCGGATAAAATTTCTCAAAATCCCTCGTCCCTTGTGCCTTCAACGCCGCAAACGGCCATTGGCCGGAGGAAAACCAAGTATCAAAAACATCAGTGTCCTGAATCCAATTTTCGGCGTCAGCCGGCGGTTCTGTGCCTACATGCACGTCCCTGCTGTCATCCTCGGGCTTGACCCGGGGATCCAAAATCTGGATTCCCGCCTGCGCGGGAATGACACCGGTTTTACGATAGTAAACAGGAAGTCGTATTCCCCAAACAATTTGCCTCGAAACATTCCAATCACGAATATTCTCGAGCCAGTCGATATATAATTTCTCAAATCTTTTGGTTACAAATTTGACTCGACCATCTTTGACCGCCACCAACGCATCGGCCGCCAGATTTTTGCCTGATTTGGCACCTTTTTTATTAACGGCAATATACCACTGTTCTTTTGGCAGTGGTTCAATAATTGAGTTGCATCTGTAGCAAGTACCGACCGAATGTTCATACTTTTTCATACTTACAAGAACACCGGCTTTTTCCAGCTCTTCGACTACAATCAGCCGCGCTTCGGCCGCTTTTTTGCCCTCAATTTTGGTGAGTATTTCCGGTATAATCCCCGCATCCAGGTTATTTGTAATCTTACCCCGTTCGTCGATGACTTGGATCAATGGCAAATCATGGCGAGTCCCAATTTCAAAATCAACCGGATCATGAGCCGGAGTGATTTTGACCGCACCGGTGCCAAACTTTAGATCGACAGCATCATCGGCGATTATTTTTATCTTTCGATTCGTCAACGGTAACGGTACTTCCTGACCGATCAAATCTGAATATCTCGGATCTTTTGAATTAACCGCCACCGCCACGTCGCCAAAAAGAGTTTCCGGCCGGGTCGTAGCAACCATAATCGGACCGTACTGAATTTCATAAAGCACATCTTCGCGTTCGATATAATTGACTTCTAGTTCCGAGAGTGAAGTCTGATGTTTCGGACACCAGTTGACCAAGCGGTTGGCGCGGTAAGCTAGACCGTCATCATAGAGTTTTTGAAAGGTGGAATATACTATTTTAATAATGTCCGGATCGAGTGTGAATTTTTCTCTCTCCCAATCACAGCTCGCCCCCAAACGACGAAGCTGATCTTCCATATGAGATTTATTTTTCAAGGTGAAGTCGAGCGTCATTTTATAGAGTTCGTCGCGTTCAAACTGGAACCGTGATTTGCCCTCTTTCTCGAGCTCTTTTTCAAAAACTGTTTGCGTTTCAAAGCCGGCATGATCGGCACCGGGTAGCCAGAGAGCGGCTTTACCATTTAGTCTGGCAAAACGGATCATGATGTCTTCCAGAGTCACAAACAAAGCATGACCAACATGGAGCGAGCCGTTAGCATTTGGCGGAGGCATTATAATAGTATAGGGCTCACCCGCAGGATTAATTTCCGGCTTAAAATAGCCGGCCTTTTCCCAGCGGTCGTAAATATCCTTTTCAAACTCCTTGTGATCATATGCTTTGGCAATCTGTGTCATATATTTTTTGTTGTGACCGGAATGGCCTTAGTCCACACCGGTTATAATTTTATCTTGCAAAATGAAAAGTTGATAGTACGTGCCGATAAGTGGGATTGTTGGACAGTTGCTGCCCTGATAATTCCTTGTCCTTTTCATACCCGGTTCCCTGGCTGATATTTTGCCCCGTATCAATTCGGTAAATATTATTACCCTTGGCAAACAAAACCAGCAAGCCATTCTTGGAAAAATAGGCTGTTTGCCCGTCAATCTCAGTCTTGTTGTAATCATTTAAATTTGTAGAGTCACCCTGGGCTAAGCCAAATTCGCCGATATAATCTTCAAGCGTTTTGGGAGCATCTGAACCTTTAGCATTCAGGACATTAATCATGGTTGAAATATTATAGTAGAGACTTCTTTCCGCCATTTGCAACAAATTATTGTCATCACTTACCTTAGTCTCTGTGATACCATAGGTTAGCCCGTTTGCCGGATATTCAAATTGGTAGCCATCTTGACTGTCGATATGCGCCCTCCAGCCAACAGAAGGAGCAGAAAATTGGAAAGTGGTGATAATTCGAATTAAAGTCTGCAAATCAGATAAGTTGGAAGAATATCCGAAAGAAAGGATCTTATTATCTTTTAGAGTCCATGTTGTGACATCGTCACAGCCGATTTCGTTACAGACTGTTGAAATATCAGTGACTCTGATTGCATCCTGACCGTTAACTTGTGTCGCCTCGTGCTTATAATCCGTATCCGGCCCTCTTCCTGACTGCCAGCCGGCAACGTAATCGGCCAGACTTTCGCCCTTACTGCCAACGATACTTATTATTAGCCCGGAGCCGTCTTGGCAAAATGTCGCCTGATCCTCGGGGTTGTCACTTGGTTGATTTTTGTCTATGCAAAAGCCGCCGTCTCCGATTTTCTTAACCGGATAGGATAAAGGATACTTGAGCGAAAAGCCAAAACTTGTGCTTGTATATGTATACCAGCCGGAAGTATCCGACAAATTTACATCCTCAGCATTGGAGATCGCTGAAAATTTTGGATTTATCCTATTACCTCTTTTTAAATGGCAGTAATAAACACCGGCAATCACAGCACAAAATAGAACAACCGTGATAATGGCTATCCCCCATATGATGAAATTACTCAGTTTATTATCTTTTTTGTTATCCATAATATTTGTCGGCATCATCTTAGCAGACGACTCTCTTTCTTTTTTCCTTTTCGCTATCTATTATTTTATATCATAATTTGCCGTTAAATAAAAACACCCCCTCACCATTTCTGGCAAGGGGGAGGCAGTGATGCAATCAGCCGATCAGTTGGTCCAATCCAAATGGCTTGGCCCGCTAGATCCGGCCTGCTCATAAATTGTCTGAAGCGATCCGCCGATTGGTAGGATGTATAATCCGCCAACCGCTGATGTTCGTGGTCCGCCGATGGCCAGCGAATTGCCATCTGGAGAAAATGCGATTTCTCCCACGCCGGACATTCCAATTGATTTGGCACTGATCTGTCGATTTAACGCCAGATTGGCGTAACATATATAGATACTGTCGTAATCGCTGTATGCGATTTTTGTGCCATCCGGTGATAGCTTCAACTCACTTGACAAACTGGCAGATCGCTGTATCTCAGTCGTACCATTACTGGGATTGACCAGCAATATCTTGTCGGCTACTCCGACAATCAATTTCCCCGATGGTAATGGCACTAAGCTCACAGCAGGGTAATAGTAGCTGGAGCTCCATGTCAAGGAGCAAATATTGGTTGCAACAGATGACGCATACTGAACACCGGCGCCCAAAGCTCCGTAGCTTATTTTATAAATATTGGCGGAGCCACTTGCCGCCGAGCATACATAGACTGTCTGCCCATCGCACGATAACACAGGATTAACTAAATGGCTGTTGTAAATGTCGAAGGCATCATAGGTCAGCTGTTTTCCGGCCGAAAAAGTTGCCTTGTACATTCCCGATGACCTGAGAACACCGCCATCCAGATAGGACTGCGCCGTTGTTAGGACTCCACTACTATCCGGCAACCAGCTGAACTGCTTGCCATCTTTGAAATTATTTACTATCCCAACTGTTTGGCCCGACCGACTGAAAAAAATAGGGCAGTTCAGATACGTCAGATCACAGTTATCCGTTCTGGCCGCTATATATTGTCGATTCGGCGACCATTTGATCTGAGAATCAGGGCTAATGGAGTCCCTCACCTTCGTCTTCCCGCCCGAAGTGACAAAATACAGCGTTCCGGTCACGGAATTGCTCTGATCGTAACAAGCGATTATTCCCGACCAATTTCCTGTTGGCGGCGGTGTTGTAGTTTGCGTGGTGGCATTGGCCGTATTCGAATAACTCGAATAACTCAAATTGGTCGTGCCTTTGTAAGCGCGCACACGAAAATAATAAGTCGTGCCGGCAGAGAGGCCGGTTGAAGAATAATTTGCGACATTTGTCCCGGTCAAGCCGATTTGGGTAAATCCCGACGCGCTTGCAGTTGACCGTTCGATTTTAAATCCGTCCTCATTGTTGGAATTGTCGCTCCAAGCCAGTGAAATGGCGGTCGTCGATGTCGCGGTTGCCCTCAAATTGCTCGGCGCCACGACAGTGACAGCCGGTGGCGCACTTCCCTGGGTTGTGACACTGACCGTATTTGTATAGTCTGAATTTGTTCTGCCCTTGTAGCCACACACACGGAAATAATAAGTCGTGGCGGCAGTAAGGCCGGTTGAATAATAATATGAAGTATCCGCTCCAACCGTGCCTATCTCGGTAAATCCCGACGCGTTCGCAGCCGAACGCTCGATTTTGAAACCGTCCTCATTGTTGGAATTGTCGCTCCAAGCCAATGAAATGGCATCTGCAGATGTCGTTGCCACCACCAAATTATTTGGCGCGGTGATAACGGACGGTTGCACATTGTTGTTCTGCCCGCCCCCGCCGCTTCCGCAACCGGACAGAATCGCTGATAGCACTACTATCAGAACTGAGAGAATTAATAACCTTTTCATTTGACCTCTCCTGTTGCGCCCGCCATAAGTGTGCCCGAAGGCCTCACCGGCTTTTCGGACGCACCTTTGCGGATACAACAAAGTTTCCCTTGTTAAAGTTCATAAAGCGATTGCTAAAATTCATTGCCTCAATAATTATCATCCGCTATTTGGAAAATTCGCCATCCATTCTTGATTGAGAACGCCTGAATTTTCTATAATATGCACTTTTCACCGGACAATGTCAAAAATTGTGTCATCATTCAGCTATAATGTTCCCATAATTAGTCAGCTAAATGTTCGTTTGGTATACTGTCAGGTTCCCGGAAAAGAGAGTCATAGAAAGGAAAATGAATATGACTTTTGATGAGTACACGGAACTTCAATCTTTTGCAGACTGGCACAAGGCAGGCAAGATGAGCACTGACTTTATTGCCAAAGAATTGAAGAT
>Ga0073936_10011801_pt1 | contig 10523 bp, 14 predicted proteins | sample AliMusrvi5mmetaG_FD_87041 | JGI IMG/M metagenome (GOLD analysis project Ga0073936, IMG submission 87041) | Freshwater lake bacterial and archeal communities from Alinen Mustajarvi, Finland, to study Microbial Dark Matter (Phase II) - Alinen... | ecosystem: Environmental > Aquatic > Freshwater >... | reverse complement strand
TGACCGAGGAACCGCAGGAAGACGCCGGCGATGCGCTGGCGATCGCGATCTGCCACCTGAATACGCGGTCTCCGGTGCCGGAACTGGCGCCGAAGCCGATCTGACAAGCCAGTGAACAGTGAACGGTCAACAGTGAACAGAACTACCGGGACAGCCGCAAAGGAACACAAAGAACACAGGGGAAATGCCTTGTTTTGCGTTCTTTCGCGGCTATTCTGCAAGAACCTAAGTGAACAGTGAACAGCGAATTCAGACTGTTCACTGTTTACTGTTTACTGTTCACTACTCCGTGCGAAGCGAGGGATTATGATCACATTCCTTGAAGGCATCGTCGAAGAAAAGCACCCGACCCATGTGATTCTGAACGTGGGTGGGGTGGGGTATGAAGTGGCGATCTCGCTCGGCAGCTATGACCGGCTGCCTAATGTCCGGGAAACCTGCCGGATTCTGACGTACGACCATGTGCGGGAGGACGCGCACGTGCTCTTCGGTTTCATGACCGAAGGCGAGCGCCGCATGTTCGTGCTGCTCATGTCGGTGTCGGGCATCGGGCCGAAGCTTGCCCTGACTACGCTCAGCGGCCTGTCGGTCCGCGATCTCAAGGCGGCCATCGCCCAAGGCGACGTGAAGCGGCTGAGTTCGGTGTCGGGCATCGGCAAGAAGACGGCCGAGCGCATGGTTGTCGAATTGAAAGACAAGCTCAGCAGCGGTGAAGCGCTGGAAGCCGTGGCCGGCGGCGCGCCGCTATCGAGCGATGATGTGAAACTGCGTGACGCCGTCATGGCCCTGATTTCGCTTGGATACAAGCGCTCCGAGGCTCAGGATATGGTCGCCCGCGTTTTGGGTGGGCCGGACGGCAAGGGGATGTCCGTGGAAGACGTGGTACGCAAGTGCCTGGCGGCGGTGTGATATGGCAGACCGATTGATTAGCGATGCGCTGAATAAGCCCGACCAGGATCTCGACCTCAAGCTCCGGCCGTCGAAGTTTCGCGACTTCGTGGGCCAGAAGAAGGCCAGCGAGCGCCTGGAGTTGTTCGTGCAGGCCGCCAAGGGCCGCAACGACGTGCTGGAGCATGTGCTCCTCAGCGGGCCGCCCGGCCTGGGCAAGACCACGCTGGCCTACATCCTGGCCGATGAAATGGGTGTCAACATCAAGTCCACCTCCGGACCGGTGATCGACAAGCCCGGGGATCTGGCCGGCCTGCTGACCAGTCTCGAACGCGGCGATGTCCTGTTCATCGACGAGATCCATCGCATGCAGCGTACCGTTGAAGAGTACCTGTACTCGGCGATGGAAGATTTCGTCATCGATATCATGATCGACCAGGGCGCGAATGCCCGGTCCGTCCGGTTGAACCTCCAGCAGTTCACGCTCATCGGCGCGACGACACGCAGCGGCTTGCTGACAGCGCCCTTGCGGTCGCGGTTCGGCCTGTCCATCCGCCTGGATTACTACGACGCCGATGCGTTGGAGCAGATCGCGAAGCGCTCGGCGCGCATCCTGGACATCGATATCGACGAAGGCGGCGCCCGCGAGATTGCGCGGCGCTCCCGCGGGACGCCCCGCATCTGCAACAATCTGCTGCGCCGGGTGCGGGACTACGCGCAGGTCCGGGCCGATAACCGGATCACGCGCGATGTCGCGGACCAGGCCCTGACCATGCTCGATATCGACACCGACGGTCTGGACGAGATGGATAAGCGTGTCCTCGAAACGCTGCTGTTTCGTTTCGACGGCGGCCCGGTGGGGCTCAATTCGCTGGCTGTTTCAGTCGGCGAGGAAGCCGACACGATCGAGGAAGTCTACGAGCCATTCTTGATCCAGCAGGGTTTCCTGAAACGTACACCCCAGGGCCGGGTGGCCACGGAACTCTGCCGCCGCCGGTTCGGCGTCGCCGGCAAGGGCGATTCTCAACCGCGCCTGTTGTGAATAGCACCCGAGCTCACCCCGCCCGCCGCATCGCATCCAGCGGACTCACCGCCGGCGCGCGCATGTTTTTGACCACGTGCGTGTAGATCATTGTCGTCTCCACGTTCGCATGGCCGAGATAATCCTGAATCTGCCGGATATCCACCCCCTGCAGGAGCAAGGCCGTGGCAAACGAATGGCGCAGCGTATGGACCGAAGCCAACTTGCAGATGCCGGACGCCTGCACGGCTTGTTTGACGGCCCTCTGCATTACCATGTCACTGACGTGGTGCCGGCGCACCTTGCCGCTCCTCGGGTCGGTAGACAATTGCTTGCTCGGGAACACATACTGCCAACCCCATTCCTGCGGCGCCTTCGGGTATTTCACGGCCAGTGCGCCCGGCAACCACACTTCGCCCACGCCTGCCGCCAGGTCCTGTTCGTGCAAGGCCTTCACCCGCGCGAGATGTTCCCGCAAAGGTCCTTTCACCGACTCCGCCAGGATCGTCGAACGGTCCTTATCGCCCTTGCCGGCGCGCACGAAGATGAGGTTGTTGTCGAAATCCAGGTCCTTGACCCTCAACCGGCAGCACTCCATCACCCGCAACCCGCCTCCGTAGAGCGTCTCCGCCATCAGTCGCGCCGTCCCTTCGAGTCTCCCCAACACCGCCGCCACCTCGTCGACGGTTAGCACCACCGGCAACTTCGGGCCGCGTTTGGCCCTGACGCCCTGTTCCAGCGACCCCAATTCGATGCTGAGCACATCGCGGAACAGAAACAGGATGGCATTGAACGCCTGATTCTGCGTCGATGCAGCCACCTCGCGGCGCGTGGCGAGATAAGCCAAGAAGTCTCGCACCCGCTCAGGAGTCAACTGACAGGCATCGCCAGTCGTCCCGTGCCCCGTCTCCCGCAGATAGTCGAAGAACCGACCGACCCAATCCAGGTATGTCTTCTCGGTACTGTTGGCGTAGTGCTTCACCCTCAGCCGCGTCCGCAGGACCTCCATCGTGGCGTTGCGCCCGAACGAACCGTCCGGATTCGCCGTAATCTTGGATACCGTCGGCGCGGACCACGCCGTATCGCCCTTGAAGTTGACAAAGAAAAGGCGCAAGGCCCGTTCCGCCTGGGTGATCTGCCAGTCCTGGTAACTGGCTGCCGCCTCCAGGTCCTTAAGGAACCCGGCGACCCGTTCGTCCAGTGGCAGAACCGGCACCGTAACCCCTCGCGCGAGGAACTTCCGGACCCAGGAAACATAGTAAGGCGCGTTCTTTTCCGGCACCAACCGTTGTTTCAGCAGATACTCGGCAAACCGCCCCAGTTGCAACTCGTTGTTGTACAGCAACGTATCCATCGTTCGCCCTCCAATACCAGGATGAGTAACGCGTTACTCATCCTGGTAATACCGGCCAAAGGTAACGCTTTTGACCCGGTTTTTAGACCTGCGCACCCACCCAGGTGCCTTGATATGTAAACGCTGGTTCATCCTGGTTTATTGCCATTAATTGTAACATTTTCTAGTTAATAGCGTATAGGTATCAAACCGACCGCCCGAGGCGCGCCGAGGAGCTTATGTTGCAGGCGACGACGCACTGCGTTACCGACAAACGAGTTACAGGCGTGTCTCTGCACGGACGGTCCCAGTCTTCCGAAATTGCCAAGAAACCGATTGACGACCGGAAACGCTCCGGCTAGGCTTCATCGTCAGGAAAGGTAACGCGTTACCGATAAAACGTTCGGCAACCACAAGAAGAAGGGAGACTACCATGAGTAAGGCACGACTGATTCCTTTGATGGTCATATTGGGTATTCCCGCGTTCGCGTTGGCCGCGGGTTTCTCTGGCACGGACAACTTCAATGACGGGGTGATTGCCACCAATCTCTGGTCGCCACCCATGACAATGGGTGATGCCGGACTCATAGAGACAAACGGACACCTGCACTTCTTCGCGACAAGCAATCCCGGCAGCGGTTGGAACAGGGCCGAGTTGCCGTGGCGAACCAGCGCCCCGTTCGACTATGACTGGCAGGCACAGGTGACCGTTGCGATTCCCGACCTCGTAAACACCGCCACGCAACAGTACCAAATGGGCTTTTGCCTGACACTCAATGACGCCTCTCAAACGGCAAACTACCGGGTTTCGTTCTTGCTCGGCAAAGATGAAACTAACGCGAGGAAGTTCTTCCTGAATATCGTGACCAACGGCGTTGAAACGCACGACGCACCTCAAGCCAGAATCGCTGATTCCGCCACGATTCGGTTTCGTTGGGTCGCGGCTACCAGTAGCCTTTATACGGAGGTATCAACAAATGGCGGAAGTGCTTGGGCAGATCTTTGGGGGCCTTGGTACAATCCACTGGGCATGAAGGCGACAGACTGTTTCGTATGCATGATTGATGGTGGCTCAGAGGGTGGAAAAGTCGTCAATGTGGTGAACAACCTATACTGCGACGATTTTGTCACAACAGTTAGCGGGCCTGTGATGACCTCCTTTGGCAACGGAGACTTAACATGGACCGATATCAACACATCTTCTGTCTTTACCGTAGAATGGGCACCACAACTTGGCGGACCATGGTATCGAACATGGACAAATCTGACCGGCGTCCACATGACAGACACCAACAAGACAGTCAAGGTCCCCATGTTTTATAGAGTCGTGCGCGATAGCCAATGACCATAGGACACCGAACAACCGCAGGCAAGGTACGCTTCGCGCCCCTGCTGCGGAACGTTCGCAGAAGACATAATTGACGTGACGTACATACTGTAGTACCGTGTACGTCATGAATACAAAACTTACATTGCGGATGGATGTACAACTGGTTCAGACCGCCAAGGCGGAAGCAACCCGACGGGGCAAATCCGTTTCTCAAATGGTAGGAGAGTTCTTCGACGCCCTGACATCAAAGCGTCAGGCGGGCCCCGCTCTTCCCCCGATTACAGCATCATTGGTGGGCGTTCTGAAAGGACGCGACGTTTCTGAATTAGACTATCGAAAGCATCTTCGGGAGAAGCACTCATGAGAGTCTTGTTCGATACGAACGTCGTGCTGGACGTTCTCCTCGCGCGGCAACCCTTTGTCGCTGCCGCCTCTGAGTTGTTTGGACTGGTCGAGCATTCCCAAATCGAGGGATTGCTGTGTGCGACCACGATCACCACCATTGACTACCTGCTAATTCAATCCATACCGCGTCCCGCCGCCCATCAGGCGCTGCGGAAACTGCTGGCACTGTTCGAGATTGCATCGGTCAACCGTGCCGTTTTGGAGGAAGCGCTCAAGAGCAAGGTCGCCGACTTCGAAGATGCTGTACTCGATCAAGCCGGCAGACTCGCTGGGGCTGAAGTTGTGGTGACCCGGAATCAAAGGGATTTCCGCCTCTCATCATTGAGGATTCTCGGGCCTGATGAATTTCTCTCCAGTTTCCGAGGATAGGCACTGCGAACCAGACTTTGCAGCGTACAGATGCGCCGCCGCTGAAAGTCGCCGTTCGCAGAAGACATAAAGACTGATTGATGACGAGATCGTAAACGGTATAATGCAGGCATGAGTATTACAGCGGAAAAGGTCATGACGGAAGCACTGGGGCTTCCCCCTGTGTTACGGGCGTTTGTCGCCGAGAAACTGATCGAGAGCCTGGATGCCCCCGATACCCCCGCATTGTCGGCCAAGTGGAAGAAAGAAGTTCGGCGGCGATGCGCCGAATTGGATCATGGCGCCGTGGAACTTCATGATGCGGATGCCGTTTTTGCCCGAGCATACGCCGCGCTCGCATGAAGGTTGTCAAGTTCCATCCCGATGCCGAATCCGAAATGATCGCGGCGGCGGCCTACTACGAGGAACAGCAACCTGATCTGGGGCGAAGGTTTCTGGCCTCGGTACAAGATGCCGTCAATCGCATCAATCTGAATCCACACCTGTACCCGACCGTTGATCTTGATGTCCGCCGGTGCCTCACAAAGACTTTTCCCTTTGGTGTCTTGTTCAGGGAACAACCCAAACGAATTGTCATCATGGCAGTGATGCATCAGCACCGCGATCCTGACTACTGGAAGAACAGATAGCCTGCGAACCACACAATCCTGGCTATCGTCGCTTCGCTCCTCAGCCAGATTGTGACCGTTCGGCATATAGAAGATGAACTGGAACACGACAACAATCGGGATGCTTGCCGCGAGCCTTGCAGGCTCGGCGGCCATCTTCGTTGGCGCTGGGTTCTTCGCCATCAAAAAGCGGACGCAACGTTTCGGACTGGCTCTGGCCATGGTTCTGGGAGTCGTCGGAGTCCTGTCGCTGTTTCTGAATCCCATTCCCAATATCATACTTGGTCTGAGCCTCGACGAAGCGAGGTTGGAGTCGATCCGAAAGCGATCTCTGAACCAGTCCGAGGACGTACTGTTCAGGACGCTCGGCCAGCCTGACGCCGCATGGACGAACGAATACGGAACGTTCTTCACGTGGCGAGGGACTTCTCCCTTCTGGAGCATGTACCCGCAAGACACAATGGCACTGGCGAGCAACGGGACCATCACAGGAATCTGGAGCGATGATTGAGGAGCCGAACACGGCGTCGCACGGTACGGCTTCGCCGCCCGTGAACGCCACCGTTCGGAAACAAGGAGGATAGGGCAAGATGAAATCGTATCGGTTCGGGATCTTCTGCGTGGCGGTTGCGGCGACACTCTGTGGACTGACGCCGTCCGCTTTCGGCGGAACCAACGTGTTTACTGTCAACGTGTCGCGGGAGCACTGGGCCGACTTCGGCAAGATCGGCGGTGCGCGGCTGGGTGGAGAGAGAATGGACAAAGGACCGTTCATGAGTACGGTCGCACCGCCAAACGCCAAGACGACCATGCAACGCAAACCGATGAGCACAAGCGCGGGTCCCGTTGTGGGCGATACCGTCAAACTGGGCTTCCTGAAATACAAGGGGGCAAAGGAGGTCACGCCGGATTCCGAGTGGGTCGTGGTCGAGGCGAAAGACATGGGTAAGCGAATCACAGGGAACAAGGATTGGTCGGACGAGGAACTGAAGACCGATGGAAAATTCTTCGCAGTCACCTTCAAGGTCACAAATCGTACCGCTGCGAACCAATATGTCGATAGATTCGGCGTGGCCGTCGAGGATGGGAAGCGCCGCTACTTCCACGTTCACGCGGACTCAAGCAAGTTCATGCCACCAGATTGCGTAGACTTCTTTGATCCGATACCCCCTGACCTCTCCCGCACGTTTTTCGCCCTCTACGAGATGCCTGCAGACGCAGCCGGTTTGACATTCCCGGCGCACACGTTCGAGACATTTGTGCATGAGTCAACGCTCCCCCTGAAACCCGGCGAGGAACCTGCAAAGACTGACCTACCTCTCTACACACAACCGATAACCCTCGATTCTTCGTCGGCAGCACCAAAGAAACGGTAGTTGACCTTTGGACAACGAATACGGAACCCAATGAACAAGGCAAAGACAGAAGGCACTGCCCGACGGGCGTATATCCGCATTCTGACACAATACGCCGAGGCCGTGCCGTCAAAGACAGATCCGGAGACTGCGCTCCTCGGCGAACTGATCGACGCGGAACTGCTCACCGGCGGAGCCGCACGCGGTTCAACAGGGCAGGTCATCGCTGCCAACGCAACCGGCATCACGGTTGACGGTCGGCTGTTTCTCCAACGCCTGCGAGAGGAAGAACGGCAGGATCGCCTATTGCGTAAGTCACTGAAGTACGTCCCCATCCTGATCGGCTATGTCGCTGGTCTCCTGTCCCCCTTACTCACTGAATGGATCAAATCTCTTCTGAAATGAGGATTCCGAACAACAGCGTGGTCCGTACGCGCTGCCGCGCGCCGGACACGCTGGCCGTTGGGGGGGAGGACAAAGAATGATGACTGATGATCAGTTGTTGCTGATATGGCGTACATTGCACCCCGTAGTTGTCGCGCTGGATTGGGGTCTCTATTTCTGCAGTCTGTCAATCCTCGTTATGTTGTTCCTCCGGTTCCGACTGACATTTCTGCTCCTGTTTGTTCTCGGAGGCCTGATTGAGTTGGTCCAGGCAGTGCCAAACCAATTCTACCCCCAAGGCGATGCTCGCCCTCCTGTTGTCGGTTCGTCGATCGAGTGTCTGAGATTCGCCGGTTACGTGATCCAGGCTATCGGCGTGTTCAACTTTGTGCAGTGGTTTATCAGGAAGAGGAGTCCCCAACCAGCAACACCACCCTATTCGGAACCCGCTGCGCGGACTCCTCAAGGGTGAGTTGCGACGTTCGGCAAAGACACTAGGAAAGGAGACAGCGCGAATGACCAATCATCATAATGATCACAACATGAGCACCTCTGATACGCAACCAATTGCACGAACATTCTATGTGATCGAAGCCCTCAAATACAGTTACGTCCCCACTGGCGCAGGACCGGTAAGGGCGGCGGAGCAACTGCTTCAACTACGACTGCGCGAGATCATCCAATGCTCGATGACTGTTGCCGCATTCCGCGCCGCGGTGCTCGATGCACGCACGCGCCAACACAGTGCAAACCAGATCGTCCACTTCTACATACTGGGTCTTCTGGGAATGGGACTGATCGGTGACGTAGCCACGCTCACGAATCCGGCGAATCCAGACAAACGTGGTGCATGCATTGCCCTAATTGTCATTGTGGTTGCAGCCGCGATTGTCTTGTGGATGGAGTACCGCCGGAAACACACTACTCCTTCGCTTGACAACGTGACGAAAAGGGACAGGAAGAAGTTTGATGAAGAACTTATTGGTAGGGTGTGCCGCGAGCGCCAGATCGAGTCACTGTTCAACAGCAATTTTGCCGACAGTTCCAATGAAGGTAGGTACTGGATAATGACACAGTCTGAGTTTGACTTATACACACCAAACGGTGAAGACACTTCCCTGTATTCTCCAACGTCGCTCAACAAGAGCACCGCTACGGATCTCAAGGCGACACGCTTCAAACATGAAATCATGGAAAAGTGTTTCAACGCGGCTCGTTGCGGGGACATTGGTGAGTTGAAGCGCACCCTTGACGAGAGCAAGCGCAACCATTCCTTCAGAGATGTAAATGACTTGTCGCTGATGCACGAGGCGGCAGCGGCCGGGCAAGTCTCAACATGCTCCATCCTGTTGAAGTACGGTTGCCAACTCAATGGCGAGGACAGATGGGGATTCACGCCGTTGGACTACGCACTTCGTGCCAATCACGGCGAGTGCGCTACTCAACTGCGAGACCAAGGTGGAAGGGAAGGCTCAAAGACTCCTTTCACACCGCAAATGTCCACATTCAATGCGTAGGGACATATACTGGATGGGCGAAATTAGTTGATGGCCGAACAATGTGGTGGAGAGGTACGCTCGTAAACTCGCGCCCCTCACCACCAACGTTGGCCCAGAGAGGACTGACTAAATGAAAGACGAAATCAGCGACACCACAGTTCAGGACCGTCTGGCAAATGTCGCCGCATCGGTCGGTGGTGCCGCCACGCGCATTCAGGAGGCCAGTCAGGTCATCCAAGGGAAACTCGACACTGTGGGCAAACAATTGGAATCGCTGGCAGGGCAGATGTCTGACTTGACTGCATCCATCAACAAACATGCCGAAAGCAACAACCGAGCCTCCAGAGGAATGTTTCTTCTCACATGCGTCTATGTCGTCGCAACCCTGGTGATGGCCTATGCGGCATGGACAGGAATCATAGTCAAGGATGGTAGCCAACAACAGGTCGGAAGGGATTTGCCCTCGGCTCCGCTTCAGGCGAAACATGCACCCTGAACGTTGGCCAGACTGAAAGGAGACATCATGGATTTGCATGACATATTCACCAATCCTCCGAGCCCCAATGACTTGTTGATCGGTGTCGATCAGTTTGTTTGTAGAGGAACCACATATCCATACTCGAAGGTCAGATCACTGCGCTTCTTTGCGGGACGCATTGATCACTACACCAACTTCCACCCATCCGGCACAACTTACGAGACCGAGTTTGACATTCACCTGCACGGTGCCCCGCGTCCCCTCAGAATCCGACCGCAAGCAACCACAATTGAACGTTTCTACGCTGAGTACTCAGTCCAACAACAGAACGCGATTCGGGATGCATATACCAGTCTCGCCGAAAAGACGTTCGCCATTCGATTGCAGGCGTACCTCGACAGTCTGGCGCAATACGGGTGTTTTCAATATGACGGCAAACGGTTCTTCGCGAACGGTGAGGTCACCGATGGGCGAGAACGCTTTGACTTCGCGGAACAAGCCAAGATTGGCAAGTTGTTGCGCGAACCGTTCAAGGTGTATGTTGAACTACCAAAGTCACTCATCGGGAAGGTGATGCACCGTCTCGCCCAAAAGGATGTAGGACTGACGTGGCTCAGGGAGCGCAATTTCGTCGTTTCGACGGAATACGACATGGACGTGTTCTTTGCGTTGATGGCGCAACTCTATTCGGTCCGATGGGATTAGCGGAAGGATGCAAAGCAATGTTATTTGGTTCTTTCTTCACGAGTGTGGGTGAGTGACTTTGGGCACCTGGGATAGCGGTGGCAGAGCGCCGGTGGCATCAAGGATCTTGAGAACGAAATACTGGAAGTCAACGAAGCCGTAGGCTCGA